>WNGI01013258.1_pt1 | contig 19724 bp, 19 predicted proteins | sample 5400621 | NCBI WGS metagenome assembly WNGI01 (sample SAMN13153374, study PRJNA577476) | soil metagenome | isolation source: 20 cm soil or saprolite under Garry oak tree replicate 1 | place: USA:California | collected 2016-06-15
CGATCCAGGTGCCGCCCGACGGCGCCCCGATCCTCCTCCTAGCGGACGCCCAGACCACGGGCGGCTACCCGGTCATCGCCGTCGCGATCGCCGCCGACATGCGGCGCCTCGGCCAGTTGCGACCGGGTGCGGAGGTCCGTTTCGCCGAGACCACGATCGCCGTGGCTACCGATGCGTTGCGGGGGCAGCAGGCCGCCCTCGATCGCGGCGCGAGGCTCCTTCGCGAGTCGGCGGCCTGGGACGACGCATGGCGGGGCGCCGGTGGCTGACGGGGATCGGGACTCCTCGATGATCCTGCGCCTCATCGGGGTCTCGGTCAGGCGGTCCGGCCGGACGATCCTCGGCCCCATTGACTGGAGCGTCGGACCCGGCGACAGGTGGGTCGTGATCGGCCCGAACGGATCGGGCAAGACGACGCTAGCCCAGGTCGCGAGCACGTATCTCTGGCCGACGACAGGCACGGTCGAGGTGCTCGGAGAGACGATCGGCCGCGTCGACTCTCGCGAGCTGCGCCGCCGAATCGGCTATGCCGGCGCCGGTCTCGAGGCAGCCATCGATCCTGCCCTGTCGGCCCTCGACGTCGTCGTGACAGCGCGTCACGCCGCCCTCGGCCCGTGGTGGCACACGTTCACCGACGAGGATCGCCGTCGGGCTCATCAACTCCTCGCCGAGATCGGGGCGGGCGGGCTCGCGGATCGACCATTCGGTCTGCTGTCGACCGGCGAACGGCGGCGCGTCCAGATCGCCCGAGCGCTCATGCCGGATCCGGACCTGCTGATCCTCGACGAGCCCGGATCTAGCCTGGACCTGGGCGCCCGCGAGACGCTCGTCCGGGACCTGGCCGGGCTCGCCGAACGAACGCGGCCAGCCGCGATCCTGCTCGTCACCCATCACCTCGAGGAGATCCCGCGAGGCTTTCGGCACTCCCTGGTCATGGGCGACGGGCGGTCAATCGCGGCCGGCGCCATAGGAGACACCCTGACGGGACCGGTCCTCAGTGTGGCGTTCGGGATGCCGATCGAAGTCGCCGTTCGAGCCGGCCGGTTCGCCGCCTGGCTCAGCGTCGGGTCTCAGCCGGCAAACGACCGCGTCGACGAACGCCCCAGCGGATCGACGCCAACCAGCGGTCGGTAATGCGAATGTCATCGAGCTGGAGGACGATGCGCGAATGACCGACGCCACCGTCTCCGGCACCGCCGACACGCGGGCCGCCACCGAGCCGAGTCGCCCGGCCCCAGGGCACGCGGCAGTCGCAGGCGTGGTCGCGGCAGCCGCCGCGCTAGGGCTCTCCGAATTGGCCGCTGGCGTCCTGACCGCGCCGTCACTCATTGCCGCCGTCGGTGGCTTCGTCATCGATCACCAGCCGCCCGGGGCCAAGGACCTCGTCGTGAGCCTCTTCGGCGTCAACGACAAGCTCGCGCTCGAGATCCTCATCGTCGTGGCGTCGCTTGGTGTCGGAGCGCTCCTCGGATTGGCGGCGAGGCATTCGTTCGCCCTGGGGGCGGCAGGGTTCGGAGCGTTTGCGGCGTTCGGATTCGTGGCCGCTTTCGGTGACCCGTCGGCCGCCGCCGCGCCGGCTGCGATCGTCGCGGCGGTTGGGGCATTCGCCGGCATCCAGTCCCTGTCGTGGCTCATCGGCGGGGCGAGTCTTCGCGTCGCCGACAAGGCTGTCGCGCACCCCACCACCGCTCGGGAACGGTCCCCCACTCCCCCCTATTCGATGCCGAACTGGTCGCGACGCGGCTTCCTGATTCGGAGTGGCTCGCTGGCGGCCGCATCCGTCGCTGCCGGCTTCCTTGGCAGGCGCCTTCTCGACGGCGGGAACGCCGTTCCTGTCGGTGTCGGAACGCTGCCGCCGCCGAGCACGACAGCCAACCTTCCGAGCGGCGCCGCTCTCGACGTTGCGGGGATCACACCGATCGTCGTGCCGAACGGGTCGTTCTATCGAATCGACACGGCGCTGATCGCGCCCGGCGTCGATGTCGCCAAGTGGTCGCTCCGGATCCACGGCCTGGTCGACCGCGAAACCACCCTGACCTACGCCGAACTCGCGGCCCTTCCGATGTTCGAGCAGTACGTCACCATCGCCTGTGTCTCGAACGAGGTCGGCGGCAACCTCGTCGGCAATGCGAAGTGGACGGGGGTTCGGTTGCGCGACGTCCTCGCCATCGCCGGCGTCCAGTCGAGCGCCAGCCAGCTCGTCGGTCGATCTGTCGACGGCTTCACGGCGGGCATGCCGACCGCCTGGGTGATGGACAAATCACGCGAACCGATGATCGCCCTGAAGATGAACGACGAGCTCCTCCCGAAACTGCACGGCTTCCCGGCACGGCTGATCGTTCCCGGCCTCTACGGGTATGTCTCGGCGACCAAGTGGCTGTCCGAGCTCGAGCTGACGACACTGGAAGCGGTCGACGGCTACTGGGTGCCCCTCGGCTGGGCGAAGGAGGCTCCGATCCTCACCCAGTCGCGGATCGACGTGCCGCGTTTCGGCCAGTCTGTGCCCTCCGGTCGGGTCGCCGTCGCCGGCGTCGCGTGGGCGCCGGATCGCGGCGTCAGCAAGGTCGAGGTCGCGATCGATGGGGAGTGGCACGACTGCACGCTGTCGACGCCGATCTCCGTCGCGACCTGGGTCCAGTGGATGTACGCCTGGGACACATCGTCCGCCGGGCCGGGCAACCACACGATCGAGGTCCGGGCAACCGACGGAACCGGTGCCGTCCAGACGGCGGATCAGAGTCCGCCCGCCCCAGATGGCGCCCGAGGCCACGAGACGATCCAGGTGACCGTCGCCTGAAACCTCGGGCCGATGGCCTCGCGGAGCTCAGCCTCGGCCTCCCGTGAGCGTGAAACGGCTCACCGCTGAGTGTACCGGCTCAGGGTGCCAACTCCCGGTTGAAGGTAATCTCGTTCCATGCCCCGCCGAATGTTCGTCTTCGACCCACCCGATCGCTTTGTAGCCGGGACCGTCGGCCAGCCCGGCCAGCGGACCTTCTTCCTCCAGGCACGCAAGGCCGGCCAGGTCGTCAGCGTCGTGCTCGAGAAGGTCCAGGTCGCCGTCCTCGCCGAGCGGCTCGATGCCCTGCTCGACGAGCTCGATTCAACCGGCGTCGCCGAATCGCCGCAACCCGCGCCGACGGCCGTCGACAGCGAACCCCTCGACGAGCCAATCAACGAGGCCTTCCGCGCGACGACCCTGACGCTCGGCTGGGACGCCGATGCGGAACGGGTCCTCGTCGAGGCACGAGCCGATCCGGTCGAGGTCGAATTCGAGCTCGAGGATGACGACGATGATGCCGCCGCCGGCGGCGATGGGGACGACGAGGAGCCCAGGGACGCCGACCTGGAAGCTTCGATCGCTGCCACGATCCAGGCGGCCTTCGAGGCAGACGACGACGATGGCCCGGATGTCCTGCGGGTTCGAATGACGGCCGACGACGCCCGGTCCTTCGTCGAGCGCGCGGCCAGGATCATCGCCTCCGGTCGGCCGCCCTGTCCGCTTTGCGGCCAGCCGCTGGATCCGCAGGGGCACATCTGCCCCCGCCGCAACGGCCACTACGTCAACTGAGTTGCGTCCTCAACGGCTGTCGCGCCGGACGGCCCAGGGCTGCGTTGGATCGTGCGCTCCTCGCTCACCGGCGTTGGAGCCCGCTCGCTCCGGTGCTCCGATCCGCCTTGCCCTGAACCGCCCAACGCGACGATCGCGGATGGGGGTCGCTTACGGTGCTCGCACGCGCCTTCCCAGCGACGCCCGGGCGCGACGATCGCGGACGCGTCTACCCAGCGACGCCCGGGCGCGACGATGGCTGACCGCGGCCTGATGCTCGACACCGCGACCATCCTCGAGGTCCTCCGCGAGGGGGAGATCCAGCTCGTCGGGCGTCTTCTCGGATCGACGAACCACGCGATGCTCGGACGCATCACGAGACACTGTCCCCCGCCGGAAGAGCCACTGACGATCGAGGCGGTCTACAAGCCGACGGCCGGCGAACGAGCGCTCGACGACTTTCCGGACGCCACACTCAGTCGCCGCGAGGTTGCGGCCTTCCTCGTCTCCGAGGCGACCGGATGGGGCATCGTGCCCCCCACAGTCCTTCGCGACGGGCCCTTCGGCGAGGGCGCGCTCCAGCTCTGGATCGACGTCGACCAGGGCGTCGACGTCGTCGCGATGGTCGTCGAAGACGATCCGCGGCTGCGACCGATGGCAGCCTTTGACGCCGCGATCAACAACACCGACCGGAAGGGCGGCCACGTCCTGCCGATCGCGGGCGGCCACGTCTACGGTGTCGATCACGGGGTCTGCTTCTCGTCTGTGCCGAAGCTCCGGACGGTCCTGTGGGGCTGGCGCGGCACACCGTTTTGGGAGGACGAGCTGGCTGGGTTGCGGAGGATCGCGGAGGGCCTCCGCGGCGACCTCGCCCGGGATCTCGCGCCGCTGCTGTCGCGGGGGGAAATCGCGGCTACCCGGCGGCGAGTCGATGCGCTGCTGGATTCGGGCCGGTTCCCGTATCCGCGCGGCGACTGGCCGGCAATCCCCTGGCCCCCGTTCTAGGCGCGGCGAAGGGTCACAAGACCAACGAAAGCCGTGGCGGATCGCGATGACGCCGGGCCGCGGCGAGCGGCCGGGGCGCCGGGCCGCGGAACCACGAGCCCGCCTGGCCGGCCGACTCCTAATCGTTCTCATGCTGCTCCCACCGGTATTTTCTGGGTTGGAGTCCTGCCAGGCCGGCCTTCCCCGAGCTTCGAGGGCGCCGACGAAGCTGAGATCCGACTGTGGTCGCTCCCGTCGGCCCCCCAGTTCGGAGCCGATTCACGTCGAGAGCCTTCACTAACCCGCGTTTTGCCGGTGGGAGCAGCATCAAGCGCGTTTGGCAAGCCGCCCGGCCAGCGACGCGTTTCCGGAGAGGTCGGTCGCAAGGACTCCGCAACCCATCGATCGACGGCCGTGACGCGACTGCGCGGGGACGCAGCGGACGATGACCCTCCACAACGCGGAGGCAAGGCAAGCAGCGATGCCACAGCGGAGTTGGAGCGACAAGCGCGAGCGGCAGTACGAGCACATCAAGGAGTCGTACGAGGACCGCGGCGTCTCGAACGACGAGGCGGAGGAACGAGCCGCCCGGACCGTGAACAAGGAACGCGCCGAGCACGGCGAGACGAAGTCCTCGCGGAAGCGATGACCAGCTTCTTGTCCGCGCTCTCGAATCGCCGCTAGCCGGATCAGCCCGTCGGCGATCGCATCCGCCGGCGGGTCGTGACGTCGACCCGGCCGTCCGAGACTTCCTGGGCCGGGTGCTCGACCAGCGCGATGACCCGGCTCGTCATGAACCGGTTCTTCGTCGCCGCGATCTCGAATGTCTGGACGCCCTGGCCGGTATCGACCACGACCTCGACGCGATCGCCCTTCATGCGCGGACGATAACGCACGGGAGCCAGCGCACCAAAGGCCGATTTGGGGGCCGGCGATCCGGCACGATACCTCTCGACAGGAGGTGGTCGTGCGGAGATGGAACGGATGGGCCGACGAGAGCCGACACCCGACCCTTCTGCCGAGCGCCCTCCGGCTCATCGAGGCCGAGCTTGGACCCGGCCGCCCGACGCCGGACGCAACGCTGGCCGACGTGGTGGCCGGGGCGCCCGACTCGCGGCTCCAGCCCAACCCGCTTGTCTCGCTCGATCCCGAGGACCGGGTTCGGCACGCCACCGGCCAGAGCCTGCCCGACTGGATCGCCCTGCGCAGCGGCCGACTTCCGTCCATCCCGGACGGCGTGGCCCGGCCGGCGACGAACGACGACGTCCGGGCCCTCCTCACGTGGGCGGCCTCAAGTGGTGCCCAGATCGTGCCGTACGGCGGCGGCACGAGCGTCGTCGGTGGCATCGGCGGCGGCGGCCGCGAGGCCGACTCGCGTCAGGCAACGACCCATCCGATCCTCACGATCGCCCTCGAGCGGCTCGCCGGGTTACGGACGCTCGACGAACGAAGCGGGCTCGCCACCTTCGGGGCGGGAACGACCGGACCGGATCTGGAGGAGGCACTTCGCCCACATCGCCTGACGCTCGGCCACTTCCCGCAGTCGTTCGAGCGCTCGACGCTCGGCGGCTGGGTCGTCACCAGGTCCGCCGGCCAGCAGTCGCTCGGGTTCGGTCGCATCGAGGCGCTCTTCGCCGGGGGCCGCGTGGAGGCACCCGCCGGCACCTTGGAACTGCCGCCCCACCCCGCGTCGGCTGCGGGGCCGGACCTCCGCCAGTTGGTTCTGGGCTCGGAGGGACGGCTCGGCGTTATGACGGAGGCGACGGTCCGCGTCGTCGCACGTCCGGCGCGCGAGGCGTTCCCGGCGTGGTTCCTGCCCGACTGGCCTCACGCCATCGACGCTGCCCGCGCTATCGGGCGGGCCGGCCTGCCACTGTCGATGATCCGGGTCTTGACGCCGCTCGAAACCAAGACCCTCCTCGCCCTCGCGGGCGAATCCCGGTCCATGGGCCTGCTTCGACGGTACCTCGGGTTCCGCAAGATGGGCCCCGACACGTCGCTGCTTCTCGTCGGCGCAAGCGGGACGGATCGTCTCGTCGAGGCCGCGGTCCGCGAGGTCGGCCCGCTCGTCAGGCGCGAGGGTGGAGTCGCCGTCGGCGGCTCGATCGGTCGACGCTGGATCGCAAATCGCTTCAGGAGCGCGGATCTGCGCGACGCCCTGTGGGAGGCCGGCTATGCGCTCGACACGCTCGAGACCGCGATCGACTGGAGCCGCCTGCCGGCGCTCGCCGCGGCGGTCGAACATGCCCTGAGCACCGGTCTTGAAGACCTCGGCGAGCGCGTGCTCGCCTTCAGCCACCTGTCCCATGTCTACCCCAGCGGATCGAGCCTCTACACGACCTACGCCTTCCGATCGACCGCCGACCCGGACGAGACTCTTGCTCGCTGGCGACGACTCAAGGGCGCCGCGAGCCGCGCCATCGTGGACGCGGGCGGGACGATCAGCCACCAGCACGGCGTTGGGCGCGATCATGCCGACTACCTTGCCGCCGAGAAAGGCGAGCTCGGAATGGCGGTGCTCGCCGATGTCGCGCGTCGGTTCGACCCACACGGCATCATGAACCAGGGTGTCCTGTTGAGAGGGGAACCATGACCGGACCGGCGGCCACCGCGGATCAGGTCCTCGCCATCGACGTCGGGACGCAGAGCGTCAGGGCGCTCGTCTTCGATCCGCGCGGGACGCTCATCGCCGCCTCGCGGATCCCGATCGAGCCGTACGTCTCCCTGCACCCCGGCTGGGCGGAGCAGGACGCGGAGCTCTACTGGCGCTCGATTGGCGATGCGTGCTCCGGGCTGTGGGAGGGCGGGCAAGTACGCCGCGAGGCGATCGCAGGCATCAGCCTCACATCCCAGCGTGGAACGGTGGTCGTGACCGACGACGCCGGCGCGCCGCTGCGACCGGCGATGGTCTGGCTCGACCAGCGCCGGACCGAAGGGCTCAAGCCGATCGGCGGCGCGATGGGTCTGGCCTTCCGTGCCCTCGGAGTGCGCAACACGGTCGCCGCCTTCCAGGCCGAATGCGAGGCGAACTGGATCATCGCCAACGAACCGGAGACGTGGCGCGGCATCCGCCACTACCTGCTCCTGTCGGGCTTCCTCCTTCACAGGCTGACGGGCCGGTTCGTCGATTCGGTCGCCGGGCAGGTCGGTTATCTCCCGTTCGACTTCAAGCGGTTCGCCTGGGCTCGCTCGGGCGACTGGCGCTGGAAGGCGGCACCGATCGATCCCGCCTGGCTGCCCGAGCTCGTGCCGCCCGGAGCTGCGCTCGATGGGCTGACGCCCTCGGCAGCCGCCGTCGTCGGGCTGCCCGAGGGGATGCCGGTCATCGCGGCGGCCGGCGACAAGGCCTGCGAGGCGCTCGGTTCAGGGGCGCTCGAACCGCATATCGGCGCGATCTCGTATGGCACGACCGCGACGATCAGCACGACCCAGACCCGGTACGTCGAGGCCGTCCCGCTCGTGCCGCCGTACCCGGCCGCGATCCCCGGCGCGTGGAGCCTCGAGGTCCAGGTCTACCGCGGCTACTGGATGGTCGACTGGTTCAAGCGCCAGTTCGGCAGTCGGGAGGTCGCCCAGGCGACGGAGCTCGGGGTCCCTCCCGAGGCGCTCTTCGACGATCTAATCCGCGACACGCCGCCCGGTTCGATGGGCCTCCTCCTCCAGCCGACCTGGTCACCCGGCATCCGGATCCCGGGTCCGGAGGCGAAGGGCGCCATCATCGGGTTCGGGGATGTCCACACGCGGGCCCATCTCTATCGGGCGATTCTCGAAGGCCTCGCCTATGCCCTGCGGGAGGGCGGCGAGCGAGCCGCCAAGCGGGCGAAGGCGCCGCTCCGCGAGCTGCGGGTTTCGGGCGGCGGCGCCCAATCACCGGCCGCACTGCGGCTGACGGCCGACATCTTCGGGTTGCCGACGGGCCGACCGCATACCCACGAGACATCCGGCCTGGGCGCTGCGATCGACGCGGCCGTCGGGCTCGGGCTCCACAGATCGTTCAGCAGTGCGGTGGCGGAGATGAGCCGGGTCGCCGAGACGATCGATCCGGACAGGATTCGCAACGAGCTGTACGACGACCTCTACGAGCGGGTCTATCGCCGGATGTACGCCCGCCTCAAGCCGCTCTACGAGGAGATCCGCGAGATCACAGGCTATCCGCCGCGCTGAGGTCGCGGCCGCGGTGACCGGCCGTCAACGGACCTAGGCGCGAACTTCCTGGCGCATGAAACGGACGTAGGCGATCGCGAAGCAGGCGACCGTGATCGCGACGAGCGCGACGACCTGCGGCCAGACGAGGATGAAGCTCTGGTCGAGCGACAGGAGGGACGGGATGCGCTCCGAGGCCTGCTGTGCCGCCCCGACCGTGGCCGGGGTCGACACGTCCGTGGTCTGCGGGCTCAGGAGCGCCCGCGACGCCTCCGAGTAGAGGATGTCCGGCCGGATGCGCCTGATCGTCTCCTGCATGGAGTTGTTCGCGAACTGCTGCTCCAGGCTGCCGCTCAGCGGCGCAATGAAGCCCCCGATCAGGGTCGTGATCAGCTCACCGAAGATCGACAGGAGGAGCCAGACGCCGAACCCGATCAGGGCCGATGTCGCAGCACGCCTGACGACGACCGACAGCAGCATCCCAAAGGCGAGCCACAACGACACGTAGACGAACGTGACGATGACCCACAGGACGATCCGGAGCAACTCGCTCGGCGCCGGCACGATCCCCAGCCGGATGATGCCGAACGCAGCGATGAAGCCGACGACCGCCACGAGGACGATGGCGATCACTGCCAGGCCTGCGGCGAACTTGCCGTTGATCACGTCGTCGCGATGGATCGGCTGGGAGAGGAGCCGCGGGAGCGTCCCCTGGGCCCGCTCGCCGTTGACCGCGTCGAAGGCGAAGGACAGGCCGAGCAGCGGGGCGACGATCCCGAGGAACCCGGCAACCGACGGCAACTGAACGGTGTCGGTCACGTGCGGGGGGAGCCAGAAGAGGGCAATGAAGACCGCGGTCGCGCCGCTGACGGTCGATGCGGCCGAGCGGATCGTGTCGGCGGCGAAGTAGAGCGGGATCGCAGCGGCGAGCCCGAGGACCAGCAGCAGGACGACGAAACGGGCCGACAGGAGGTGATCGGCGAACTCCTTGCGGGCGACCACCATCCAGCCCGCCCGCGGCACGGACCGCTCGCGGCGCCCGACCGGCGGCTCCGCCGCGAACGGATCGAGTGGCTCGTCCACGACGGGTTCCGATGCGGCGGAGCCCAGTGGCATCGGCTCTGCGGTCATTGAACGGCTGCGGCGTGAGCCGGCAACGTCCGGGCAACGGCCTTGCGGTAGATCTCCTCGAGCGACGGGACGATCGGCCGTAACGAGACGAGATGCAGGCCCTCGGCCGCGGCGAGAGCGAGGATCGCCTGGCGGACCCGCCCTTCGGCCGACGGCGGACGGACGGCGACGATCCACGGATCGATCCGTCGGGCGCCGGGTCGGACCTCGGTGACATCCGGGATTGCCTTCAGCAGGTCGGGCGCCCGCTTGGCCATGGCCTCGTCGTCGAATTCGAAGCCAACCTCGATGTGAGCGGTCCCGTCGCCGAATCGGTCGGCCAGCTCGGTCATCGAGCCCTGGCCGATGAGCTTGCCGGCGGCGAAGATCCCGATCCGGTCGCAGACCACCTGGACCTGGTTGAGGAGATGGCTCGAGAGCAGGATCGCCATCTGCCGCTGCTTGACGAGGTCGCGAAGCAGATCGAGGATCTCGGTCACGCCGAGCGGGTCGATCGCCGTGGTCGGCTCGTCGAGGATGAGGACGTCGGGATCCTTGACGAGCGCATCGGCGATGCCCAGCCGCTGGAGCATGCCGCGCGAGTAGGTTTCGGTCGAGTCGTCGGCGCGGCTCGTCAGGCCGACCTGCTCGAGGACCTCGTCGATCGCCACTTCCGCCTCGCCGCGCTCGATGCGGTTCAGGCGAGCCGTGTAGCGGAGGTTCTCCCGACCCGACAGGTCCGAGTAGAAGCCGACGCTGTCCGGCATGTAGCCGACCCGCCGCTTGACCTCGAGTGGTCGCCGGGCGGGGTCGAGCCCGACGACGCGAGCCGTGCCGGCGCTCGGCTCGGTCAGTCCGAGGAGCATCAGGATGGTCGTCGTCTTGCCGGCCCCGTTCTGGCCGAGCAGGCCGAAGATCTCGCCGGCCCGGACGTCGAGGTCGAGCGCGTCTACGGCGGTGAGTTCGCCGTAGCGCTTGGTCAGGCGCCTCGTCGAGATGCGGACGAGCTCGTCGGTGTCCTCAGGACTCGAGCCGCGCGAACCCCCCGGGGACGCGGCAGCATCGCCCCGGCGTGGCGCGATCTTTCGCTTGCGGGCCAGTCGCGGTCCGGACGTCATCGGCGGCCGTAGGTCCGGAAGACATAGAACAGCCCGCCCAGGATCGCCACGATCACGGCGATCCCGACGATCGCCCAGATCGGCGACGTCTCGACCGTGAACCGGATCTGGGCATTGCCGGTCGTCTGGTCGTTGGCCGTTGTCACGGTCACGACATAGTCACCCGCGACGGCATCGCCGGAAGGCAGGATCGTCGCCGTGACGGTCGCTGTGCCGGCCGGGTCGATCGAATCGATCGTCGGCTTGTCGAACGTGACCTTCCAGCCTGTCGGTGCTGTGGCGGTCGGCTTGACGTTCGTGAGGGGGGCGGTGCCGTTGTTCGTGACGATGAACTGCTGCTGCGTGCCGGCGCCGGCGGAGCCATGAGCAGAGAGCAGGTCGCCCGGTGTGCTGAGGGTCAGCTTGTATGTGCCGGTGATCTCGATCCCGAGCTGGAGAGGGATGCTCTTCGCGCCGGCCGTCGCCGTCACGTTGATCGGATACTGGCCGGCCGGCGCATTGGCCGGGGCGGTGACGCTGACGCTGATCCCGGTCGAGCTGCCGGCCTTGACGATCGTCGCGGCCGCCTGGGCCGCCCCGGTCAGGGACGTGGTGACGGTCCAGTCCGGACTCGGGCCCGTCGCTGTCGCCGAGACGGTCACATCCTGGGCGCTGTCGTTCTGGAGGGTCAACGGGAAACTGAACGTGGCATCCGAGGCCCCGGTGAGGGTCGGCGACGCGGTCGTCAGCGTGATGTCGCCACCGGCACCGGCGGCGACCCGGACCGAGATCGAGAGGTTGGCCGTCCCCCCTCCGCCGGAGCCAGTAACGAGGAGATTGTTGCCACCGTCGGCAGCGTCACCGGGCACCGAGACGTCGAGGCGCACGGTCGCGGGCTTGCCGGGGCCAGCCGTGGCCCCGTCGACGACGAAACCGCCGCCATGGAGCGTCGCGGTCCAGCCGGTCGGCGCGCCCTTGACGGACAGGGCGATGTCCGCCTGACGCGACGATGCGACCGTGATGTCGAAGCTGACCTTCGAACCGGGCGCGACGACGACCGCGGGAAATGGTGTCGTGAGGTCGAGCCCATTCGCGGCGGCCACCGGCGGGGCCATGGTCCCGACGAGCAGCATGCCGAGGGCAATCGCCGTGGTCGCGCGGGAGATCGTCAGGGCCGCGCGTCGCGCGGTCGTGGTCGGTGTCAAAGAGACCCCTCCTGGTCAGTCCGTGGTCATCAACGGCGCGGAGTGTCCACTGTCGGACAGGTTTTGCGCAACCATGCCGCGATTCTGGCTCGGTTTTGTTTTCTCAATACTGAGCATGGACGCGGGACACCGAGCGAAGGGACCGGCCTGTCGGCGACTCTCGGGGCATTGATGAGGATCGTCTGAAACGCGGGGCCTCGACCGAGGGGCCCCCGGGAGCATCGACTGGAGACCGTTGATGAGCGCCGCGTCGTCGGTCGAGACGAGGACGAGCTCCGCTCCCTGTTTGGCGGCGTATTCGACAAGCGAGCCCGCGTCGGCCTTGGGCGGCAGCCAGCCGAAGGCTTCGATGCCGGCGGCACGGATGACCCTGACCTGATCGGCGAGCGCACGCCGCCCGGCCGCTTCGAGATCGTTTGGGTCGAGCCGATCGCCGAACTGCTCGTCCTCGCCGTCGCCCGACCACGCCGTCGGGAGCGGGCTCTCGAACGGACCCATGTCGGCATCGAGGTCGTAGAGAATCACCGTTGCGTTGGTCTGGCTGGCAATCCCGGCGGCGCGATCGACGACCACCGCGTGGTTATCGTCCTCGGAGGTCACGGCGATGATCGTCGTGGGCAGAGTCTTCATGGGCGGAATCCTCCCGGAGGATCGTCGCCCGGACGGGGTGACAGTCGCATATCGCCAGCACCTGCGGGCGTGGACTTGTCGTGAGAGTTCCCGGCTCAGCCGCTCGAGGCTGCCTCCGCCTTCTCATAGACCACGCTGATCTCGACCGGAACTGCGCCGCGCAACCGGCTCGGCACGTCCTGACCGAGCCAGCGCGAGATCCCGGGCGGCAGGGTGGAGAGGATGACCTCGCCGACATCGCGGCCGCGCATTGCATCGCGCACGGCAGCTACCGGATCGCGGTCGCCGACCTCACCGGTGGCCTCGACGCCGCGCGAGCGGAGGGCGACGAGGAATGCCTCGAGACGATCATTCGCCTCGCGGCGGCTGTCGTTCTCGTCCCAGGTCATGCCATGGCGCGCCGGCGGCGTGGCCGGCACGACGACGTGAAAGACACTGACGCCCGACTCGATTCGCGCGGCGATCGCGTCCGCCAGCGCCGGGCTCGGCAGCGTCTGGTTGGCGACGACGACGGTTGTGCTCACCGAACCACCTCCGGCTGTGGGATCCGGCTCGAATCGTACCGCTGCCGTCCACCGATTCCATCCAAGCCCGGACGTGTCGCAAGACGAGCGTCAGGCGGTCCTCAACGCGTCGGTCGGTGGCGTCCTGGCGGCGCGAACGGCGGGATAGATCCCGGCCACGGCCCCGATGATCACGGCCATCCCGACACCGCCGACGATCCCGGCGATCGGCAGGCTTACCAGCCATCGCTGGCTGTTGGCGTATGCGATGGAGACGGCCGAGCCAATTGCGACCCCGAGCACGCCGCCGGTTCCGGCAAGAAGCAACGCCTCGGTGAGGAACTGGCCCACGATGTGTCCGCGGGTCGCCCCGAGCGCCCGCCGGAGACCGATCTCGGAGCGACGCTCGAGGGCCGCCATCAGCATCACGTTGGCAATCCCGAGCCCACCGACGAGAAGGGCGACCGCGCCCAATCCGAGGAACAGGGCGGTGAACGACGACGCAGCGGCGGCACGGGCGGCGATCACCTCGGACGGCCGGCTGACCGTGACCTCCTCGGGTTTGGCCGGATTCGCCGTCGCGGCGAGGATCGCGCGGACATCGTTGATGGCCGCGTCGGCTGCCCGGACGTAGATGGTCGTCGGCGAGCCGGTGGCCCCGAACAGCTCCTTGGCGACCGGAAGCCCGATCAGGGCCGCCCGGTCGATCTCCGGTGACAGCGGCAGCGTGTCGAGAATGCCGACGACGCTGAACCAGTGGCCACCGAGGTACACGAGTGGACTGTTCGCGACTGAGTCGATCCCGAGTCGGCGTGCCGCGACGGCGCCGAGCACGACGGCGGGGTAGTCCTCCGTCGCCGTGTCGAGCCCGCGACCGGAAGCAACGTGACCACCGAGCGTCGCCACAAGCGAGTGATCCGCGGCCAGGACCGAGATGCCGCCCGTCTCCGAGGCGGGAATGAGGTCCGATCGGCGAACCGTCGCCTGAACCGCCTCGACCGATGACACGTTCTCGACCGGCGCGATCCGACCGATCATCCCGGGCGCGATTTCCGGGAGCGTGGAGGCGTCGCCGAACAATGAATGGCCGGCACTGACGGTCAGCAGGTTCGTCCCGAGCCGATCGAGCGTGGCGATCAGGTCCGCCCGGCTCGATTCGGAGATCCCGAGGACGGCCATCATCGCCGCGATGCCGATCGCGATGCCAAGCGCTGTCAGGCCACTCCGCAGCCGCCGTGCGCTCAGCCCGGCCGAACCGATCCGAGCAAGATCGAACAGCCCGACGCGCCGCCGGGCGTATCGCTCGGCGGAGGCGCTGGCCGCCGTCACGGCTGCACCCGGTCCGTGGCGACCGGCCCCGAGTCGCGCTCGATCCGCCCGTCGCGGATGTCGATCCGGCGCGGCAACATGGCCGCGACATCGCGATCGTGGGTGATGACCACGATGGTCGTCCCATCGGCCGCATGGAGCTCGCGGAGGAGGGCGATCAGCTCGGCCCCGGTCGCGGTATCGAGATTGCCGGTCGGCTCGTCGGCCAGGACGATGGCCGGCCGGCCGACGAGTGCCCTCGCGATGGCGACCCGTTGGCGCTCGCCACCCGATAGCTGGGCGGGCCGATGCCTGACCCGATGGCCGAGCCCGACCCGCTCGAGCGCCGCGCCGGCGGCCTGGCGACGATCTCGGCCACGCACGCCGCGATAGAGCAGGCCGTCGGCGACGTTGTCGAGCGCCGACTCTCCGCCCAGCAGGAAGAACTGCTGGAAGACGAAACCGATGGCGTCGGCCCGCAGCATCGACAGGCGGCGATCGCTCATCGTGGCGACGTCGTGGCCGGCGACCCGGACGATCCCGGCCGTCGGCCGGTCGAGGGTCCCGATGATGTGGAGCAGGGTCGACTTGCCGGACCCGGATGGCCCGACCAGGGCGACGAGCTCGCCGTCGTCGATGGAGAGGTCGACGTCCCGGAGGGCGGCGACCGGCGGCGAGCCTGGGAATTCCTTGGCGACACCGCTGAGCTCGATCGCCGCGCTCACGAGGGCACCACCACGAGGTCGCCGGGCTGGATCCCGGTCGCCGTGATCTCGACATTGCCGTGGTCGAACAGGCCGGGCACGACCCGAACGAGATGCGTTCGCGCGCCCGGGCTCGCGCTGCCGGCCGGGGAGCCGAGCGACAGACTGCCCGATGGAGCCGCCGTCGGGCTGCCGCCATCGTCGACGACCTCGACGGCGTAGCCACCCTCGCGCAGGGCGAGGAGGGCATTGATCGGCACGGTCAGGACGTTCTCCCGGCTCGAGCGTACGACCGTGATCGTCACCGAGGCCTGATCGAGGTCCCCACCGCTCGTTGGATCGTCGAGGGTGATCGTCACCGGTAAGGTGCTGGTCGTATTGCCCTGCTGGTCCGTCGTGGTATCGGCAATCCGGCCGATCGTTGCGATCTTCCCCGCGACCGTCGAGCCGTCTGGAAGCTTGACCTGGACGGCCTTCCCGCCTTCGAACAAGTCTCGGTCCGCGGCGTCGAGATCGAGGCTGACGACGCGCCGGGTCGACGTTCCCGACAACACCGGACCACCCTGGCCGACCATCGTTCCAAGAGCAGCGGAGATCTCCGTGACCCTGATCGCCTCGGGCAGGAACACGACCTCGCCGAGGTCCACCCTGCCATCGACAGGCAGGCCGGCCTTGCGCTGCCAGCGCTTGACGGCAGCCGTGGTCCGAGCGTCCCAATGGCTGCCGATCCTGTCGCCCTTGCGGGTGAAGCCGAGCTTCTTGAGGTTCGTCTCGAGCTGGAGGATGTCGGCGCCGTTCGTGACGCCAGATTCCATCGTCCGCCATGCCGGTCGCGAGCCATATATGAGGCTCGTTCGGTCGTGGCCGTTCGTCTCGTAGAGGCGTTTGCCCGCAGTGACGACCGTGCCGGTCGGCACCGTCCAGGTCAGGATTCCCGACAGGCCGCCGAGGACCTGATAGTCGCCTGCAAAGCCGAGCTTGCCGTTGAAGTCATCGGTAACGGTCAACGTCTTTCGCTCGACGGCCACGGTGGCGGTCGCAGACGAGGCAGCCGCCTCCGCGGCTGCTCCGGTCGGCGGGCTCGCCGCGGCGCCGCGGCTCGTCAGCCACCAGCCACCGCCCGCGACGACCGCAACGACCACGAGGGCGCCGACCAACCGAACGAGCCGGCTCACTGGGTCACCGCCGGGGAGCTGGCCGGACCACCGTTGCTGTTTGTGCCTGGTCCGCCGTTACTGTCCGTGCCGCCCGTGCCCATCTTGCCGGGCAGCAGGCTCGAGCACGCCGCCTCGGCGGTCTTGAACGCCGGGTCGTCCTTTGGGCCAGTGCCTCCGCTTTCGCCGCTGCCGTTGACCCGGATCGCGAACCCGCCTCCTGTGAAGTCCGGATCGGGCATGTCGATGCCGTGCTCGCGCATGCACTTGGCGAATGCGAGGACCTTGTCCTGGTCCTCGGCCGACATGGCCGGGCCCTGTCCGTTCGGCGCGGCTGCCTCCATCAAGTGGCGGCACACCGAGTCCGCGGCGTTCATCTTCTCTTTCGAAACGGGCGCTCCACCTGACTGGTCGATCTTGACCTCGCCCCCGGATCCGGTCGTGACCTGCGGGTCCGGCATATCGACGCCGTTCTCCCGCATGCAGCGGGCATAGGCGAGGGCAGCGTCCTGCGGCGTGAGAGCAGACGCGGCGGGTGAAGCACCCGGCGAACCGCTGGCGGTCGGGTCGTCGAGGGTCGCGACACCCGGACCATTGGCCGCGCCGCCGCAGGCCGCGACGAGGGCGACCACGGCGACGGTCGCCAGGATCAGCCGGAACAAGCGAGACATGGAATCTCCTTGACTGAGCTGCGGGTTGGGGAAGCGCGTGCTTCCGTCCTGACTCCAGTTCTAGGGGGAGCCGGTGAAGGACGTCTGAAGTCGGATCACATCCCGGCCAAAAGGGCGCGGCCCGGTCAGGTGGGCAGGTGGACCTCGAACCGAGCCCCGCCGGTCGGTCGATTTGCTGCCATGATCGTCCCGCCGTGGCGCTCGACGATCCACTGGGCGATGGCGAGTCCCAGGCCCGTGCCGCCCGGGGGCGCATCGGACGCCCGCCAGAATCGATCGAAGACCCGGGGCAGATCCTCGGGCCGCACGCCCCGGCCGTCGTCATCGACCGTCAGGACCGCCGCACCTTCGGCCGCTTTCACCGCTACCTCGACTGACCCGGAGCCGCCACCGGCCCTCGACGCGTGCCGGATCGCGTTGTCGATGAGGATGACGATGAGCTGTCGCAGACGGCCCACGTCGCCGCGGAGCGGGACGGGCTCGGCGTCGATTCGGACCTCTACACCAGCCTCGCGCGCAACGGCGGCGAGCCCACCGGCAGCGTCCAGCGTCAGCTCGCCGAGATCGGTCGGGGTGAGGTCGAGCTCGATCGCCCCGGAATCCGTTCGGGCAAGGACAAGGAGGTCCTCGACGAGGGCCGTCAGGCGCTGCGTTCCCACGTCGATATCGTCGAGGGCCGCACCAACCTGGGCGACCGGCCGATCGCGATTGCGCCGTAGGTGGTCCACACTCCCACGCACGATCGCCAGCGGTGTCCGCAGCTCGTGGCTCGCATCGGCGGCAAACTCTCGCTGCCTCCGCATTGCGTCGCGGATCGGGATCAGGGCTCGCTCCGCGTAGAGCCAGCCGACGCCGAGCGACGCCCCAAGCGCGACGAGGCCACCGGCGATCAGCACGACGAGCAGCACCGCAAGGGTTCGCTGCTCATCCGTCCGATCGCCGAGAACCTGAACCAGCATTGTCCCGGTTGGCGTGGCAATCGGCATCGTCAGGACCCGCCAGGCGACTCCGGCGATCGTGGCCTCGCTGACGATCTGCCGGCCGGTCGCGTTCGCGGCAACGAGCGCCGACTTGTCGACGAGCTCGTCGGGCGCCAATTCCCGGCCGATCCCGGCGCCGCCTGCCTGGGTGAGGATCGCCAGCGTTCCCGACGCCGGACCGCCGATCACGAGGCCGGGCTGGCCATCGACCTTCGTGACGCCCTGGAAGACCGCAGGCGGGGCACCCGGATACGGGGCCGTGACGCTGTTCGCCGCGGCGTCGACGACACTCTTTGCTCGGAAGGAGAGCTGATCGGTCGCCGCCCTGGCGAGAGACCCGGCGACCGCCGCGTAGAGCACGGATCCGAGGACGAGCAGGACGACGAGCGTCGAACCACCGCTCCATGCAAGCAACCGCCAGCGAACGCGTCGGACGAGGGCGGCGTCCGTCGTTGGTTCGGAGGTCGTCGACCGATCGGTCGGCCGTGTCCGTGGCTCGTCCGGCCCATCCGTCGCTCGGCCATTGGTCGTCAGGCTCCCGTCGGTCGTCGGGGCGCCGTCGGTCGTCGGGACGCCGTCGGTCGTCGGGGCGCCGTCGGTCACTGCTCGGACATCCGGTAGCCGATGCCGCGCACCGTCCCGATCCGGTTCGCACCAGCTGGCCCGAGCTTGCGACGGAGGAAGGTCATGAACGCATCGACCGTGTTCGGGGTGACGGCGACGCCGAGTGGCCATGCCTGGTCGAGAAGCTGGTCGCGCGACAGAGCGTGACCGGGATGGCGCAGCAGGCATTCGAGCAGCGAGAACTCGCGGGATGTCAGCTCGACCGGCCGACCCTCCACCGTCACGCGGCGGCGAGTCTCGTCGAGGACGATCGGGCCGTTGGTCAGGCGAGCGCCGTCGGGCCGGTCCGCCGTGCCCGAGCGTCTGCCGAGCGCCCGCAGTCGCGCAGCCAGCTCCTCGTACGCGAACGGCTTTGTCAGATAGTCGTCGGCACCGGCATCGAGTCCGGCGATCCGGTCGGGCAGGCCGTCGCGGGCGGTCAGGATGATGATCGGCGTGCGCGAGCCGCGACCGCGAATTCGACGGGCAACCTGCAGGCCGTCGATGTCCGGCAACCCGACGTCGAGGATGATCGCGTCGAGACTTGCTCCGCTGTCGGCCGCCTCGAGACCGTCGCGACCGGTGGCAGCGAGCTCCACGACGTGACGGTCTTCGGAGAAGAGGCGAACGAGAAGTCGCCCGAGGCGCGGATCATCCTCGACCACAAGCAGGTGCATCGAACAGGCTTAACACGGGTTTCTGAACGAACGCTGAAGACGCACGTGATGAGTCCCAGCCCGGGTCTCAGCTGAGCCCTCGAGGAAGGAAATTTGACTAATCAACGATATTGCGTCACTATTGAGCGGTCCGCAGAGGCGAACCGTCGGTCGAGCCCAATCCGCTCCCGCCATCGCCGCGGACAGGAAACCCAGCAATCTCGCTCCGGGCCTCATGATTCGAACCGTTAACGAGCGAACCAGGGTCGCGATGCCGCGTTGAGCGCACTATGCGCCCGCGAGACGCGCGACCAGTAAGGAACAGGACATTGAATCCGCGTACCACGACCATGTCGGTCGCGGGCCGAAGCGTGGCGAACCGCCGTATGCGGCGCCGCTCGGCCTCTGCCAGCCGACCCTATTGCAGCA
>WNGI01008323.1_pt1 | contig 19719 bp, 19 predicted proteins | sample 5400621 | NCBI WGS metagenome assembly WNGI01 (sample SAMN13153374, study PRJNA577476) | soil metagenome | isolation source: 20 cm soil or saprolite under Garry oak tree replicate 1 | place: USA:California | collected 2016-06-15
CCGCAAACAACCGCTCTACCGGTTGGTGTAGAATCTCACTTTCTGGATACTTAAACAGCGCCGCGGCACCGTCGTTCCAATACACCAAACAGCGCGAGTTTAGCTCGATCACAAAAACAGCTTCGATGAGTCCCTTGTAAAGAGCGCTGAGGAACCGCTCATCGAGCGGCGGTGAACCGGTCGGGATAGGCATGAAAATCGATAATTCTTCTAGCGGCGAGTCCAAGTAACTGCCTCGAATGTGAAATCACGGTCTCAGCCAGCGCATAATGGAGCCACTCATACTTCTATCTCAATCTTGGTACACGACCGACGCCAAATCAAGGCGTTCCCAAAAAATCACATAATCTCGTTGCTTGCAGTTTCAGATGCAAACAACAGGTTTTATGATCAAGCACTAGACAGCGTTATTCCTAGACAGTGGCACGACCATTGCGCTTTTAAACTTTTGTCCTATGAGCGAATAGGCGTGAATCGGGCTCAAAAGATCTGCGATGGTTGATAAGAATTTAGCATAAATGAATAAAAATCTACCACCTTTGATCGCGGCCATGTTGCGCCCGGAGTTTTATGCCGATCATCCGCCCGAGGTAACGCTTCGCCAAACTCATATATCTTACGTCTTTCTGGCCGGGGGGTTCGCGTACAAAGTCAAAAAAGCTATCCAGTTTCCATTCGTAGATTATTCGACGTTAGAAAAGCGCCATCATTTCTGTGCGGAAGAGGTGCGACTCAACCGCCGGCTCGCGCCGCGCACGTACCTGGACACTGTTCGGATCTGCCAGACGAAAAATGCCTTTTCCCTGGAAGAACATCCTTTGGCAACGAACCGGATCGTGGAATATGCGGTCAAAATGAACCGTCTGCCGGAGCAGCGACTGCTCAGCTCGTTAATTCGCCAAGAGTCGGTTCAAATGAACCACGTCGTCGCCATCGCGAACAAGCTCGCGGTGTTTCATGACCAGGCTCCCGGAGAAAAAGCGCTGACCTATGGATCGCAGTCGGCGATCGCATCGAAAGTGCGCGACAATTTCACCGACACTCGGTGCTTCATTGGTCGGACGATCAGCAGGCATTCGTTTGACACGATTGCAAGTTACAGCGAAGCGTTCATGAATGAGCACTCTGCTCTCCTGGCGAGCCGTGTTGCCACAGGCCGGGTGCGTGAAGGCCACGGCGATTTGCGGGCGGAACATATCTGCCTGCTCGACGACGATATTGAGATTTTCGACTGCCTCGAATTCGACGAAGGACTGAGATACAACGACGTCGCATCTGAACTTGGTTTTCTTTCCATGGATTTAGATTTCCTAGGCGAGCCAAGGTCGGCTGCCAAATTGGAATCGGCTTACGCGTCGGCAACGCAGGATCCAAGTTTGGCTACGCTCCTGCCGTTTTACAAATGTTACCGGGCTTACGTTCGTGGCAAAGTCGAGAGCCTCAAAAGCGATGAGCGCGAAGTTAGCGAGGGCGAACGACGCCTGGCAACTTCTCAGGCTTTGCGATATTTTTATCTGTCCAGCCGCTATGCGCGGGGTAAGAGCAGACCGATGCTTCTTATCGTGTGCGGCATGATCGCCACGGGAAAATCGACGATCGCGTGGCTGCTTTCTGCCTTGACTGGATTTGCCGTCTTGAGCTCTGATCGCGTGCGGAAAGACCTTGCCGGCGTCGCGCCGACAGCGCACAAAACAAACGACTATCAGCAGGGAATTTATTCTGAGGAATTTACTCGGCTAACCTACGAGCGTCTCCTCGCAACCGCAGAGAACCGATTGGCCATAGGCGAAGGCGCCATCATCGATGCAACTTTTGGCAAGCCCCAGCAGCGTCAGCAATTTCTCGCCCTGGCGAGCCGATTTAACATCCCCGTGCTTTTTGTCGAATGCCGCGCTGACGAATCGACGATTGCAAACCGTCTGCAGGAACGGAAGAAAGCCAATAATGAAATTTCCGACGCCACATGGGAGATCTACCAACGCATGCGTCGCGGATTCGCGTCGTTTTCAGATTTACCTGAAAACTGTCGCTTACCGATCAACACGGAAAATGAACTCTTGGCGGCTCTGAGCAAATTGGAAATGCGTTTTTAAAAATATTGCGCCGCGGGTACCCTTATTTGTGTGTATTAGTATTTGCGTGTTAGCGAATCTTGCCAGCTGCCCTCTTCTCATGCTGGCTTCCGACCACGCGGCGCAACCTTTTCTCGGCAACTCGATGCGCCACCGGCCTTGCTCAAAGGACAAGGCCGGTGGCTTGAAGCACTTTAGAGTGTAAATATTAAGCAACCGCGCGCACCGCCGCCGGTGTTGCTAGGCGACGGTGTACGGCTTCCCAGTCGACGTTTTTAAAAAATGCGTCGATATATTTACCCCGCTCCGCGGGCTTGTAGTCGAGCAGAAACGCGTGTTCCCATACGTCCATGACCAAAATCGGTTTAAATCCTGACGGCACTCCGTCCTGGTGCAATGCAATCCAGTGGTTCGAAAGTCTTTCCGTCACGGGATCCTGGTATAAAATCGCCCACCCCACCCCGCGCATTTCGCCCACGGCGGTAAACGCCTGCTGCCAATTTTCAAAGCCATCAAAGCTCTGGTCTATTGCGCGTTTGCAATCAGCGGACGGACTGCCCTTCCCCTTGGCGGCTAAATTTTCAAAATAGTATTCGTGTAACACCATACCACCGAACTCAAAACCCAAGCGGCGGGTCAACTCCGCATAAGCGGGATCTTGCCCGGACGCTGCCTTTTTCCGAGTGATCGCTGAAATCTGTTCCATCAGCAAATTGGTATTTTTTACATATCCTGCATAAAGACCAAAATGCGTCTCCAAAGTTTGGTCGGAGATTCCGTCCAGTCCACTGAGTTTAAACTGCTTAGCTTTGTAAGCGGCATACGCCATCGTTGAGGCTCCTTTCGATTTCGATTTAATGATTCTTAACTGTGCAAGCCCGATACCACTATCGACCTATGGCGGAGCGTTCCAGGAATGAGACAGCACTTGGTGCGCTCTGCTCCAAAATTGAGAATTAAAAGTCGTGCATTTCTTGCAAACAGTGCCAGGCTCTCCCGGTCTCGGAAGCTTCTGGCACATGCGTTGCTCACCGAATAGTGGGGGAAGTTTACGGATGGCCAATCATAAACAAATGCTTATCGCGATTGACGACTTTCGTAGCGCCCAGCCGTTGCTGGAGTATGCTGCCGACTTGGCTCACGGACGGGACGACTATCAAATTCACTTATTTCACGCCCTCTATCAAATTCACTTATTTCACGCCCTTGAGCCACTGCCACCGCAACTCTTGGAGTCGCCTGGGGCTGAAGAACCCGCGCGCGAAGAACGGATTGAAGAAAAACAGATTAGCCAGCAAGAACGATGGGTGGATCGCTCTCTAAAACGGCTCGAGCCATTATTAGAGTCGTCAAAGTCGCAGCTGGCTTCAGCGCAAGTGCCACGGGACAGGATCAAAACCCACGTGTTCCCGTTAAATCACAGAGAGGATCTGGTGGCGGAAATCATCAAAGCGGCACATGACAACGATTGCGGCACGATCCTTGTGGGCTACAAATCCTATCCGTGGATTCGAGAGCAATTTCACACTCATATCAGCGAGCAACTATTGACGGCGGCCGACGATTGCGCCGTTTGTGTGGTGCGCAGAGGTGATTGACACAGTGATGCTATCGCATTTCCCATTAATAAATCCCACTGGCAGCCGGTTTTAGAAAGAGGGTAGGCCCATCGCATCCAAGATCGACATGCGTCAATGGGTCTCGACGACCTTCACCCACGTCGAAGATGCTATTTATGTTGGTCTTGGTTTGCTGTTAGCCAGCGTCGCCGGCGCTCTTCTAGTCACTGAAATCATTTACTTCGCGCAATATATCTTGGCGGGAGCCTTGTCTGAAAATATTGTGATGCTCCTCGACCGAATCCTGCTGATCATCATTCTTGTCGAAGTCTTATACACGGTACAGGTGTCTTTTCGCCAACATGTCTTGCAACCGGGGCCCTTTTTGGTCGTGGGATTGATCGCCGTGACCAGACGGATTCTCGTAGTCACTGCCGAATTGCCCAAGATGGCCAGAGAAGATGAGGCGGTTTTTCACAACGCTATGCTTGAGCTGGGGTTGCTCACTCTCTTGATCGTTGCACTCGTCATTTCCTTACACATTATCCGGCCCAATGATCCAAATTCCGCGGGCGAACAAATTGGCACCAAGACGAAGCCATAGATGCCCAGTCTTTTGACAACATGGGGGCGTACGGCGGTTATGCGGCGTGCCTTTTTTTCATGGACAGAAGTATCGATGCCGGATCGCTCTGGGCCGAAAACACCTGACGATATTTAAATCTACGTTCGCAAACTCGACTCATGCACAGCGCGTTCCGCCGTCTGGCGGTTTAGCAGGCCAACGAGATTGCCCTCGCTGGTGGTGACAAGAAGCTCAGTTAAATCGTATCTACCCATGAACGCAGTTGCTTCCTCGATCGTAGCCGTGGAGCGAAACGTCGTTGGCGCTGGGTTCATCACATGTTCAGCAGTCTCGTCCGTTTTTCCCGGGAGCTGATCTTTCGCGACTACACCCAAGACCGCATTGGCATCATTGACCACCACGATTTCGCTAAAGCCGTTCGTATTACGCGGTATATCGGATAAATGATCCGTCAATGAGCAGTCGGTGCGTCGCGATGAATGAAATCTAATACAAAAGCCGGACCTCCAGCGCGCGCATCGAGTGGCAAACCGGCGCCAATCCAGTCGAGCTTTCCTGCCGCGTAATCATAAACGTTTTTAAGCCTAAACTTTCGAGCCGCCACGCGGCCCATGGGCTCAAATCTCACTGGAAGTCGTAACAGTACACGACAATCGACTTTTGTTTTTCCAGCAGCGAGATAGTTTCCTTCTGCAACTTTGACAAACCTCGACTATCTGCGCGCCTTCGTGGAGCAATCTCTGTGTACCTTCTCTCCCGACCGTCTGGGGCATTTTTTCTCCTGTCCCGAACAACCATGCAGCGGGCTTCCGTGGCGTGTGCCTGTCAGCGCTGGCTCCTGAACCCTCGATTGTCAAACCTACGATCAGCGCGAGTCCACGATTTTAAAAAGCTCACGCTTTGACGAGCGTTCCAAGAGAGGAGCAACTTGTTGTGTCCATTCACGAAATTCTTTATTTGCCGTGACGGTTTTGATCTGTTGTTCAAGCGTGCCGGGATCTTGCACTTCCTGCTCGAACAACAGGTCCGGAGCCCCGAGTGAACTGAAATGAGTTCGCATGATTCTTGGCTTGGTGCCGCCGGCACGATCAACCCACTGCGCCAACGTCAAGAGTTTGTTTTCCACCGCTTCGGTTTTTCCCGGCAGTGTGTGAAAGGCTAAGCGCGATACATACACGAGTTGGTCTCCCTTCTGGTGAATTAATTTAAAAGACGACGACCGATACCTACCGAAGCACTACCTCGTAAATCTACTCCAGAGCAAACAAAGAAAGACCATCGCTGCGCCCGTCGCGACCCCGGCTATCGTCCAAGGATTGTCTTGCGCAAAAGACATCGCCGCTTCTGCTCCCTGTTGCGATGTTTTTAACATTTTCCTTCCCCGGACTCCCTGAGTTAGCGTGCTCTTTGCGGTTTCCAACGTTTGGCGAATGCGCTCGCGTAGCGACGACACGCCGTCGTCGGTTTGTTCCGCCGTTGCTTTCACCAGTTCTTCTACGTCCCCCGCTAGTACTTTGAGATTGTCAAATACTCTTTCCCGTGCGATTTCAGCTCTACTCATCGGTTTCTCCTTCATCCGAACTTATTTTTGTGCTCGTCGCCTATTTTTAATCGCTCACGCAAGTTATGTGCCTCAGATCGCACATCTTTCCGAATTCTTTTTACCATGCGCTGAATTCGGAATATTCCGACAAGTCCAAAAAAATGACTGCAAGTCGCAGTGATGAATAACCATGCCGCTCGTTCTGCGAACGCAATTCCTATAGCGATACTCCTTTAACTGTTTGACCTACCAACTGCGTCACCTCGGTTTTCGCCGCTAGATCCCCTATCGACACAATGCCTGCCAACTTTTTCTGTTGATTTAGAACTACCAAGCGGCGCAGCCGATTTGCTTGCATCAGCTTGGCCGCTTCTTCTACGCTCTGATTTTCGAAACAGTAAGTGACACCCGGCGTGACGACATCTTTTACTTCAGTTTTCGTCGGATCCAGTCCGCTCGCAGTGGCGCGCACTGTGATATCCCGATCACTCAGTATACCGACTAGCCGATCGCCCTCACGCACCGGAAGCATTCCGATATCCGAGTTCCTCATCATTTCGGCAGCCGATTGAATTGGGCTGTCAGCGTCTATCACTTCGACAATTCGGCTCATAATTTCTTTCACCTGCATGACTTACCTCCTAAATTTAAAATTGACCGCACGCAATCTTTTGCGCAATATGCATGCCGGAATTAAGGTCGCTTTGCGGGAGGCCGACAACTTCCAGCGATAAATGGCCGGGCTTGTGAGCAGTCTCATTTATCGGACATGACTAACGTCAATCGTCTTGCAATTGAGAAAACCCATCAGAGTTGCGGTATTCAGTTCGCGGCCCGAGGCAAAATGCTTCACGCCTGGGAAGGCAAAAATAGAAGTTAGCTGCACAAATCTTTCGCTGGCATAGATGTTGCCGGTGTGGACCGCATGAAGTTAAAATCCTCAAATATTTTTTGAGTAAATGCAAAATTATTATGATCAACGATGAAAGAAAAGGGTCGCGTTGCTGGACTAAAAAGCTGATTGTCAGTCCGACGGGAGTTATCAATCCGGCGACTGAGGGAACGATCGCGCACGAAGTGTAAAATTTCGAAAGACAGCTGATCGCAGTCAGGTGGAACGACGGATCGATGACGTACGTCTTTCCCGACGAAATCGAAATAGCGGATGGCAATGCGCTTCGGTCACTGCACTAAATTCGCGGTCGGATCGAAACAGGGTACTTATTGGGAAAAAATGGCTATTGCCAAGTTACGGTATCCGTAATCACGATCTCTTCGGATGAGACCAGCGAGCGTGTGCCGTCATCCCAATGAACGTTAACCAGTTGTCCGCCCTCGCCTTCCAGCTCATAAATGATAGTGCCTTCCGTTGCCATGCCGATGGTGCCATCAATGTCTAGAATCTCGGTTGCCGCTCGGCAACGTAGTCCTTTTAGGCTGACGTCGATCATCTTCTCGCTCCCGCGAAATTTTCAATAGCAAGTCACTCCACCTTGATCTCGGAAACGAAATGTAGTCACGAATGAATGACCAAATCAACTATGACCGGATCATTTTTAGTGCGCGCAACTTGATCAACTCACCGGCCTAATTTGCGTTAGATTTGCGCTTATGTCTCGCCCACATCTTAAGAAATCAACGCCACTTGCAGATCCATAACGTTGGTCAAGGTCGGACCCGTGATCAACAGATCATTGGTTGTTTGGAGAAAATGATAGGAGTCATTTCTTCTTAGATAGCTCGTCGCGTCAATGCTATTGGCCCTGCCGCGCGCAAGCGTCGATCCATCGATGATTCCACCCGCTGCGTCGGTGGGTCCGTCCGTGCCATCGGTACCCGCGCTCAGTACGACTACATTTTCGAGTCCGTCGATTTCGATCGCTGCGGCCAACGCGAGCTCCTGGTTGCGGCCGCCTAAGCCATCGCCGCGAACCGTAACTGTGGTTTCACCGCCGGAGATCAGGCACGCCGGGCGAGAAACCGGATGGTTGGTTCGCGCAATTTCTTTCACGAGCGTTGACAAGGATTGCGCAACGACGCGGCTTTCCCCTTCCAGGGAATCCGAGAGAATCATCGTGTGATAACCGAGTTCCTCAGCGCGCCGGCTCGCCGCGGCTACCGCCATGCGGTTGCTGCCGATGAGAACATTCTGGACGCTTTCAAAAATTGCGCTCGACGGTTTGGGCGTTTCTTCTATTTCGCCCTTGGCGCCGCGCTCGAGGTAAGCGATCACTGCAGCAGGAATTTGCGATCGAAGACCATAACGACGAACGATCTGGAGACAATCGCCGTATGTGCTGCTGTCGGGAACCGTCGGACCGGAAGCAATCGCTTCCAGGGAATCACCGACGACGTCCGAAAGGACCAGCGAAATTAATCTCGCCGGCGCCGCAAGTTTCGCAAGCTGACCGCCCTTCAGCCGAGAGAGATGTTTCCGCAACGCATTCACTTCGCCAATCGTTGCGCCGCTCTTCAGCAAAGTCTCGGTAGTCTGCTGCTTATCTGCAAGCGACAAACCGTCCGCGGGAAACGGCAGCAGCGCTGAGCCGCCACCGGAAATTAGAAAAAAAATCAAGCCGCGCTCATCGCTCCTTTGCAAGAGCTCGACGATTCGACGCGCGCCATTAAGACCTGATTGATCGGGTATCGGGTGACCCGCTTCAACGACTACGACCTTTTTGAGAGGTAATCCGTGACCGTATTTAACGACGACCGCACCGGCGGAGATTCTCGCGTCGAGCAACTCCTCCATCGCGAGCGCCATCTTGGCCGCGGCTTTGCCGCATCCGGTGACGACGATTTTGCCGATTTGACTGAGATCGTATGAGCAATCAGCGACGTAAAGCTGATCATTTCGGAGTCGAACACATTGCTTGATAGCTTTGAGCGGATCCGCGGAAGCCAAACCGGCGAGGAATATTTCACGCGCATGGATGCGCATTTCGATCAGGGACGACATCTACGGTGCCCCAAGATTGACTGTCTGATACCGCAAATCCGGCATATCGATGCCAGAGAATCAGAAAACCGAAAACAATTTGCGCAATTATCTGGGTGTTAAGGGCTCGGGGCGGAGATCGAATAGCCGGAAGCCGCCGAAACCATATTCGCCGATCGGCTTTCCGGTGCCTCCATCATAGATGTCGATGAGCATGTTTTTTTCCGGATGTCCGGCTAAAAAGCGGGAGAATATCTCGACGAACTCTTCCTTTTCGGTCGCGTTGGCTCGCACGAACCCTTCGCCGACGTAGAGACGATGTGGTCTTTTGCTGCTGTCAAGCCTGACCCAATAGCGTGAGCCATTGGAGCCGACTTGATCCAACCATTTTCGGTATTCTGATACCCTCGATTCGATTTCTTTAAAGCTGAGATTTTCCGCACGCCCAATGACTGGAAAAAACAATGCGGATGCTAGGATGAAAGTCGAGATCTTTCCTAGCACCCGCATTGATCTAGCTCTGACTGCGTCAGATCTTATTAGTTGACTTTGATTTCGACGCGACGGTTTTTAGCGCGACCTTCGCGGGTCTTGTTGTCAGCGATCGGTTTGCTTTCGCCAAATCCCTGTCCCGCTACTCGACTGGCATCGACGCCCTTCTTCACCACGTAGTCTTTCACGGAATTGACGCGCCGCTCCGAGAGAGCTTGATTGTACGCCTCGGTACCGACATTGTCCGTGTGACCCGAGAGGCTCACCCTCTTGTCCTTGTTCTCGTTCATGAAGGCAACCAATCGATCTAAGATTGCTCCTGCCTCCGGCTTGACATTGCTTTTGTCGAAGTCAAAGAGAACATCGTCCAAGATGATCGTTCGCTCCACTTTTGGCGCCGGCGGTGGCGGAGGAGGAGGAGGAGGTGGCGGTGGCGGCGGTTTCGGCGCCGGTGGCGGCGGAGGAGGCGGTGGCGGAGGAGGCGGTGGTGGCGGTGGTTTTGGCTCCTCGGTCATCAAATAGGCCAAACCGCCGCAAAGCAAAGCGCTGCCAATCGCGGCAGGTGCGGCCACCCACTTATCGTGGGTTCGGGTAGCGCCGACCCCGGCGCCCGCTGCTGTGCCGCAAAACGCACCCCCAACCAAAGCAGCCTGGGTTTTGGTCATCCCAGTACAGCCCGTAACAAAAAACCCAAGCGCCGCGAGCGCCAGTTGTTTACGAATTTTCATCTTCTTTGCCTCCCAGCAAATTAAGGTAAAATTTTCGCTCAAAGTATGACAAGGCGTTCTCGTTGTCAAGGAAAAAAATAGCCTTGTAGTAGCAACGTGATTATGACAGGGGCTAACGGCAACGTGATTATGTCAGGGTGGAAGGATGACAACCCTGACAATGCAAGACGAGAAGCGACTAGACGTAATCCAACGAGTGTATCGAAGCGAGCTGACCGTGATTGAAGCCGCACTGGTAATGGGACTTAGCGAACGGCAGTGCTACCGGATCAAAGCCCGATAGCGACCGTCACTCGGTATTCTGGACCGACCGGGAACCGACGCTCGATGAGCAGTTGATCAACAGGAAACCAATCTCATCATGAAATTAGCCAAATTTTCAAGTGATTGAATCGCGAAACTCACTACTAAATTCGGGTCATCGGAGAGTTGAAATTGCCAACCGGAATTCGTCCAATAATCATTTAAGATCCGCCGTGCAATGGGCACATTTCATCGCCTTGACGGGAATCGCCGATAGACAATGGGGGCAGTCCTTGGTGATTGGAGCAGCGGCGGCGGGCGCCGGCTCGTGCAAGCGGTTGACTTGCTTGATGACCAGAAAAACCGCAAATGCGACAATCAAAAAATTGAGGATATTGTTAAGAAAGATGCCGTAATTCAACGTGGCCGCTCCGGCCGCTTTCGCAGCCGCAACGCTCGGATAATCCTTCGTCGAAAGATTGATAAACAAGTTGGAAAAATCGACCTTGCCCAATCCCAAGCCTATGGGCGGCATGAGAATATCTTCGACGAAGGACGTGACGATCTTGCCGAACGCGGCGCCGATCACCACCCCCACCGCCAAATCCACCACGTTGCCGCGCATGATAAACTGCTTGAACTCTTTAAGCATGAGCCAGTCCTCCCCATTGCGTAGCGGTTAAGACCAAGGAGTTGATCGATCGATGTACTATTTCAATTTGCCGGATCGATCCCCATCACGACACTTTTACAATGCAAGGCACGATGACCCTGACGCTTATACGTCAGACAAAATTCTCAAGTCAAACCAACCAGCAAGTCTTGCGCGGGGCAAGCGGGGTTATGCGCTCAGTGAATGCTCGAGACGAACGATCCCTTTGACAAAAGGACCACCGACCGTTTCGAGAACCGGCAACTCAATGCGACGAGGAAACCTGAAGACCGTGGACGGCAGGGTTTTACGTTCCGCTCCGGCCCGCGCGATATTTAATATCGCTTGTGCCAGATAATATCGACACCTTTCGCCCCAGTGGTGCCACCGGTTGTACCGATCTTCCAATCCGGCGTGATCTGATACTCCATCGACGCTTCCTGTCCATGATCGCCGGAAAGTTGCTGGGACAGCGACACGTATGTATTGCTGCCGACATAGTGCCCAAACCCGACTCGGCCCCCGGAAAAATCGAACTCGCGAAGGTCGACGCCTAAGGTATCCAATCCGAGCGCGTCGGAAACCGAGCTGGCGATCTTTCCCGCCACAAAACCGCTAGTGATGCCGACCGCGCTTTGCTGCACTGACCCGCGCTCGTTTTGACTGAGCGCGTTGATGGGACGGCCAAACAGCAACAAGGCAAGAATGTCAGCCTGCTCCAAGCGAGGTTGACTCGTCAGCGTCAACGATGGCTTGTCGGTCGTGCCGCCGATGGCGGCGTCCACTTCATACTCGGGTAATTTATATTGCGCCACGATGTCGAGCGTCGGATTGATCTTATCGCCGCCGGTAAACTGTATCGCGCCTCGGGTCAGTTGAAATCTTCTCCCTTGAAAAACCAACGAACCTCGGGCGACGTCGATGCGGCCGGTGAGATCGACATTGCGCTCGGGTTTCTTTGTCGCATGGATATTTCCCGAAAGCTCGGCAACGAGATCGGGATGGCGAATCCAGAGGTTGCCCGGCGCGCGCAGCGTGAGATCGAGGCTGAGTTTTTTGAATAAATCGCTCTCGTTTGAACCCTTCTGCTCTTGCGCTTGCGGCTGCGCCGGGCCACCGCCACGGTGGCTGACGATCAGGATGGTCTCATCGCGCTTGAGCGGCACTTTGCTTTGCTCCAGGAAGGCAAGGTCCGGCCGCAAAGCTCCATCGATGATGGTCAGTTGTCCACTCATCCGCGGCGCGGTCAAAGATCCTTGCACGTCTACATTGCCGCCGATTCGAACCTGATGACTCTGGGTTTGGATCGCCGGCCAGCGCTGTGCCGTCAGCGAAAGCTTGACCGCGTTGACGTCGTAGTCTTTGAGTGCAAGCGAACCACTGCCGCGGATTTCGCCGTCCTTCGCTTTGACCACGAGCTCGCGCACGGTCACTGTGCGTGAATCCAAATTGCCTGCCAGTGAGACTTCATTGATGTCAACACCGAGGGGAACGACTTTGAGCTTGCCGTCACGCAAGCCAAACGTGCCGCGCAAATCCGGCTGCTTGACCGTGCCACGCGCAAGCAGATCGAGACTCACCTCACCGCCGATGTTTTCGACGGCTTTCCCGCTAAACGCATTGACAAATGCCAAGCTCAGGCCGGCGCTTTGCGCGCGCAACTCCATGCCGTTGGCCAATTCCGCGCGCCAGCCGTTGTGCCAACTCAAATCGAGCGGCACAGCGCCGCTCCCGTTCAACACGTGCGAGGAGTCTTGCTGCACGGCCAGACGCAGCGACGCGCGTTTGTCTTTGTAATTGGCTTCGGCGCTGGCGCCGGCGTAGGCTTGCCCGGCGATTGTCGCATTGCTCAACCGCACCGATGCGGTGACCTCAGGCGCGGCCGCCGTCCCGACAATCCGCGCCTGCGCGGCAAGTAACCCCGTCATTTTCGGCGGCTGGGACATAAAGCCCGTAACCGTTTCAACCGGCAGGCGGTCGACGCTCAACGACAAATCCTGCTTACCGGCGAACGCGAAACTCCCGTTCAGAGATAATTCCCGCTCGCCGTTTTTCAGCGCCAGCTGCGCGATCGACAAAGCGTCGTCGCGTTTGCTCACCGTCGCGGGACGCGCCAGCTTCCACGCGCCGTCCGGCCCTGACAGGGAAGCTTGGCTCAAGCGCAGCGTCAGCGCGTCGGGTAGTAAATCGAGCGTGCCGTTCAATTGGTGCTTGCGGTCCTGACTATCCTGCGCGCTCAAGTCGAGCTGAATCGAGTGCGCGGGCTGTCGCGAAAATTTGGCGGTGGCATCGAGCCGCCGCAAGGCGAGCCCGGCATCGATATCGGCCAGACGCGCAGTCACAACCCCCTGAGGAAAAAGTTGTTCCATGGAATTGCGCAGGGCGAAGCTGATGTTGCCGTCCTTTAATAATCCAATTCCTTCGACCTGAACGCCGGAAAGCCGCGCGGTGCCACGAGTCTCAAGATCGGCGAGATTTCCCTGAGCCTGTCCGGTGAGATCCACTGCGCCTGCCCCTTTGCGGTTGACCAACGACAGCCACGGCGCGACATCGGCCATTCGTAAGCGATAGTCGAGCTTGCCGGCGATTTTGGCGTCAACTCCGACTTCACCACTTGCTGTCAGAGTTGAATTCCCAGCGATAAGCGTAGCGCGGGCTATTCGGAGCCGCTTTTCGCGCATCGTCACGTTAAAAGCGCCTTGCTTGATTTCCACCGCGCCAAGCGACGATGGCAGAATCTGGATTTCCGCGCTCCCGTTCATCGCGGCAAGAGTAAGTCCGGCGCCCGTAAGCTTGCCCTGAAGGCTGAGTTTGCCCTCGAGCGTTTTGCCTTTGGCGAAAGCCTTTTGAAGATCAAAGTCCTTAACCGCGAGCGCCAACTCGTAGCTCGGCTGCTTGGCGCCGAGCGTGATCTTTCCCGACCAATCTGCTCCGCCAAGTTTGCTCTTCAGCCGTCCGTTGAGAACAGCAATGCTTTTTTGCAGTCGTCCTTGCAGAGCGACAGCGCCCAATGCCCATCCCTGCGCTTCGGCGGATTGAACTTCAAAGCGCGCCTGCGCGGCGGTGTCTTGCAAAGCGAAGCCGGTTCCACTTGCGACAACGGTTCCGTTCACTATTCCGGCCAAGCTTTTGTCGCCCAGCCATTGGCGCAGATCGAAACCGGTCAGAGTTGCGGTCGTCGAATACGCCGGCGAATCCTGCGCCAGATTAGCTGCAAACTTCCCGTCAATTTTGGCGCCCGCGCCGGTCAGCTGCACAGTTCCATTGAGAGCATCGAGCGCGCCATCGACCGCAATCCTGCCGGCAAGATCTTGTTTGAGCGGCCATTGAGCGACGAAGTATGCGATGTCTGCACGCGCCAGCTTATCAAGCGCCGCATCGGCCTTTATCGTAACGGTCTCGCCGGTATTGATTTGGCCGTTGAGTTTCACCCGAGAATTGCTGCTCACCGCCCAAAGATTTTTTATTTTTACCAGCGCGGGGGCATTGGCGGGTTGCTGGTATTCAACGGCGCCCTTCAAACGAAGCTCGGGGTATTCCTTTGAAAGGAGACCGACGGTGACGTCGTGGGCATCGAAGCTGATGCCCGCAGGAAGAACGCCGACGCCACCGTCCAAATGGAGATTTTTCAATTGGTACGATCGTCGTCCATCGCCGGCGCCGAACCGGAGATCGATATCGCCATCCTCTAAGCGCAGTGATCGCACGAATATCGCGATGCCTGATGAGGTTTCCGGCTTTTGCTCCCGCGGTGACAAAGCCTCCGCGACGTTCCATTTTCCATCACGATCTTGGCTCAAGGAGGCGCGCGGCTGCGCTGCGGTGATCCCAGCAATTTTGACCTGACCCCAAATCAGCGGTAATAACGAAAACGAAACGTCCAGCCGAGGCACTTGAAGGATTTCTTGCTCCTCGTAGTGTAGTACCACCTTATAGAGTGTGAGGTGGCCCCAGATCGAGCCTTCCAACCGTTCGACGCTGATCGCGCCGCGAATCAGGTTATTGACCGCGGCAACGGATTCTTGCCGCGCCCAGCGGGTAAAATTTTCCGTGCGCGTATACAGTGCAATTCCAATGGCGCTCAAGAGGAGCAAAAATCCCAAGCCAAGAACCAGCCATTTCACTATGCGCAGGAAACTTTTCATGACTTAGAAAGAAGCGCCGATGCTGAAGTGAATTTGCCAGGGTTTATCGCCGCGCGGCGGCTTGATCGGAAAGCCAATGTCCAGTCTGATAGGACCAACGGGCGTTGCATAACTTACTCCGAAACCGCGCGAGAACCGCAAATTCCCGAAGGGAAGGTCGAATGAGCGCCTTGAAACCTGACCGAAGTCGACAAACAGCGCCCCGTTTAATTCTTTCCAGATTGGCCGGCGCAGTTCAAGGGAGCCCTCCACCAGACTCAGCCCGCCGAGCGGATCGTTGCCGGCGCTCAAGGGACCGAGGCGCCGTCGGCCGTAGCCGCGCACGCTTTTGTCTCCGCCCGAATAAAAGCGCTCAAATAATGGGAGGTTTTCTTCTGCGCCGATGGAGTCAGCCAAACCAAGTTTGAGGCGGCTGGCGAAAATCGTTTGCCAGCCGATGTCGATGTATTTCTTTGCTTCCGTGGTTATTTTGTAAAAACTGTACTGGCCGCCCCACCCTGCCTGATCGAATTGGAGGGTAATCACTTCCCCCTTCTTCGGGTTGAGCGGATCGTCTGCGGTATTCCATATCAATCCCAAGGTGGGTCCGGAAAGAATACCTTTGCGCCGAATGTCGCCAAGAGCGAGCTCGGTTGCCGCTTTGATTTCGTTGAGCTTATCGTATTCTACTCGGTATCCGACAAAGGCGCTGAGCGCGGCAGTAAAGTGATGCTCCAGTCGCGGAGCGAAGCGAGCCACGTTGCGCACATAGGTCTCTTCTTTTTCTTGGCTGTAGCCGACATTCGCCATTCCCTGGGTGCGTGGCGAGAGAAAATGTGGCTGAACGAAATTAATCTCTCCGGTAACCGCGAGGGACGAGTACTTCGCGAGAATCGACAGACGCCGCCCGCCGCCGAGCCAATTCAAATGGCGCCATTCCAATTGCGTGCGAAAATGATCCTCCGTCCCGTAACCCAAGCCGAGCCTAATTTCGCGGTGGGATTTTTCCGCCACTTCGACTTCCATGGGCACGACCGTGGAAGCGCCTTCGGTTTCCTGCGGAGCCACTCGGACAGTGCCAAAGAGATCTAAGGCTAATAACTTTTCCCGAGTCGCAGCGACTTTTGACTGCGAGAAAGTTTCACCGGCCTTATAGGCAAGCTCCCGGGTGATCAATTCCAGCTCCACCGGACTCATGCCCTTCACTGTGGTCTCGCCGAAAACCGCGACCGGCCCCGGCTGAATCGTGTAGCTCACTCGCGCGCTTCGGGCGTCCGGGTCGACTTCCGCCTTGCGCTCGGTTTTTACATATGCGTAACCATGCTCGAGAAAAAAACTCCGTAAGACTTGTTCCGCCTGCTGGTAATCCGTTTCGCGGAAGACCGCGCCTTGCTTGATCGGTAACTCCTTTGGCAAGGGCGGCGGCTTTTGATCCGTCCGGTCGCCGGCGACTTGAACATCGACTTCTGAAACTAACACGGGCACAACCTCTCGCACCTCGATCCGCACAGAGATTAATCCGCCAGCATTATCTACGTCCAAGTCGTAGGTTATCGAGGTGCCGTAGTAACCGCGCGATTCATAGAATCGCCGCAGTCGTTCGAGATCGCTCGCGAAGGTAATCGGATCGATTACCGGCCGCTCCTCCCAGAAGCGATACCAGGGCCGCGCTTTGGTTAGGATCACATCACTCAGCTCGCCGGTGGAAACCGTGTTATTTCCGGAAAACTCAATTCGCTCGACTTTCCATTGACGCGCCGGGTCGAGAGCATCGAGCAAAACCGCAGCAGCGCCGTCGGCAAAAAGACCCACTGCGGCCAGCGCCACCACGAGTATTTTGCAAAGTCGTGCCACCCGTTAATTTCTAGCACGGAAACAGCCCGCTGTAACATGCGATTCGTGGATCGACGATGAAAGAAATGCTTAAGTGGTATGGAATTTCATGCTTGATTCTAAGCTTCAGCGTAAAATCACGCGATTGGATTGACCCAGTGAAATTAACGGAGGCAGACGCCATGCAACGAAAATTGTCACGACGATGGGCTATCGGGTTGGTTGTTTCTACTGTCGCTGAATTTTTTGCCGCTCTGCTATTTGCGCAATCGATCCGAGGAACTTACACGACCACCACCGATGTCTCGTTGAGATCAGGGCCGGGAATGAATTATGGGATCGTCACGACTCTTCCAAAAGGGATCAAAATCAACGTTGTCGGCCGAGAAGGTTACTGGTTGAAAGTCGAATCGAAGCACGGCGGCGCGCCGGGCTTTATCGATGAGCAATTTGCGCAGCCCGAAACCTCCGCACAAAGCACTGCTTCGGACATCAGGACGACATCAGTGAACGGCGCCTATCGCACGCTCGTCGACGTCGAACTTCGCGAAGGTCCTGGAACGAAATATCCGCTGGTCGCGAGACTCCCGTCCGACATCAAAGTCAACGTCGTCCGTGCCGAAGGCGACTGGCTGCGCGTCGAATCCAAAAAGGGCGGCAAGCCGGGTTACGTAGAAAAAAGATTCATGGAACGCTGGCCGGACAATTAACTAACTAACGAAATCCGACAGAGCCCCAGACTGCGGCGTTGCGTTACAACACCTCAGTCAAAAAAGTTGCGTGAAGCGCGGCTCGCATGGGCACCGGATTTGACGCGGTCAATCCACCTAAGACTTGCCTTTCTCTTCAACGATCATCTGAAGAACTTTTTTGCGCACGTCTTGGTCGACACGGGCAACCTCGAATATTTGCTTATAGCTCTCTTCGTTCAGTCCCTCTTTGGTCAGCGCCTCCTGAAATTTCGATTCTGCTTCCTGTTGAATTTGCTTGCCCTCCTCGGGACCCGGTGCTTGTTTCGCGCGCGGTGCGTAAGTTTCCCGTATCTTCTCAACTTGCACGTAGACTTTAGCAAAGGATCTAAGTTGCTGATCATCCACCTTGGCTGGCTCATTGGGCGCAATCTGCGCCATGGCTTGCGCTGCGACGGCGACACTTAGAAGCCCAGCGCTGAAAATCGCAACCAGAACCATCGGAATTACTCTTTTCATGATCAATCTCCTTTGCACAGAATAATATCGAAATCGGCGCAAATCATGTGCCAAAATAATGCTGCGTACATTTTTTCAGCAAGTTATGGAAATCTTTTTGGTCGTGAAAATCTCCGTGCATGACTTCCCATGCAGTGAGACAAGCAGAATCGTCAGCGAGTGAAGAGTAATCCTACAGAACAAAGTAAAATCGGACTAGAGCAGTCGAAGGACTTGTCATCGTGGATGTTGGAAGGTAGACGTCGGTCTGCCCGTATCTCGATTCGACCCCGCTTTGACGCATTCCAGAATCGTGAGGCACGGACTGAACTGCAATTATTTAGGACCCCTTTCCCAGCTCCTGCGACCTCCTCGTAGCCTTCACAACTGCGTCCATCACCGTGCCGCGAAATCCCTTTTGCTCCAGCGCGTAGAGTCCGGCGATGGTCGTGCCGCCGGGAGAAGTTACTTCATCTTTCAGTTCGGCCAAATGCTTGTTGCCGTCGATCGCCATGCGCGCGGCGCCATAAACCGTTTGCATGGCAAGTTTGAGCGCAACGTCACGCGTTAGCCCCATTTGAACGCCGCCGTCAGCCAGCGCTTCCATAAATAGGAAAACATAAGCCGGACCGCTGCCGCTTAGCCCCGTGACCGCATCCAAATACTTTTCTTCAACCGTCACGCCGATACCGAAGCTATTGAGAATCGCGCCGATCTTTTCCAAATCCGCCGCCGTCGCGTGTGCGCCGCCGGCGTAACCTGCCGCGCCTGCGCCAACGACACAGGGAATATTCGGCATCACGCGCACCACGCGCGCGCCGGGCTCCAAGTGTGTTTGGATGCGCACCAACGGAACTCCAGCTGCAACCGAAACCAGCAGCTTTGCTTTGCCGAGCTTTTTGGAGATCTCTCTGGCCACGGGATCGACAATCTGCGGCTTGACAGCGAGGATGACGATATCCGCGAAGGTACACAGCTCGACGTTATCCGCCGTAACTTTGATGCCGAGTTCATTCGCGATTCCCTGCCGCAGCGCGTCGCTGACGTCGCTGGCCATAACGTTTTCTTTAACCGCCAATCCGGCTTGAATGATCCCGCGAGCGATGGCCGAACCTATTTTACCCGCCCCGATAACGCCAATCTTATCATTTAACACTTGCGCACCTCCTTGACCCTGAACCGTGGACGATAGCATAAAGGGTCACTGCCGGAACTTCAAAGTCGATTTATCGCGACGCGCAAACAAAAAGGCCTCCGGTCATTTTTTTGCCGGAGGCCTTTTTGATGTCAGATTTTCCCGATGCTAATACCGTTTGCCAAGATCTTGCAGCGCCTTCAAAGCGTCGGCATCGTCGGGTGCAAGCGAGAGAATTTCGCGATATTTTTGTTCGGCTTCTTTAGTCCTTCCCAGCTGGGCATAGGCCTGCCCCAACGAAAAGCGCAGATCGTTTCTTCTTCCCATATGCCGAGCTTGTAATACACCGCCGCCAATTCGGTATGGATCGTCGCCGAGTCCTCGCCCTTGGATCTAGATTTTTCCAGCAGAGCGCGCGCTTCCTGGAATTGTTTCTTGGTTTCTCCCTCGTCTTTTGACAGCTGGGCTTTCGCCGCCGTCAAGCGTGCCCATGCGAGCAACACCGCGGGATGGTCGGCTTGAATATCGCGGGCTTGAATGAACCATTTTTCGGCTTCCTGGAGATCGCCGGAATGAAGCGCGATGTTTCCCAAGCCAAGATAAGGCAACACTTCTTTGTTCCCCATC
>WNGI01007796.1_pt1 | contig 19704 bp, 17 predicted proteins | sample 5400621 | NCBI WGS metagenome assembly WNGI01 (sample SAMN13153374, study PRJNA577476) | soil metagenome | isolation source: 20 cm soil or saprolite under Garry oak tree replicate 1 | place: USA:California | collected 2016-06-15
CCGTTGAGTTGGACCCGCGCAATAATGAGTGGCTCTTCGACGCTGCCAGAACGAATAGTTACCTGCGGCGTTATTCCGAGTCGAGCGCGCTTTGGGAGCGTTGTCGTGCCCTCGCGCCGCGCAAATGGAGTCCCCCGATTGAACTCGCCAAGCAGCCGTTCCTCCAGCGTGGTGATGTTCGCCCTCTGCGCAAGGAGCTTTCCGCACTTGTGGCTAAGCACTCGGAGGCAGCAAAGGAATTTGCTGACGATTCGTTCCGTTGCGCGATCTTGGAGCGCGATCCCGTTGCCGTCAGTCGCGCCCTCGATTTCATACCGGCCGAAGGGCTTTTAGAGTACAACAGCATTAAGTACCCGCGCGAATTCTTCGCCGGCGTTGCCCCTCGTGCGTTTAACGATACGGCTCGGGCGCACGCCGCGTTCACCGTTGCTCGCGCGATTGCGGAGAAGATTGTCCGCGATCAACCCGATAACGGAATTGCCTGGAGCCTCCTCGGCCAGATCGACGCTGGCCTCGGTCGCGAAGAGGCAGCTGTGCGCGAAGGCCGTCGCGCTTGTGAACTCCTGCCAATGTCGAAAGATGCCGTTCTAGGGGTGGGCCTTATTACGGAGCTCGCAAATATTTATGCCTGGATAGGCGAGAACGATCTGGCCCTTGAACAACTAGCCATCTCCGCGCAAGCCCCGTTTGGTGTGCATTACGGCGAGTTGAAACTGGATCCGGTTTGGGACTCACTCCGCGGCGATCCGCGCTTCGAAAAAATCCTCGCCTCCCTTGCGCCGAAGGAAGTCGCCACCAGCGAATGAATCTGCCACTTCAGTCGATTCGCAAGATCCACATCCACACCCGCGTGCGCGTAGGCCTTTTGCTTGTTTGTCATTCCGCTGCGCTTCGCTCGAAATGACAAGCCACTACTTCAAATCGGCGAACAACGTCGGCTGCGCTTGCTGATCGGCCAGCGCCTTGGCCCGCTGTTCGCGTCGTTCCATGATGAATTTGTCCAATGCAGGATCGACGGGCAGGGGATAATCCCCGTTGAAACAAGCGAGGCAAAAGCTATTCAGTGGCTTGCCTGTTGCTCGCACCATACCTTCTACGTCGAGGTAACCCAGACTGTCGACACCGAGGTATTTGCAGATCTCTTCCATCGACATCTGATTGGCGATCAACTTTTCAGGGTCTGGAAAATCGATGCCGTAATGACAGGCAAATCGATGTGGCGGACAGCTCACGCGCATATGCACTTCCCTGGCTCCCGCCTCGCGAAGGTTCACCACGCGGGCGCGCGCAGTGGTGCCGCGCACGATTGAGTCGTCTACAACCACGACGCGTTTTCCGGCCACGATTTCCTTGATCAGATTCAGTTTCACTCGCACGTCGAAATCGCGGATCAGCTGGCTCGGCTGCAAAAATGTGCGCCCGATGTAGTGATTGCGGACGAAAGCGTGAGCGTAAGGAATATCTAGTTCCTGAGCAAAACCGAGAGCCGCGTAGTTTCCTGAATCCGGTACAGGCACGACGATGTCGGCCTCGACGGGAAACTTTCGCGCGAGTTCGCGTCCCATCTCCATCCGCACTTTTCCGACATTCACGCCTCCGATCATGCTGTCCGGACGCGCGAAGTACACGTATTCAAACATGCAAAAGGCAGGCCGCTCGTCCGGGAATGGCCGTTCCGAACGCAATCCCTGTTCGTTGATGATCAATACTTCGCCAGGTTCAATTTCTCGAATGAACTCGGCATGGATCAGATCAAACGCGCACGTTTCAGATGCCACCACATACCCGCCGTCGAGCTTGCCGAGCGCGAGTGGGCGCCAGCCAAAGGGATCGCGCACTGCGATCAGCTCACGTTCGCTCATGATGATCAGCGAGAACGCGCCCTGAATCCGGCGCAATGCTGCCAGGACGTTGCCGCCATTGTCAGATGGCTGCGCGAGAAGATGCAAAATGATTTCGCTGTCAGCGGTGGTTTGGAAAATCGAACCTCTCCGTTCGAGCTCATCGCGCAAAACGTCGGCGTTAATTAAATTGCCGTTGTGCGCTATTGCCATCTGGCCGCGCACACAATCGACCACGAACGGTTGCGCGTTCTTGACCGTGCTGGTGCCGGTAGTGGAGTAACGCGTATGGCCAATCGCGCGTGTTCCCTTCAATTTCGCCAGTTCTTCCTGACCAAACACCTGTGAGACCAGACCCATGTCCTTGTGCATTAGAAAACTCGTGCCTGGCCCGTTGCTCGTAACGATCCCAGCGCTCTCCTGCCCGCGATGTTGCAAGGCGAACAAACCGTAATACGTCAGAACCGCCGCCTTTGGGTGGCCGAACACGCCGAAAAGCCCGCACTCGTGTTGCGGCAGCACCGCAGAGTCAGGCGCCTGGTCTGGATCAGTTTTGCCCGAGGGGGTGATCACACCAAATAATCCACCAAATTGTTTCACATTCAAATCGCGGGATTAAAACTTCATCGCCTGCCAAATAACCGCGCGCATTGTGCTCTCGACCTGTGCATTGCCGAAACGTTCCGCGATTCGTTTTGCAATCGCATCGATTAGGTCCTCAGGATCCACGCCGCGCTCTGTTGCCTCGGCGCCGACCGGATTGCCGCGTACCAATCCAGTCGCGAATTCTCTCGCTGAGCCGCTCCGGCAGGGCTTCGTTTCAGAAAACGATTCAATTTTTTCAAAGCCGGCGTCCTGCAGCAATTTTCGGATCACTGTAGAATCGTGAAAACCAAACGGGATCTCATAGAATCCAGGCGGGTCGTGATCGAAAAAGGAAGCGATCGTTGCGTGCGCAATTTGGCCAAATGGATTCGCCGCGAACTCATCCCAGACGTTGAACAGAAAAATGCCGCCGCTGCGAAGGACGCGATAAGATTCGCGCATGGCCGCGGCTTTGTCTGGGACGAACATCACACCGAACTGGCAAACGGCAGCGTCGAACGAACAATTGGGAAACGGAAGAGCGGATGCGTCTGCCTGTTGCCAGAGAACGTTCTCGTCATTTCTAAATTTCGGCTTCGCGAATTCGAACATGTCCGGGTTCAAATCAGTCGCGATGATTTCGGTTGTCGCAGGCAACGCATCGCGCAATCGACGTGTGACTATTCCTGTGCCACATGCAATTTCAAGAATCCGCTCGTACTTCTTGCCTGCCAGCCGGAAGACCAAATCTTTGGCCCACGGTTCGAATATTACGGGGCCGAGATAGCGGTCGTAATTTTCCGGGATCGCTCCCTGGAAAAGAACGTTTCGATCGCGCTTCACAAACTTGGAATGCGCTCGGCAGATGAGTCGCTTTCAACGAACCGACGGATCGCATTCCACCAATCGTCGTAAAGATCTGCAATTGGCCACGCGAAGCTTTCGTCATTGACCTGAATGCGTAATTCGTTGTCGCCGACTTGTCCAAGTTGTTGAGACGGAACATCGCGGTCACGCAATATCGACATGGTGTTGTCGAGATTTTCAGGCGCGACTGAAATCAGAATCCGCGACTGCGATTCATTGAACAAAACTGTAGTGGCAGACATGTCGTCTGCATTTAGAGCGATCTCCGCCCCGAAAAGTTTCTCAGGATTAAAACAACATTCAGCTAGCGCAACGGCAAGTCCGCCTTCAGAGCAATCGTGCGCGCTCTTCACCAAACGTTCGCGGATCAAAACGCGAACGGCGCTTTGAATTTTAGTTTCGTGAGGAAGATCAACGTGCGGCGGCGGACCAATCTTCAAGCCATGACAAACCTTCAGATATTGTGAACCACCGAGGCTGTAGCCGTGATCGTTGATCCCGGTCGCATTGGATTGGCTAGGTTTTCGCTGGCCGGGGTCATCCCGCAACGGCGGGACTACAGAACCAACGAGAATAATCGTATCGCCTTCATTTTTGAACCATTGCGTGGTGATGTGATTTTCGTGATCAATCAATCCGACCATCGCGATCGTTGGCGTCGGATCGACAACACCGGCCGGGCTTTCGTTGTACAGCGAAACATTTCCGCCCGTGATGGGCGTCCCAAATTCGCGGCATGCTTCTGCGACTCCTTCAACTGCTTCACGTAGCTGCCAGAAGTTTTGCGGCTTGTAGGGATTGCCAAAATTCAGGCAGTCGGTCAGGGCGAGTGGCCTTGCGCCGGAGCAGGTGAGATTGCGTGCGGCTTCAGCAACAGCGATCTTGCCGCCCTCACGCGGATCAAGTGCGCAATAAGTTGAATTGCAATCCGTCGTAGCTGCCAAAATTTTGTTGGCGTAGCGCACGAAGAACACAGCGGCGTCTGAGCCCGGCTTCACCAGTGTCCCCGCGCGAACCGTGTGATCATATTGCCGGTAAACCCAGTTTTTGGACGCGATCGTAGGATCCCGCAGCAGTTGGCGCAAAGATTCCACCACAGAGGGGAAGGAGCTCACGGAGATCTTCTTCAGTAACTCTGCATTCTCCGTGATCTCTGTGGTTGGTTTTTGAGCTTCTCGAGAATAAAGCGGCGCTTCTTCGGCTAATGCTTTCGCTGGAATCGTCGCCGCAATCTCACCGTCATTTCGCACGCGCATCATGCCGTCGTTAGTAACGAGGCCAATTTCTGCGCATGGCACGTCCCATTTCTCGAACACTTCACGGACAACATTTTCCTTTCCGCGCCTAGCGATGATTAGCATTCGTTCTTGTGATTCGCTTAGCAGGATCTCATACGGTGTCATGCCGGGCTCACGCTTGGGCACTTTGGCCAGATCGATCTCGATGCCGCTGCCGGAACGGCTGGCAGTTTCGCACGTCGAGCAAGTCAGACCGGCCGCTCCCATGTCTTGAATTCCGGCAACAGCACCGCGAGCAAGCAGCTCGAGACATGCTTCCAGCAATAACTTTTCCTTGAACGGATCCCCTACTTGCACGGCGGGACGATCTTCGCGCGATTGTTCCGTTAGTTCGCGCGACGCAAAAGCTGCGCCCGCAAGACCGTCACGACCCGTTTCGGCGCCGACGTAGAAGACAGGATTGCCAGCGCCTTCTGCCGTGCCGCGCGCGAGTTGTTCGTGCCGCAACACGCCGAGGCAAAAAACGTTTACCAGAGGATTGCCTTCGAAGCTCTCATCGAAATAAATCTCGCCACCGATGGTCGGAATGCCGACACAGTTTCCATAATGTGCGATACCAGAGACGACACCTGTGAATAATCTCCGGTTTACTGCGATTTTCGATTTTCGAGTTTTGGATTTCGAGTTTGCATCTGTGATCGGACCAAAGCGCAGCGAGTTCAGGCAAAACTCCGGGCGTGCGCCCATCGTAAAAATGTCGCGAATGATACCGCCGACGCCAGTCGCGGCGCCTTGGAAAGGCTCGATGGCGCTTGGATGATTGTGGCTCTCGATCTTGAACGCGACTGCCCAGCCATCGCCAATATCCACCACGCCGGCATTTTCTTCGCCGGCTTTGACCAAAATGTTTGGACCGGTGGTGGGAAATTTTTTCAGTTCTCTTCTCGAATTTTTGTACGAGCAGTGTTCACTCCACATGACCGAAAAAATTCCGAGCTCGGTGAAATTCGGCTCGCGACCGAGGATTTTTTTGATCCGCTCGAACTCTTCGGGGGTGAGACCGTGCTGCTTGACAACTTCAGGCGTAACAACTGGATCGGCGGTCGGCGTTTTGCGGCTCATCGGCGTCTTACATTAATGAATTCGCCAGGCACGCTCAATGGCACAAAAAGCAAATAATTCGAATACCGCGCCGGTGGATCAGTCAAAACATTCGACGGACATTAAGCGTCCGTTCAACCCATGAGTCACGAACTTGTGGGGTAAGACTAACCATAAACAGGAGGGAAAGAGTGAAGAGAACAATCATTAGTTTGGTCTGCGCATTGTTTGCGCCGTTAGCTTTTGCGCAAACGAGCACGACCACGACCGAGGAAACAACAACAAGCACAAAACCAGCGACGACAAGTGAAACCACTACAAGCACAACTTACGCCACAGGCGCGGTAACTACGTATGAGCCGGGCAAGACCATTGTGGTCAAAAGCGATCAGGGACCCGTTAGCTTCGCGCTAGGCACGGCCGCGCGAATTGTTGACGGCGCCGGCAAAGTGGTAACAGCTCCGCTGCGAGCTGGTCAGAAGGTGCGCGTTTATTATACGGGCCCAACTGAACACCGCACGGTCGAGCGCGTGATCGTCGAAGATTAAGAAAGAATCAGTTCGTAAACTTAAAGCTGCAGGATCGCTTTTGATCCTGCAGCTTTTTTTTGTTTCCTGGGCGACGTTCTGTCCGAGCAAGATGGAACGTGTTCTCTGAACGCGGATTCTGTTTAGCGCCACAGGCGCGGTCTCATGCAAGTCCGCCACAGGACGGATTCGCCGTGGCGAACCTGAGGCATCGCCCCAGGGATTGTAGTCATCGTGTAAACAAGCGCTGAAGGCGCGTCTCAATCTTGCGGATCAATTAATCTGGGGCTGAGAGTGAATCGCACTTTCAGTGCTGTTGGCTCCTGTGGGATGCCATCAATCCTGGGGCGTTACCCCAGGCTGACGCTAAATGTGCGCCTTTGGCGCTAACGACATATCCGAACGCGGTGATCGCCACCTGGTTGCGTTTCGCTGTGAAATCGAGGAAGTTTTATCCCCAATGGCTTTCGATTTAAAGGAGATTGTCGCTTCGCGGCTGGGTGAAAATTATCAGCTCCACGAGCGACATTTGAACAGGACACTGGTGGCAGCCCAGCGGGTCATTGGATTCGACAAGGTGTATGCACGAGCCGAGGGCGCATACCTGTACGACATGGATAATCAGCCGTATCTGGATTTTCTAAGCGGGTACAGCGTTTTCAACATTGGCCGGAATCATCCGATGGTGAAACAAGCGATCCGCGACGTGCTCGATCTGGATCTGCCAAACATGGTGCAGATGGATTGCTCGCTGTTGAGCGGGTTGCTTGCGGAAGCGATCACGAAACGCACACCACCGCATCTGGACGCCGTGTTCTTTTGCAATTCAGGGACCGAAGCGATGGAAGGAGCGCTTAAATTTGCACGCGCTGCGACTGGCAGAAAGCGCGCTGTGTCGCTGGCGAGCGCGTTTCACGGGCTGAGCTTCGGCGCGTTGTCGTTGATGGGTTGCGAAAGTTTCACCGAAGGTTTTGGGCCGCTAATGCAAGGCTTTGACGCCCGCGTGCCGCTGGATGATCTCGAGGGGCTGGATCGGGAATTGCGCTCGCGCGACGTGGCGGCTTTCGTGATCGAAACCGTTCAGGGAAAAGGCTGTCAAACTCCCAAGACAGACTTCTTCGTTCGTGCACAAGAGCTTTGCCGTAGATACGGAACTCTCTTCATTTCTGATGAAGTGCAGACCGGACTTGGCCGCACGGGAAAAATGTTCGGATTCCAGCATTGGGATTTGGAGCCGGACATCATTACGCTCGCGAAAACTTTGAGCGGCGGTTATGTGCCGTGCGGCGCAATCGTGGTGCGACGCGACATTTACCAGAAAACATTTTCGCGGATGGACCGTTGCGTTGTTCACTCGACAACCTTTGGGCGCAACAACCTGGCAATGGCCTGTGGTCTCGCTGCGCTGGAAATTATCGATCAGGAAAATTTGGTCGACCGCGCGGGCAAGATGGGCGCGCTACTGCGACGCGCTGCGCGCAAAACATTCCTTCATCAAAGAAGTTCGCGGCAAAGGTCTCATGATCGGGATCGAGTTCCACGAGCCCAGCGAGTTCAAACTGAAGATGGCTTGGAAACTTTTGCACAAGATCGACAAGGTGCTCTTCGCGCAAATGGTCGTGACACAAATGTTGAGCAAACATCACATTCTTACCCAAGTAGCCGGGCACGCGATGGACGTGATGAAAATCCTGCCCCCGCTCATCATCGGCGAAGAAGAAGTCGACATGTTTGTGAACGCGCTCGACGACGTGTTGACCGAGTGCCGCAGATTCCCGGGCCCGATGTGGGAGCTCGGAAACAATTTCATCCGCGCGGCCCTCGGTTCGCGCGGGTCCGCCGAAATGCGGTCCGCAGTTTCGGCGTAGTATTGGTCCCATTAACACCTTGCTTCAGCGAGGTGAAAGAGACAACTCGGGCATCGGGAACTGCTTTAGCAGTTTACGTAATGGCTCAATAAACCGCTAAAGCGGTTGCCGTTGAAGATGACATGTGAATCACCCCGCTAAAGCAGAGTGTTAGTAAGGAATCTGTTCGCAACAGATTTCCCGTTTGTCGATCTGTCTCTCGAGCGTACGTTGTGCGAAGGAAGGAAAAATATTATGAGCACTGTGGTCGCTGAAACGAAAAAAACCGAAACGAAGCTGAATCAGCTCGAGCAACTGAAGAAGTTCACCAAAGTTGTGGCAGACACGGCCGACTTCGAATCGATCAAGGATTTCAAGCCGGAGGATGCGACGACGAACCCAAGCTTGGTTTATGCCGCTACTCAAAAGCAGCAATACGGGCATTTGCTGGATGAAGTTTTGAAGGATCGGAAGAATTCGGAATTGAGTGGCCAGGCGCAGATCGAAGACATCTGCGATCATCTACTGGTTCAATTCGGTTCCGACATTCTCGAGATTGTGCCTGGACGCGTCTCGACCGAGACGGACGCCCGATTGTCATTCAACGTCGAAGGTTCGATCAATAAAGCGCGGCGACTGATTCAACTTTACGAGGAGCGCAAAATTCCGCGCGAACGGGTGTTGATTAAAATCGCGTCGACTTGGGAAGGACTTCTTGCGGCCGAGCAGCTGCAAAAGGAAGGGATCCTCTGCAATCTGACGCTGATGTTTTCGCTACCACAGGCGGTGCGAGCGGCAGAGGCGAAAGTGCAGCTCATCTCGCCGTTTGTCGGGCGGATTTACGATTGGTACAAAAAGGAGATGAAACGCGATTACATCGGGTCGGAAGATCCAGGAGTGCAGTCAGTTAGTGAGATTTATACGTATTATAAGAAGTTCAATATCCCGACCGAAGTCATGGGTGCGAGCTTCCGCAACATGGGCCAAATCCGCGAACTGGCGGGCTGCGATTGTCTGACGATCAGTCCCGAACTGATGAAGGAACTTTCTGAATCCACCGAGCCGCTCGAACGCAAACTGGATCCCGAAAAAGTGAAATCTGCGAAGATCGACAAACTAGAGTTAGACGAAAAGAAATTCCGGTGGTTGCTAAACGAGAATGCGATGGCGTACGAAAAGACTGGTGAGGGCATTCGCAAATTCGCGGCTGACGTGGTGAAGCTGGAAAAATTCGTCGCCTCGAAGCTGACGTAGCCGCCGGATTACGCGGATGCCGCGGCTTAATCTTGCGTGTGACCCTCACCGGCGCTAGGCGTCCGCCTCTCCCTGGCGAGGGAGAGGAGTGAGGTGAGGGTTGGTCGTTTCCCTAATGTTCAACGTGGTTCTAATCGAGCCGGAGATTCCACCGAACACGGGGAACATCGGTCGGCTTTGTCTCGCAACGCGATCGACTCTGCATTTGGTCAAACCGCTTGGCTTTTCACTAGATAATCGAGAATTGAGACGCGCCGGTCTCGATTATTGGAACGAAGTTGATGTGAAAATCTGGAATTCATTTCAAGAATTACAGCGCGCACAAGGAGACGCTGCGCGCTACTTTTTTCTGACGACAAAAAGCAAGCGGCCTTATTACGAAGTGAGATTTCAGGAGGATGATTTCTTCGTGTTTGGCCGCGAGACGAAAGGCCTCTCCGAGGATTTGCTGGCCACCAACGTTGATAACTGCGTCACTATTCCGATGCACGGGACGCGAAGTCTGAACCTGGCTACTGCGGTTGCAATTGTGTTGTTCGAGGCTGTGCGACAACAGCGCCGAGAAGTCGCGAACTGAGGCTAAGAGCCAGCGTTTGTGGGACCGAAGGCATCCGAAAGAGATCGCTCGAACGTTGAATAAATGCAGATCTCCAAAAGTCTAACAACGCTAAAAGGAAACATCTTATGAGAACATTTGTTGTTATAATTTGCAGTCTTGCGCTGGCAAGTATCGCGTACGGCGCGCAACCAGAAGAAAACAAACAACAGAAGAAAAAACAGCCGCAAACGGTGCAGCACGCGCCTCCGCCTCATCCAGCGGGTGCTGGAGCGGGCCCCAAGAAAACGTCAACGGGAGCCTATGAGGGCAAGAAAGGCCAAACCCAAATGGGAGCTTATGAGGGGCAGAAAAACAAGAAGGGCCAAACCCCAGTAGAAGCTTATCAGGGGCAGAAGGGCAAGAAAGGCCAAGCCTCAGTGGAAAATTATCAAGGGCAGAAGGGCAAGAAGGGCCAAACCTCAGCAGAAGCTTATCAGAGGCAGAAGGGTAAGAAGGGGCAAACCTCAACGGCAGTTTATCAGGGACAACCAGGCAAACCAGGGAAAGGTGGAAAAGTAACGGGTGCGACCGTAGCAACAGGCAAGCCACTTAAAGCGCAGCACTACAATATTCCAAAACAGCCAAACACGGCAAAGGCGCCCCCGGTGAAGTTCCAGCAAGGCAGACACATTGAAGGAAGCCAAAACTGGCAGGGTCAACAATATGCTGTTTTCCGCAACTACCACTCAGAGTGGCACGATCAGGGTTGGTGGCATAGCCATTACGGCAATAACATCGTGTGGACGTTCGGAGCCCCGTATTACTTTAGCTCCGGTTACTGGTTCCCGGCGTGGGGCTACGCTCCCAACGCGTATTATGCCTGGGATGGCCCTATCTACGCGTATAATCGTCTGCCGCCAGATCAGGTAATTGCTAATGTGCAGTCTGCGCTTCAGCAGCAAGGGTATTATCACGGAGAGGTGGACGGCCTCATTGGACCGCTGACGCGCGGCGCGATCGCAGATTATCAGCGCGATCACGGCCTCTACACAACATCAACAATAGACGAGCCGACGTTGCAATCGCTCGGAATGTCATAACTGAATTTGTAGCAATCGAAAAGCCGCCGTGGAGTTCCTTCTGCGGCGGTTTTTTTCTCATTGTATTTATACTCGGTTGTTTTGGCTGATCTTGTGCGATGTCGATCCTGGTGAGAGATAGTTGTTCGTGCAGTCGCCCCAATTAATCGCTCGCGATATCTATCAGTCGTTTCGGATGGGTCCTCGCCGGATCGAAGTGCTGCGCGGCATCTCAATGCAGATCGAGCGTAATGAAGCGGTGTTTCTCTCTGGCGCTTCTGGCGCAGGCAAAACGACTCTTCTTTACACATTAGCCGGTCTGGAGCGGCCCGAGTCGGGAACCGTCGAATTTGAAGGCAGGCGACTGTATTCTGGCAGCTCCTCAGCAGAGGCGCGTTTGCGGAACAAAAAAACGGGTTTTGTTTTTCAGGGATATTTTCTGTTACCCGAACTTACCGCATTCGAAAACGTCCTGCTGCCGGGAATGATTAGCCGCCGGGTGACAGGACAAGAGGCTGAGCATAGCCTGGCTGCGGTCGGTCTTGCTGATCGCATGCATCATTTGCCAGCAGAGCTTTCCGGCGGGGAACAACAGCGCGTTGCCATCGCGAGGGCGTTGACGAACGATCCAGATATTATTTTTGCCGACGAACCGACTGGAAATCTCGATTCGAAAACAGGCGACGCCATTATGGATTTGCTTTTAAATCTCGCTCGCGATGGGAAGAAGACGCTCCTTGTCGTGACGCACGACAATCGGCTGGCAACACGCGGCGACCGGCAGTTGCACATCAAGGATGGGGTGTTGCAATAGGCCTCTACGTTAAAGAGGCAAAAGGCTACAATGATTTCACGCTTCAACGCATTAACGATTTACGCCTTCGGTTTTTGCTGCTTGAATTACGCAATTAAACGTCGAAGATTTTTTTTGCGATTATGAAAACCACCGATGCAGCGGTATTAGACGAACCGAAAATTCATGAGCCTACTGCGGATTCAGTAGTCGAACCGGCAATTGAAGGTCGTCCACGGCCCACCGCAGTGGGCATCAAGGAAGCAAAGATTTACATCGACGGGAAATTTTACTCCGAAGCCGACGCGAAAATTTCCGTTTTCGATCATGGTCTCCTGTACGGCGACGGAATTTTCGAGGGGATTCGTTTCTATGATGGTCGTGTTTTCCGACTCGGCGAACATCTTGATCGGTTGTGGGATTCGGCTCGCTCGATCTGCCTGGAAATTCCAATGACCAAGGAGGCGATGACAGAAGCGATCCTCGAGGCGATTCGGCAAAATCATCTGCGGGACGGTTACGTCCGACTGATAGTGACGCGCGGGATTGGTAATCTGGGTCTAAATCCGACGCAATGTAAATGGCCGAGCGTGATCATTATTGTGGCGGCAATCACTCTGTATCACGAGAATCTTTATAAAAAGGGATTGACGATCGTGACATGCGCGACGCGCCGGTGCAATCCGGGTGCGCTCAATCCGGCAGTCAAGTCCCTCAATTACTTGAACAACGTGATGGCACGGCTGGAGGCGAATTTGGCTGATGCGGACGAGGCGCTGATGTTGAACGATGTGGGCAATGTTGCCGAATGCACGGCGGACAACATTTTCGTCGTTAAGCGCAGCCAAATTGTTACGCCGCCGGTTACCGCAGGCGCGCTTCGCGGCATCACACGCTCAGTCGCGTTTGAAATCGCCGCGGAACTTGGCTTCAAAACGTTAAAGGCAGACATTACGCGCCACGATGTTTACGCTGCCGACGAATGTTTCCTTACCGGGACGGCGGCGGAGATCGTTCCCGTGGTTAAAGCCGACGGGCGCCTGATCGGTAACGGAAAACCCGGCCCCATCACTATGCGCATAATTGCACGCTTCCGGGAAATGACGCGCGAAACGGGCACACCGATTTTCGCATAGCGTTGAGCAAAGCCACTTCGGAAGCAGTAGATGTCAGGGAAATATTCCGGGTTGAATGTTTCCAAAATATCAGGGTCTAATTAACAGAGATGTTGTGCGACGTTTGCAAATGCAATGATGCGACGGTGTTCCTGACACAGATTCTGGAAGGCAAAATGCACAAGGTGAATCTGTGCGAAGCCTGCTCGAAAGAGAAAGGTGTACAGGACCCCACGAGCTTCGCTCTTGCCGATCTGCTGCTTGGCATCGGAGCAGCCGAAGAGATCGAAAAGGGAGCGCCCACGCAAAAATGTCCGGTATGCGGCTTTAGCCAGGCTGACTTCAAGAAAACTGGACGCTTGGGATGCAGCGAATGCTACGTCACGTTTGCAGAGGGACTGAACTCGCTTTTGAAAGCAATGCACAAAGGAACTGAACATGTGGGAAAATTGCCGGAACGCGCGCAACGCGCCGTGGCGCTGAGCCACCGGATGCGCGCTCTGACGGAAAATCTGCAGAAAGCCGTGGCCGACGAAAACTACGAGACGGCGGCGTCGTTGCGCGATCAGATTAAACTGCTTGAAAGCGAACTCTCTAATACCCCATGAAATTTTCGAACATGCTGGCTACTGCTGGAGAATGGCTGCGCGGTGAAGGGCCTCATCACCAAGTTGTAATTAGCAGCCGTGTGCGCCTCGCGCGCAATCTGCGGAACCGACCTTTTCCTGGGTGGGCGAAGAAAGCGGAACGGAATTCAATTTTGGAACTGATCAGGTCGCACGTGGAAGGGCTTCCGGAGATGCAGGAGTCATTCTCCGAGAGCTTGCAGGATCTTTCGGCGTTGGACAGGCAGGTGTTGGTAGAGCGTCATCTGATCAGTCGCGAACACGCGGCCAAAGGCGGGGGCAGCGCGGTGGTGGTAAATCGGCGGCAAACCGTTAGCATCATGATCAACGAAGAAGATCATCTGCGGATGCAATCGATTCGCTCGGGGTTGCAGTTGAAGCAGGCATTCAAGCTGGTGGACAAGATCGACAGCGCACTGGAAAGCAAGCTCGACTTCGCTTTTGATCCGCGGCTGGGATATCTGACCGCATGCCCTACGAACGTTGGCACTGGTATGCGCGCCTCCGCGATGCTCCACTTGCCAGGCCTTGTCCTGAGCGAGTTGATTAATCAGGTAATTCAAGCGGTGAGCAAAATCGGTCTCGCGGTGCGTGGGCTTTACGGCGAAGGGACCGAAGCAATGGGTAACCTCTTTCAAATTTCAAATCAGACCACGCTCGGTGAGAAAGAGGATGAGATCATCAATCGTCTGAGCAAAGTGATTGAAACGATCATCGAAAAGGAACATGACGCGCGTCAAATCTTGCTCCAAAAAAAGCCGAATACGCTGTGCGATCAGATCGGTCGCGCTTATGGAGTTTTGACCTACGCGCATGCCATGCCGTCGAAGGAAGCGCTGAATCTGCTCTCGGTCATTAAGCTCGGCATGGATTTGGGCGCGTTTCCGGAAGACCAGCGTCTGCAGATCGATGAATTGTTTATCGAGACGCAGCCAGCACACTTGCAAAAAAGCTCGCAACAAAAACTGAATGCCGAAGAACGCGACCATCTGCGCGCCCAGATTATCCGCGAGCGTTTGAAACTCTTTCCCAAACCTGATATTAGTAAGATGGCAAGGGAGTCGGGCAATGGTTCGACTAACGCGCCATCGAACAATGAATAATTTTACACCTCGGGCTCAACAGGTTTTGGCGCTTGCTCGCAAAGAGGCGGACCGGTTTAACCACAACTACGTCGGCACCGAGCATCTGCTTTTGGGACTCATCAAACTGGGGCAGGGCGTCGCGGTGAACGTTTTGCAGAAGATGGGTCTCGATCTCGAGACAGTGCGCATGGAGGTGGAGAAACAGGTCGGCTCCGGACCGGAGACGAAGATCGTCGGTAATGTTCCCTACACGCCCCGGGTCAAAAAGGTGTTGGCGCTTGCAGGCAAGGAAGCCAAGGCGCTCAATCATTCCTACGTCGGCACGGAACATATTTTACTGGGACTCTTGCGGGAAGGCGAGGGGGTCGCTGCCAGAGTGCTCAAGAGTCTCGAACTCGATATCGAACGCACGCGCAACGAGATTCTCAAAGAGCTAGACCCAAACTTCACGCCATCTGAATCGGAGCAGGAAGGCGCCGAACCGACGAAAAAAGACGTCAAGACTCCAGCGCTTCGCGCATTTGGCCGTGATCTGACTGAGCTGGCGAGGAAAGGAGAACTCGATCCCGTAATTGGCCGGCGCAACGAGATCGAGCGGGTCATTCAAGTACTTTGCCGGAGGACCAAGAACAATCCTGTTCTGATCGGCGAAGCCGGCGTCGGCAAAACGGCCATCGCCGAAGGGTTGGCGCAGGAAATTGCAAACGGCAACGTGCCTGAATTGTTGCACGACCGGCGCGTCATCACACTTGATTTGGCGCTAATGGTGGCCGGAACAAAATACCGCGGGCAGTTCGAAGAGCGAATCAAAGCTGTGATGGACGAGATCCGCCGGTCCAAGAACGTGATTCTTTTCATCGACGAGTTGCACACCATCGTCGGGGCAGGTTCGGCTGAAGGGGCTATGGACGCGTCGAACATTATCAAGCCAGCTCTGAGTCGTGGCGAACTGCAATGTGTCGGCGCGACCACGATGAACGAGTACCGTAAGTACATCGAGAAAGACGCAGCGCTGGAGCGGCGTTTCCAAACGATAAAAGTAGATGCGCCTACGGTTGATGAAGCCATTCAGATCTTGAAAGGTCTTCGACCCAAGTACGAGGCGCACCACAAAGCAAAGCTCACCGACGAAGCGCTTGAGACTGCCGTCAGATTTTCGGATCGCTATATCACGGGACGCTTTCTTCCAGACAAGGCCATCGATGTGATGGATGAAGCTGGCGCGCGTGCCCGGATCAACGCCATGACACGCCCACCGGATGTGAAGGACATCGAGAAAGAAATCGAAGAGATCCGATTGGAAAAGGAAGGCGCAATTAAGGCGCAGGATTTTGAGAAAGCTGCCGCGCTTCGGGACAAAGAGAAGCAAACGAAGGAAAAACTCGATGCCATTCTCAACAAATGGCGTGAGGAGCGCGAAGAGAAACAGGTCGTGGTAACGGGGGATGACATGATGCACATCATCTCGAAGGTCACCGGCGTTCCGCTGCAGCGGATGGAGCAGGAGGAGACACAAAAACTCCTCATGATGGAATCCGAGATGAAGCAGCGCGTCATCGGTCAGGACGAAGCGGTCACCGCCATCAGCAAGGCTTTGCGTCGCTCACGCGCCGACTTGAAGGACCCAAGGCGTCCGATCGGTTCGTTCGTCTTTCTCGGTCCCACTGGAGTCGGCAAAACCTATCTCGCGCGCACTCTTGCCGAATTCATGTTCGGTGACGCCGACGCGTTGATTCAAATCGACATGTCGGAGTACATGGAAAAATTCACCGCATCGCGTTTGATCGGTTCGCCGCCAGGGTACGTCGGTTATGAAGAGGGCGGACAACTTTCGGAAGCCGTGCGACGCCGGCCGTACTCAGTCGTGCTTTTTGACGAGATCGAAAAAGCGCACCCGGATGTGATGCATCTGCTTTTGCAGATACTTGAAGACGGCAAAATCACCGACTCGCTAGGGCGCAAGATCGATTTCCGAAACACCATCATCATCATGACTTCCAACGTCGGCGCCGAATTGTTGAAAAAACAAACGGTGATGGGTTTCGGCGCGTCGCTCGAAGGGCACGATTACGATTCGATGCGCGACAAAATTCTCGATGAGACCAAGCGGGTCTTTAAACCGGAGTTTCTCAACCGGCTGGACGAAATCATTGTGTTTCATTCGCTTGGCAAACCTGAGCTGTTGCGCATCGTCGATCTGGAAGTGGACAAAGTGCTCGCGCGTATCAAAGCCAAGGAAGTCCACATTGAGTTGACCCAAAGCGCGAAGGAATTCCTCATCGAGAAAGGATACGATCCGCAGTATGGAGCGCGGCCAATGCGGCGTGCGGTGGAGCGTTTTCTCGAAGACCCGCTCGCGGAAGAATTGCTCCGCGGCACCGTCAAGCCCGGCGACAAAGTCGAGGTTGTCGCCGCGGATGCTAAGCTGTCATTTCAAGTCCTTGAATCGCAAGCACAGAGCAGCGCGACCGCGCCGACGAGCTAAGGCCGCGTTACAAGTCCACGATAGCGGTTGACGCATTTCCTTTCATGTGTCACCATGTGTCACATGAAGACGATAACGATCCGGGAACTTCACCACAACACCGGCCAATGGGTCCGGGAGGCAGCGAGATTGGCCAATGGGTCCGGGAGGCAGCGAGATTCGGCGAAATTCATGTCACCGAGCGGGGGAAAACTATTGCGAAGATCCTCCCGCAGGCGCCGGCGCATGAAATTCCATATTTCGCCCGTCGCAAACTCACCCCCCGTTTTCGCGCAATCATGGACAAGCTTCAAGGCGGGACAGATAGCACTCAAATCATCTCAGAAGACCGAGACCGGCCAATTGAATGATCTACTTCGATGCTAGTTACCTCGTGCGGCTGTATTATAAGGACCACGGTTTTGAAGAAGTTCGGCATTTGGCGACCACCGATGCGATCGCGTGTGCTCAACACGGGCAAGCGGAAGTAGTAGCGGCACTTCACCGCAAATGCCGAGAAGGCAGTTTAACAACGAAAGCTTATCGAGTTGTTCTGGAGCAATTCGGTGCTGACGTCAAAGCTGATGCGTTCAGATGGGTCCCTCTGTCGCAAACTGTTTTGGATCGGGTCCGCGCCAGCTTTAATAGGTTGCCGGGAGAGATTTTCCTTCGCGCATCAGACGCCATACACCTGGCCAGTGCGAGCGAACATGCTTTCCCTCTTATTTACACCAACGATAAAAACTTGTTAGCGGCTACACCTCATTTTGGGCTTCGCGGCGTAAACGTAATTCATTGATCACGCTCGCGGATGAGCATCCGCGTAGGCTTTTTTCAGGCGTTCCACTGTCACGTGCGTGTAGATCTGTGTCGTGGAAAGGCTGGCATGTCCGAGTAACTCCTGGACACTGCGCAGATCGGCGCCGCGATCGAGCATGTGCGTCGCAAAGCTGTGCCGCAATTTGTGGGGGCTAATTGAAATCGGGATTGATGTATGGCGCACATATCGTTTTAACACCAACCAGATCGAGCGGACGGACATTCGCTTTCGCGCCTTGTTTATGAAGAGCGGACCTGCATGTACATTCGCAACGGCCCGATAGCGCGAGATCGCTTCGAGTGCTAGCAAGCCCACCGGGCAAACACGTTCCTTGCGACCTTTGCCGAAAACGCGCACAGACTCGGTGTAAGGATCGAGATCGGCCACATCGAGCGCAGCCAGCTCGCTCAGTCGCAAACCGCTGCTGTAAAATAATTCCATAATCGCGACGTCGCGCAGCGGCATCCAAACAGGGGCGGCGCGATTCTTCGTCTCGCGAGTTGGGGCGCTAAGAAGCTCCTCAACCTGCTGGCGTGTAAGAACCAGCGGCAGCTTCTTTTCAATTTTTGGCATTTGCACTTCTCGAACGGGATTGTGTCGTAGTCGTTTTCGAGCTGCGAGAAACTGATAAAAGGTGCGCAACGCAGAGAATTGAAGCCGCACGTACGAACGCGCCTGCCCGCGCTTCATAAGTGCAAAGAGATAATCGCGAAAATCGTCAGCATTACATTTCTTCCACGGTCTCCTGGTTTCCGTGCCAAAAGTGGTCAACGCCTGGCGATACGCCTTGAGCGTGCGCGGCGAAGCATTTCGCTCATCGGAAAGATAACGCAGGAATTCCTCGACAAGAGCATCGCGATGCGCCGAGGGAGTAGCAGTCTGCGTCATCGATAATGATGAATAACGAATGACGAATGACGAAAGAAGCCCGAAATCCGAATGACGAAATAGCCCTGTGAACGTGAGCGTGTGCTTCGAGTTGGCACTTCGTGCTGCATCATTGATTCGTCATTCGTCATTTGGAATTCGTGATTTATTCAGGCTTTTCCACAACATAACGGAGATCCGAAGCGCTGGCGGTACCCCGAAACTGACTTCTGAAAATCGGCGGCGGGTTGGTGGAAATTAATTCGTACCCCTTCAAAACAAACTCCGGATAGATTCCGTTACTCGCCGGCTCATAGACTTTGTCACCGCTGAAGGAACCGTAGAGCTTGTATTCGTAATTATTGTCGCTCCCGAACTCGAGGCGTTCGCGGTCAGGGGCGAGCTTTTGTTTTTCATTTAACATCACTAACTCAGCTGTGCTCCATGGCTGACCCGGCCGCCGGACGTAACCCCAGAATTTGTAATCGGGCTTGTAATAACGCCGCCCAATAAAGTAATCTCCGGTCGGCTCGGCCGCGATGCGTTGCGCCATCTCGATTCTTGCTTGCTGAATCCCTTGCGGCATGGTTTCGCAACCACTCAACAACACCGCGCTCAGCAGTACATTGCCTGCCAGAAAAAACTGAGTGGCGCGTCTCATTGCTTCGATGGACATCCTTTATCGCACCTTTCTGCAAGGCGCAATTGGAAGCTCCTTTGCTAAGTTGTGAATTCGAGTGTCGAAATCCGAAACAATCTTGCGTTTTCCCCCTTTACCGATCACTAGTCACTGATCACTGTGACAATGGTCCGATTCTTCAACGCTCTGGGCGCGCCACTGCTCTCGTTTTTTCAATATTTGGGCGAACTTGTCTTGCTGGCCGCTGACACTTTTCGTTCCATCGTCACCCACAAGCTGCGCTGGAAATTATTTCTCAACCAAGTTGTTGAGATTGGATTGCTTTCGCAGCTCGTCGTTATAATCACCGGCGCATTCACCGGCGCGGTGTTCTCGGCGCAAACATTTTTCCAATTCAATAAGCTGGGAATGGGGTCC
>WNGI01010853.1_pt1 | contig 19698 bp, 19 predicted proteins | sample 5400621 | NCBI WGS metagenome assembly WNGI01 (sample SAMN13153374, study PRJNA577476) | soil metagenome | isolation source: 20 cm soil or saprolite under Garry oak tree replicate 1 | place: USA:California | collected 2016-06-15
GTTGCCCAGGGGCGCGATGCCGGTGACGTTGAAGCGGTGCAAGCTGACGTCAGTCACGATGTCCTCCGCGCCGAACTGCTCGACGCAGGAGGTGGAGCTGCCCGGGCAACCGAAGTCTGGGTCGCGGCCGTGGCTGTGGCGGTGGCCGTGGCGCTCCACCTCGAGGCTGGCGCCGGCCGAGAGCCAGGGCGAGAACGTCTTGTAGGCGCCGATCGTGAACTGGTCGAATCTGAAGTCGAGGCTCTTGGGCTCCGAGCTCACCGGCGCGTTGCCCGCGAACTCCGGCACCATCTGGATGTGCGAGTTGTAGTTGGCGGAGCCGACGAAGAACCCCGAGATCCGGACGCCGCCCACCTCGGGCTTCGGCAGTCCGAGCGTCTCGAGCGGGTGCTCGCGCTCGAGCTGGATCTCGCGCTCGCCCGGGCGCGGCGCCACGACCGGCGGCGCCTGCGCGGCCACCGGACCCACGGCCGGCGCCGCCGCGGGCGCGGGAGCGCTGGCCTGCTCGATCTTCTGGAGGCGCTCCTGCAGCCTCCGCATCTCCTGCCGGAGCAGCTCGATCTCGGACGCGCCCGCCGCCTGGGCGAAGCATGGTAGCGGCGACAGCGCGAGTAGCGCGACGCTCCCGATGACGGCGGCTCCCAAGAGTCTGCGCATAGTCCCCTCCTGTGCGGTCGGATGATGAGCCTGGGCCGACGCCAGACGCACGGGACATAGAGACGCGCAAGCGTCTCGCCCGGGCGAGCTGGCGACGGCGTGGACGACGTGAGGGACTAGGCGGCGGAAGGGGGCGCCCGCGCGCCGGCGGGGCGTGGCGGGCGGGCGGTCTGGTGAGCGTCCGTCTTGGGCGCGACGGCCGACACGAGGCCTGGGGCGGACGGCAGCGCCACGACGGGCGTCGGCGCCGCGTGGTGTCGTTCGGCGGCCGCCGCGAACGCGCAGTCGTCGGTGTCGGCCGCGTCGTGCTCGAAGAGGTGGTGGACCAGGTGGGGCGGCAGGGTCACCAGGTAGGCGACGAAGTGAAGCAGGACGAGGGCGCGGACGAGCATCATGCTTGGTGCAAGAGGATATCAGCCACGGGTGCGGAGTGCTACCATGTCGCGCCATGAGCGGCGAGACGATCCGGGTAGGCTTCGTCGGCGCCGGCAAGAACACCCGGAGCCGGCACATCCCGGGCTTCCAGAAGCTCTCCGGCATCGAGCTGGTGGCGGTCGCCAACCGGACGAAAGAGTCGGGCGAGCGCGTCGCGCGCGACTTCGGCATCCCCCGCGTCTACGCGGACTGGCATGAGCTGGTGCGGGCCCGCGAGGTCGACGCGGTCTGCATCGGTACCTGGCCCTACATGCACCGCGAGATCACGGTGGCGGCGCTCGAGCACGGCAAGCACGTCCTCTGCGAGGCGCGCATGGCCATGGACGCCGCCGACGGGCGGCGCATGCTCGAGGCCGCGCGCCGGGCGCCGCACCTCGTCGCCCAGCTCGTGCCGGCCCCTCACACGCTCGAGGTGGACGCGACCCTGCAGCGCCTGCTCGGCGAGGGCTACGCGGGCGAGGTCCTGGCGGTCGAGCTGCAGGCGGCCCAGGGCCGCTTCGTCGATCCGGCGGAGCCGATGCACTGGCGCCACGACGCGTCGCTCAGCGGGCTCAACGTCCTCAACATGGGCATCTGGTACGAGGCGATGATGCGCTGGCTCGGCCCCGCCCGCCGCGTGCTGGCGGCGACGAGGGTCACGGTGCCGCGTCGGCGCGACGCCGACGGAGCCTGGCACGACGTGCGCGTGCCGGATCACGTCGACGTCCTGGCCATGCTCCGGGGCGGCGCCGTCGCCCATCTCCGGTTCAGCGCCGTCACCGCGCTGGCCCCGCCGAGCGAGGTGTGGATCTTCGGGAGCGAGGGCACGCTCCGGCTCGAGGCCGACGCCAGGCGCCTCTCCGGCGGGCGGCGCGGCGACACGGAGCTCCGTGAGATGCCGATCCCCGCCGAGCGGCGGATCGGCTGGCGGGTGGAAGAGGAGTTCGTCGGCGCGATTCGCGGCGCCGAGAAAGTCTCCCGCACGACGTTCGAGGACGGGGTGCGGTACATGGAGTTCACCGAGGCGGTGGCCCGGAGCGCCGCGTCGGGCGAGGCGGTCGAGGTCGCCGACCTGTGAGTCGTCGGGCGGCCCACCGCTTTCTGCCGGGGCTCGGCGCGGTCCTCCTGCTGGCCGGCGCGTCGGCCGCCGCGGCGGCGCCCGAGGGGACGCTCACCTTCGCCCTCCACTACAGCCTGCCCGCGCGCTGGCTCGACCCCGCCGAGAGCGAAAGCATCATCACACCCTATCTCACGCTCTACGCGCTCCACGATGCGCTGCTGAAGCCCATGCCCGGCGCCGCCGCATCGCCGAGCCTCGCCGAGTCGTGGAGCATGTCCAAGGACGGACTCGCTGTCGAGTTCACCCTGCGTCAGGGCGTCCACTTCCACAACGGGGATCCTGTGACGGCTGACGACGTGAAGTTCTCGTTCGAGCGTTACAAGGGGGGCGCGGCGAAGCTCTTCAAGGAGAACGTGAAGGAAATTCAGATCCTTGGACCCGGTCGCCTGCGATTCGTCCTCAGGGAGCCGTGGCCAGACTTTCCCGCGTTCTACGGCACCATGGTCGCGAGCCCCGGGTGGGTCGTGCCCCAGCGGTACGTCGAGCGGGTCGGCGAGGATGGCTTCCGGAAGGCGCCGGTCGGCGCCGGGCCGTACAAGTTCGTGAGCTTCAGGCCGGGCGTGGAGCTGGTCCTCGAGGCCTTCGACGGCTACTGGCGCCGGGCCCCCGCGATCAAGCGCCTCGTCTTCCGGATCCTGCCGGACGAGACGACGCGCGCGGCGGCGCTGAAGAGCGGCGAAGTCGACGTCGCTTTCCTCCTGAGCGGCGCGACCGCCGAGGACATCCGGCGGACCCCGGGGCTGCGGCTGGTGGCGCCGCTCCTCGGCATCTTCTGGCTCGACTTCCCGGAGCAGTGGGATCCCAAGTCCCCCTGGGCCGACCGCCGGGTCCGACTGGCCGCGAGCCTCGCCGTCGACCGCCAGGCGCTCAACCAGGCCGAGACCCTGGGCCTCTCGCGTCCGACCGGCAGCATCGTCCCGCGCGACTTCGAGTTCGCCCTGCCCTTCGAGCCGCATCCCTACGACCCCAAGCGCGCGCGGCAGCTCCTGGCCGAGGCCGGCTATGCGAACGGGTTCGACGCGGGCGACCTCACACCCTTCCCGCCCTACACGGCGATGGGCGAGGCCATCATGGGATGGCTCCAGGCGGTCGGCATCCGCACGAAGATGCGCACCATGGAGCGGGCGACCTTCCTGACGGCGTGGCGTGAGAAGAAGCTGCGCGGGGTGGTGCTCACGATCACCGGCATCTCCGGCAACGCGGCCACGCGGCTCGAGTCGTTCGTCACCGCGAACGGCGCCTTCGCCTTCGGCGCGCTGCCCGAGGTGGACGACCTCTTCCGCCGGCAGGCGAAGGAGCTCGACCGCAAGAAGCGCGAGGCGCTCCTGCACCAGCTCCAGCGCATCCTGCACGAGCAGGTGACGCAGGCGCCGGTGTACCACCTCGGCTTTCCAACCGGGCTCGGGCCGCGGGTGGACGACATCCTGGCCAACGCGATCCCCGGTTTCTACCTGTCGCCGTACGAGGACCTCCGGCTGAAGCGGCCGTGAGGCCGCCCCGCGGTCAGGAAGCGGGCGGCTCCACGTCGCGCGCGCCGGAGGTGCGCTGGCGGTACTCGGCGGGGATCGGGCGGCCGGCGTCCAGGTAGGCCCGGCGCACGGCTTCCACGTTGGGGCCAAAGATGGTCTTGCGGTTGCCGCGCGCCCACTCGTTCGAGCCGCGGATGGTGTCGAGCGAGCCCTGGAAGCGTGGCATCACGTAGCGGGCGAAGAGCTCGTAGCTCTTGAGTGTCTTCTCGCGGTTGGCCCACTCGTGGGCGCGGAACAGGATCCCGCCGAAGCCGCCCCGGCTCAGCTCCTCGAGCCGCCCGATGCCGCGGATCACGGTCTCGGGCGAGCCGACCAGGGTCGTGCCCATCTGCACGCCCTCGCGCAAGGGATCGTCGGCCCGGCCCGGCGGGCGGCCGAGCGTCTCCTCGAAGTAGGTGATCGTCTCGTGCCGCTCGGCGTGCTCCACCTCGCGCAGGGCCTGCTCGTCCTCGTCCGCGACGTGGACGTTCACCACGAGGCGCCAGTCCTTCCGGTCCATCCGCTTGCCGTGCCGGGCGGCGGTCTCCTCGGCGATCGTCCACTGATCGGCCAGGGCCTCGGGCCCGCCCGGCAGGCCCGCGCCGAGCGAGAGCACGCCGAGACCGTGCTTGCCCGCCGCCGTCACGCCGGCGGGGGTGATCGTGCTCGCCACGGCGATCGGGAAGTGCGGCTCGGTGTACGGGGCCAGGTGGAGACGCGCTTCGCGCAGCTCGAACCAGTCGGTCTTCATCGTCACCGGCTCCCCGCAACGAAGGAGCTGCATGATGGCGTCGAGCGACTCCTCCATCCGCACCCGCTGGGTCACGGGCTCGATCCCCAGCATGTACGCGTCGGACACGAGCGCGCCCGGCCCGCAGCCGAGCATCGCGCGACCGCGTGTCATGTGGTCGAGCTGGACGAAGCGCTGGGCCACGAGGAGCGGGTGGTGGTAGGGCAGGCTCGTCACGCCGGAGCCGAGCATGATGTGGCGCGTCCGCTCGGCGGCGGCGGCGATGAAGATCTCGGGCGAGGCGATCAGCTCCCAGCCCGCCGAGTGGTGCTCGCCCACCCAGACCTCGTCGTAGCCGAGGTAGTCGAGCCACTCGATCAGCTCCATGTCGCGCGCCAGGGCGAGCGTGGGGTTCTCGCCGATGCGGTGGAACGGCGCGAGGAAGATGCCGAACTTCATTCCCTTGTGGGCCATGAAATCTCCGTGTGGGTCAGCCGGCCGGCTCCCCGGCGTTGACCGGGAGAACCTGGCCCGAGATGTTGCGCGCGAGCGGACTGCACAGGAACGCCGCGGCCGCCGCGATGTCGTCCGCTCGAGCCATCCGCTTGAGCGGCGAGCGCTCGATCAGCGTCTGGCGCATGGCGTCGACCGAGATGCCCCGCACCTTGGCCTGCCCCTCGATGACGCGGTCGATGCGATCGCCCTCGATGGCGCCGGGGGCGACGCAATTGACGGTGATGTTGTACGGCGCCAGCTCCAGGGCCACGCCGTAGGTCATCCCGACCTGGCCGGCCTTGGCCGAGCAGTAGCCGATGCGGTAGGGGAGCCCGCGACGCCCCGCCCCCGACGAGATGTTCACGATGGCGCCGCCGCCGGCCTTGATGATCTCGGGCGTGACGAAGCGGATGCACATGTACGAGCTCGTGAGGCAGGAGTTGATCGTGTAGAACCAGTCTTCCTCGGTGTACTCCTGCACCGGCTTGGTCGGCCCGCCGTCACCGGCGTTGTTGACGAGCGTGTCGATCTTGCCGAAGGCCTGCAGGCCCGCCGTGACCATCCGCTTCACGTCCGCTTCCCTGGCGGCGTCGGCCGTCACCGCGATGGCACGCCCGCCGTCCTTGGCGATGAGCGCGGCCGTTTCCTCCACCAGCGCGCCGGAGCGGGCGGCACAGACCACGGCCGCGCCCTCGGCCGCGAAGAGGCGGCTCATGACCCGCCCGATGCCCTTGCTCGCGCCGGTGATCACCGCCACCCTGCCGTTCAGGAGATCCATGGTCGCTCCTCTCACTGATGCGAGAGGGTACACCAGGAGTGGGGCGGCCCGAAGCGCAGGTGCTCGGCCGGAGCTATCCCGCCTTGGCTGCCGCCCGCAGCTCCTGAACGTGCTCCGCCCAGTGACGGGCGAGCAGCTCGAGCCGCTGCCGTCCCGTCATGGTGTCACCGTTCGCCCGCCGAAAGCAGGGCGTGTCGAGATCGGACGCGCTGCGGGCGGCGCGCAACAGCCGGGCGTGGGCCAGTCGCACCTGGACCAGGAGCTCGTCGAAGCTCTCGTGCTCGTGCAGGCGCCGGCACACCTCGTTCACGGTGTCGGAGTCCCCCGGCACCGGCCAGAGGGGTCCGCCCGTGGCCACCGACTGGATACCCCACGCGGTGGCGTCGTGGAAGTAGATGAAGTGCATCAGCACGTCGCGAGCCTGCCAGCGGTCGACGCGGGCCTTGCTCGCCCGCCCCGGCCCCTCGAAATAGGCGAGCGTGTCCCGCACGACCTTGTCCAGGTCGGCCAGCAGCGCGTCGTCGGGAGCTCGCGTCGCTATGGGCAACCCCTTTGGTCGAGGTCGATGGACTGGAGGGATTTTACAGCGTTACGACATACGCGGCGGGGGAAAGCGCGCGCCGGGAGACCGGTCACGGCAGCGGTGGCCTGTTCGGGCCTACGCACGCCGCCGTGACCGATTGGGCGGAGAGGTCCGCACCGCCCTCCTCGCGCGTCACGCGATCGGGTCGTCGTCGCTTTCGCGGGTACGTTTCAATCTGCGTTGTGCGACTCCCACCCCTCGGTGTCGACGCGAGCGCCGAGCAGCGGAGCAATGCGCCTGCCAGCCCGTCGCCACGTTGAGGCGACGGGCGCCCCGTCTAAGTGACCGCCGACACTGGCGCCGCGAGCGCACGTCGGCAGGGTGTGGCGCGCGTCGCCGCGCCGACGGCGATCAAAGCGTCACACCGCACGGCCGGCTCTCGGGAGAAGCGCAGCGAGTTCGCGTCGTTGGCTGGGTGTGGCCGTCGCGCGGCCGCGTGAGCCACTCCGCCTCACTCACGCTCACCCTCGCCCAGGGGAATGCCGTAGCGCTTCGTGAGCCGGTAGAGGGTCCGCCGGTGGATGCCGAGCAGCTGAGCGGCGAGCTTCTTGTTCCACCGCGCGTCCTTCAACACGCGGCGCACGTGACGGGTCACCACCTCCCGCAGGCTCAGGGGCGGCCCGGCGACCGCGCCCTCGCGTCCTGCCGCGCTCCCGAGCTTGGGCGGCAGGTCGTCGGGGCGGAGCACGGAATTCGTCGTCAGGGCGACGGCGCGCTCGATGGCGTGCTCCAGCTCGCGGACGTTCCCGGGCCAGCCGTAGCCGACGAGCCACGCCATCGCCTCGGGCGAGATCGCGGCCACCGGCTTGTCGTTCGCGGCGACGTACGTCTTGAGAAAGTGCGTGGCGAGCAGCGGGATGTCCTCGCGCCGCTCGCGAAGGGGCGGCAGGACGATCGTCACGACGCTCAGGCGGTAGAAGAGGTCTTCTCGGAATTTCCCGTCGGCGACCAGCGCGCCCAGGTCGCGGTTGGTCGCGGCGATGACCCTGACATCCATCTTGAAGCTCTCGGTTCCCCCGACGCGCTTCACCTCGTGCTCTTGAAGGACCCGCAGCAGCTTCGCCTGCATGCACGGACTGAACTCCCCGACCTCGTCGAGAAAGCACGTCCCGCCGTGTGCCGCCTCGAAGAGCCCGCGCTTGTCGGTCACGGCGCCGGTGAAGGCGCCCCGGACGTGACCGAACAGCTCGCTCTCGAGCAGGCTCTCGGCCAGGGCGCTGCAGTCCACCGTCACGAAGGGCCGCGAGGCCCGCGGGCTTGCGGCGTGGAGGGCGCGCGCGATCAATTCCTTGCCCGTCCCGGTCTCCCCCTGAATGAGGACGGTACTGCGGGTCGGCGCGACGCGCCGGACGGTCTCGTAGATCTCGAGCATCTGTGGCGCGGTGCCGACGATGCTGGGCGGCACCGCGGTGTTGGCGGTTTCCATGAATCGGACCTCAGACATCCTGACCTCCTCAACAGTGAAAAAAAGTGAAAAAATCTGGGCATATCCCAGAGGGCGATGCGTCGCGACGACGAGGGGACGGACCCGCTGCCGCAGCAGGACCCGAGATCCTACCGCGTTACGCGGGGAGGGGCGGTAGGGTCAGAAGACTCCGCGGCCCGAGAGGCGGAAGGCCGACAGGCGGAACTGCGAGGGATCTCTGCGCTGCGCGTCACTCATGTATGAATTATCACGCCGAGCCTGCGCTATGGGTCAGGCTAGAGCCGTTCCGGTACACTGTCAAGGGGACGCAAATGCGATGGGTCGCTGGCTCCTGATCCTCGTCCTCTTGGCAGGCTGCGCGGTCGTCCGCCCCTCGCCGCCGCCGTCGGCGTCCGCCGAGCGCACGGGCGAGGCCTCGTGGTACGGCCGGCCCTTCCATGGCCGCCGGACCGCGAGCGGAGAGGTCTACGACATGTACAAGCTCGTGGTCGCGCTGCCCGAGCCGTAGCGCGTCAGGCGAGCTCGTAGTGCTTGATGGCGGCCTGATCGAACGCGAGGCCGAGGCCCGGCTTCGTCGGCACCGTGAGCCGACCGCCCTCGAGCGCGGGCGTCTCCTCGAAGAGCCGCAGCGTCCACGGCATGTACTCGACGGTGAGCCCGTTGGGGATCGCCGCCACCAGCTGGACGTGGATCTCGGGGACCAGGTGGCTCACCACGGGGAGGTTGAAGGCCTCGGCCATGCCCGCGACTTTCATCCACTGCGTGATGCCGCCGACGCGCACGAGGTCGATCATCACGACGTCGATGGAGCGCGCCTCGAGGAGATGGCGGAACGGCACGATGCCGTAGTGGTACTCGCCCGCGGCGATCGGCGTGGTGAGGGCGTCGGCCACGCGCGCGAGGCCGGCGTAGTCGTCGTGGGCGACCGGGTCCTCGAGCCAGTACAGATGATAGGGCTCGAGGCGTCGCCCGACCTCGATCGCGTGGTTCACGCTCCAGAGCTGGTTGATGTCGCACATGAGGTCGACGTCCGGGCCGACGGCCTCGCGCACCACGAGCACGCGCTCGAGAGAGGCCGCCACGGTGGGCTCGCTCCCGCACTGCATCTTCATCTGCCTGAAGCCCATGTCCCTGAGGCGCTTTCCCGCCTTCCCCAGGTAGTCCACGGGATGCGGGCGCATGAGGGCGCCGCTCGCATACGTCGGCACGCGGTCGCGCAGGCCGCCCAGGAGCGCGCACACGGACTGGCCCACCGCCTTGCCCTTGAGGTCCCAGCACGCGATGTCGATGGCCGAGAGCGCCAGCGTGAAGATCCCGCCTGGGCCTGCGCCGCCCGCGGCGCGCCGCAGCTTCAGGGCGATGGCCTCCACCTGCGTCGGGTCGTCGCCGACGACGAGGCGCGCGAGACCGTCCACGGCGGTCTTGAGTGCCTGCGTCAGCGCGCCGCCGAAGAACGTGAGGCCCAGGCCCACGAGACCCTGGTCGGTGCCGAGCTCGAGCGTGACGAACTCGCGCGTGTCGCTCGGGGCGGGGAGGCCGACGACCAGCGGGTTGTCGGCGGGGGTGCTCAGCATGCGCGTCGTAACGTGGGTGACCTTCATGGCCGCCGCGCGCATCCTAGCACGGCGAAGCCGGCGGTGTGGCGGTGTGGGCGCGACACCGCCGGGCCCCCGCCGGGGGGGCGGAGGTCAGGCCGGCTTCAGCAGATCAGTCGCGGATCAGCGGATCAGTCGTCGTGATGACGCCACCTGTGCTTCTGCCAGCGGGCGTGCGTGGCGTGGCCCGGCGGCACCCAGACCGGGTATGCCGGCACGTAGTGCACGTAGGTCCGGTAGTACACGGGGGCCGGGACCTGGTACACGATAGCGGGCGGCGGCGGCACGACGATGACCGGCGGCGGGGCCATCACGACCGGCTGGACGATGGGCGCGGGGCGCCCGAAGATGCCTGTTCCCGAGATGATCTGGTTGAACACGGCGAACGCGCCGAGGCCCAGGGCGGCGTCGGTGGACGAGCCGGCCAGCGCCACGCCGGGCAAGAGCAGCATCGCGATCAGGACCACGGCAGCCACGCGTCTCATGGCATTTCCTCCTTGGCGGAGCTGACTGCTAGCCCTTAAGACGCGGCCCCCCAGCCGTCATGTACCGGCCTGGACTTATTGACGTCCCTGCCTCTCGGGGTCTAGTCTCCGCGAGGTATGGATCGGCGCCGGCTCGGCAAGACCGACATGGTGGCGAGCGCCCTCGGCTTCGGGGGCGCGGAGATCGGTTACCAGGGCGTGAGCGACCGCACGGTCGCACGGCTCCTCGGCGGCGCGCTGGACGCCGGCCTCAACGTGATCGACACGGCCGAGTGCTACGAGAACAGCGAGGCCCTCATCGGCCGGGCCCTCGGCGGGAGGCGGCGCGAGTGCTACCTGTTCACCAAGTGCGGGCACGCCCGCGGCTGGGCGAGCGAGGACTGGCGGCCCGCCGCGCTCCTCGCCAGCATCGAGCGCAGCCTGCGCCGCCTCGCGACCGACTGCCTCGACCTCGTCCAGCTCCACAGCTGCTCGCTCGCCGAGCTCCGGCGGGGTGACGCGATCGGCGCGCTCGAGCAGGCGCGCCAGCGGGGCCTCACGCGGTACATCGGCTACAGCGGCGACGGCGAGGCGGCGCGCTATGCGGTCGAGTCCGGCCGCTTCGACACGCTCCAGACCTCCGTCAGCATCGCGGACCAGGAGGCCATCGAGCTCTCGCTGCCGCTGGCGCGTGAGAGGGCGATGGGCGTCATCGCCAAGCGGCCGCTGGCCAACGCCGCGTGGCGGTACGCGCGGAAGCCGGCCGAGTCCTACCACCAGACTTACTGGTCGCGTCTGCGGACGCTCGACTACGAGTTCCTGAAGGCCCCAGGGGACACGGCCGTGGGCACCGCGCTCCGCTTCACGCTCGGCGTGCCGGGCGTGCACACGGCGATCGTCGGCACCACGAAGGTGGAGCGCTGGCAGCAGAACGCGGCGCTGCTCGGCGCCGGCGCGCCGCCGCGGGACGCGTTCGAGCGGATCCGCGCGCGCTGGCGCGCCGTGGCCGACGCGTCGTGGGTCGGCCAGGTCTGACATGGAGCTGGGGATCTTCGATCATCTCGACCGTCGCGCCGTGCCGCTCCACGAGCACTACGAGAGCCGGCTGCGTCTCCTCGAGAAGTACGAAGCGGCCGGGTTTTCCGCGTATCACCTGGCCGAGCACCATGCGACGCCGCTGGGGACGGCGCCGGCGCCGGGGATCTTCCTCGCCGCCGCCACCCAGCGGACCCAGCGCATCCGGCTGGGGCCGTGCGTCTACTGCATGCCGCTCTACAATCCGCTCCGGCTCATCGAAGAGGTCTGCATGCTCGATCAGCTCTCACGCGGGCGCTTCGACTTCGGCGTGGGCCGGGGCATCGTCCCGTACGAGATGGCGTACTTCGACCTGCACCACCTGGAGACGGAGGAGATCTACCTCGAGACGCTCGAGATCGTCCTGCGGGGACTGACGAGCGAGGTCCTCGACCATCGCGGGCGGCGCTACACGTTCCGCAAGGTACCGATGGTCCTCCGGCCCTTCCAGCAGCCGCACCCGCCGCTCTGGTACGGCCTCGGCCACCTCGCCGGAGCCGCGTGGGCGGCGACGAACAAGGTGCACGTCATCACCAACACGACGAGCGAGCGGGCGCGGCCGCTCTTCGAGCGCTACCGCGAAGTGTGGCAACACACGCACGGCACGGCGCCGATGCCGAAGCTCGGCGTGTCGCGCCAGGTGATCGTCGCGCCCACCGAGGCCGAGGCCGAGGCCCTCGCCCGGCCGAACTACGCCGTCTGGTACGCGAACCTGACCAAGCTCTGGCGCGACTTCAACTCGATCCCCGTCAACTTCGCCCGCGACTTCGACGAGGCGCGCCAGCGGGGCGCCGCCATCGTGGGGACGCCGGGCCGCGTGCGCGAGGAGATCGAGCGCCAGGTCGCCGAGAGCGGGTGCAGCTACTTCGTCTGCCGGATGATGTTCGGCGACATGGGCGAGGCCGAGGCGGGCGCCTCGATCGACCTGTTTGCCGCCGAGGTCATGCCGTCCATCGTCAAGCTCGCGCCGTCCTCGGCGGCTTGACTCGGTGCCGCGCCGCTTCCATACTCCGGCCGCGAACCGTGGCGGGGCGGGGAGCGCGCGGAGCGCGCCGCCGAGGAGGTCGGGCCGCATGCAGACGCAGGCGCTGCGCTACGAGGTGGTCCCAGGCTGGGAGCAGCTGCCTCCGGGGTACGAGCACCGCGACGTCGCGGGCGTGGCCGTCGACTCGGAGGATCGCGTCTTCCTGATCTGCCGCGGCGATCATCCGATCATCGTCTACGACCGCACGGGTAAGTTCCTGGGCTCCTGGGGCGGAGGCGAGTTCACCTACCGGACCCACGGCATCACCGTCGGCCCGGACGAGATGCTCTACTGCACGGACGACGGCAACCACACCGTGCGGAAGTTCACGCCGGACGGGAAGCTTCTGATGACGCTCGGGACCATGAACACGCCGTCGGCGACCGGCTACGACGGCAAGAACACCGGGAGCGTCGCGCGGCCCGGCGGCCCGTTCAACCGCCCGACGAACCTCGCGGTCGCGCCGACGGGGGACCTGTACGTCTCCGACGGCTACGGCAACTGTCGCGTGCACCGGTTCTCGCCGAGCGGCGAGCTCAGACGGTCGTGGGGTGTGCCGGGCGGCGGCCCCGGTCAGTTCTATCTGCCGCACGGCATCGCCGTCGCCGCGGACGGGCGCGTCTTCGTCTGCGACCGCGAGAACGACCGCATCCAGATCTTCAGCCCGGACGGCGAGTACCTCGCCGAGTGGACCGACACGCAGCGGCCGACCCACCTGGTGTTCGACGCGCAGGGCCGCGCCTACGTCTCCGAGCTGTGGTGGCACCAGGGTCAGACGTCGCAGCGCCACGGGCCCATCCACACGGCGCGCTGCGGCCGGGTGAGCGTCTACGACGGCGCGGGCCGGGTGCTGACGCGGTGGGGCGGCGCCGACGCCTGCGCGCCCGGGAGCTTCGCGGCGCCGCACGGTCTGGCCGTGGACTCGCGGGGCGACGTCTACGTGAGCGAGGTGACCTGGACGTTCGCGGTGAGCCGCGGGCTCGCGCCTGCCGGCTGCCACACGTTCCAGAAGTTCGCGCTGAAGACCTGACCGCCACGGGGGTGCGTCCATGGCCACGGGAGCCACACCGAAGACGCTGACGCTGCCGTACACCGGTAAGGAGTTCCTGGCGAGCCTCGACGACGGTCGGGAGGTCTGGATCTACGGCGAGCGCGTCAAGAACATCACCGCGCACCCGGCGTTCCAGAACTGCGCCCGGATGCTCGCGCGCCTGTACGACGCGCTCCACGAGGACCACACACGCGGCGCGGGCGTTCTCACCATGCCGACCGACTGGGGCGGGTTCACGCATCGCTACTTCCGCGCCCCGACGACGCTCCCGGAGCAGGTGGCGGGGCGCGACGCGATCGCCGCGTGGGCGCGCCTCACCTACGGCTGGCTCGGGCGCTCACCCGACTACAAGGCGGCGTTCCTCGCGACGCTCGGGGCCAACGCGGAGTTCTACGCGCCCTACCAGGAGAACGCCCGGCGCTGGTATCGGTTCGCGCAGGAGCGCGTGCCGTTCATCAACCACGCGATCATCCACCCGCCGGTGGACCGCAACATGGCGCCCGGTGCAACCGGCGGCCCCACCGACCTCTACGCCCACGTCACGAAGGAGACCGACGCGGGCATCCACGTGTCGGGCGCCAAGGTGGTGGCGACGGGCTCCGCGCTGACGCACTTCACCTTCGTCGCGCATCATGGCCTCATCCCGGTGCAGGGCCGGAACTTCGCGGTCGTCTTCATGGTGCCGACGAACGCGAAGGGCGTGAAGCTGATCTGCCGCGTCTCGAACGAGATGCGCGCCGCTCTGCTGGGCAGCCCCTTCGACTACCCGCTCTCGAGCCGGCTCGACGAGAACGACGCGATCTTCGTCATGGACGACGTGTTCGTCCCCTGGGAGGACGTGTTCGTGTACGCCGACGTCGAGAAGGCGAACAACTTCTTCCCGCGCACCGGCTTCCTCCCGCGCGCCCTCATCCACGGCTGCACGCGGCTCGCCGTGAAGCTCGATTTCATCACGGGCCTCATGATCAAGGCGACGGAGATCACCGGGTCGCGGACGTTCCGGGGCGTCGAGGCGAACCTCGGCGAGGTCATCGCGTGGCGCAACATGATCTGGGGACTCTCGGACGCGATGGCGAAGACCGCCGACCCGTGGACGGGCGGTTGCATCCTGCCCGGCATGGAGCCGGCCGCGGCCTACCAGGTGCTGGCGCCCGAGGCCTACGTCCAGGTGAAGAACCTCATCGAGAAGACCGTGGCGAGCGGGCTCATCTACCTGAACTCACACGCGCGCGACTTCAAGACGGCGGAGCTCCGCAAGTACCTCGACCTCTACCTGCGCGGCTCGGGCGGGGTGGACGCGGTGGGCCGGGTCAAGCTGATGAAGCTCCTGTGGGACGCGATCGGCAGCGAGTTCGGTGGGCGCCACGAGCTCTACGAGATCAACTACTCGGGCAGCCACGAGGAGATCCGGCGCTACGCCCTGTTCGGCGCGCTCGCGTCGGGCCAGTACGAGCGCTGGAAGCAGTTCGCCGAGACGTGCATGGCCGAGTACGACCTGGACGGCTGGACGGCGAAGGACCTCGTCAACACGGACGGGATGAGCGCGCGTCGCTGAGCCCTACCCGTCTTTCATCTGCGCGTGCTTGCCCGTCAGCTGCGGCGTCGTCCCTTCGAGCTTCCTCTCCTGCCGCTCGAGCCGGGTTTCCCGGGCCCAGGTGCGCTTGAGCTCGTCGCGGACCTGCACGCGCAACCGGCCCAGGCGCTCCGCCTCCAGCTCGATCCGGTCGCCGTCCTGGAAGGCGCTGAGCCCGCGGTGGTTCGTTCCGGTCGCGAGCACGTCGCCGGGCTCGAGCGTGTGAATGGAGGTGACCCACTCGATGCACCGCGGGATCCGGTGGGCCATGTCGCTCGTGCTGAAACTCTGCTTGAGCGTCCCGTTCACCCAGAGCCGTACGTGAAGGCCGTGCGGGTCGGGCACCTCGTCGGCCGTCACCAGGTAGGGGCCCATCGGCGCGAAGGTGTCGCGCGACTTCATCTGGTAGAAGGTGTTGCCGGCGGGCGGCAGGCCCCGGGCGGAGCCGTCGATGAAGTTGGTGTAGCCGAAGACGTAGCTCATGGCCTCCGCCGCGCGCACGTGGGAGGCGCGCCGGCCGATCACCAGCGCCACCTCCGCCTCGCCCTCGAAGATCGTGGCGGGGACGTCGGGCAGCACCATGGTGTCGCCGTCGCCGATGACGGCGTTCGGGGACTTGTGGAACGCGTTGATGGGCGCGGGCTCGGCGCGCGTGCCGTCCTCCATGTAGTTCACCGCCATCGCGACGATGTTGTACGGCTTCGGCAGGGGAGGGCGGATCCTGACCTGGCCGACCGGCACGCCCCGGCCCCGCCCGACCGCGTCCGCCAGGCGCCCCTTGTAGTCGGCGAACCGCTCGATCAGCCCGCTGACGAGATCGTGCGGCCCGGTGTGCGGAATGTCGCGCACCACCTGCGACACGTCGACGACCGCGTCGCCCGTGAGCACGCCCAGTCTGAAGTCGTCGAAGAAGAGGAGCTTCACGGCATCACTTCGTGCGATAGACGACGAGCCGATCGGCGCCGGACTCCGGCGCCCACACCTCGCCGGGGCGCCCGAGGATCTGGCGCACGTTCGCGCCGCCGCGCTCGCTCGGAAACGCCTGGAACTTCTCGGTCTCCGGGTCGAAGCGGACCATCGCGTTGGCCCCCCAGTCGGAGAGCCAGACCATGTCCTTGTCGTCCACGTAGACGGCATAGGCGCGCGGCGCTGCGCCGGGGAGCTTCCACGTCTTCCAGGCGCTCGTCGACGGATCGTAGCGGCTCACGTTCCCGGAGTTCCACTCGCTGACCCAGATCCGGCCCTTCCCGTCCGACCAGACGCGGCGCGCGCCCTGGTCCTTCGTCGGCGGTTCGATGACCGTGGCGCCGCCCGTGTCGAGGTCCACGCGCGCGATGTGGCTGCCGGCGAGCGAGGCGTAGTACACGGCGCCGTCCGGCGTCGTCGCGATGCCGTAGGGGCCGCGGCCGCGCGGGGCGTCCCAGACCTGCATCGCGCCGCTGTTCGGGTCGAGCCGGCCGTAGACGCCGCTCTGGCCGGTGAACCAGACTCGGCCACGCTTGTCGAAGGTCAGCGTGTTGAGGTTCACGTAACCGCGCGCTTCGGGCAGCGGCCAGCGCCTCACCGCGCGGGTCTGCGGATCGACGCGGACGATCGCGTTGGTGCCGCCCTCCGTGACCCACGGCGCGCCGTCCGGCCCGACGATCACGCCGTGCGGGGCGGCGCCCGCGCCGAGCGGGATCAGCTCGACCTTGCCGGTGGCGGGATCGAGCCGCCCGAGCTGCCCCGCGCGCTGGGCCGTGTACCAGACGACGCCGTCGGCGCCGACCGCGACGTCGTGCGGCCCGCCGCCCTTCGGTAGCTCGTACGCCTGCACGACGACTTCGGCCCGCGCGGCGGGCGGCAGCAGGAGCAGGACGACGACGAGCGCGAGCCGCGTGAGGCGCATGGTGAGCTCCTCCATTTCTTAGGCGTAGTGTACCCTGTCCCCCGATGCCGCTCGCGGCGTCCCTCCGCCGGATCCTCTGCGTCTCCGCCCACCCGGACGACAACGAGTTCACGGTCGCGGGAAGCGTCGCCCGGTGGGGGCGGGAGGGCCGCGACGTTGCCTTCTGCCTGGTCACGAGCGGGGGCGCCGGCACGAACGAGCACACGCCCCGGTCGGAAGGCCTCATCCCGAGACGCGAGCAGGAATCGCGGGAGGCGGCGCGGATCCTGGGCGTCAAGGACGTCGTGCTCCTCGGCTACACGGACGGCGCCCTCGAGCCCACGCTGGCGCTGCGCCGCGACCTCACGCGCGTCATCCGTCAGCAGCGTCCTGACGTGGTGGTGTGCAGCGATCCGACGCCGCGCTGGTACGGTGACAACTATCTCAACCACCCCGACCACCGGGCCGTCGCCAGCGCCGCGCTCGACGCGGTGTTTCCGTCCGCCGAGACGCGGGCGATCTTCCCCGAGCTCCTGGGCGAGGGCCTCGAGCCCCACAAGGTCAAGGAGGTCCTGATCGTGGGGGCGCTCGAGCCGAACGCGTGGATCGACATCGGCGACACCTTCGACGTCAAGTGCGCGGCGCTCCGGGCGCACGCGTCCCAGGTCGGCGGGGGAGAGTGGGTCGAGGGGCTCCTGCGCGGCTGGGGCGAGCGCGAGGGCAAGCGCGTCGGCGTGCGCTACGCGGAGGCCTTCCGCCGGCTGGTGCTCTCCTGAGCTCGGACCGCGGGCGTGTCAGGCGAAGCCGAGGAAGTCCTTCAGGGCGGCGAGGACGGCCTCGGGGTTGTCCTCGTGCAGCGTGTGGACCGCACGCGGGATCTCGATGAACGTGCCGCGCGGGAGCTCCTTTGCCATCCGCTCGGCGACGTCGCGGTCGAGCACATGGCTCTCCGCCCCCCGCAGCACCAGGGTCGGCGCCGTGATCGCGCGCAGGATGGCCCACCAGTCGACGTCCGCCTGGGAGCGGCGCTCCTTGATGCTCGGGTGCCAGGCCCACACCAGCGCCCCGTCGGCGCGCTGCCGGAGGCTAGACGAGACGACCCAGCGGTAGTAGTGGATGCCGGGGTAGGGGTTCGCGCGGTGGAGGTGCTGCGCCGCCTGCTCGATGCTCTCCCAGGTGTCGGGCTCGGCCGGCCCGGCCGAGGGGAGCGCCGCGCGCGTGCTGATCTCGGGACCGATGTCCACGACGACCAGCGTCCGGACGCGGTCGGGTCGCTTGGCGGCGAAGTACATCGCGTTCCGGCCGCCCATCGCCGCGACCGCGTTGTAGACGTCCGCCGGATCGCTGTCTCCGTGACCGCGCTGGTCGAGCGCGTAGACGTGAAAGTGCGGCTGCAGCGCGAGGCTGAGGGTGTCCCAGGCGTGCGCGTGCCCCGTGAACCCGTGCAGGAGCAGGAGCGGCGTGCGATCGCCGCCACCCCAGTCGAGGACGTGGAGCCGAAGCCCGTTGACGGCCAGATGGCGGCTGAGTGGCCGGAGGAGGTTCATCGGAGCCTCAGGTCCTCACACGGCGCCGCGTACGGGTAGCCCTGGATCAGCCCGGCGCCGGATTCCTCGACGCGCGACCCGACCCCCCAGATGAAGCCTTGCTGGAACAGCGGCGCGACGAGCACGCGCTCGGCGACCATCTTCTGGATCCGGTGCAGCATGGTCTCGCGCTGCTTTCGGTCCAGCTCCTTGGCCTGGCGCTGGAACAGGTCCTCGAGCTCGGGCACGACGCCGTACGAGTACATGCCGCCCCTGGTCACGAAGGGCTCGAGCCGGGCCGCGGCGTTGCCCGCCGCCCCCGTGGCGCCGATGAGGAGCCCCTTCAGCTTCTTCTCTCGCCAGGCGGAGAGAAAGGCGGCGCGCTCCATCGTGCGGACCTTCGCCCGGATGCCGATGGCCCGGAGAAAGTCCGCGACCTCTTCGCCCAGCGACGTGTAGGGCGGGAGCGGTGTGAGGTCGCCCGCGTCGAACCCGTTCGGATAGCCCGCCTCGACGAGGAGCTGCTTGGCGCGCGTGGGATCGTACGGGGGCGGGTCGATGGGCAGCGCGAACTCGAACGTCGGCGGCACGAACGAGCCCGTCGTCCGCCCGAGACCGAGCATCTCGGCCTGGTTGATGGCCTGGCGGTCGATGGCGAGGCTCGCGGCCAGGCGCACGCGGCGATCGTGCCACGGAGATTTCGGCTCCCACTGGTCGAGGAAGTCGAGCCAGTACATGCCGTAGAGCAACGGCGCGACGATCTTCACGCCGGGCGAGCGCCGCAGCTCCTCTGCGAGCGCTCCGCCGAACAGATAGGCCAGGTCGACCTCGCCCGTCTTCACGGCGGCTGCCCGGGTCGACTCGTCGGGAATGCTGCGCATGACCAGGCGCTTCACGTGCGGCGCCTTCCGCCAGTAGTCCGTGAACGCCTCGAGGACCAGCTCGACGCCCGGCGTGAAGGAGACGAACTTGAACGGCCCCGCCCCCACCGGGGCCTTCTTGAACCCATCGTCGCCGACCCTCTCGACGTATTTCTTCGGCACGATCCAGCCGGCGCCGGTGGCCGACGTGCCGTAGAAGGCCATGAAGTCCGGCCAGGCCTCCTTCAGCAGGAAGCGGACGCGGTTCGTGGCCACGACCTGGATCTCCTTGACCTTGTTCTTCAGGAGCTTGGCGGAGGCGCCCTTGTAGCGGTCGAAGGAGAACCTCACGTCGTCCGCCGTCACCGGGTCGCCGTTGTGGAACTTGGCGCCCTTGCGGAGGACGAACTCGTAGGTGAGGCCATCCTTCGAGACGGTCCACGCCTCCGCCAGGCTCGGGGTGGTGAGTGAGGCCGGCATCGGCTTGACCAGTGCATCGTGGAGTGCGTAGAGGACCATGAACGGGGTGATGAGACCCTCCGTCTCGCCGGGGTCGAGCCAGCGGTTGACGAGCGTCACGTGGACGCCCCACGTCAGCGTCCCCTCGGGCGCCGCGTGCCCCGGGGAAGCGCCGGCGAGGACCACCACGACGAGCAGAAGCGCGCCGAGCGCGACCCTCATCTCCGCACCTCCAAAGATAGCGACCGATCCCCCGAGCGTGACGCCGGAAGGATAACATTTGCTACTATCGGGCGCGCACGAGCGACGCATCATTCCGACGACGTGAAGGGGAGGGTTCGATGGGAACGTTCCGGCTCTACAGCAGCGCCGACGGGCAATCGCGCATCGAGACGATCGACCTCGGCCGGACGACGGAATGGACGAAGGGGCTGGCGGCGACGCAGATCGCGTTCCGCGTGTGGCCGGTCGGCCAGTTCCTCGACTGGCATCCC
>WNGI01003437.1_pt1 | contig 19695 bp, 13 predicted proteins | sample 5400621 | NCBI WGS metagenome assembly WNGI01 (sample SAMN13153374, study PRJNA577476) | soil metagenome | isolation source: 20 cm soil or saprolite under Garry oak tree replicate 1 | place: USA:California | collected 2016-06-15
AAGAACGGCGGCGCGCTGACCCTGACGGTGACGACGCCGAGCGACACCAAGTGCGTCGACGTCACCGGGGCGCACGCCGGCCATCAGACGTCCTCCACGGCGAAGTCCACCTGGACCTTCTCGTTCACCGCCGGCACTGGGGACGGCCTGCAGACCGTGACGTCGACGGCTGGGACCAAGGAGAACAACCCCGGCAGCTGCAACACCAACAATGGCTCGGGCACCGCCTCCTACGTGTTGGACAACACCGGCCCGGTGGTGACGGCGGCGGTGTCCCCGGCGCCGAACGGCGCGGGCTGGAACAACAGCAACGTGTCGCTGACCTGGAGCGCGTCCGACGCTGGCTCGGGCGTGGCGAGCGGGCCGACGCCGGCCACCGACCCCGTGACAGCGGACACCGCCGGGGCGACCAGGAGCGCGACCGCGACGGACCGGCTGGGCAACGCCGGCTCCGGCTCGGTGGTCGTGAAGCTGGACAAGACCGCGTCGTCGATCATCGGCATCCGGTCCCCGGCAGCGAACGCCAACGGGTGGAACAACAGCGACGTGACGGTGAGCTTCACCTGCGGCGATGGGCTGTCCGGGATCAAGAGCTGCCCCGCCCCGACCACGCTCAGTGCCAACGCGGCCAACCAGTCGGTCACCGGGACCGGGGTGGACAACGCCGACAACAGCGCCAGCACGACGGTGGATGCGATCAACATCGACAAGACCGCCCCGACGCTGAGTGGCGCAGCGACCACCGCCCCGAACCCGGCCGGCTGGTACAACAGCACCGTCACGATCGGCTGGACCTGCGCTGACGCGCTGTCGGGCATCGCGGGCGGCTGCCCGGCGAACAGCACGATCAGCGGCGAGGGTCAGGCGCTGACCGCGACCGCGAGCGTCAGCGACAGGGCCGGCAACACGCAGACCGCCAGCAGCTCGCCGGTGAACGTGGACAGGACTCCCCCGGTGACGACCGCCTCCGCGCCGCCGGCGTGGAACAACACCGACGTGACGGTCACGCTGACCGCCAACGACGCGCTGTCCGCGGTGCAGAGCACCTTCTTCACGCTGGACGGCGGACCGGCGACCGCCGGGACGAGCGTGCCGATCGCAACCGAGGGGATGCACACCCTCGACTATTGGAGCACCGACAAGGCCGGCAACGTGGAGACCGCCAAGTCGGTCCAGGTCAAGATCGACAAGAGCACCCCGACCATCGGGCATGTCCAGGCGCCGGTCGCCAATCCCAACGGCTGGAACAACACCAGCGTGACCGTGACGTTCAGCTGCGCCGACACGCTGTCCGGGATCGCGACCTGCACCGCCCCGCAGACGGTGAGCGCCGAGGGCCGCGACCAGCTGGTGACCGGCACCGCGGTGGACAACGCGAACAACAGCGCCGCCGACCCGGTCAGGGTCAGCGTGGACAAGACCTCGCCGACGATCAGCGGCGCCCGCTCGCCGGCAGCCAACGGGTACGGGTGGAACTCCAGCGCCGTCACGGTGGTGTACGCCTGCGCCGACACACTGTCCGGTGTGGACCGGTGCGCCGGACCGCAGACGCTGGGCGAGGGCGCCAACCAGAGCGCGAGCGGGACGGCGGTCGACGCGGCCGGCAACAGCGCCAGCGCGACCGTGGGCGGCATCAACGTCGACGAGACCGCCCCGTCGGTCACCGGCCGGGCGGGCACCGCCCCCAACGCCGACGGCTGGTACGCCGGCGACGTGACGATCGACTGGACCTGCGCCGACAACCTGTCCGGGATCGCCGCCGACTGCCCGGCGCCGAGCACGATCGCCGGCGAGGGCGCGAACCTGTCAGCGGGCGCCGCGGTCGCCGACAAGGCCGGCAACACCGGCACCGGGCAGGTCACCGGAGTCAGGATCGACCGTACCGCTCCGGGCACCAGCGCCGGCCTGCTGCCGTCCGGGTGGGCCGACCACGACGTGACGGTCAGCCTGGCGGCAACCGACAACCTGTCCGGCGTGGCCGCCACCTACTACACGATCGACGGCGGGACGCCGCAGACCGGCAGGAGTGTCACGGTGGCCACCGACGGCCTGCACACCGTGCAGTTCTGGAGCGTGGACCTTGCCGGCAACGCCGAGGCCAAGCACAGCGTGCAGGTGCGGGTGGACAAGAGCGCACCGACGATCGGTCACGTGCAGTCGCCGCCGGCCAACGGCAACGGCTGGAACAACAGCGACGTGACGGTCAGCTTCGCCTGCGCGGACCAGCCGACCCTGTCCGGGCTGACGGCCTGCACGCCGGACCAGACGGTGAGCACCGAGGGCGAGGACCAGCCGGTGCTCGGCACGGCCACCGACAACGCCGGCAACACCACGACCGACCCGGCTGCGGTCAGCATCGACAAGACCCCGCCGACGATCAGCGGAGCGCCGGACCGAGCGGCCAACCAGGCCGGCTGGTACGCCGATGACGTGACGGTGAGCTTCACCTGCTCCGACGCGCTGTCGGGCGTCGACGGCGGCTGCGCGCCGGCCGAGCGGCTCGGCGCGGGCGCGAACCAGAGCGTGACCGGCTCGGTGGTCGACAAAGCCGGTAAAACCAAGAGCACCACGGTGGACGGGATCAACGTGGACAAGACCGCCCCGTTGCTGTCCGGTGCGGCGACCACCCGGCCCAACCCGCTGAACTGGTACTCGGGCGACGTCACGATCACCTGGTCGTGCGACGACGTCCTGTCGGGCATCGCCGGCTCCTGCCCGGCCGACGCGACGCTGAACGGGGAGGGCGTGGACCTCCGCGCAACCGCCGCGGTGCGGGACAAGGCCGGCAACGAGACCCTGGCCGCCAGCGTCCCGGTCAACATCGACCGGACGGCGCCGGGCACCACCGCGTCGGCCCCGTCCGGATGGGTGAACAACGACGTCACCGTGGCGCTGGCCGCGCACGACGCGCTGTCCGGGGTGGCGAGCACCTCCTATCGCCTGGACGGCGGCGCCGAGCAGACCGGCAGCAGCGTGCCGATCGGCAGCGAGGGCGATCACACGCTGGAGTTCTGGAGCGTCGACCGGGCCGGCAACACCGAGGCGCACAACAGCGTGCACGTGAAGGTCGACCGGACCGCGCCCACCATCACGCACGCACTGAACCCGCCGGCCAACGCCGACGGGTGGAACTCCACCGACGTGACCGTCGCCTTCACCTGCGCCGACCCGCTGTCCGGGGTGGCGACCTGCACCGGCCCGCAGTCGGTGACCGGCGAGGGCGCCGATCAGCCGGTGACCGGCACGGCGGTCGACACCGCCGGCAACAGCGCCACCGACAGCGCGCAGGTCAGCGTGGACAAGACCGCGCCGACGATCATTGCCGGCTACCCGGCCGCGAACGACAACGGGTGGTACGCCAGCGACCTGACCGTGAGCTTCACCTGCGCCGACACCCTGTCCAAGATCAAAGACTGCACGCCGGCGACCACTGTCGGCGAGGGCGCGGACCAGAGCGTGACCGGCACGGCCACCGACGCGGCCGGCAACCAGGTCGGCCGGAGGGTCGGCGGGCTGAACGTGGACCAGACCCCGCCCACCCTCACCGGCGCGCCGGCGATCCCGCCGAACGCCGACGGCTGGTACGCCGGTGCCGTGCCGGTCGCCTGGACCTGCGCCGATGCCCTGTCCGGCATCCCGACCGGCGGCTGCCCGGCTGACAGCACGATCAGCGGGGAGGGCGACAACCTGTCCGCCAGCGCATCGGTCGCCGACCGGGCCGGCAACGCCGCCAGCGCGACCGTGGACGGCATCCGGATCGACCGCACCGCCCCAACCACCGCCGCGAACGCCCCGGCCGGCTGGAACAACACCGCGGTCACGGTGAGCCTGACCGCGCAGGACGGCCTGTCCGGGGTCAAAGCCACCTACTACGAGCTGGACGGGGCCGCTGAGCGGGCCGGCAACACGGTCGCGATCAGCGGCGAGGCGGTGCACACGCTGCGGTTCTGGAGCGTGGACAGGGCCGGCAACGTCGAGCCGGCGCACACGGTGCAGGTGAAGATCGACCAGACTCCGCCCGTCATCGGGCACACCGTCAGCCCGGCCCCGAACAGCGCCGGGTGGAACCGCACCGACGTGACGGTCAGCCACAGCTGCGCCGACACGCTGTCTGGTATCCCGGCCGGGGGCTGCCCGGCGGACCGGAAGCTCACCGCCGAGGGCCAGGACCAGGACGCGAGCGCCACCGCGCTGGACAACGCCGGCAACAGCGCGGTCGACCCGGCCACGGTGAGCATTGACAAGACCGCGCCGAGCATCACCGCCGCGGCCGACCGGCCGGCCAACGACGACGGTTGGTACGCGGACGACGTACACGTCCATTACACCTGCGCGGACGCCCTGGCCGGCATCGGGCCCGGCGGCTGCCCGGCGGACGACGTGCTGACCGCCAGCGCGGCGAACCAGAGCGCCACCGGCACGGCCAGCGACCTGGCCGGCAACACCGCCAGCCGGTCCCTCGACGGCATCGACATCGACAAGGTGGCGCCCTCGCTCGACGACGCCGCGCTGTCGCCGCCGAACCCGGCCGGCTGGTACAACACCGACGTCCCGGTGCGGTGGAGCTGCGCCGACGCCCTGTCCGGCATCCCCGCGGCCACCTGCCCGGGCAACGGCACCATCTCCGGCGAGGGTACCGGTCTGACCGCCTGGGCCACGGTAAGCGACCGGGCCGGCAACCGGACCACCGCCGCCAGCCCGCCGGTGAAGATCGACCAGACGCCGCCTCAGACCACCGCGTCCGCGCCGTCCGGCTGGGCGAACAACAGCGCCACGGTCCCGCTGGCCGCGCACGACAACCTGTCCGAGGTGAGGGCGACCTACTACCGGCTGGACGGCGGCGCACAACAGGAAGGCAGCAGCGTCCGCATCGACAGCGAAGGCACGCACACCCTCGAGTTCTGGAGCGTCGACAACGCCGACAACGTCGAGGCGCACGGCACGGTGCTGATCGCGATCGACAAGAGCGCCCCGAGCATCGGCCACGCCCTCGACCCGGCGCCCAACGCGGCCGGCTGGAACAACACCAACCTGACCGTCACGTTCACCTGCGCCGACCAGCTCTCCGGCATCGCCAGCTGCACCGGCCCGCGGTCGGTCAGCACCGAGGGTCAGGACCAGCCGGTGGTCGGCACTGCGGTCGACAAGGCCGGCAACACCGCCACCGACACCGCGCAAGTCAGCGTCGACGAGACCGCACCGACTATCAGCGGCGCACCGGACCGCGCGCCCAACGACGCCGGCTGGTACCGCGGCGACGTCACCATCCACTACACCTGCGCGGACAGCCTGTCCGGTCTGGCCAGCTGCGCCGCCGACGACCGGCTGATCGCCAGCACGGCGAACCAGAGCGCCAGCGGCACGGCGACCGACGCGGCCGGCAACACCGCCAGCGCGACCGTCGGCGGACTCAACATCGACAAGGTGGCTCCCACCCTCACCGGCGTACCCACCACGGCCGCGAACGCCGACGGCTGGTACCGCGGCGACGTCACCGTCGCCTGGACCTGCGCCGACGCACTGTCCGGGATTCCGGCCGGCGGCTGCCCGGCGGGGAGCCTGCTCACCGGGGAGGGCGACAACCTGTCCGCGACCGCCTCCGTCGCCGACAAGGCGGGCAACACCACCAGCAGCCCGGTCGGCGGTGTCCGGATCGACCGGCATGACCCCAGCACCGTCTCCAACGCGCCAGCCGGCTGGGTCAACGACGGCGTCACCGTGACCCTGACCGCCCTCGACAACCTGTCCGGGGTCAAGGCGACCTACTACCGGCTCGACGGCGGTGCGCAGCAGTCCGGGACCAGCGTGAGCATCGGCGCCGAAGGGCTACAGGACCGCCCCGACAATCACCGGCACCCCCGCCAGGAGCCCGAACGCGAACGGCTGGTACGCCGGACCGGTCACCGTGCACTTCACCTGCAGCGACCCGAAGCTCTCCGACGGCAGCCCGGGCTCGGGCGTCGCCGCCTGCCCGGCGGACGCCACCACCACCGCGGCCAGCAGGACGGTCACCGGCACGGCTAGCGACAACGCCGGCAACTCGGCGAGCGCCAGCGTCACGCTCAACATTGACAGCCAGGCGCCCACCGTGACCATTGGCGGGATCACCAACGGCGGCAGCTACACCCTCGGCGCCGTGCCGGCGCCGACCTGCACCGCCACCGACACCGACTCCGGCCTAGCCGGACCCTGCACCACCAGCCTCACTGGCGGCACGGCCAACGGCGTCGGCACGTTCACCTACACCGCGAGCGCAACCGACCGGGCCGGCAACATCAGCACGGTCAGCGCCACCTACCGGGTGATCTACCGCTTCGACAGCTTCCTGCAGCCGATCAACGACACCGCCCACGACACCGGCCTCGCCACCAGCATCTTCAAGGGCGGCAGCACCGTGCCGGCCAAATTCCAGCTGAAGAAGGCGGACGGGACGATCGTCCAGACTGCCACGGCACCGCAGTGGCTCATCCCGGCCAAGGGCAGCCCAACCAGCGCCGCCGTCGACGAGACCATCTACACCGACCCGGCCAGCAGCGGCAGCACCTACCGCTGGGACACCACCGGCCAGCAGTACATCTACAACTGGAGCACCAAAGGCCTCGCCATCGGCTACTACCACCGAATCGGCGTCCAGCTCGACGACGGCCAGACCTACTACGTCAACATCGGTCTGAAGTAGACGCTCGAGCTGCCGACCCAAGTGCCGGACAATTCGTGAACTACTCGAACCACCACAAGCCGCCGCGCCACGCCGGCACTCTTAGGTTGGAGCGTCCATCCGGTCACCTCCTCCATCGCCGGGCGTACGAGCCGGCAACACCCCGTTCCTATCTGGACCACCGTTCTGAGCGTGGCCATGGCGCGGGGGCCGGTGCCAGTGCGGACCTGGGAACGGTCTTCGTCGTAGGTGATGTCCCGACCCAGTGCAGTCGGTTCTCGACCGCCCAGTCGCTACGAACCCAGTCGGCGAGTTCGGCCGCGGTGGCCTGCTCGGCGGTCAGGCTGGTGACCGTGTAGGCCACGGCTCGGCCGGACCGAATCATGACCTCGCCGCTGTCTGTGCGCGCCGCGTTACCCGCTGTGATGCCATCGAACGCCTACCGAACTCCCGGCCTCTGCCCATCCGTGTTGTTGGCATTGGCAAGTCGACTCAGGGAGACTTCATGAGTAAGTCAGCACGTACGTTGGCCACCGGCGCCGCTGTCTTGGCCGCTTCCGTGGCGGTCGTGATGACGACCTCCTCGGCGGCCAGCGCGCAGGGACCGATCACAGACCGGCAGCAGGGCCCGCCGCCCGCGCCAACCGCGCCTGCACGGCTGGGAAGCCTGATCCCGGCGACTCCCGCCCCGAAGCCGATCACGCCGCTCCGCCCGGCCACCCATCGGAGCCCGCGGGTCGAGGCACCGAGGCACCGCAGCGTCACGCCGGCTCCGGCCCCGGCGGCGTCGTCGCATCGCCCGGAGGTCCACCGCAAGCCGTCCGTCGTGCGGTCGACGCCCGCCGCCACGGGCAAGAGCACGACCTCACGGCATTCCACGCCAGCCGTCACGGCACATCCCACGTCGCCGGACCACTCCGCGCCCGTTTCGCCAAAGTCCCCGCGGACTGTGAGCCATCGCACACCGGCCACGCGCAGCGTGCATTCCAGGCAGGTCTCCGAACGCGGGGCGCCTCGCAAGCAGGAGACGCCACACGCGGCGCACCCCGAGCCCACCGCGCCACGGCGAGCGAACCCTAGGCCGGCAGCGCACCAGGCGATTGCCGGTGCGCATCGCCAGCCCATTGCTCCGGCTGCACCTGCCCAGCCTCCGGCTCCCGCTGCACCGGCGCAGCCCGCGGCTCCCGCGGCGCCGACCCCGCCACCGGCGCCCGCTGTTCCGGCCTGGGCGCCGGGAGTTGCCTACAACGCCAGCGCCGAGGTCAGCTTCGATGGGCGGATCTACCACAGCCGGCAAGCACACGTGTCGCAGCTTGGCTGGGAGCCGTGCGCGGTACCGGCGCTGTGGGAAGCCTCGCCGCCGGTCGTGAGCAATGGAGCCGCGCAGGCCTGGCAGCCGCAGACCTCCTACGCTGTCGGCACAGAGGTCAGCTTTGGCGGGCGGGTCTACCGCTGCCGGCAGGCGCACATGTCCCAGGCCGACTGGGACCCGGCGGGCACGCCCGCACTCTGGGAAGTGGCCTAGCCAACAGTCACGCTGCCACTGTCCGGCGGCTCGGGGCCGCGCTCCAGCGACTCCGAGCCGCCGGCCATGTCTTCGTCGAGGGGCGCCGTCCCACGGGGCGTGGAGGTTGATGTGGACAAGGAGACGGACTCGGCGGCTGGGCCAGCCTCGCCACTCGCCGCCACCCTCTGTGTCAAGGACGAGATGCTGGTTCAGCGGTACGCCTGCGGCGAGGGCCGTTCTTGCTGTTCAGCGGCCGGCGGCGGCGGACGATCTGGATGGCTTGGCGGCGTGCGGGAAGCCCAGACCGCCGGCCACGGCGGTGGTCTTCATCGTGCGGCGTTCGACCCGGCCATGCCCGCGCTCCCGGGCGTCGTCGGCGAGCGGGATCTGTCGCCAGGGCAGCCCGGCGAGTTCGGCGTACAGGGCGGCCTGGTTCCGTTTGACCGTCAGGACGTAGTGCGTGCGCGAGTACCGGTATCGTGGCGGTGCTCGCCACGCGCGACGCGACCCGCCGCCTCCGCGACGGGGACGCCGTGACCGTCGACGGCACCGCGGGCGTGGTGCGGCTGGCGGCACGCCCGTCGAACTAAGAACTCGCCGCGGAACAGCGTGTTCGCCGGCCTCGATCGCCCGGCGGCCGGTACAGGCACGCTGCCCAACCGACAGCCACGACCGCGCCGTCAACGGCCGGCCGCCGTGGAACGGTTCGTGGGATGAACCAGGGACGGCAGGGGACGCGAGCGACGGCGCTGATCGGGCGAATGCACCCAGAGGACCCTCAGGACGGTGCCGACCACCGTCGACACCGGCCTCTCAAGGCGGTAGCGCCGGTTCGAATTCGGTCGGGGCTATACCCTCGGGTTATTCTCGGCAATGGTCTGGCGTAACGTGATCTTGTACTTCTGGTCACTATTGTTCGTGACGTGAATCTTGTAGGTGATGATGGCTCTGCTCTCGGCGCTCTCAAGGTCGAAAGCCGCGCCGTCATCGCCCGCGAAGCGATACGTCGTCAGGATCCGGTTGCTCAACGCGAGACGCCGTAGGGCGGACCCGAGACGCCGTCGATCTTCCAGATCTCCCCGCCCAGCGTGACGACGTACGCGGTGTTCCCGATGAACTCGAGCGAGGTCGGCTGGTTTAGACCGTCGGTGACGACGGTGAAGGTGCCGTCCCCGTTGACCTTGACAAGGGCGCCGGTGTTCGGCAGCGCGGGAGAACCCGCAGGGCCGCCGAGCGGCCAGACGCCTTGTGAGAGGGCGTAGAGCGTGCGTCCGCGGCCAAACTCCACGTCGACGAGGAGGCGGCTGCCAGATCCCACCTCCGTCGCGGTGGTCGACTTCGGCCCGAACGACACAACCTTGCCGTCCTCGGGCAGGTGGGGGAGGGGGCCGGCCTCGGCCATGTAGATGGTCTTGCCCCGGACCGCGAGCCCGGTCGGGACTATGTTGCCGAACGCGATCAACTCGGTGACCTCGCCGTCGAGCGTGACGCGATACACGCGGTTGTGGTGCCCATCGGTGACCAGGAACCCGCCACGGTAGGTTTCTAGCGCGTACTGGAGTCCGCTCGGGACGGCGAACGCAGTGTCAGGCGGATTGTTGATGGCGAACTCGCCGATGTCGGCGACGACCGTAAAGCTATCTGGCCCGTCCACTCGGTAGATTCCGACAACGTCGCTGCCGCCGACGTCTGGGCCGACGAGCGTGACCAGCACGTATGCAGTACCGCCGATGAACGCGATGTCCATCGCCCCACCGACGCCGACGATCGACTTCGGTAGACCACTCGCGAACGTCGTCGTGGCCCCGGTCTTGGGATCAACCCGGGTAATCCTGCCGGCTGCGCCTTCGGTGACGTATACCGCCCCACCGGGGCCGATGGTGCTGCCGACGCTACCCTGCAGGCCGCTGACGAGGAGGGACGCGTTTGCGTCCCCGGAGGGTGGCGCAGCGCTGGCCGCGGACGGCGCGACTATCGCGGTCAGGGCTGCGAACAATACCAGCGCTTTTCGTGCGAAACCCATCGGATTCCCCCGTCGTGTAATGGGCGTCTTTCACTGGCGCCACGTTCCAGTAAGCACGAGACCACGGGAACCTAGCTGCAACGCTGCGCCCAGAACACCGCCCGTTGGCCTAGGCATCACGTCCGTCCTGCGTCATCTGTCGCGTGAGCCGGCCGGCCGGATCGAGCCGACACTGTCTTGCAGCTCGTGGCGATGATCCGTCGTGCCATCGAGCAGCTCGATCCGACTGAACGCCTGTACGCGCAGGTGGACTTTGGTCTCGATCACGCGCATGCCTACCCGATCCTGACCGAGCGGCAGGAGTCGTTGGCCGGAACCCTGGGTTGCACATCCAAGACTGTCCGACGCCATGCGAATCGCGCCCTGTCGACCCTGGCGCTCCTCCTGCTGTCGGTCGGCCCTCATCCAGCCGCGCCATCGCCTATTCCGAACGTGGGGATCGGCGACGGCGTGGCCTCGTCGCTCACTGACGGTCGTCGTGGCGCGTGGCAGGCCGAGATCCGCCGCTTCTGGGGCTTAGACGGACGTCCCACGGTCGATATCGTCTGCTCGGAGATATCGGAGGAGTCGCGCCCTGACTTCGCGTCGCCGAAGGACCGCAACTACCTTCGGTACGCCAAGTTCGCCGACCTCGATACCCGCCTTCGCGGGCTCGTGCAGCACAGCATCACGGGTGACGCCGTCCGCGGCGGTCAGCGAGATTGGTCTCACAGCCGAGGCATTGTAGAGGCCAGCGATGGGTTGCTCGGCTCAATCGGGTCATAGCTGGGTACGCGAGCCTATGGAGGACGCTCAGTGAGACGACTGTTCCTATATAGCTCGGCGGCCCGCGCGCGGGCGGCCTGACGGACCAGGTGGTCGCGCTCGGCGACGTCCGTGGCCCGGCGGGCGGCCTCCGCGTATGCCGTGGCGGCGGCAGGGAGGTCGCCGCCCAGCTCGTGCAGGTGGCCGCGGACGGCGTGCCAGCGGTGCCGCTCGCCGAGCACCTCGCGCAGCCGGTCGGTCTCGCGCAGCCCGGCGGCGGCGCCGAGGACGTGGCCGACCGCGACCGCGCGCCCGAGCACCGCGGCGGGATCCTGGCGCACCGGGTCGTCGGTGAGGGCGACGAGGTCGTCGTACCAGGCGAGGATCTGCGGCCAGTCGGTCTCCGCGGGGCTTGCCGCGTCGTCGTGCAGGGCGGCGATGGCGGCCTCGACCTGGTAGCGGCCGGGGCGCTCCAGCGCCAGCGCTGACTGCAGGACGCGCACGCCCTCGGCGATCTCGCGGGTGTCCCACAGGCCGCGGTCCTGTCGGTCGAGCGTGACGATGCGACCCTCTGAGTCGAGTCGCGCCGGGAGGCGGGCGTGGTTGAGCAGCATCAGCGCGAGCAGCCCGCGCGCCTCCGGTTCCTCGGTGGCGAGGGTGAGTTGGCGGGCGAGCCGGATCGCCTCGACGGCCAGGTCCACCCGGCCCGCGTGGCCGGCGGTGTAGATGAGGTAGAGCACGCGCAGCACGACGGCGAGGTCGCCGGGCTGGTCCAGGCGGCGCCCCTGCAGGGCGCGCTTGGCCCGGCTGATCCGCTGCGCCATCGTCGCCTCCGGCACGTAGAAGGCGTCGGCGATCTCCCGGGTGGTGAGGCCGCCGACGGCGCGCAGGGTCAGCGCCACCTGGGAGGCGGGCGTGAGGTCGGGGTGGCAGCAGCAGAAGAGCAGGAAGAGGGTGTCGTCGCCCTCCTCGGTGGCGGCGGGCCGCGGCTCGGCGTACGTCGCCTCCTCGCGGCGGTGACGGGCGGCCTCGCTGCGGCGGGCGTCGACGAGCCGCCGGGTCGCGACCGTCGCCAGCCACGCGCGCGGGTCGCGCGGCGGGTGCTCGGGCCACACCCGCAGCGCCTCCAGCAGCGCCTCCTGCAGCGCGTCCTCGGCGGCATCGAAGTCCTCGCCCCGCCGGACCAGGCCCGCGAGCACCCGCGGGACGAGGGCGCGCAGCGCGCCCTCGTCCAGCCGTCGCGTCGGCTCGTCGATCACGCGGGTCAGTCGTCCGAGGGCGCCTCGGACATGACCTGCCGGACGTCGATCCACTCGTACAGCGGCTCCCCGCCCGGGCCGGGCTCGGAGGAGACGTAGGCCGCGAGCTCGACCGCGCGCTCGTGCGACTCGACGTCGATCATGTACCAGCCCGCCACGAGATCGCTGGTCTCGGGCAGCGGGCCGTCGGTGGTGACTGGCGCGGCGTCCGGGCCGCCGTAGCGCACCCAGGTGCGCGCCGGCGTGAGCGCCTGCGCGTCGACGTATTCGCCGTTCTTTTCGAGCAGGTCGCTGACGTGCTTGAGGAAGGCCATGTGCGCCTCCACGTCCTCGGGGGCCCACTGGTCCATCGGGGGCACGGGACGGTGCGGCTCCGGGCCGCCGCGGTAGTGCTTGAGGAGCAGGTACTTCGGCATGGTGGTCTCCTGGTGTCGTGGGCCGCGCCTGTCGTGGCCCTTCACCTGGTGAGCGGAGCCGGTCAGAGCTTCTCGACATGAAATCACTCATCTAGCTCCGAGACCGTCGCGTAGGGGGATCTGCCACCGGTTCCGCATCCCGGGTGCAGGCGGGGTCGCGGTTGCTGAGGCCCGTGAGTCGTTCGATGGTGGTGGCGCTCAGCTGCGCTGACGTTCGTCCCGCTGCCGGGCCAGTTCCTCGACCGCGCTCGGGAGGGTCGTCTCGAAGTCGATCAGCTTCGCCCACGTCGGGGTCACGACGATGCGGACCATACCGTCGTAGAGCGAGCGGACCTCGGCCTCCCACTCGACCCTTTGATCGGGCGTCATCTGGTAAGTGCCACTCGTCTCGAGATACTCGTCCGGAATGCCCTCGACGACGTCCAGCTCGGCCCGACCGCGGATGAGCAGAATCTTGGGCGGGTGCACCTCGGTGTCTATCGTCAGGGCGACCGCCGGGTTGTGGCGGAGGGCCGTGAGCTTCGGGGCGTTCTTCGCGGTGCACATGACGAGCTGGCAGCCGTTCCAGGTGAACCCGATCGGAATGGTCCGGGGGCGTCCCGTTCTTGGCGACGTAGGCCAGGCGGGTCAGGTCACGGGCCAGAAGCTCCTGGCTCATCGGACAGTTCAGACCCTCGCTGATCTCGTTCGGCTGCACGGTCGGCCCTCCAACTCGTTCCTGATACCGCCTCAAGCGCCCCGGGCCAGCAAGAGCCGGCAGCCGCGCCGGCCCGACGATGAGCCGCCAAAGCTTGGAACCGTCCGGGTTCCTACGCTTGAGGACACGACGGACAACAGCACGCCCCGACCCTGCGTCGGCACGACCAGCCCAGCGTCCTCGGCGTCGACAACGGACGTGATCATCTGGCTCGAGTGCCCCCCTGACCGCTGTGATCACCCGGCCCGATCACCGGCCTCGCCTCACAGGAGCCAGCCCCGCGGAGCCACAGGTGGTCAAGATCCATTCGTCGCCCGCTGGTCAATCTTCGGCCGCCGTTGACACCGGACACGCTCCCTGGCCGCGCCGCGCGTCATGGAGATCGCCCGCGGTGACCTCGACGAAGGCCCGGATGGGGAGTCAGCAGGACCATGGAGATGTCCGCGCTGGCGCTCAGGTGCGCGGCCAGCCTTGGCCCGGATCCTGCTCAATGCGCTGAGATCGAACACCTCGGCCTCGCTTACCTCCGGGCAGCGAGCGAACCCGCGCGATGGCAGGTCGTACAGGCACTCGCGGCCCTTCCTCCGGAGCACTCCCAGCTAGACCTCCGGAGCGCGGCCATTCACCCGGTCGCCGCGGTCCGCGCGCTCGCCGCCGTCCGCTGGGCGGCAAACCCCTCGGCGCTTCCTGTAAACCTCGCGACTGACCTGGCCCGCGACCCCGACCACCGAGTACGACGAAACCTCGCGCGCGCCCTGGCAGCCTCCGGGACCGACCCGACCAGAGCCGATGGGATCCTCAACATCATGTCCCAGGACGTCCGTCGAAGCGTACGGAGCCTTGTCAGGTCGCCGGCTGTTCCCGCGACCCCGGGCGCTAGACAGCCAGGAGTGTCTTCAGGCTCGCCGCCAGAGGCGCCGACGGGCATCCGGCGGATCGCGCCTTCGCGGTGCCGGCGTACGCGAGCCCGGTCCCGTCGCAGCCTCGGCTGGGGCGAGCCCCGGCCGCCGACGATGACGTCGGGTTGCTGGATGTTCTTGACCTTGATCCGGGCACGGCTGCGGGTGCCGGGGTGTAGGCGGAGGTCAGTCGTTTGGCGATCACGCCTTCCAGCCGTTCCGCAGGCAGGGATACGCCAGCGGGCCCCCGGCGGGCGACGCGGTCACGGAAGGTAGCCATCGGGCGCCCTGACACGACGCGCGAGCTGAGGCGATCGTCGCCGTGGCGCACGAACTGGCAACTCATTTAGCAACCCGCGGGCCGTGCCTAGGCTACCCAAGATCATCACAGGAGGTAGGACCGCAGGTCAGGCATGGAGCCGCCTGTCGGAATCGAACCGACGACCTGCTCATTACGAGTGAGCCGCTCTGCCGACTGAGCTAAGGCGGCGTGACGCGGGAGGGGTGCGCCAGGCGGGGACAGTGTAGCGGGCGGGCGGGGGGCGGGCGGCGCCTGCCGTGGGCGCGGGGGGTCAGGTCTCGGGGCCCGGGTCGGGGGTGGGTACGGCGGGGTCGCCGTAGCGCTGGTCGTAGGCCTGGCGGGACCCGCAGACGGAGGCGTGGGAGCAGGAACAGGTGCGGCCGCTCTCGGCCAGCCGGACCTTCACCGTCTCGCCGGGGACGTTGTAGTCGACGACCTTGCCGGGGCCCTCGGGGGTGTCGACGAGGGTGCCGCGCTGCGGCATCGTCTCGTGGGCCTTGACGTACAGCGGGTGTTCGTACTTCAGGCAGCACAGTAGCCGGCCGCAGGCGCCGGAGATACGCAGCGGGTTGAGCGGCAGGTCCTGGTCCTTGGCCATCCGGATGGAGACCGGCTCGAAGTCCTTGAGGAAGGTCGCGCAGCACAGGTCGCGGCCGCAGGAGCCGATGCCGCCCTGCACCCGGGCCTCGTCCCGGGGGGAGAGTTGGCGGAGCTCGACCCGGCACTTCAGGGTCGCGCCGAGGTCGCGGACCAGGGCGCGGAAGTCGACCCGGTGCGGGGCGCTGAAGTAGATCGTGGTGCGGTTGGCCGCCGGCACGTGGTCGACGCCGACGACCTTCATCGGCAGGGCGTGCTCCCGGACCAACCGCTTCGCCGCGACCCGGGCGTCGGCCTTGCGGCGGCGGATCTGGGCGTCCCGGTCCAGGTCCTCCGGGCCGGCGAGGCCCGCGACGGCCGGGAAGCCGCTGGTGTCCTCGTCCACCCACTGCGGCGCCCAGATGCATTCGGCCACCTCGGGGCCGTCGTCGGTGGGAACGAGCACGCGGTCGCCGACCCGGGGCGAGTACGGACCGGGATCCAGGTAGTACAGCCGGCCGTACCGCTCGAAGCTCACGGCGCACATCATGCCCATCCACTGAGCGTACGGGCCGGCGGCGCGGTCGGCAGTCCAGCACTCCAGCAGTCCGGCACCGGGTCACCGCAGCCGCAGCGCGACCACCATCGCCTCGACCGCCACCCGGGGCTTGACGTTCAGCTCGAGCGCCTCCCGGCAGGCCAGCACCGCGTCCAGCCGGGTCAGCGCGTCCTCCTGGGACAGCACCCGGGCCACCCGCCGGACATCGTCGGCCGCCTCCGGGTGCGCCGGCCGCACCTGCGCACCGACCTCGACCAGCAGCACATCGCGGTAGAACGCGGCGAGGTCGACCAGCGCCCGGTCCAGCGCGTCGCGCTGCGCCCGGGTGGACCGCGACTTCTGCCGGCGCTGCAGGTCACGAAGCACACCGGCGGCACCGCGGACGGACGCGGCCACCCCCCGGCCGGTGCCGCCCGCGCCCAGCGACCGCTCCAGCGCCTCGGTCTCCGGGCCGTCCAGCTCGGCCGAGAGTGCCGCCGCCTCCTCCTCCGCGGCGCTCACCAGCTGGTCGGCGGCGGTGAAGCAGGCACCGAGGCTGGTCAGCGACGCCGGCACGGATAGCACCGCGCGGCGCCGGGCGCGGGCCTGGCCGTCCCGGGCCAGCCGGCGGGCGCGGCCGACGTGCCCCTGCGCGGCCTGCGCGGCCCAGCCGGCGTCGTCGGGGGCCACGCCGTCGCGGCGGACCAGCACGTCGGCGACCGCCTCGGCGGCCGGCGTCCGCAATGCGACCACCCGGCACCGGGACCGGATCGTCACGGCGATGTCGTCCGGGTGGGTGGACGGCGCGCAGAGCAGGAACACCGTCCGGGCGGGCGGCTCTTCGACGGCCTTGAGCAGGGCGTTCGACGCGGCCTCGGTGAGCCGGTCGGCGTCCTCGATCACCACGACCTGCCAGCGTCCGCCGATCGGCATCCGTGCCGCGGTGACCACGATCGCGCGCATCTCCTGCACGGCGATCGACAGCCCCTCCGGCACCACCAGATGGACGTCGGCGTGCGTACGGGCCCGAACGGTGTGGCAGCCGGCGCACTCGCCGCAGCCGACCCCGCCCCGCTCGCACTGCAGCGCCGCCGCGAACGCCCGGGCGGCCACCGACCGGCCGGATCCCGGCGGACCGGTGAACAGCCACGCATGCGTCATGGCCCCCGGCGCGACCGGGCCGCCGGCCACCGTCTCGGCCGCGGCCGCAGCGGCCGAGCGCAGCACGTCGAGCGCGGCCGGCTGACCGACGACCTCGTCCCAGACCGTCATGTCGTCGCCCGCGGTGCCGGTGCCTGGCTGCCGTCCTCGGCCTCGTCGTCGGTGCCCGCCGGCTGCTGGTCCGGGTACGCCGCGCGGCGGCCTGGACCGTCGCGCGCACCGCCGCCGGCCACGCCGGTGGCGCTGCTCGGCTCGGCCGGCGGCTGCTCGGCCGACCTGGTCCGCTCGGCCGCGGACCGGGTCGCGGAGGGCTGCGGGCCCAGCTGGCGCAGGAACCCGTTCCGGTTCCTCCCGCGGCGGTCCCGGTGCGCGCGGTCGGCGCGGCGGGCGACCAGTCGCTTGCCCACCGCGGTCCGCACGATGGTGGCGACCGCCTCGCGATGCCGCGCCCCGTCGACCACCAGGTACCGGTCGGGGCCGGCATCGGCCAGCGCCCGGAACGCCTGCCGCACCCGGCGATGGAACTCCAGCGACTCCCGCTCCAACCGGTCCGGACCGCCGTCCGCGGCGCCCCCGCCGCCGGCCCGGTCCCGGATCCGGTCCAGGCCGACCTCGGGGGCGACGTCGAGCAGCACGGTGAGGTCGGGGACGAGCCCGTTCGTCGCCCACCGGGACAGCCGCCGCACGTCCTCCACCGACAGCGCCCGGCCGGCCCCCTGGTAGGCCAGCGACGAGTCCATGTACCGGTCGGTGATCACCACGTCGCCCCGGTCCAGCGCGGGCCGGATCACCGCGTCGACGTGCTGCGCCCGGTCGGCGGCGAACAGCAGCGCCTCGGCCCGCGGCGTGAGCGCTCCGTCCGGCGAGTCGAGCAGGATCCGGCGCAGCCGCGCCCCGAACTCGGTCGCGCCGGGCTCGTGCGTCACCGTGACCGGTACGCCACGGTCGGTCAGCCACAGCGCGAGCCGCTCGACCTGCGTGGACTTGCCGGAACCCTCGCCGCCCTCGAACGCGATCAGCATCCCGCCACGGGACAGCCGGCGGCGGGCCGTGGTGTCGCCCCGGACCGCGGTGACGAGGTCGGCGACCATCGGGACGCCGCGCCGGTCGTCCATCTGCCGGTACGCCGCCACGCCGCCGGCGAACGCGAGCATGCCGGCCAGAGCGAGCAGGATCCGGGTGCCGTCGACGGTGAACTCGATCGCGCCGACGTCGATGTCGCGCTGCCGGACCAGCCCGACCAGGAATGGCACGGCCGCCAGGGTGAGGATCAGGTCGACGCGGACCAGCGACTGCACGAACGCGAACGTCCGGCCGCGGACCTCGTCCGCCACCTCGGCGCCGAGCAGGGTGGCACCGGCGAGGTAGGCGGTGCCAGCGCCGAACCCCACGCCGATCACACCGATGACACTCAGCACCAGGTGTGGCATGAACGACACGACCACCAGGCAGGTGCCGGCGAACATGATCGACAAGCCGAAGAGCCGCCGGCGGGACAGGTCCCGGGCGAACCGCGGACCCAGCACCATGCCGAGCCCGAGCCCAACGAAGACCGCGCCGAACAGGATCCCGTACGTCGCGTCACCGCCGCCGAGGCTCGCCGCGTACGTCTTGCCGGTCCCGATCACCGCGCCGCCCGCCGCGAAGGCGCCGAGAATGCCGATCACCAGCCCGCGGACCAGCGGGGTGCCACCGACGAACGCCCACCCCTCCCGGAGCAGCCGGAACAGCCCGGTCCGGGCCCCGTCTGCCGGGCGCGACCCGCCGCGGCTGATCCGCCGGATGCGCAGCACGGTCAGCGCCGAGGCCAGGAACGTCAGCGCGTTGATGTACAGGGCCAGGTCGACCTGGTTGGTGCGGAAGAACGGCACCGACTCCGCCAGCGACCGGCTGACCAGGGCCAGCAGGGAGAACACCCCGGCCGCGGCCACGGGCGTGATGCCGTACGTCGTCAGCAGGCTGAGCTGGTTGGCGGACTCGAGTTGTTCCCGGCGCACCAGGTTGGGCACCGAGGCTTCCTTCGCCGGGATCCAGAACAGGCTGACGCATTCGATCAGGAACGACGCGACGAGCAGCCACCACAGCTCACCGACCAGCGGAATCGATGTGAACAGCAGGAACCGCACGATGTCGCACACCACCATCGTGCGGCGCCGGTCGAACCGGTCCGCGAACGCGCCGGCCAGCGGCCCGAAGATGATCGCCGGCAGCAGCCGGACGACGAGCACGCTGCCGAGCGCGAAGTTCGCCCCCTGGTAGGAGCTGGCCAGGTCGGCCGCGAGCGCCGTGGTGGCCAGCAGGCCGAGCCAGTCACCGAAGCTGGAGAACGACATGACGATCCACAGCCGGCGGAAGTCGCGGCCACGTAGCACGCCCCGGATCTTGCTGGCGGACGAGACCAGCATCGGCGGCTGGTCGGCGGCCACCGGCATCGCCGACTCGCCGTACGACGACCGCGTCGGCGGGTCGGGTCGCACGGCATCGTCGTCGCGGTCGGAGCCGATCAGAGACCCCCAGCTACCGGGCGTGTGTGCGGCGGCGGTACCGGGTCACTCTATCGACCGGTACCGACACACTTCCGGACGGTGGGCCGGGACGGTGCGTCTCCACCGCCTCGTGGGTACGGCGGCGGCGTGCTCCGGCACCGCGAGTGGACGTGCGCCCGCCGCCGGGCCGCCGGCGCTCACCCGGTCGACGGGACATACCTGCGCCACCGTCCCCCGGTGCCCAGGCCGAACCAGCGGCTCTCACAGCCCGGACCCGCCGCGCCCCAGCCCAGACCGGCCGCGCCCCAGCCCGGACCGGCCGCGCTACCCCGGACCGGCCGCGCTACCCCGGACCGGCCGTTCGTCGACCTGCTCGCCCGGGTACGGGCCGAGCAACCGAGGCAGGTGGTGGACCTCGGCTGCGGCGACG
>WNGI01006160.1_pt1 | contig 19691 bp, 20 predicted proteins | sample 5400621 | NCBI WGS metagenome assembly WNGI01 (sample SAMN13153374, study PRJNA577476) | soil metagenome | isolation source: 20 cm soil or saprolite under Garry oak tree replicate 1 | place: USA:California | collected 2016-06-15
GTCGCGCCGAGCAGGCCATCGCGCTTGAGGCCCAGGGCGAACTCGCGCGCCGCCCGCATCGGGCCCATGGTGTGCGAGCTCGACGGCCCGATGCCTACCTTGAAAATATCGAAAACGCTTAAGGTCATGTATTACCCCGGCAAGCAGTCTGCAGCGTAACGCGCAACCCTACATGCTTTGCGGCGACCTGCGGCGGCTCAAATGCGACCCCGCAGGCGCCGCAGCAGCCGGCGATCGTGTTTGTCGGGCCGCTGCCGGGGACGCGGCGTGAGCCCGGCGGCCAGCTTCATGCGGGTAGCAAACTCGGCGCCGCGCGCGGCGCTTGCGGGCGTCTCCTCGTAGCAGCGCGCCGCCGCCGCCGGTCCCCGGCGCTGTGGCACGCCGGCGACCGCGCACTCAAATTGCACCGTGCCGCGCGCGAAGCTCACCCGGTCCCCGGGACGCACTTCGTGGGCGGGCTTCACGCGCGCGCCGTTCACGTGCACTCGGCCGCCACTCACCGCCTGGGCGGCCAGCGAGCGTGACTTGAACAGACGCACGGCGAACAGCCAGCGGTCGATGCGGGCGCTCGCGGGATGGCCGCTTGCTGCGGGCTCGGACATTGAGGCTCAAGTATAATTGCACCCCATGAATCAGGCTGTCATCGAGCGCCTGCGCGGCGAGCTCAGCGGTTTGCGCGAGCAGGGCCTCTACAAGAGCGAGCGCGTGCTCGCCGGCCCCCAGGGCGGCGTGGTGCGCGCCGGCGAGCGCGACGTCATCAACCTCTGCGCCAACAACTACCTGGGTCTCGCGAACCACCCGGTGGTGCGTGCGGCGGCGCAGCGGGCGATCGATGAGTACGGCTACGGCATGGCCTCGGTGCGCTTCATCTGCGGCACGCACGCCACTCACAAGGCGCTCGAGCAGCGCCTCGCCCGCTTCCTCGGCACCGAGGACGTGATCCTGTATTCATCCTGCTTCGACGCCAATGGGGGCCTGTTCGAGACGCTCCTCGATGAGCGCGATGCGGTGATCTCGGACGCGCTCAATCACGCCAGCATCATCGACGGCATTCGCCTGTGCAGGGCGCAGCGCCACCGCTACGCCAACAGCGACATGGCGGAACTCGAGCAGTGCCTCCGCCAAGCGCAGGGCGCGCGCACGCGCCTCATCGCCACCGACGGCGTGTTCTCGATGGATGGCTTCATCGCCAGGCTCGGCGAGATCTGCGACCTGGCGGCGCGCTACGACGCCCTGGTGATGGTCGATGATTCGCATGCCACCGGCTTCATGGGAGCCACGGGGCGGGGTACGCCCGAGCACTGCGGCGTCGCCGCGCGGGTGGACATCCTCACCGGCACGCTGGGCAAGGCCCTGGGCGGGGGGAGCGGCGGCTACGTTGCCGCGCGAGCTGAAGTCATCGAGTGGCTGCGGCAGCGCTCGCGCCCCTACCTCTTCTCCAACAGCATTCCGCCGGTGGTGGCCGCCGCGAGCCTCGCGGTGCTGGAGCTCCTGGAGCACACGCCGCAGCTGCGCGCACAGCTGTTCGAGAACACGCGCCTGTTCCGCGCCGGGCTCACCCAGGCCGGCTTCGAGCTCAAGCCGGGCGAGCATCCGATCATCCCGGTCATGCTCGGGGATGCGGCGCTCGCCGGCCGCATGGCCGATGCGCTGCTCGCGCGCGGCGTGTACGTCATCGGCTTCTCCTATCCGGTCGTGCCCAAAGGGCAGGCGCGCATCCGCACGCAGATGTCCGCGGCGCTGACGCGCGAGCAGCTCGAACGGGCCGTGGACGCCTTCGGCAGCGTAGGCCGCGAGCTCGGCGTGCTCTCGCTGAAGGTCAAACCATGAAAGCACTGGTCAAGCAGCAGGCGGCGCCCGGCATCTGGCTCGAGGATATCCCCGAGCCCAAGGTCGGCCCCAACGACGTGCTGATCGAGATCGCCAAGACCGCGATCTGCGGCACCGACATGCATATCTACAACTGGGACGCCTGGGCGCAAAAAACCATTCCGGTGCCGATGGCCGTGGGCCATGAGTATTGCGGCCGCATCGTCGAGCTCGGCTCGGAAGTGAAGGGCCTGAACAGGGGCGATCGAGTCTCGGGCGAGGGCCATATCACCTGCGGTTACTGCCGCAACTGCCGTGCCGGCCGCCGCCACCTGTGCCGCAATACGGTCGGCGTCGGCGTCAACCGTCCCGGCGCCTTTGCCCAGTACCTGGCGATTCCGGCCGACAACACCTTCAAACTCACGGACTCGATCCCGGATGACATCGCCGCGATCCTCGACCCGTTCGGCAACGCCACCCATACCGCACTCGCCTTCAACGTGGTGGGCGAGGACGTGCTGATCACCGGCGCGGGCCCCATCGGCATCATGGCGACCGCGATCGCGCGCTTCACCGGCGCGCGCCACGTCGTCATCACCGACGTCAACGACTACCGCCTGGAGCTGGCACGCAGGATGGGCGCCACGCGCGCCATCAACGTGCAGCGCGAGTCACTCGATCAGACCATGAAGGATCTGGGGATGCAGGAGGGGTTCGATGTCGGCCTCGAGATGTCGGGCAATGCGACCGCGTTGCGCGAGATGCTGCGCACCATGCATCACGGCGGCTCCATCGCCATTCTCGGCATTCCGCCCGAGGAAACGGCCATCGACTGGAACCAGGTGATCTTCAAGGGCCTCACCCTCAAGGGCATCTACGGCCGCGAGATGTTTGAAACCTGGTACAAAATGGCGAGCCTGCTGCAGAGCGGACTGAAGCTCGAGCCCGTCATCACGCATCACTTCCGGGTGCAGGAATTTCTCAAGGGCTTCGAGACCATGGGTTCCGGCAAGTCCGGCAAGGTGATCCTCGACTGGTCGACGCTGTAGGTGAGGCTACTGCGCTTCGCAGAAGCAGTAGGCGTACAGCCTGTTTGGCACGCTGAAGCGGCTGAGACGCTCCACTTCGCGCGTCAGCGGATCGAACTGCCGTGCGACCTGCGCGAGCGCGAGCTCGCCGGGAGCGGCGCGCAGCAGCGCCTGCGCCGCGCGCGATCTCAGTTGCAGCGCCAGCTCCTGCGCCCAGGTGAGCTCGGGCTCGAGGAACTCGGCTGCATAGTCGGTGAGCTTGGCGCGGCGCGCGGCGGCCTTGACGGCGTCGTTGAAGGAACCGAGCTGATCGACCAGCCCCAGGCGGTGTGCGTCCGCGCCCGCCCACACACGCCCCTGGGCGATGGCATCGACCTGCTCGTGGGTCTTGTTGCGGCCGCTGGCCACGCGCGCGAGGAACTCGTCGTAACCGCGGTTGATCTGCGATTGCAGCAGCGCGCGTGCCTCCTCGCCCAGCGGTCGATCGATGCGCAGCTGGCCCGAGAGCGGCGTCGTGCCGACACCGTCGACGCTGACGCCGATCTTGCCGAGGGTCCGGTCGACGGTCGGAATGATGGCGAAGATGCCGATCGAGCCGGTGAGCGTCGCCGGGCTCGCCCAGATCTCGTCCGCCGGCGCCGAAATGTAATAGCCGCCGGAGGCGGCGTAACCGCTCATCGACACGACCACGGGCTTGCCGGCGGCGCGCAGCGCCAGCAGCTCACGATAGATCTGTTCCGAGGCGAGCACGCTCCCCCCGGGGCTGTCGACGCGCAGCACCAGCGCCTTCACGTCCTTGTCGAGGCGCGCGGCGCGGATCAGCCGCGCGGTGGACTCTCCGCCCACGGTGCCCGGCGGCTGATCGCCGTCGAGGATCTCGCCGGCGGCCACGATCACACCGACGCGCGGCTTGCCGTCGGCGCGCAGCTTCTTCTCGGCGCGCGCGTAGCGCACGTAATCGGCCGCCGGCACCGACTTGAAGGATCCGCTCGAGTCGTCCTGGCCGACGAGCTCGATGAGGCGCCGCTCGGCCTCGAGGCGCGACTTGATGCCGGTGACGAGACCCGCCTGCAGCGCGACCTGCGGGGCATCGCCGCCCGCCGCCGGCACGGTCTTCGCGAGCGTGGCGACGTACTTCGACAGCGCATCGGCCGGCAGCCGGCGCGCGCGGGTGACGGCCTGCTGGTAGCTGGTCCACAGCGCGTTGAGGTAACTGCGGCTCTCCTCGCGATCCTCGGGCGACATGCTGGTGCGCGTGAAGGTCTCGACGGCGCTCTTGAAGGCACCGACGCGGAACACGTTGATCTCCACGCCGAGCTTGTCGAGCGCGTCCTTCAGGTACGTGCGGTAGCGGTCGTAGCCGTCGAGCAGCACGAATCCCATCGGATCGAGGTAGATCTCATCGGCCTGAGCGGCGAGGTAGTAGCGCTCCTGGGTGAACTCCGTGCCGTAGGCGATCACCTTCTTGCCGCTGGCCCGGAACTCGCGCACGGCAATGGCCAGCTCCTCGAGACTGACCTGGGTCGCGCCTGAGAATTTCTCCACATCCAGCGCCAGCGCCTGGATACGCCTGTCGCCCGCCGCCGCGCGGATCGAGTCGGTCAGATCCCACAGCAGTGTCTCCGCGTGACCCTCGCCGCGTGCCTCCTGGATCGCGCGCGTCACCGGGTCGCCCGTGAGCTGCTCGACCAACTCCCCCTGGGGAGCGATGAGCAGGGCCGCCCGCGCCGGGATACGCGGCACGCCGGCTCGCAGCAGCCCCACGACCACGGCGACCAGCGCCAGCAGCACGATGAGATGCAGGACCTTGCGCAGCCCGTCCAGGCCGCGCCACAGGCCGGAAAAAAACGAACGCGGCGTCATGTCTATCCCTCTGCTGGGGCAGGCGCGGTCCCGGCGCCAGCCCCTGCTTCAGATCTTTTCCTCGATCCTCGCGGCCTTGCCGGACAGATCGCGCAGGTAGTAGAGCTTGGCGCGGCGCACGCTGCCGCGGCGCTTGACGGAGATCTCGCTGATCGCCGGGCTGTAGGTCTGGAACACGCGCTCGACGCCCTCGCCGTGAGAGATCTTGCGCACCGTGAACGAGGAGTTGAGTCCGCGGTTGCTGCGCGCGATCACCACGCCCTCGTACGCCTGCACACGCTCACGGTCGCCTTCCACCACCTTGACCTGCACTACCACGGTGTCGCCGGGCTTGAAGTCCGGAACCTTGCGGGTCATGCGCTGCCTGTCGATTTCCTGGATTATCTTGCTCATATCAGTCACCTCGATCCTTGTTTCCCGCCGCGCCAGCGGCCCCTGCGGCAGCCTCACTCGCGGCACGGGTTCGAAACTCATTCAGTGCGCGCCGCGCCTCGGGCGCGAGCCGCGCGTTCGCCAGCACGTCGGGCCGGCGCTCCAGCGTGCGGGCTACCGCCTGCGCCAGCCGCCAGCGGCGGATGTCGGCGTGGTCACCGGACAGCAGCACCGTCGGCACGCGCCGGCCTTCAAACACTTCCGGCCGCGTGTAATGCGGCCAATCGAGCAGGCCGTGCGCAAACGAATCCTCGGCGCTCGAGCGCTCGTCCCCCAGCGCGCCGGGCAACAAGCGCGCCACGGCCTCGATGATCACCAGCGCGGGCAGCTCCCCGCCCGAGAGCACGTAGTCGCCCACCGACAACTCCCGATCAATGCCGAGCTCGACCACGCGCTCGTCCACACCCTCGTACCGCCCGGCCAGCAACAGCAGGCCGGGCAGTGCCGCCAGCTCGCACGCCTGCGCCTGGCCGAAGCGCCGACCCTGCGCCGACAGGTACACCCGCGGGCTCCCCGGCGGCAGCCGCAGCTGGGCCGCCCGAATCGCGGCCAGCAGCGGCTCGGGTTTCATCACCATGCCCGGACCGCCCCCGTAGGGACGATCATCGACCGTGCGATGCGCGTCGCTCGCGTGCAGGCGCGGATCTTCCGTCCCCACGCTCATGAGCCCGCGAGCGATGGCGCGCCCCACGATCCCAAACTCGAGCGCTCCCGCGATCATGCGCGGAAACAGCGTGACAACCTCGATCTTCATGGAGCCTTCTATTCCAGCTCCGCCGGCCAGTCCACCAGAATCGTGCGTGCCGCCAGGTCCACGTTGCGCAGGTGGCGCGGCACCGCCAGCACCCAATGCTCGCGCCCGCCCGGCGCCTGCGTCACCATCACCGCACCGCTCGGCATATCGACGAAGTGGCTCACCGTGCCGAGCTGCGCACCCTCGAGGTTGCGGACGCTGAAGCCCACCAGATCCGTGCGGTAGTACTCGCGCTCACCCGGCGGCGGCAGCGCCGCGCGATCCACTTCCACCACCGCACCCGTGAGTGCCGCAGCCTCCTGGCGGTCCGCTACGCCTTCCAGGTGCGCGACCAGCCGGTCCGCGTGGGCTCGCGCCTCAGTGACGCGCCGCGTGAGCCGCTCGCCGCTGGCGAGCCTCAGAACCCATTCCCGATACTCCAGCAGCCGCCGCGGCGGATCGGTATGCGACTTTACGTGGACCCAGCCCTTGATGCCGTAAGGCGCCCCCAGGCGACCCAGCTCCACCCACGCCACGGCCCGCGGGCCTCACCCGGCCCAATCAGGCCGTGGCCTGCTTGCGGTAGGAAGCCACCAGGGTGCGCACCCGCTCCGAAGGCTGCGCGCCCTGGCCGACCCAATAGTCGATGCGCGGCAGATCGAGCTTGAGCTTCTGCTCGCCGCGGCGGGCAATGGGGTTGAAGAATCCCACGTGCTCGAGGCTCAGCCCGCCCTGGCGCTTGCGGCTGTCGGTCACCACGACGTGATAGAAGGGCTGGTTGCGCGCCCCGCGCCGCGTCAGGCGGATGGTTACCATGATCGTATCGCTCTCGTTACAGCGGGCGACCGCAAAAGGGCCGCCCAAAAAAGAGCGCGGATTCTACGCAACCTACGAATCCTGCGCCAGTTTTTCCAGCTAAGGCGGCCTGCCGCCCTTGAACGCGCCCATGAGCTGCTGCAGCCGCCCGCCCTTCATGCTTTTCATGACGCGCTGCATCTGCAGGAACTGCTTCAGCAGCCGGTTCACGTCCTGAACCTGCACGCCCGAGCCCCCGGCAATACGCCGGCGTCGCGAGCCGTCGATTATCGCCGGGTTACGCCGCTCGCGGGGGGTCATGGAATCGATGATGGCGATCTGCCGTCGCAGCTCCCGATCCCCCTGCTCCCCCGACAGGGTGCCCTTGCGGGCCGCCGTCCCGGGGAGTTTGTCCAGCAGCGCGCCGACGCCCCCCATCCTCTGCAGCTGCTCGAGCTGACCCTTCAGATCCACCATGTCGAAGCTCTTGCCTTGCAGAGCCTTGCGCGCCAGGCGCTCGGCTTCCTGGCTGTCGACCTGGCGGTGGACCTGTTCGACCAGGCTCACCACATCGCCCATGCCGAGAATGCGCGAGGCCATGCGCTCGGGGTGGAAGGGCTCGAGCGCCTCAGGTTTCTCGCCGACGCCCACGAACACGATGGGCTTGCCGGTGACCGCCCGCACCGACAGCGCCGCGCCCCCGCGCGCGTCCCCATCGGCCTTGGTGAGGATGACCCCGGTGAGATCGAGCGCCGCGCCGAACGCGCGCGCGGCGTTCACCGCGTCCTGGCCGGCCATGGCGTCCACCACGAACAGCCGCTCGGCGGAGCCGACCGCCGCGTCGATGTCGCGCACTTCGGCCATGAGAGGCTCATCGACATGCAGCCGCCCGGCGGTGTCGACAATGAGCGCCTCGAACACCCCGCTCCTCGCGCGCTCGAGCGCTGCGCGCGCAATCGAGGCGGGAGCCTGCTCGCTCCCGGCGGGGAAGTATTCGGCCTGCACCTGGCCCGCGAGACGCTCAAGCTGCAGCATCGCGGCCGGCCGGCGCACGTCGGTGCTGGCGAGCAGCACGCGCTTGCGCTCGCGCTCGATCAGCCAGCGTGCGAGCTTCGCCGCGGTGGTGGTCTTGCCGGCGCCCTGCAGGCCCGCCAGCAGCAGCACGGCGGGCGCTGGCGCGCGCAGCTTCCAGGGCGCGCCCGAGCCGCCCATGAGGCGCACCAGCTCGGTGTGCAGAATACCGATGAACGCCTGCCCCGGCGTCAGGCTCGCGAGCACCTCGGCCCCGAGCGCCTTGGCCCTGACCGACTCGATGAACGCCTTCACCACCGGCAGCGCGACATCCGCTTCCAGCAGCGCGACGCGCGCCTCGCGCAGCGCCTGGGCGACGTTCTCGTCCGTGATCCGGCCGCGGCCGCGCAGGTTCTCGATGGTGCGCGACAGGCGCGCCGTCAGATGCTCGAACATCGGCGGATTATAGGGTGGCGGGGGCGGTTTTCCCGTTCGCGACGCCAAGCTTCTATGCTAGAGCGTCCGCGCCGCCACCAAACCGAGGGATGCCGCCTTGAACGTCGCTGCGAACGCCCCGCTGCTAATGGCGCTGCTCGTGCTGCTGCTCATCGTCGCCTTCTCATCAGGCACCGAAGTCGCGATGCTCTCGGTCAACCGCTACCGGATCAGGCACCGCGCGCAGTCGGGCCACGGCACCGCCCGGGTGCTCGAGCGGCTGCTGCAGAAGCCCGATGACTGGCTGGGAGCGAACCTCGTCATCCTCGCCGCCGCCAGCGTGTTTTCCTCCGCCATCGCGACCATCCTGGCGCAGCGCACCGGCTACCCGTACGCCGTGCCGCTCGCCGGCGTGCTGCTCACGATCGTGGTGATCGTGTTCTGCGAGCTGGCGCCGAAGATCTACGCGGCGGCGAATCCGGAAGGGGTGGCGCTGCACGCCGCCGGCATTTACCGCGTGCTGGTGCTGGTGGCGCGGCCGGCGCTGTGGCTGACCAACATCATGGCGTACGGTTTTCTGCGCCTGTTCGGCGTGGTGCGCGCCGCCGTCACCACCCAGACCCTGAGCGCGGAGGAGCTGCGCACGGTGGTCACCGAGGCCGCGCCGGTGATTCCCGCGCGGCACCGGCAGATGCTGCTGTCGATCCTCGACCTGGGGCGCATCACGGTAAACGACATCATGATCCCCCGGCAGGAGACCCCGCACACGCGCCTGCCGGTGTACGAAGGCGAGCTCGACAACCTCATCGGCCTGCTGCACATGAAGCGCGTGGCGCACGAGCTGGTGCGCGGCACCCTGAGCCCCGAGCGGCTCATCGAGATCGCGCGCGGCCGCGAGCCGTACTTCGTGCCCGAGGGGACCGCGCTCAACGTGCAGCTCGGGCAGTTCCAGCGCAACCGCCGCCGCCTGGCCTTCGTCGTCAACGAGTACGGCGACATCGAGGGACTGGTCACGCTCGAGGACATTCTCGAGGAGATCGTCGGCGAGTTCACCACCGACCCGGCCACGGTGATGCACAAGGACGTGCACAGCGAGCGCCCCGGGGTGTTCATCGTCAACGCCAGTGCCACCATCCGCGCGCTCAACCGGGCGCTGGGGTGGCAGCTGCCGACCGGGGGACCCAAGACCGTCAACGGCCTGCTGCTCGAGCACCTGGAGACCATTCCGGACTCCGGCACGATGGTGCGTGTCGGCGCTTACGAGTTCGAGGTGCTGCAGGTCGGCGACAACGTCATCCGCACCGTGCGGGTGCGCCCGCCGGCGGGCGCTAAAGCCCCCGTGGCGATTACGCGCTCGCCGTAAACGCCGCCTCCAGCGCCTCGGCCACGCGCGCGACCGCGAGCACCGTGAGCCCGGCGGGGGCTTTGCGCGGCGCGTTGTCGCGCGGCACGATCGCGACGCGAAATCCCTGCGCGCACGCTTCGCGCAGCCGTTCATCCCCGTACGCGACCGGGCGCACCTCGCCGGTGAGCCCGACCTCGCCGAACGCCACGAGCTGGGCCGGCAGCGCGCGGCCCTTGAGGCTGGAGGCGAGCGCGACCAGCACCGGCAGGTCCCAGGCCGTCTCGGTGATCTGCATGCCGCCGACCACGTTAACGAACACGTCGTGGTCCTGCAACGACACCTGCGCGTGCCGGTTGGCTGCGGCCAGCAGCATCGCCAGGCGATTGGCGTCGAGCCCCTGCGCGATGCGCCGCGGCGCGCCGAAGCGCATGCGGTCGACCAGCGCCTGCAGCTCGATGAGCAGGGGCCGCCCGCCCTCGCGCGTCACGGTGACAATGCTGCCGGCGGCCGGTTGCGGCGAGCGCGAGAGAAAAATAGCCGCCGGGTTCCTGACCTCCTTCAGTCCGCTCGCGCTCATGGCGAAGAAGCCCAGCTCGTTCACCGCGCCGAAGCGGTTCTTGGTGGCACGCACGATGCGATAGCGGCTGCCGGCTTCGCTTTCGAAATAAAGGACCGTGTCCACCAGGTGCTCGAGCAGGCGCGGGCCTGCGATCACGCCCTCCTTGGTCAGGTGGCCGACAATGATGACGGCGGTGCCGCTCGACTTGGCGTAGCGCACCAGCTCCGCGGTGCACTCGCGCAGCTGCGACACTGCGCCGGCCCCCGCGCCCGCGCCCCCCGACTGCACGGTCTGGATGGAATCGATGACCAGCACGGCCGCGCGCTGCTCGGCGGCGAGCGCCAGGATCGACCCCAGGTCCGTGTCCGCCACCACTCCCAGGGCGTCGGCCCTGAGGGCGAGACGCTGCGCACGCAGGCCCACCTGGGCCACCGACTCCTCGCCGCTCGCGTAGATCACCGGGCGCGAGGCGGCCACACGAGCCGCGACCTGCAGGAGGAGCGTGGACTTGCCGATGCCGGGATCTCCCCCCAGCAGGATCACCGACCCCGGGACGATGCCGCCGCCCAAGACCCGGTCCAGCTCCGCCTGGCCGCTGGGAAAGCGCTGGGCGTCGGCCGCCGGCCCCACCGGGGCGCCGAGGCTCACGGCGGCCGCGGGCGCGGCGGGCCGCACTCGCGCCGGGGTGCGTTGCTCGAGCGTGTTCCACTCGCCGCACAGCGGGCACTGCCCCTGCCATTTGAGGGTCTCGCCCCCGCAGGAGCCACATACGAACACGGCATTCGGGCGAGCCATCGATGCGCCTTCGGTCAACTTTCGGCTAGGATTCGCGGTTGGGGGAGGCCCGATTGGCTTCTTTTGTGACCAAAGCCGCCCGGCCTGCCTGCTGGCGATGCTAGCGTATGCCGGCTCGAATCGGGGACGGGAAAGTGACGCGTATCACAATCGGTGGACCACTGGCGTGCCGGGCCGAAGCATGAGCTTGCGGAACAAGCTGCGTTTCGTCGGGCTCACCGACACCGGCAAGGTCCGTGAACACAACGAGGACACCATTGCTGTCGATCCGGACATTGGACTGCTGGTGCTCGCCGACGGCATGGGCGGCTACAACGCCGGCGAAGTCGCGAGCGGCATCGCCGTGAAGACCATCGTCAACCTGGTGCGCGAGCACGTGGAGCGCGAAGACCTGTCGGTAGCGGACCGTAAGTCCGGCCTGTCACGACCCAACATCATCCTGCGCGATGCCATCAGCCGTGCCAACAAGATCATCTATCAGACTGCGCGTACCCAGCCGCAATGCGAGGGGATGGGGACCACGGTGGTCGCCGCGCTGTTCTTCGACAACAAGGTCACCATCGCGCACGTGGGCGATTCACGGCTGTACCGCCAGCGCGGCGACAAGCTCGAGCAGGTGACCATGGACCACTCGCTGCTGCAGGAGCTCGTCGACCGGGGCTTTTATTCGGCCGAGGAAGCACAGCGCGCGGGGAACAAGAACTACGTCACACGGGCGCTCGGCGTCGAGTCGAACGTGGACGTTGAGATCCAGGAAGTTCCGGCGGGCAAGGGCGAGGTGTTCATCCTGTGCTCGGACGGTCTTTCGGACATGGTCGAGGACGAAGATATTCACTTAACCATCAACACCTTTAGTGCTAATCTGGATACGGTCGCCAAGCAATTGATCCAACTGGCCAATGACAACGGAGGCCGTGACAACGTCTCGGTGGTCATGGCGCACATCGTGGATGCGTTCCCGGCTCGCACTAAGATATTCGACAAGATCCTGGGTTGGTTCGGCTGACACGCGATAGAGGCAAAAGCACATGGCAAGGTTGGTCTTGAGCCTGGATAGCCAGGTGATGGCGGAATACAACATGAACAAGGAGCGCTACACCATTGGGCGGCTCCCTGACAATGACATCCGCATCGACAACGCTGCCGTCAGCGGTCACCACTCGCTGATCATCAACATCCTCAACGACTCGTTCCTCGAGGATCTGAACAGCACCAACGGCACCTACGTCAATGGCAAGCTGATCAAGAAGCATGCCCTGCAGCACGGCGACGTCATCACCGTCGGCCACCATCAGCTGCGTTTCGTCGAGGACGACGAGCAGCAGGACGAATTCGAGAAGACCATGGTGATCCAGCCCTCCGCCCGGCCGGTGGAGAAGGTGCGCAACGCCTCCGAGGCCGCCGAGCAGGCCGGCGGCTCGCTGAGCGCGACCGCACGCTCACGCGCGCTCGCGGACGGCGCCGCGGCGCTGAAGAAGGCGAAACTGCAGGTGCTGTCGGGCGCGTTCGCGGGCCGCGAGGTCGAGCTCAGCAAGGCCCTCACCACGCTCGGCCGTCCCGGGGTGCAGGTGGCTGCGATCACGCGCCGCGCCGAGGCTTACTACATCGTGCACGTCGATAGCGGCAAGGCCAACGACTACCCGTTGCTCAACGGTACGCCGATCGGAGCCCAGGCGACCCGCCTCTCCGACAACGACGTGATCCAGCTCGCCGGCGTGAAGATGGGGTTCTTCGTGAACTGACGCGCCCGGCGCGGCGCAACCGACCCCTCGGCGCTTCAGCGCGGCTCGAGCGGCACGCGCTGGCTCACGCTGCAGAGCAGCTCGTACGGAATCGTCCCGGCGTGGCGCGCCACCTCGTCCACCGGCAATCCGGGTCCCCAAAGAATCGCCGGCGTGCCGACGCGCACCCCGCGCAACCCGGATACATCCACCGCCATCATGTCCATCGACACCCGCCCGGCGAGCGGCGCCCGCTCACCGTCCACCAGCACCGGCGTGCCGCCTGCAAGGCTGCGGTGCAGGCCGTCGCCATAGCCGGCCGCGATGATGGCGATCAGCGAATCACGCGCGGCGACCCAGGCGCCACCATAGCCGACGCTCTCACCGCGCGCCACGCGCCGCACGGCGATCACCGAGCTCGCCAGCGTCATCACCGGCTTCAGGCCCAGGTCGCTCGCGGAGCAGTCGGCAAACGGCGAGGCGCCGTAGAGCGCCAGCCCCGGCCGCACCCAGTCGCAACCCAGCGGCACGGTGCCGAGGAGGCCGGCGGAGTTGGCGATGCTCACGGCGTACTGAAGACCGCGCGTCGCCTGCCGGAAGCGCGCCAGCTGCGCCCGCGTCACGGCCTCGTCGCGCTCGTTGGCGCACGCCAGATGCGTGAGCAGGCGCAGCTCGAGCGGTGCGGGCGTGAGACGGCGAACACGCTCGAGCGCCGCGGTGAACTCCGCGGTCGGGAAGCCGAGACGGTGCATGCCGGTGTCGATCTTGATCCACAGCACCAGGGGCTGCGTGCCGCGCCTGCCCTCCAGCAGCTCGATCTGCAGCGCATCGTGCACCACCAGCTCGAGGCCATGGTGCGCCGCCTCCTCGAGCTGCGCGGCGCTGAACACGCCCTCGAGCAGCACGATGGGGCGGGTGATGCCGGCGGCGCGCAGCGCCAGCCCCTCCTCCAGGCGCGCCACCGCGAAGGCATCGGCCTGCCCCAACGCGAGCGCGGTCGGCACCAGCCCGTGCCCATAGGCGTTGGCCTTGACGACCGCCATGACGCGGGCGCTGCCGGCGCGCGCACGGATGATGCCGAGGTTGTGCTGCAGGGCGTTCGTGTCGATGACGGCCCGGATCAGCCGGCTCACCGCAGGACGCCTTCCGCGTAACTGTCGGGCGCGTAGTTGGCGAAGCGCGTGAACTGTCCCTGGAAGGTGAGCAGGAAGGTGCCGATCTCGCCGTTGCGGTGCTTGACCAGATCGATTTCCGCGACGCCCTTCTTGGCGGTGTTGCGGTCGTAGACCTCTTCACGATAGATGAGCAGGATCAGGTCTGCATCCTGTTCGAGAGACCCCGATTCGCGCAGGTCCGACATCACCGGCCGCTTGTGCTCGCGCTGCTCGACCGCACGGTTGAGCTGCGACAGCGCGATCACCGGCACCTGCAGCTCCTTGGCGAGCGCCTTGAGTCCGCGGGAGATCTCGGCGATCTCGGTGGCGCGGTTCTCCCGCGTGCCCGGCACGTACATGAGCTGCAGGTAATCGACCACGATGAGGTTCAAGCCGTGCTCGCGCTTGACGCGACGCGCGCGGGCGCGCAGCTCCGTGGGGTTGAGGGCCGGGGACTCGTCGACGAAGATCTTGGCTTCCGAGAGCTGGCTGGTGGCGCCGGTGATGCGCACCCAGTCGTCGTCGGAAATGCGGCCGCTGCGCAGACTGTTGAGCGGCACGCCCCCGATCGAGGACAGCATGCGGGTGATCACCTGCTCGGAGGGCATTTCCATGCTGAAGATCGCCACCGAGGCGCGGGTCCCGGGGTTCACGGCCGCGTATTCGGCCATGTTCACGGCGAGCGTGGTCTTGCCCATCGAGGGCCGTCCGGCGACGATCATCAGATCCCCGGGGCGCAGGCCGCCGGTGAGCTTGTCGAAGTCGGTGAATCCGGTCGGCAGGCCGCGCAGCTTGTCGGGATTGTTGTGCCAGTCATCGATCTGATCGATGACCGCCGGCAGGAGCTGGCGCACCGCCACCGCGCCGTCGCGCTTGCGGAAACTGCCCTCGGCAATATCGAAGACGCGCTGCTCGGCGCGGTCAACCAGCTCGCGTGCGGTCTCGCCGTCGTTGTTGAACACCGCGGAGGCGATGTCGGTGCCGGCGCGGATCAGCTGCCGCAGCAGCGAGCGCTCGCGCACGATGTCCGCGTAGGCGCGAACGTTGGCGGCCGTGGGGGTATCGCGCGCCACCGAGCTCAGGTAGGCGAGCCCGCCGGCCGGCTCGAGCTTGCCGGTGCGCTCCAGATGCTGGGACACCGTCACCACGTCGCAGGGCTTGCCCTCGCCTGCGAGCGTGCCGATGGCGGCGAAAATCAGCTGGTGATCGGGGCGGTAGAAGTCATCCTGCGTGATGACGTCCGCGACGTTGTCCCAGGCCACCGGATCGATCAACAGGCCCCCCAGCACCGCCTGCTCGGCCTCGACCGAATGCGGCGGTACCGGCGCGTCCAGCAGTGCGACCGAGCCCGAATCCGAGCGCGCCTTGGCGGAACCGGCCACCGCGACTGTGCCTCCCGCTTAGCGCTACTCTTCCGCCACGATCGTCACGTGCAGCGGCACGTCGATGTCGGCGTGCAGGTGCAGGTTGATCAGGTGCTCGCCCAGCATGCGCAGCGGGCCTGCGGGCAAGCGCACTTCGCTGCGCTCGATGTTGAAGCCATCACGCGTACAGGCCTCGGCGATGTCGCTGGTGCCGATCGAGCCGAACAGCTTTCCCTCGGTGCCCGCCTTGGCATGAATGGTGAGCTTGAAATCCTTGACGGCGGCCGCCCGCTCCTCCGCGGACACCAGCTGCTCGCGCGCCAGGCGCTCGAGCTCGGTGCGGCGGGCCTCGAAGCGCGCAATGTTCTCGGGAGTGGCGAGGGTCGCCTTGCCCTGCGGCAGCAGAAAATTGCGGCCGTAGCCGGAGCGCACCTTCACGCGTTCGCCGATGTTGCCAAGATTGGCGACCTTCTGCAGCAGGATGACTTCCATCGAGGTGCCCTCAGTGCTGATCGGTGTAGGGCAGCAGCGCCAGAAAGCGCGCCCGCTTGATCGCCACCGCGAGCTGGCGCTGATAGAACGATTTCGTGCCGGTGATGCGACTCGGAACGATCTTGCCCGTCTCGGTGACATAGCCCTTGAGGGTGGCGAGATCCTTGTAGTCGATCGACTTCACGCCTTCGGCCGTGAAGCGGCAGAACTTCCTGCGCCGCGAGAAGCGGCTGCCGCCGCTGCCGCGCTGGTCTCTGGACATTGCCATGGCTGTTATTCCTCGAATCACTCAGATGACGGCATGCGGGTGCGGACGCGCGCCGCGCTCACACGCTCTCGGCGACCGGGTTGTCTTCGTCCTCGGTCGGCGCGCCGCTGTCGTCGCGCGCGCGGTCGCGCCGCCGTCCGCCCTCGCCTTCCTCGTCCGCGGCCTTCGCCATCGGGGAAGGCTCGGTCACGGCGGCTTCCATGTTCACCACCAGATGACGCAGCACGGCGTCGCTGAAGCGGAAGGAGCCGGTGAGCTCGCCGAGCGTCTTCTGATCGGTCTCGATGTTCATCAACACGTAGTGTGCCTTGTGCACCTTGGCGAGCGGATAGGCGAGCTGGCGGCGCCCCCAGTCCTCCAGGCGATGCACGTGGCCGCCGCCGGCGGCGATCATGCCCTTGTAGCGCTCGATCATCGCGGGCACCTGCTCGCTCTGATCAGGATGCACCAGGATGACGATTTCGTAATGCCTCATTGTGTGCTCCTTGCGGAATAAGCCGCCCGGATTCAAGGCTCGCCCGGTGCGGCAAGGAGATGCGCGGACTGCAGCGATCTGCGGACCGCCCGCGCCCCTTCGGATAAAAAGGGGCGCGAAGCATACTGAAACGGCCTCGCCGCCGCAATGCCGGGGTACCGCGCTCAGCGCGCCTGCCTCTGGCGCACGGCCTCGTACAGCAGCATACCCGCGGCCACCGAGACGTTGAGACTCTCGACCGCGCCGAGCTGCGGCAGCCTGACCAGAAAATCGCAGTTCTGTCGCGTCAGACGCCTCAAGCCGGTCCCTTCAGCCCCGAGCACCAGCACCACCGGTCCGGTGAGATCCGCCTGGTACGCACTCTTCTCCCCCGCGGCGTCCGCGCCGACGACCCAGAGGCCGGCCTGCTTGAGGAGCTTGAGGGTGCGCACCAGGTTGGTCACCGCGACCACCGGGGTCGTTTCCGCAGCGCCGACCGCCACCTTGCGCACGGTCGGCGTGAGCTGCGCGGCCCGATCGCGCGGCACGATCACGGCGAGTGCGCCGCAGGCATCCGCGCTGCGCAGACAGGCGCCGAGATTGTGCGGGTCCTGCACGCCATCGAGTGCCAGCAGCAGGGGCCCGCTCGCGCTCTGCAGAGCCGCGAGCAGCGCATCCTCGCTCCAGGGCGGCAGTGGCGTGATGTCGGCGGCGACACCCTGGTGGGCGACGTCGCCCAGCAGCTGCTGCAGCGCGCGCACCTCGACGCGCTGCACCGGTCGCTGGTGCCGCCGCGCCAGCTCGTCGATGGCGCGCACCCGCGGATCGTCGCGCTGCTCGGCAATGCGCACGCTGTGCACGCGTTCAGGATGCCGCTCCAGCATGACGCGCACCGCGTGCATGCCGTAGATCGTCTCGGTGCCCTTCATCGCGGTCCTCGCCCCCACGGCCTGTCGCCCGCGGCTAGGCCTCTTCCGCCAGCGCGAGGTCGACCAGGCCTTCGATGGGATTCACCGCGGTCACCAGTACCCGCACGTGCGCGCCGGTGCGCAGCCGCCGTCCCGTGCGCCGGCCCCGCCAGGCGTGACCGTCGTCCTCCATGACGTACTGATCATCCCGCAGGTTGTCGATGTGCAGCAGGCCGTCCACCGCAACATCCAGGATCTGCACGAAGCAGCCGAACTCCACCACGGTGGTGATCAGCCCCTGGAACGTCTGCCCGACGCGCTCCTTTAGATAGGTGCACTTGAGGAAGGCTGAGACGTAGCGGTCCGCCTCGTCGGCGCGCTTCTCGAGCCGCGAGGTGCTGTCACCGAGCGCGCTGAGCTGCGCCGTCTCGGAGCGCTCGCCCGAGCCGCCCTTGGCCCCGATCAGCGCCTTGAGGGTGCGGTGCACGATGAGGTCCGGGTAGCGGCGGATGGGTGAAGTGAAGTGCGCGTAGTGCGTGAGCGCCAGTCCGAAGTGGCCGATGTTGGCCGGCTGGTAGATCGCCTGCGGCATCGCCCGCACGACGAGCGATTCGACGAACGCACGCTCCGGAGCGTCGCCCACGCGTCGCGCGATCGCCTGCAAATCCCGCGTGGTCACGCTCTTCGGTATGCGCGCATCGATGCCCAATGCCGTGAGAGTTGCCGCCAGCCTCTCGAGCTTCTCGTCCTCCGGCTGGCCGTGCACGCGGTACAGGGTCGGCACCTGCGCCTTCGCGAGCGCCTCGGCCACCGCGACGTTCGCCAGGATCATGCACTCCTCGATGAGCCGGTGCGCGTCGTTGCGTACCCGTAGCTCGATGGCGCGCACCCGCTCGCCGGCGTCGATGACGAACTCGGCTTCCGCCGCATCGAAATCCAGCGCACCGCGGTGGCCACGAGCCTTGTAGAGCGCGCGGTAGACGTCGACCAGCACCATGAGCCGCTCGAGCAGCGGACCGAGCTCACTGCGTGCCGCCGGCCGCCCCGCGAACAGCGCGTCGTTCGCGAGCGTGTACGTGAGGCGGGCCGCCGAGCGCATGACCGCCGGATAGAAGCGTGCGCTTTTCAGGGCGCCGCTGCGGCTCACCACCATGTCGGCGGCAAAGCACAGGCGATCGACCCGCGGCGCCAGCGAACACAGGTGATCCGACAGCGCGGTGGGCAGCATCGGCAGCACGCGGGTCGGGAAATAGACCGACGTGCCGCGTGCCTGCGCTTCGGTATCGAGCGCACTCCCCGGTCTCACGTAGTGACTGACGTCGGCGATCGCGACGATCAGGCGCAAGCCCCCCGGGTGCGGCTCGGCATACACCGCATCGTCGAAATCCCGCGCATCCTCGCCATCGATGGTGACGAGCGGCAGCTCGCGCAGATCCACACGCGCGTTCGCTTCGCGCGCATCGACCTGCTCACCGTGTGCCTGTGCCTCACGCAGCGCCGCGGCCGGAAATTCGTGCGGCAGGTCGAAGCGTGCGATCGCCGACTCGGTGGCGAGCTCGACCGGTCTATCCGGATCCAGACGTTTGCCGATCACCGCCTGGGCGGGCGATGCGGAGCCGGCGTGACGCGTGATCCGGGCAATCACCCAATCACCGCTGCGTGCGCCGTGCAGGTCCTGCGGCGCCACCGCACAGCGCAGCTGCAGGCGCCGATCCGCGGCGTTCACCCAGGCGCTGCGCCCCTGCACCTCCACGGTGCCGAGAAACGCGCTCACCCCGCGCTCCAGTACCTGCTGCACGGCGCCCGACCAGCGGTCGCTCGCATCACGCGACACCTTCACGCGCAGCCGGTCGCCGTGCATCACGCCACGCATTTCCGGCGGCGGCAGGAACACGCTTTCCCTGAATCCCTCCACGCGCAGGAACCCGTAGCCGGCGCGATTGGCGCTGACCGTGCCCTCAACGAGCGAGCCCGGCCTCACGCTGGAATCAGACGGCACGGATCTGCCGGCGCGCACGCTCGAGCGCGCGCCGTGGCCCGTGGCCGCGGTCTGCCCGGCGCCCCTGGATTTAGCGCCGGGCGACCTGCCACTGCGGCTCTTCGGCGCTGCGCCGGCGCCGCGGTCGCGCCGCCCGAACTTTCCGCTACGCGCCTTCAATTGACAGCCCCCGGACCCGTGCGTACATTTCGCGGCCTTCCTCGCCTGCCCGGGTGGCGGAATTGGTAGACGCACTAGTTTCAGGTACTAGCGGGTAACACCGTGGAGGTTCGAGTCCTCTCCCGGGCATTCTAATCAATAAATTACGATACATTATTAATGTATTTTCTCTAATAGCAATCCCATCGCTTGCGCGCTGAATTCGTGGGAAGTGAGCGGATTAAACTGGGCGATTCTACGCACTCTGGCCGAGTGCAGCGTGCTAGTTCGCCTGAGGGTTGCGATCGCTCTCCTCCAATTACCTCACCGATCGTTCGTGCCGCCTGAGCGCAATTAAAGAGGACTCTGCTTTCGACTACGCAGCGAA
>WNGI01001466.1_pt1 | contig 19690 bp, 21 predicted proteins | sample 5400621 | NCBI WGS metagenome assembly WNGI01 (sample SAMN13153374, study PRJNA577476) | soil metagenome | isolation source: 20 cm soil or saprolite under Garry oak tree replicate 1 | place: USA:California | collected 2016-06-15
GCGAACGGGGGCGATTTACTTCCTAATGAGCGAGCCGGACGTGCGCGTGGCGCTGCAGACGTGGTGGACCGGGTTCGACACCGATTTCGGCGGCGTCGCGCCCGACGGGCCGTTCGGCCGGGACGGGGCGCACCCCCGCGCGTACGGATCGTTCGCGCGGATTCTCGGGCACTACGTGCGCGACGAAAAGCTCATGCCGCTCGAGTTCGCGGTCCGCAAGGCGACCTCGCTCCCCGCGCAGCGCGTGGGGCTCACGGGGCGCGGGCTCCTCAAGCCGGGCTTTTTCGCCGACATCACGGTGTTCGACCCGGCGACGATCATCGACCGCGCGACCTTCGAGAACCCGCACCAGGCGTCGACCGGGATCGCATACGTGTTCGTGAACGGCCAGAGGGTGCTCGATCACGGGAAGGTGACGAGCGCGCGGCCGGGCCGGGGCCTGCGCGGGCCGGGCTACGTGGCGCGGGGGCGTCGCGGCGAGTGACCCTCGGCCGGCTCGTTTTCGCCTGGCTCCTCGTCGTTGTGGTGTTCGTCGTCGTCGGTGGGGTCGGAATCCGGTTCCGGAGCGTCGACCCCAGCAAACCCGGTGGGCATTGGGATTTCACCAAGCGCGACATGATGTGGCGGGCGCTCGAAGCCGCGTTCGCCACGCTTTTCGGGTCTTTGTGGTTCGACTCCCTGGGAAGCGGCGGCTGGTGGCTGCTGTTTCTGCTCGTGGGGCTGATGGTGTCGGCGGCGAGAATGCAGGGCGCCGGGCTGGTCGTTGCCGACCCGGTGACGCGTGCCCAAGTGCGACGGGACCACGTCGCCCGGACGGTCCGCGACGTGGTCCGCTACGTCCTCGCGGGCGCGGTGCTCGCCTGGCGACTCGGCTGATCCGCATCCCGTATCACGCATCCCCCATCCCGTTCATATTTCCGCCATGACCATTCGCCTGACCGCGTTCTCGCACGGCGCGGGCTGAGCCTGCAAGCTCGGCCCCGCCGAGCTGGCGCAGGTCCTGCGTCACGTGCCGGTCGCGAGCGATCCGCGGATCCTCGTCGACGCCGCCACCCGCGACGATGCCGCCGTCTTCCAGATGGCGCCCGATCGCGCCCTCGTGGCGACGGTGGACTTCTTTACGCCCATCGTCGACGACGCGTACGACTTCGGCCGCATCGCCGCCGCGAACGCGTTCTCGGACGTCTATGCGATGGGCGCCACACCGCTCATCGCCTTGAACCTCGTCGGCTGGCCCCGAGACAAGGTGCCGCTCGAGCTGCTCGGCGACGTGCTGCGCGGCGGCCAGGACGTGGCGCGCGAGGCGGGGGCGTTCGTGCTCGGCGGCCACTCGGTCGACGACCCCGAGCCCAAGTACGGCATGGTGGCGATCGGCGAGGTGCACCCCGCACGCATCGTCACCAACGCCGGCGCGCGGCCCGGCGACGCTCTGGTGCTCACCAAGCCGATCGGCACCGGCATCCTCACCACGGCGCTGAAGCGCGACTTGCTCACCGCCGCGGAGCTGGCGCCCGCGGTGGCCGTGATGACCACCCTCAACGCCGGGGCCGCCCGCGCCCTGCGCGCCGTGGACGTCCACGCCGCCACCGACGTGACGGGCTTCGGGCTGCTGGGACATCTGCACTCGCTGCTCACCGCCAGCGGCGCGGCGGCGGAGGTTCAGGCGGCCGCCGTGCCGCTGCTCGCGCGCGCGCGCGAGCTGGCCGAGCGCGGCGCCATTCCGGGGGGCACGCGCCGCAACCTCGAGAGCCTCACGGGCGCGGTGGAGTTCGCCGCCGGCATCGACGAGACCACCCGCCTGCTGCTCGCCGACGCGCAGACGTCCGGGGGCTTGCTGATCGCCTTGCCGGAATCCCAAGTGCAAACGCTGCGCGCCGCGCTGGAACGGGAGCGGGCCCCTGTGGCCGCGCAGATCGGGCGCGTGGTCGCCGGCCCGGCGGGGCGGATCGCCGTCGCGTGACGCCGACGCCCGCCATCCCCGAGTATCACGCCCTCACGCCGGAGGCGATCGACGCGCTGGAACGCGCGGTGCGCGAGCGCCGCCGGGTGGCGCTGCTGCGCCGGGGGACCGAATATGTGGTGGTGGCCGAGCGACTCGAGGCGCGGGGCGTGGGGGGAGGCGCGGAGGTGCTGCACGGGCGCCTGCCGATGACGGGCGAGGTGCTCGAGTTCGCCTTGGGTGACCTGGAGTGGTTCGTGGTGCTCCCATGAGGACAGCGGGGGGGGCGTGTTCACCAGACTCCTGATCGGGCTCGACGGCAGCCCTCAGGCCGATGCGGCGCTGGAGCAGGCCGTGGTGCTCGGCCAGCGGTTCGACGCCACCCTGCTCGTCGTTCACGTGCACGAGCCGGGCGGCGGCGAAGACGGCGCGATGCTGGAGCGGGCCCGTGAGCGCGTCGCGGCGGCGCAGCTCAAGGTCGAGCTCGTCGAGCGCGACGGCGACGCGGCGCTGGTCCTCGCCGAGCTCGCCAAGGACGTGGATGCGGCGCTGGTGGGCCGGCGCGGCCAGACCCGCGGCTCGGAGAGCCTCGGCGCGACGGTGGGGACCCTCATCCGCGTCTCGGAGCGCTGCGTGATCGTGTGCGGCGGCACCCCGTCGCCGATGCGCGTCTGCGCGGTGGCGTTCGACGGCGGCGAGACCAGCCGGCGGGCGCTCGATCTGTGCGCGCGCTTCGCCAGCATCGTCGGCAGCACCGTCCACGTGATCCACGCCGCGGACGACCAGGAGGCGGGGCGCGGGGTCGTGGGCGAAGCGGAGGCGGCGCTGTCGATGCTGGGCGTGACGTTCGTGTCGCACGTCGAGGGCGGGAAGCCGGGCGAGGTGGTGGCGGCGGTGGTGCGTCGCACGCGCTGCGACGCGCTGTTCGCCGGCGCGCACGTGCCGCGGGGCGGGGAGCGGCCCAGCATCGTGGTCTCGCACGCGGAGGAGATCCTCCGGCACACCGACATCCCCGTCGTGATTCAGCCGTGACCGCCGAGCGGGCGATCGCGGTCCTCGTCCACGCGGACGAGAGCTGTCTCGGCAACGATTCCACGAAACCCAGTCCCGGCGGCAACGGCGCGCTGATCGAGGCGCCGGCGGGGGATAGCGTCGCGCGTTGGGACTTCTACGAGTGCTCGCCGCAGACGACCAACAACAAGATGGCCATCGCCGGGGCGATCGCGACGCTCGAGTGGATCCGCCGCCAGTGGCAGCACGCGCGCGTGCGCTACGTCTCGGACTCGGAGTATCTCGTGAAGGGCGTGACCGAATGGCTGCCCGCCTGGAAGCGCCAGGGATGGCGGCGCAAAGGCGGCCAGCTCGAGAACGTCGAGCTGTGGCAGAAGCTGGACCAGGTGCTGGCGGCGCACGAGGTCGAGTGGCACTGGGTGCGGGGGCACAATGAAGATCCGAAAAACGACTACGCCGACCACCTCGCCACCACCGCCGCCGAGCGCCAGGAGCGCTCCAACGGCCTGGTGCCCTCCGCCTTCGACACGTGGTTCGCCCACCAGCGCGCGCGCGGTCGCTACGCCGGGTACGATCCCGACCGGGAGATCCCGTGAGCGGCTTCAAGGACGGGGTGCCCGCGAATACGCACCCCTTGAACCTCGTCCCCGGCCCGGAGGCTCCCGGGGAGGTTTCCCGTATTCCTCTCTATGAGGTATACATGCGGATGGCGGAGGAGCTGGCCAAGCGCTCGACTTGCAGCCGGCTCCAGGTCGGCACGGTGATCACCGACCAGACGCTGGAAAACGTCCTGGCGATCGGGTACAACGGCAACGCCCGCGGGCTCCCCAACAAGTGCGACTCGTCCGTCCCGGGCAACTGCGGGTGCATCCACTCGGAGATGAACGCCTTGGTGAAGGCGCCGGGGAACGTGCGGGACAAAGTGGTGTTCGTGAGCGCGTCGCCGTGCGTGATGTGTGCCAAACTGATCATCAATTCGGGCGTCACGCACCTGTTCTACCGGAAGGCCTACCGCGACCCGACGGGTGTCGAGGTGCTGCAGCAGGGAGGCGTCGTGCCGGTGCTGTACGATCGCTGGCAGCAGGAGTGGCGGTGAAGACGAATGAGAAATGCTGAATGATCAATGTCGAATTGAACTACGTAAGGGAGGGGTCCACATGTTTACACGCGTCGTTCGCACCGTGGGAGTGTTGCTCCTCGCCGTCGCACCTGTAAAGGCCCAGTCCCTGATGTACCGGCCGCCCAACCTCGGCGGCACGTGGGTGCCGGAGGGCGGCGTCGTGCAGTTCAACTTCGTGCACCGGTTCTACGTGGCGCCCGCCGTCGGCGGGCACAAGGTGACGAACTTCCCCACGTTCACTGTAGCGGCGGGGCTCGGCGCGCGGCTTGCCCTGGGCCTGCACTACGGCTCCAACTCTTTCGTCTCGCTCGCGCCGTACCGTCCCAACGAGGCGGAGGCGTACGCCCGCTACCGCCTCGGGCGACCCGAAGGCGCGGACGGGTTCGCCGTGGCCCTGACGCCTGCCTACAACTCGGCGGCGCAGAGTGTCGACGGCGAGGTGGGCGTGGACTACACGCGCGGGGCGCTGACGCTCTCCGGCGCGGCGCGCGCGATGAGCCATCCGTTCCGGGCCACGAAGGCGCGCGCGGGGTTCGCGGGCGGATTCGTCGTGCGACTCACCGATTACATCGCCGTCAGCGCCGATGCCGGGTCGCTCGTGGGGCCCGCGACGCTCGCCGCGTGGAGCGCCGCGCTGGACTTCGTGATCCCCGGCTCGCCGCATACCTTCTCGCTCCAGGTCAGCAACGCCGCGACCAGCACGATCGAGGGGAATTCCAAGGGCTTTGCGAAGAAACTCTACGGCTTCGAGTTCACGATCCCGCTGCACCTCTCGCGCTTCAGTCCCTGGTTCCACAAGACGACCGCGCCGGCCACGGGGGCAGCAGCGGCTCAAACCGTCGAGATGCGAGGGTACCGGTTCCGCACCGACACCGTAACGATCCACGTCGGGGAAACGGTGCGGTGGATCAACGCCGACCCGGTCGAGCACTCAGTGACCTTCGCCGACGGCCCCAATTCGGGGAACCTCCCCCAGCGCGCGTCCTTCGCACGGCGCTTCGACGCGCCCGGGACATACCCGTACCACTGTACGCCTCACCCCTACATGACGGGTGTCGTGGTGGTGCGATGAGCGTGCGCCATGCCTGATGAGCTCGACCGCCTCTTCGAGCTGCTCGTGACGGGGCTGTCGAAGGACAACCGCCTCGCGGTACCGTTTCCGGCCGCCGAGGTCTACGAGCGGCTGGTGCCGTATCGCTCCAACCGCTCCCACCTCAACGTGGCGACGCACCAGGACTACGAGATGACGGTGCTGCGCCTGCTCGCCGGCGAGCGCGGCTACCTGCGCCTGGAGCCCGACGACGTGCGCGAGGCGATGCAGCGCGAAGTCACCGCCACCAGCCCCGACACGGCATACTTCCGCAACTTCCCCGACTGCCGCGTAATGATCAACCGTCTCGCCGCCGAGCGGTTCCTGCGCGGGGACATGCGCTACGGGCCGCCCGAGCCGGAGGAAGAGGAAGAGGAGGAACCGGTGAGTTGGACCGGAGAGAACCCCATCTCGCCGGCGCCGGGTGAGCGGCCGCGGGATGCCGAAGAGCCGACCTTCGAGCTGGAAGGCGAGCCGGCGGCCGCGCGGCGCTGCCCATACTGCGGTGGCGGGCTTCCCGCCGCCCGCAAGGTGAACTTCTGCCCGCATTGCGGGCAGCCGCCCCTGGGCGAGCTCAAGTGCCCGGCGTGCGGGGCGGAGGTGGACGTGGGTTGGGCGTACTGCGCGGGCTGCGGTCGCGCGACAGGATTCGAATGAGTCGGACCGTCGGACCGTCGGACCGTCGGACTGAGAAGGCAAATCACCGCGTGGCCGTGATCGCCGGTGATGGGATCGGCCCAGAGGTGATCGAGGCCGCCATCCCCATCATCGAGCGCGCGGCCGGCGCCCACGGTGTCACGTTCACGTGGGAGCGGTTGCCCTACGGGGCCGAGCACTACCTCAAGACGGGGGAAACGCTACCGGATGGGGCGTTCCGGAAACTGCGGGATGAGGCGGAGGCAGTTTTCCTCGGCGCGATCGGCGACCCGCGTGTCCCCGGCAACGAGCACGCCCGCGACATCCTATTGGGGCTGCGGTTCAGGCTGGACCTCTACATCAATTTCCGCCCGGTTCACCTCCTTCACCCGGATCTCACTCCGCTCCGGCTTAACGGTCCGACCGTCAGACCGTCCGACCGTCCGACGATTGATTTCGTAATTTTTCGGGAGAACACCGAAGGTGTCTACCTGGGGCGGGGTCGCATCGAAGGGCAGACGTACATCGCCGAGGAGATCAACACCGCCAGGGGCGTCGAGCGCATCATTCGCGCGGCGTTCGAATGGGCCAAAGCCCAAGGCAAGACCCGCGTCACGATGAGCGACAAGTCCAACGCGGTCCCCACGCACAAAGTCTGGCAGGACCGGTTCAAGGCGGTCGCGACGGAGTATCCGGGGATCAGCGCCGAGCATCGCTACGTGGACGCGTTGGCGATGGAGCTGGTGCGCGAGCCGCAGCGCTTCCAGGTGATCGTGACGAACAACCTGTACGGCGACATCTTGTCGGACCTGGGCGCCGGCCTGGTCGGCGGCCTGGGGCTCGCGGCGAGCGCCAACCTGCACCCCGGCCGCCTGGGTCTGTTCGAACCGGTGCACGGCTCGGCGCCGCCGCTCGCCGGCAAGGGCGTGGCGAACCCGGTCGCCGCCGTGCTGACTGGAGCGTTGATGCTGGAGCAGCTCGGCCACGCCGAGCCCGCGCGCGACCTCGAACGAGCCGTGCGGGAGACTCTGGCCGCCGGCATCCGGACACCCGATATCGGGGGCACCGCGAAGACCCGGGACGTGGCGGCCGCCATCACCGAACGGATATGACGACCCTACTTCTCTTATGCTTTGTCGCTCAAGCTCAGCGCCCCTCGACCATGGCCCATCGCTCCACCGTCTACGCCCCCCACGGGATGGCCGCTACCAGCCAGCCGCTGGCCACTTCGGCAGCCCTCGACGTCCTGGAACGCGGCGGCAACGCGATCGACGCGGCGGTCACGGCAGCGGCGGTACTCAACGTCGTCGAGCCGCAGATGACCGGCGTCGGCGGCGACATGTTCGCGATCGTGTGGTCGGCGCAGGACCGGAAGCTCTACGGCCTGAACGCCAGCGGCCGCGCCGGCAGCCTGATGACCCGCGAGGCGCTGCTCGCCCGCGGGCACCGCACGATGCCGGAAGAGACCGTCGAGGACGTCACCGTCCCCGGCGCGCTGTCGGGGTGGGACGCGCTGCTGCGACGCTTCGGCACGATCACCCTCGCCCAGGCGCTGACGCCCGCGATCCGCTACGCGGACGAAGGCTTCCCCGTCACGCCGATCATCGCGCGCGAGTGGGGGGGGGCCAACGAAACGGCGAAGCTGCAGCGGGACGACGGCGCCCGCGCCACCTTCCTGGTGGACGGCACGCACGCGCCGCGCGCCGGCGAGTGGTTCAAGAACCCCGACCTCGCCCGCACGCTGCGACTCATCGCCGAGCAAGGGCCGGGCGTCTTCTACGGCGGTGAGCTGGGTCGGCGCGTCGTGGACCGCGTGCGCGCGCTGGGCGGGTACCTGACGCTCGACGATCTCACGGCCCACCGGCCCGAGTGGGTCGAGCCGATCTCCGTGCCATTTCGCGGCTACCGCGTCTGGGAGCTGCCGCCCAACGGCCAGGGCGTCGCGGCCCTGGAGATGCTGCGCATCCTCGAGCCGTACGACCTGAAGAGTCTCGGACACAACTCCGCGGCGTACCTCCATCTCCTCATCGAGACCAAGAAGCTCGCCTATGCCGACATCGCGCGATACGTGGGCGAGCCGGCCCAGATGACGGTGCCGGCCGCCGCGCTGCTCGGCGATGCGTTCGTCGCGCAGCGCCGCGCGCAGATCGATCCCGCCCACGCCGCCGACCGCCCCGCCCCCGGGAAAGCGGCGACGGCGAGCGAGACCATCTACCTCACCGTCGCCGATTCCGCCGGCAACATGGTCTCCTTCATCAATAGCCTCTACGACCTGTTCGGCTCGGGCGTCGTGGTGCCGGGCACCGGGTTCGCGCTGCACGACCGTGGCGCGGGGTTCACCCTCGAACCGGGGCTGCCCAACACCGCCGCGCCCGGGAAGCGGCCGTTCCACACGATCATCCCCGCGTTCGTCACCAAACCCGACAGCGCCGGCGTCGATCAGCCGTGGATGAGCTTCGGGGTGATGGGCGGCTCGATGCAGCCGCAGGGCCACGTGCAGGTGCTCCTGAACCTCCTCGTGTTCGGGATGGACCTGCAGGACGCGATCGACGCGCCGCGCTTCCGCCATTTGGACCACCGCCGCGTGGCGTTGGAGCCGGCGATCGGCGACGAGGTGCGGCGCGGGCTCGCGGCGCTGGGTCACGAGATCGCGGACGAGCGCGGCGTCGCCTTCGGCGGCGCGCAGGCGATCATCCGGCTCCCGCGCGGCTACGCGGGCGGTTCCGATCCGCGCAAGGACGGCATGGCGGCGGGGCACTGATGCAGCGCGACCTGGCGCGGGTGCTCGGTCTTCGGGACCTGCTCCTCATCGTGGTCGGGACCGTGATCGGCTCGGGCATCTTCCTCGTGCCCGGCAACGTGCTGAACAGCGCCGCAGGGGACGTCGGCGTCGCTCTGCTCATCTGGGCTCTGGGCGGCGTGCTGTCGCTGCTGGGCGCGCTGTCGTTCGGCGAGCTGGGGGCGATGGAGCCCGAGGCGGGCGGCATCTACGTCTATCTGCGCCAGGCGTACGGCCCGCTCGTCGCGTTCCTGTACGGCTGGGCAATGTTCTTCGTGATCGGCAGCGGCTCGATCGCGACGCTCGCCGTCGCGTTCGGCACGCGCTACCTGCCTCAGCTCGTCACCCTCGGGCCCGTCGCCGGCAAGGGCGCCGCCGTCGTGGTGATCGCCGCGGTGGCGGCCGTGAACGTGCGCGGCACGCGCCAGGGCGCGACGGTCCAGAACTGGAGCACGGCCATCAAAGTCGGCGCGCTGCTGTTGATGAGCATCGCTCTGCTCGCCCGCGGGAGCGCGTGGGGGCCGGATGTCCGCTTCCTCGACACTCCCCTCGACAGCACGCTGCTCACGGGCGCCGGCGTGGGCATGATCGGTGTGCTGTGGGCCTACGAGGGCTGGCAGTACGTCACCTTCTCGGCTGGGGAAGCGGTGAACCCGCAACGCACCTTCCCACGTGGGATTGTGCTCGGCACGCTGTTCGTTATCGGGATCTACCTCCTCGCCAACGTCAGTTACGTCACGGCACTCGGACCCGAGGGCGTGGGGGGCTCCAAGCGCGTCGCGGCCGACGCGCTCAGCGCGCTGTTCGGGACGCGGTGGGGGTCGGTGATCACCATCCCCATTCTCATATCGATCCTCGGCGCGGCCAACGGCCTCACCCTCACCACGCCGCGCGTGTTCTATGCGATGGCGCGCGACGGTTTGTTCTTCCGCAAGCTCGGCGACGTGCATCCGCGCTTTGGCACCCCGGCAGTGGCTATCGTCGCCGGCAGCCTCTGGGCTATTGTCCTCGCGCTGTCGGGGACGTTCGAGCAGCTCTACACCTACGTGGTCCTGTCGTCGTGGATCTTCTTCGTGCTCGGGGCCGCGGCGCTGTTCGTTTATCGCCGGCGGCGGCCTGACGCGGTGCGGCCGTTCCGCACGCCCGGCTATCCGGTGACGCCGGCGCTGTTCATCCTCGCCGCCGCTGCCGTCGTCGTGAACACGCTCGCCGCGAAACCGACGCAGGGCGCGATCGAGCTGGCCATCCTGGCGACGGGCGTCCCCGCGTATTTCGTCTGGCGCCGCCGCAGCGCCGCCCCGTAGGGCCTATCGCCCCCTTGCGCATCCGCCGATATTCCTGCGTCTGACCAGCGGAGTCTTGTTTCAATGAACATCGTGTTCCTCTCCGGCGTGCGCACCGGCTTCGGCACGTTCGGCGGATCCTTGAAGGACCTCTCGGCCACCCAGCTCGGGACGGTCGCCGCCCGCCACGCCCTGGAGCGCTCCCGCGTGCCCGCCGACCAGATCGGCCACACGGTGTTCGGCAACGCGCTGCAGACCTCCAACGACGCCATCTATTGTGCCCGTCACGTTTCGCTCAAGGCGGGCCTGCCGATCGAGGTGCCCGCGGTCACCGTCAACCGGCTGTGCGGCTCGGGGTTCGAGGCCATCACCCAAGGCGCCCAGCTGATCCTGCTGGGCGAGGCCGACGCGGTGCTGGCCGGCGGAGCGGAATCGATGAGCCAGGCGCCGCACGTCGTGCACGGAGCCCGCTGGGGACTGCGGCTCGGCCCCCCGGCGCCGCTCGAGGACCTGCTGTGGGAGGCGCTCAAGGACCCGCAGTGCGGTCTCTCGATGGCCGAAACCGCTGAGAACCTCGCCGAGCAGTACAAGCTCACGCGCCGGGAAGTGGACGAAATCGCCCTGGGCTCGCAGCAGCGCGCCAAGAAGGCGTGGGACGACTGCGTCTTTCAGGACGAGGTCGTGTCCGTTCCCGTCAAGGTGAAGGGGAAGGACGTCGAGTTCCGCGCCGACGAGCACATGCGGCCCGACACCACCCTCGAGGGGCTCGGGGCCTTGAAGCCCTACTTCAAGAAGGACGGCCTGGTGACCGCCGGGAACGCGTCGGGGATCTGCGACGGCGCCGCGGCGACGGTGATCGCGAGCGAAGCGTTCGCGAAAGCGCACGGATTGAAGCCCCTGGGACGGCTGGTGGCGTGGGGCGTGGTCGGCGTCGAGCCCAAGTACATGGGGATCGGTCCCGCGCCCGCGGCCCGCAAGGCGCTCGCCAAAGCGGGGATGAAGCTGGAGCAGATGGACCTCGTCGAAGTGAACGAGGCGTTCGCTCCGCAGTACCTCGCCGTCGAGCGGGAGCTGGGGCTGGATCGGGCGAAGACGAATGTGCACGGCGGCGCCATCGCCATCGGTCACCCGCTCGCCGCCAGCGGCACCCGTATCACCATCCATCTGCTGCACGCCCTGCGTCAGCGCAAAGGCCGGTTCGGGCTGGGGTCCGCGTGCATCGGCGGCGGTCAGGGCGCGGCGGTCATCGTCGAAGCGTTTCCCGCCTGAGCAAGAGGAGCGGTCATGGACGGCGCACTGGTTCCCATTCTCGCGGTCGTCGGGTTCTATCTGTTCTCGGGGCTGCGCGTGCTCCGCGAGTACGAGCGCGCGGTGTATTTCTTCCTGGGCCGCTCGTGGGGCTCGAAGGGGCCGGGGCTGATCTACCTGCCGCCGCTGTTCGCGCGCATGCAGAAGGTGTCGCTGCGCGTTGTCGCCCTCGACATCCCACCACAGGACGTCATCACCCGCGACAACATCTCGATCAAGGTCAACGCCGTGCTGTACATGCGGGTCATCGACCCGGTGAAGGCGGTGATCGGCGTGGAGAACTACCTCTACGCGACGAGCCAGCTCGCGCAGACCACACTGCGCTCAGTGCTCGGCGAGACCGAGATGGACGAGCTGCTGATGAACCGCGAGAAGATCAACGCCATCCTGAAGAACATCATCGACTCGCGCACCGAGTCCTGGGGGATCGAGGTGTCGGCGGTGGAAGTGAAGGACGTCGACCTGTCGCCGGAGATGAAGCGCGCCATGGCGCGGCAGGCGGAAGCCGAGCGTGAGCGGCGCGCCAAGGTCATCAACGCCGAAGGCGAGCTGCAGGCGTCCGAGAAGCTGGCCATGGCGGCGCGCATCATCGGTGCCGAGCCCGCGGCCATCCAGCTGCGGTACCTGCAGACGGTGACCGAGATTGCCTCCGAGAAGAACTCGACAACCATCTTCCCGATCCCGATCGACCTGTTCAAGGGGCTGTTCGACGCGATCCGCGGCGGCGCGCCCGCCCTCCCCGCCCGCACGGGCGAGTCGCTGCCGGCGGCGCCGGCCCGCGACCAGACCAAGGTCTAGGATGGGGGGGGGCCAGGAGCTCATCAGCCGCGAGGCGCTGGAGCGCATCATCAAGCGCGCCGCGGAGCTCCAGGCGTCCGAGCGCGACATCGGCGACGGGCTCACCGAGCACGAGCTGGTCGCCCTCGGCAAGGACGTCGGCATTCCGGACGGGTACCTGCGGCAGGCCCTGCTCGAGGAGCGCACCCGCGCGGTGGTGGCGGCCCCGCGCGGCGTCGGCGCCTGGCTGGTGGGGCCCGACCGGCTGGCGGCCGCACGCGTCGTGCCGGGTGACCGGGCGGCCGTCGAGCGCGGCCTCGCCAAGTGGATGGAAGAAGAGGAATCCCTGCAGGTCCGGCGCCGCTACCCCGACCGCACGTCCTGGGAAGCCAAGCGCGGCGCCTTCGCCACCATCCAGCGGGCGTTGGGCGCGGGCGGAAAGCACTACGCCCTGGCGCATGCCAACGAGGTCCTGGGCCAAGTCACACAACTCGAGCCCGGCTTCTGCCACGTGCAGCTCACCGCCGACGTGCGGCGCGAGCGCGCCGTCCGCATCCAGGGCGCCCTGATCGTCGCGGGACTGGGCATCGCTGCCACCGTGGCCGCGATGCCGCTCGGCGTGCTGCTGCCGTGGGCGTTTCTCCCGGCCCCGGTGATGGCGCTGGTCGGCCTGGGGATCGCGCGGCGGCACCGCGCGGAAAACGAGAAAATCCAGGTGGGGCTCGAGCAGGTGCTCGACCGTTTGGAGCGCGGCGACGTCCGCGCGGAGCGGGCGCTGCCGGGAGCGGGTGGCAGCCCCATTGTGCGGATCGCCGAAGAGATTCGTAAAGCCCTCAAGTGAGCCCGATGACCGACATCAAACGGGTGGGAGTCCTCGGCTGCGGCCTGATGGGCAGCGGCATCGCCCAGGTGGCCGCGGCCGCCGGCTACGAGACCGTGGCCCGCGACGTCACCAAAGAGATCGGTGAACGCGCGCGCGCCGGCATCGAGAAGTCGCTCGCCAAGTTCGTGGAGAAGGGCAAGCTCTCCGCGGCCGACCGCGACGCTACCCTGAAGCGCTTGAGCTTCACCACGACGGTCGCGGATCTGCAGAGCTGCGACATCGTCATCGAAGCGGTGACCGAAGACCTGGAGGTCAAGAACGCCCTGTGGAGAGAGCTGGACACTCTCTGCCCCCCGCAGGCGATCTTCGCCTCCAACACTTCCAGCCTCAAGATCGCCGCGATGGCCGCGGCGACCAAACGCGGCGACCGCTTCGTCGGGCTGCACTTTTTCAATCCGGTGCCCTTGATGCCGCTCGTCGAGGTGGTCCGCACCGTGACGACGTCTGACGAGGCGTTCCGGCGCGCGTTCGCGTTCGCCAAATCGCTCGGCAAGGAAGCGGTGGCGGCGAAGGACAATTCGGGGTTCATTGTCAACCTGCTGCTGGTGCCGTACCTGCTCGACGCGATCCGCGCCGTCGAGCATGGCGTCGCCACCATCCCCGACATCGACAAGGCGATGCAGCTCGGCTGCGGCTACCCGATGGGGCCGCTCACGCTGCTCGACTTCGTGGGGCTCGACACCACCTACAAGATCGCCGAGATCATGTTCGCCGAATACCAGCAGCCGCACTACGCCCCGCCCCCGCTCTTGAGGCGGATGGTGCTCGCGGGGATGTACGGGAAGAAAAGCGGGAAGGGGTTCTACGACTACTCGGCGACCCCGCCCGTCGTCTCGAACCTCGGCCTGTGACGGTCACCCTCTCCGGAGAACCCGCACCATGATTCTCGGCTACGACTGGCCGCGGCTGCACGCCGCCTTGAACGACTTTCCGGCCGCTCTGCTCACCGTGGGCGTGCTGTTCGACCTCGCGGCGTGGGCGTTCAAGCGCGAGTCGCTCAAGTGGGCCGCGATCTGGACGCTGTGGGCGGGGGTGCTCGGCGGCTGGCTCGCCGTCATCGCTGGCTTACAGGCCGAGGACGTCATCGAGCACGGTGAGGGCATCCACGAGCTGATGGAAAAGCACGAGACGCTCGGCCTCATCACGATGAGCCTGTTCACCGCGCTGCTCGTGTGGCGGCTGTGGCGGCGTTTCCGCACCAGCGCCGCGGAGGAGTGGGTGCTGCGGGTGTTGGCCGTCGCCGGGCTCGTCCTCGTCACCTGGACGGGAGTCGTCGGCGGCAAGATGGCGTTCGAGCACGCCGCGGGCGTCCCGATGCGCACGATGCAGCTGGAGATCATGGATCGGCGCGCGGGGCATGACCACGAGGCGGGTGAAGATGCGGACTCGACCGAGCACCAGAGCGCCGGCCGAGATACGTCGCATGTGCATGCTCCGGGAACGCCGCCGCATACGCACTGAAATGGGACAGAGGCGGACAGGGGCGGACAGAGACGGACACAAACGTCCGCCCCCGTCCGTCCCCGTCCGCCTCTGTCCGCCTCTGTCCGTCCTGCTTCTCCTCGCCTGCAACCCCGCCACCACGCGGCCCGACTTCATGCCGTTGCCGGAGGCGCCGAGCGTCGTGCTCTACGCCCGACCGCCGCGCGTGGCCGCCGAGGTGCAGACGTGGCTCGTGGCGCAGGGACTCAAAGTGGAGGTGGCGAGTGTGCAGGATGCGTACGTCGAGACCGCCTGGTCCGGCACGTTCAAGATCCGCTGTTGGGCCGATCCCGACGCACCGGGGAAGTCGCGGCTGACGGTCGAAGCGGTATACCGGCCGGTCCTCGACCCGTCACGCCCGGAGCGCGACCTCGAGGTACTCGTGCCGCCGGAGCACGAGGCGGCGAAGCTGGTGGATCGAATGATCGGCGAGCTGAAGAAGAAACTGGGGACCTAAAGTCTAAGCCCCGACCAACCCTCGCACCCAGACGTCCATCCGGTCCAGGTCCAGCTCCGCGTCCCGGCAGGGGCCGTTGGGGAGGCGCATCGTGAGGCCGAGGACGGGAAGCCTGCCCGCCACGTCGCGCAGGCCCGTCATCATGTCCCGCTCGCAGGCGACGGCGACCACGGCCCGCGGCCGCCGCTCGCGGATCACGCGGCGCGCCAGCTGCCCGCGCGTCGCGACGAACACCGGCACGTCGTAGCGCCCCGCGATCGCCAGCACGCCGTCCAGCGCGCCTTTGGAGAGGCAGCGCGGGATCAGCACCAGCAGCTCGCCCTTGCCCACGCGGCGGCGGCGGCGTTCGGCGAGGGTGTTGTAGATGTCGATCGCCGCGTGCTCCACCCAATCGCGCCGGCCGAACGCGCGCGAGACGAACGACGTGACGTTCATCAGCCGCAGGAACGGTCCGCGCTCCAGCAGCCGCTCGGGCAACAGGCCCCGGCCCGAGTAGAACGCCGCGGCCAGCACCGCGAGCCACACCCACGCGACGACGCCCGCGGCGCCGAGTGCCAGCCAGAGCGCGCGAGGCACCAGCGGGTGGAGCGTGGCGAGTCGCGGCTGCAGGAGGAACAGCACCGCGGCGAGCAGGCCGAGCGCGGCGGCGAGGGTGAGCGCCGCGTAGCCGAAGAACAGGCGCGCCGGTGCCGCAAAGTCGCCGCGGTTGGGCAGCGGCTTTCCGTCCCACTCGTCCCATTCGTGGCCGAGGCGGCGATCGGTCTCGATGTGAATGAGCTGCGCGCGCGGCGTGGCCGGCGGGGCAGGCGCGGTGATCGGCGTCATGGGAAGTGGTGTAGCTTCACGCGCGGTCGTGGGAATGTCAAGTTTACACATCGTGTCCGCGAAACCTTCGCTCCTCACCGACGCCCGCATCCGCGCCGCCTACTCGGAGGGCGCGGGGATCTATCGCATCCTCCCGCAGGCCGTCGCCGTCCCCGGGAGCGTCGCGGAACTGGCGGCGCTGCTGCGGTGGGCGGCCGACACCCGCACCCCGCTCGTGCCGCGCGGCGCGGGGAGCGGCATGACCGGCGGCAACGTGGGGCCCGGCGTGATCGTCGATGTGAGCCAGCACTTCCGCGAGCTGATTGTTGACCCGGCGCGACGCCTCGCCCGGGCCGGTGCCTCCGTGACCTGGGTGGAGGTCAACGCCGCCGCCCGGGACTTCGGCCTGCGGCTGCCGCCCGACCCATCCTCAGGCGCGTTCGCGACGTCCGGTGGGATGGCGTCGACCAACGCGGCCGGCCCGCGATCATTGCGCTACGGCAGCGTGCGGCGCTGGATCGAGACGGTCGAGATTGTCGATGCGCAGGGAGAGATTCGACGCGTTGCGCGGGGAGCGGGATGGGGGATGCGGGATGCGTTCGCGCTGGCGCCGGACGAGCGACGGTTGATCGACGCCCGATTCCCGAAGACCCGCAAGAACTCCAGTGGCTACGCCCTGGACGCGTTCGCCGAGTCCGGCGACGAGCTCGACCTGTTGATCGGCTCCGAAGGCACCCTCGCCTTCATTACCCAGATCGAGTGGCGACTCGAGCCAATCCTCCCTGACGTCGCCGGGGTCGCGCTCGGGTTCGGGGCGCTCGAGGCCCTGGGGGACGCCGTCCCCTACCTCCTCGCCCTGAACCCCTCCGCCGTGGAGCTTCTCGACCGCACCATCCTTTCCTTTGTAGAAGAGGCGGGGGTGAGCCTCCCGTCGGGCCTCGCCTGCCTCCTCCTGGTCGAGTTCGAGCGCGAGACGGCCGCCGCCGCGCGCGGCGTGGTAGGCGACGCCGTGCGGGGCCTGAAGCACCTCACCGCGCACGTGGAGACGGCCGTGGACCGCGCCGGCCTGGAGCGGCTGTGGACGGTGCGCACCCTCGCCAGTCCCGCGCTGGCGCGGCTCTCGGAGACGCGGCGCTCGCTGCAGGTGATCGAGGACGGCTGCGTCCCGATCGCGCGCCTCGGCGACTACGTCACCGGCGTGCGCGCGGCGGCCGACCGGCTGGGGATCCCGGTCGTGCTGTTCGGCCACGCGGGCGACGGCCACGTGCACGTCAACACGTTGCCGGATGTGAGCCGGGCGGGCTGGGAGGACGGCGTGCGGGCGCTGTACGAGGCGGTCGCCGGCCTGCAGATGCGGCTCGGCGGCACACCGAGCGGCGAGCACGGCGATGGCCGGCTGCGGGCGGGGCTGTTGGAGCGGGTGTACGGTCCGGAGCTCGTCGCGGAATTCCGGCGCGTCAAGCGGGCGTACGACCCGCTCGAAATCCTCAACCCGGGTGTTATACTTCCGGCCGCCGATTGGGCGCCGCTCGCCGATCTGAAAGTGGGCGCGGGCGCCGCGCCGATTCCCGACGACATCGCCGCCCGGTTGCGCGAGCTGGAGCGAACCGCGACCTGGTCAACGCCGAAGACTACTCTCGCCGGCACCTGACACCCGCATGGAGATCTTTCGCGAACCCCGCGTCACGCTCATCGCCCGGCCCGAGTTCCTCGAGCCGGAGCATCTCAAAGTCCGCTGGCTCGGCGACTCCACGCCCGGCGAGCGGCTCGCCGAGTACGCGGGGCGGCTCTGCTACATGAGCCAGCACAATCCGGTGAACCGCACCACCGCCGATTACCTCGAGAACATCAAGAAGCAGGGGCACGGCTCGGTCCTCGAGCACTCAGTGTACGTGCTGCTCATCGAGGGGATCTCGCGCTCCTGCTCGCACGAGCTGGTGCGGCACCGCGCGGGATTCGGCTACTCCCAGATCTCGCAACGCTATGTGGACGAGTCGCACGCGGCGTTCGTGATGCCGCCGGCCGTCGCGGGCGACCAGGCGCTGGAGCGCGAGTGGGAGGCGCAGGTCACGGCCGCGCAAGCCGCGTACGTGCGCGCCGTCGAGGGGTTGATGGAGCGCTATACGTGGGTGACCGACAAGGTGCATCGCCGCAAGATGGCGCGCGAGGCGGCGCGCAGCGTGCTGCCCAACGCGACCGAGGTGAAGATCGTCGTCTCCGGCAACGCGCGCGCGTGGCGCACGACGCTCGAGCTGCGCTGCGGAGAGGGCGCCGAGCTCGAGATCCGACGGATGGCGGTCGCGTGTCTGCGCGTGCTGCAACGGGAAGCGCCCGCGTTGTTCTCCGACTTCGAGATCTCCGTCGCCGACGACAGACAAGAATGCGCGCGCGTGACGTACCACAAAGTTTAGCGACTGATGTCAGACGTCTGACGTCAAAAAAAATCTCCGACTTCCCTATTGCGCATCTCGCCTTTCTTTCGTATCGTGGTATCCAACAACGGGTTGTCGTCGGTTCCGACCGCCGCGGACGCGGCCTTTTTTGTAGGAGGTCACCCGAGACCACATGCGCATCGGTCTCGCGTACAACGAGAAACCCGACCCCGACAGCAGTCTCGACGACCCATCGAGCTCCGGCAGCGACGCATTCGTCGAGTGGGATGATCGCTCCACCATTGAGGCGGTGGAGCAGGCTCTGAGTCTCTTCGGCGACGTCGTCCGTCTCGAAGCCGACCTCTTCTTCCCGCAAAAACTCGCCCTCGCCCGCCCGCACCTCGTCTTCAACATGGCCGAAGGCCTCCACGGTCCCAACCGCGAGGCCCACGTCCCGGCGCTCTGCGAGTTTTTGGACATCCCCTGCACCGCGAGCGATTCGCTGACGCTCGCGCTCGCGCTGCACAAGACGCGGACCAAGCAGATCCTCACCCAGTGCGGCGTGGCGACGGCGCCGTTCGCCGAAGTCGCGACGGTTGATGAGGCGGACGCGGTGGGGCTGTCGTTCCCGTTGTTCGTGAAGCCGGTCCACGAGGGGTCGGGCAAGGGCATATTCGCCAACAACTTATGCCACTCCCTCGCGGCGCTGCGGGAGCGCGTGGCGTATCTGCTCGAGCGGTACCACCAGCCCGTGCTGGTCGAGACCTACCTGCCGGGCGCAGAGTTCACCGTCGCGATTCTCGGCAACGGCAGCGAAGCCGAGTGCCTCCCCATTGTCGGCGTTGACTTCGCGGCGCTTCCCCACGGCGTCACGCCTGTGTACGGCTACGAGGCGAAATGGGTGTGGGACAGCCCCAAGCGTCCGCTCGACCTCTTCCAGTGTCCGGCGCGCGTGCCGGCGCCCCTGGCGAAGGCGATCGAGCGCGTCGCGCTCGCTGCCTATCACGCCCTCGGGTGCCGCGATTGGTGCCGCGTGGACGTGCGGCTCGACGCCGCGGGGACGCCGAACGTGGTGGAGCTGAATCCGCTTCCCGGCGTCATCCCCGACCCGAACATGAACTCCTGCTTCCCCAAGGCGGCGCGCGTCGCCGGCATGACGTACGAAGAGCTCATCCAGGAGGTCGTGCGCATCGCCTGGAAGCGGATCACGGGGCAGGCGCTCGCCGGGTCGCAGGCGCGGGAAGCGACGGCGTGAGGGTCGTCGTCCTCTACGACCCGGGGGCCGACGACTGGACGGCCGACGACGTCGCCGCCGTCATGAAGGCGGTGGACGAGATCGCCGCCATCTTCGTCGGGCTGGGCCATCACGTGCAGAAGCTCCCGGTCCGCCACGATTGCCGCTGGCTCGCCGCCTGCCGGCGGGCCGACCTGGTCTTCAATCTGTGTGAGGGCGTCCACGGCGTCGCGGTGTGGGAGGATCACGTCGCGGCGATGCTCGAGTTCGCCGGCATCCCGTTCACCGGCTGCGGCTCGTGGACCATGGCGACGTGCCGCCGCAAGGCGGTCGCCAACACGCTGCTCGCGCAGGAGGGGCTGCCGGTGCCCCGCTGGACGCTGGCGCGCGGCACGATCCCCGACGACTTCCCGCTGCCGGCGATCGTCAAGCCCGCCGCCGAGGACGCGAGCACGGGGCTGGATCGCGGCTCGGTGGTGAGCGACCGCAAGACGCTGCGGTCGCGCGTCGCGGCG
>WNGI01002702.1_pt1 | contig 19682 bp, 19 predicted proteins | sample 5400621 | NCBI WGS metagenome assembly WNGI01 (sample SAMN13153374, study PRJNA577476) | soil metagenome | isolation source: 20 cm soil or saprolite under Garry oak tree replicate 1 | place: USA:California | collected 2016-06-15
GCCGTGATGATGATCTCACTGTGCGGGTTGGTAACCGCCCACCACAAAGCCAGACAGGCGGCCATGAACGTCTTGCCGCTTTTCTTGGGCTCCGAGAGCACAACCAGGCGAAACACAAGCTCGCCGGAAGGATCGCGCCGAAGCGCCATTTCCAGCACGCGCCGCTGATAGGGTGCCAGGCTGAACGGTTCGCCCTTCTCATCGCGCTTGATCACCTTGTCAATGAACTCAACCGGGCCGATGATCGGGCGAGATTTGCGTTTCATGCTTTTGCTTTTCCATTGGTTATGTAGCGTGCAACTGAAGTCCTCGTTAGGGCTATATTGGCACCAACCCTTTGTGGGGGCTTTGAAGCAGCCTCGGCAAGCTGTACACTCTTAGTACACGTGACGCACCCTCTATAAATTTCCCACCGTAGAATCGTCACACACACTGGCACCTTCGGTGGTGTCAAATGAAGCTGAAAAAAATTAAGTATGCGACTAAAGACTGGCGTCTTCATCAGGCGTGGTTCCTGAAAGTTTTCGGGCATTATTTCAAACTGACCGTAAAAATCCCGGGCTACAGCATCGGCTTGGCTGGTATGCTCTTGTTGATTCGGAGCTTGCTAAAGCAAGGCGTTTCACTATTTGGTTTGGCGTTCCTAATCGCCGGATTCATCTTAATCATCGTTGATATGATCTCCTAGCTGCAAGCTGTGGTTGAATCCCCGCCAACATCACACCTCATTCAACAGCTGGTAAAATTCGATAATACCGACGCGGGCAACTATCGCCTTGACCCGTTTCAAAGCGTGGTAATTGTACTTGCAGTGATCAGAGCAGAAGCGCCGTTTCGTCCTTCGCCAATGGCCACGGTTCAACGGCTCAATATCGGCGTTGCAGAATGGGTTACCACATCGCTGAGAATGCCCGCTGCTAGTCGTAACGACTAGATTAACGCACGCTGCGGGCTCGGCTTGGGTGATTGCCTCAGTTTGGCTGTCTGATTGCGTTAACGCGGCGATTTCCATCAATCCGCCTTGCCGTTGCCGTTAACGTGATCGGGTTGAAGCAACTCGCCGAGTGTTTTTACTTTGTGCCGGCGCTCAAGGCCGAGCATGGCCAAATAGCGCGCCAGTGCATCGCCCAACGATTGTCGCTCTCTGACAGCCGGTAAAAGCGCCCTCTTTCGCTTGTCGATCAGCGATGCCTGCTGAAGTAGCCAAACATCGACAGAATCAAGGATTAGCTTGGTTTTGATGGCAAACGAGATAATGGCGTCCTGCTGCGTGCTCACGTCGCCGCCAAGATCGTCGATCAAATCTTGACGCCAGCACGCAAGCGCTTTGCCTGTTGCGGTGCGTCTATCGAGCGCCCGGTTAGTGCCGAGCGCCTTAACTGCTCTCGTTACAGCATGCACACCATGCTTTAGGCGGTTTTGATTGCCTTTCGGTGCACCTTGAGCGGCTTTTGGCGGTTTTCAGGCTCCAATAGTCCCCGAGAATCGCCCCCAGAAATAAAAGCTACTGTGTTTTCAATAGCTTTCATCCCAGTCCTCGCGGCTCATATCCGCGGCGTCGTAGGTTCGACTCCTACCACCGCCACCAACACTTTCTCTGGCGTCTCGCACTCTTACCAGTCTCGTGAGCAATTCACGCATGATGTTGCTTTGAGTATTTTTACGCTGGCATTTGCCCCCCAGAGTTGCCCCCAAGACTTGCCTCCAAGGGTTTGCCAAGGTTCCGCACCGCCGCTTTCATGCGCTCCATGACCGTTCTGGCATAACGGCTCGTCGTGTTTAGGCTCGTATGCCTCATCAAGTTCTTGACCGTGTTCGGGTCCGTCACCTGCGCCGACACCTGAGTTGCGAAGTAGTCGCGCAATTCCTTCGTTGTTAGCTTCACCCCACCCGGATAATCTTGCTTCTTTAATTCCTTCCACGCTTTCATTGGCGCCGTGTTCGGGTTCGCTTCCATGTACCCGTTGAACGCCGTAACCCGCCTTATCTTCTCGAACAGACGGCGCCGGCTATAAATCTTTTTGCCCTTAGTCTGCACCGATCTCCCCGGAAAGAGAAAAGGCGAATCGTCGGTGCGTGTCGCCAGATAGGTTTTCAACTCGTCTTGCAGCGCCGGCGACATCGGCAAATAACACTCGCTCTCTTCGCTCTTGGTGCCCGGTACGTGAATCATTCCGCTCTCTAAATCGATATCGGTTCTTTCCAGTCTGTTTCCTTCATCCATCCGCAGACCAAGACACTCATGCGTCCGCCACCATGTGCGTTCGGAGGAATTCAGAACCGAAAAAGCGCGCTCGAAATCCTTCAGCTTCAGAGGCGGTTTCATCACTTTCCGATTCTGGATTAAATCAAGGTTGGCGCCGGATACCGGATTGACTCTCACAAAGGGTTTTTTGCGCTCGGGGTTTTTCATGGCCCAAAAGAACAGCGCGCGAAGATCCACGATGTAGTGCCAGATCGTTGAATTCTTGATGCCGCGCCGCTTGTTTAGTGTGCCTTCGAGGGAGACAAGCCAGCGATCCGTTTTGTTTTTCATACGGCTCCAAACTAGATACAAACGTGGGGCCGCCCCGACCGCCTGGCTCCAAGTTTGGCCAACGGAGGTCCGCCGAGGTTAATGTTGCCGGGATGGAACAAGTGACGACACCTGCCGGCAGCTTTAAAGTCTACAAACTTATCAGGAGCGAAAGCTGGACCGTTGGTAGCAAATTTGGGACGAGCAACAGTAGCACCACCACTTACTTCTATAGCCGTCCGGGCGCTGCGCACATTGCTGGGGGAGAGCACAACCGTCAAAACTCAATTGAGTTTTGGAAGCATATAATAGTCACTCGAAAGGTTCGAAGGTAGCAGATCTTCCTCCGAGCAGTGGAATTTTGTGGAGCAGTGACGCCTATGGCGCCCGGTTGTTTTCTGCGCTCAACGTGTTAGAAGAGCATTCCGCTCTCACGGAGGTTGACTATGGCCATTGATAAACGCAGGGCACTTCAACCCGTTCTTGACAGGATCGAAAAGGGATGGCAGATCACGAAGCCATCTCCCTTAAATCCTGATGACCTCGAAACCGAATGCATTTTTCAACACACAGCAGGACACAAAGAAGTAAAACTTGCCATCGATAATGGCCTCTTCCGACTCAGCAACGTATCCGAGCTTCAAGATCTTGTTCGATCTGCAGTCAAACCTGGCTCCAAAATTTACCTAGCAAGACCATGAGGTCGGACCGGGCGTAACTGATTCAAAAGCTGCTCGGCCAATCGTCGATCATCACGACCGAAATTTACACGCAGGTGGCGATCCGGCAGATAAAGACGGTGCACGCGAATACTCATCCGCGGGCTTGATCCAATCCGGGCGCCGGTGCGGCCGGCGGGTGTTTGGAAGAAAGAATCCGTAGTGGCGTGCGGACATGTCAGTATTGCTTACGTTCTAACTCTAGCAAAAAAACGCTTGTAAGTTCCTGATAGTTTTAAGCAAAGCGTTTGTCAGAAAAATGGGAATTAATTGTGGCATCTTTTGTGCGTTCTTTTCGCGTAAAATCTGCAAGGATTTGTTTATGTTGTTTTTGGCGCTTGCCGTTGTTGCCCTGATCGGTTCCACGTTTATTCCAGTCGGCCTGCTCGGGCCCCAGCAGGCTCATGCGTGGGTGCCTGCGGTTCCAGAACCTGGTTCGTTAATATTGCTCGGAACGGGATTACTAGGACTAGTTGGCTACCTACGCAAACGGTAGACTGAGGTCAACACCGCGCCCGGCAGGTTAGCGGCCTGTTACTCGGCTGAGATCCGGCGCCCTCTCCGGCGCCGGGTCTCCAGGCTTCCACCAAAAATCTTGGTTATAGTCACGCCGCGCATTCTGCATAATCCGCCTGAAACTCTGGTCGGGTCGACTTCTATCAACCGCATGGTTGCATTCTACCGCGTCGAGCGATAAATGCCGGACGTCATGCCGTACGCGCTTTTACGCCAACACGCACCTGCGGGCGTGAGGCGGTTCCCTCAAACTTGGGTTTTGGATTCTGCTGCGCCGATCTGATCGTCAAGGTATGGCAGGATCACTTTCGCGGGTTCTAGTCTGAAACGCGCCAGGATTCAACGAGCTAGTCAGGGGAAGGTGTTCGGTGCCGACCCGATAACTGTATTCTCTAGTTGGGCGAAGCGGAATTCCCATTGCCTCTCCCGGATCATCCGCTGCCCCTGCAGCCTGCGAATCTGGTTTCAGTCTAAAGTCGAATCCTTCCGGAAGCACGAACTCGCTCCGATCCAGTTTCCAACTTTGACCTATGTCCGCTCGAGTCTTGAGATCGAGGTCTCCTTTGCCGACCAGGACATTATTTAAGACCTTTACATATGCAGACCCGGGGCGCGCCACGATGAAAACGCCGCCTTCAACTCTATCATTCACGATCGTATTATGTGAAAGATAAAGATCGTTTCGTGACCACCTGTAGCCTTCAGCACCGAAAGAGATAATAGTCGGGTTCTCTGTATTTTCGCCCTGCTCAATCAGGTTCCCGACGACGAAGGCCAAGCCACCGACGGGAAATTCCAACTCGTAACTCGCCCGGCCGCCAGGTTCATCGGTGAGCCGGTTATAGTAGATGAAATTTTCTCGAGCGCGCGTCTTCAGCAGGTGACCGACCCGCGCGTGATGGAAATAGCTCCCTTGTACGATGAAGCTCTGTATCGTCCCAACGTAAAGGTTGTGGCTCTGCCCGTCGCCAGCACCATTGTGGCCAAACTCCGAATCTTCAATTTCCAGAATCGTCGAGGGGTCATTGCCGACAAGCATCCCATTTTCGTTGTCGGTAAAGACGCATCTCCGCACTGCTAGTTTCCCTCGCTCCAGCCTGATCCCAGCACCGTTCCGATGAGGTACTCTCGCCCCGATAAATTCGATGTTTTCGATTACGATATCGCCCCCGCGTATGACCCAAATGCCTTTTCCTTCTGCGGCCTGTCCAGCCGCAATCAACCGAGGGCGTCCTTCAATACCACGAATTTTTAGTTTGGTCTGCGTCCAGATTGCTGTATCTCCTAAATAGTCGCCTGCTGCGATTTCGATGGTATCTCCGTCCTTAGCCAAATTAGCGGCAGCCGAGATTGTTTTAACAGGGTATTCTTTCCCAACGCGGATGGTTCTTGGAGTGCGCTGCTGCTCTGACGACTGCGCCATCGCCACCCCGCTCGGAATTGGCCAGGGGGCCAACGCCGTTGACATGACGGACATGCATAACGCCAGACTAAAACCAATCGTTGGTATTCTGCCCATGCAACTAAGCAGCATTATCTCTAACTCGTCAATCTGAAATCTCCACGGTGTTCGCGAAATCGAAGCGTTCGGAGTCTAATGTTATACGTGGCGGGCGAGGCAGCATCAAGCACGCGAACACGCACCCGCGGACTTGATCAATTCGGGCGACGGAACTTGCGCGCTCGCTCTAAATTCCATAATCTCGTCGTGTGCTCATCCTACGCGTGAAAAAAATTCTTATTCACAACCACCCGACTAAAACTCTACTCCCTTGACGGTAAACTGTGGTTCAGCAAGGCGGGAGATTTCAAACAATTTAAGCGCCGGGCGGCAGCAAAGACGGGTATGCAAAAACATCTCGCCGGCTCTATTTCGCGGAAAATGCCGATCGCGACTTACCACCCGAATTTTTGACGATAGCCACTTTCGGCGCGCAAATTGAAGAGCATTCAAAGTGTCACGCACCCGCGGGTGTGACACTTATCCAAAGCTAGAAGCAAGAGCCGTAACGCTCTACGTATTTAGGATCAGCGAACATACACGACGCGCACACGTACTGTTCGTTCTCGCGCCGGTACTCTTCCCACTTTGTCATGTCATAAAATCCAGCGGTAAACTTTTCGCCTCGAATTCCCTCAACGATTCGTTTGCAACGGTCACAGATAACTTTAATTGTTTTGATTCGAGAGTGCGAAGAAGCTTTAACTGACATGCACTGTCTCCTTTTTTCTTCCCGCCGCGGGATATCCAGGAAACGTGACTACAGTTCCAGCGGCAAGCCTGCAGAACGAAGCGCTTCGTGTATTGAAGCGAGCACGCCCGGGGCAATGACCGGCATGCAGCAACAAATTCCGAGCTTCGGTTTCATCGCAGCTGACAACGGCGTTGCTGAGTTAGAATAGAAAATCGCTGCCGTGGGGTCCGGCAGCGATCCATTCATGGAGATCGATCTCTTCGTCCTGAATTACGAGGCGGAGTCACAACTCGAAGGAGTGCCTACGCAAGCGGTAACCTTGCTCCAACCGGAGGCTAAGCCGTTGCCAATATCCGTATTCTTGATGGCAACCCAAAAAACCAGAGCGACCAAAACAACGATCAACGTGTATTCGACCAAGCCCTGGCCATCCTCTTCAACGAGCAACCGTTTAAAAAGCTCTCTCATATGGTTTCACCCCCTTTCATTCACCTGAGCACGCGTTCTGTCATATTCAGCGGAGCACGCGTTGTGCCGTTACCCTCGATAGGAATTTGAAGAAGTTGGCTTAACGTCTAGGAGTCAAACTCTCACAATGCGGGCGGCAACTTTGCCTGATAAAATTTTCCTCATACGAATCAGGTCAAACTGTCGACTCGATGGAAGGTCTTGATGTTGGGAGGCGGCGCTGGTGCGATCTGAGTCCGGTTGCAATAAATACTGATCGGCGATAAACGCCGGTATCATGCCGTATGCGCTTCGATTTTACGGCTTTAATTTATTCTCCAGAACTGGTGTCGGCAATCTCTGCAGCCGGATGGCCTAAAAAAAGTAAGCTCAACGCTTTGTCTATCATATTCATCAGATGAGATGGGCGGACGTCGCTGCTATCGTAATATGGACAGACAATTAGGCGTTTACTTTTTGTTGCCACGTTTTGATGTTGCGCGATTGTCAGCCTTGGTCCATCGCCTGGCCGATCGCTCACGGTGCGCTTTTCCTTCGGTCCTGATGACGATCTCGTCATTGTGAGTTCTTTGATTTGAATAGAGAGTCAGCGAGAAAGCTAAGCCTCGTAATGTCGTTGACGATCTCAGACCTGACTGGATTTTCTCTCGGCGTCTCGGCAAACTGGCGCGCAAGCTTATCCATTCGTCGCAAGAGCGTCTCAACAGTCGGACGCTCGGAGGGTAAGCCCCTTCGCGGTTGGCCGGATCGTCCAACCTTTCCGTGTATCCTTTGGATTTCGTCCCGGATGGTACCTACCTGCGAAAGTTCCTCGGCGATTGCCAGCGCACGGGGATCACCCTTTCGTATTGCGGTATATTCCTGCGTCAACTTGGCCAAACGTCTGTTCATCATTTTCAAAACAAGAGGATAAAGCATAGTGCCGCCAGGTTTCCTCTTTCACCGCGTAAATTGGATCCAACGCAACGGGCGTTGCGGTGCGCTGTCCTCGCACTGTCCTGCCCGTTCGCGAATCGCCTCGGTCGGTGCTACTGCTCAGAAGATTTCCCGATGGTAATGCTAGGGTTGGTTCAAGAAGAATTAACCGGGCTAACTCGCTTGCGAGCAATGGTTATGCCATGGGCGTACAATTCTAATACCGCGATTTGTCGTGCGTGCAATGGAGCGTCTTGAAAAAAGAGTAAGTGAAACGTTCACAACCTGTCTCTAAAAACATGACGGGAAGAAAGGAGCGGGGATCCGCTCATACGCGTTCACGAAGAACGATTTCCTAAAATGGAATGGCCCGGCCGATGCAACTGCACAACCGTCGGCTTTCTCTGCCCGTTCGCCCACATTCCTTGACTGTGCAGCTCGCGGAGATGCCACTCGACCGTGTCTTCCAAATCCAGCGGGTTCTCGGGCGACGGCTGCCAGATCCTGTGCGACACCAGCTTGATTGCGCCCTCGGCAGTCCACGTGACCGCCACCACCGCGGCTGCGTCGTGTTTGGTCGCCAAGTCGACGCCGACACACCCGCGGCCGGGGTATGCCCGGCGAACCGGTGAAGAGAATCACCGAGATCGTTGTGGATCCATGGTAAGCGCACCGATCGATCATGACGCTACAAGCGGCGGGATTACCGATCAGGGAATTTCCGCAGACCGTGGGTAATACGACGCGCATGGGGCAAGTGTTATTCGATTTGCTGACGGCAGAAAGTTGCAATTCTATCCGGCGGCGGATCTACGACAGCAGGCGCTTTCAACCGTGGGGATTGAGACATCTCGAGGCGTCAGGATCGGCAAGGATAAAACGTCAAAGAAGATCGACGCGATTGTCGCGCTCGCGATGGCATGCGTTGCGGCTGTTGACGGGTCCATGCCGTTTCGCTTCATGCCCGATCCAAACGCCGGTGAAACTCAATGATGCCGACTTTGTTGAGCAGCGTTCGAGCACGCCTCAAAGCGTAGCCGTCTATTCGGCATGAGGTGCAACAATAGCGCCTTAGTCCTTAGCGCCTTGGTCCTTCGCCATCTATCCTGCAAGGGGTTGATGATGGAGTCACAAAACGGGTTATGACACCGTTCAGGATGCCCGCTGCTAGTCGTTAACGCAGTCCTGGCGCACGTTCCCGGCTCTGCATGGGTGATGCGTCAGTTTGTTCAGTCTTCACGCCTGATCCAAGGTTGTGTAAAATATCTGCCGAAATGGACCAGCCTGAATTTTTGGTGATACTGGTGGTTCTTGTTGTTGCCGCCGTTATTTATCTGTTTTTTCCCAAGTAGGCGTAACGCGGTGGTTTCCATCAATCCGCCTTGCCGTTGCTGGTGACGGGCTTGTCGGGGTTCTCGTTTTCATCGTGGGTGAGCAAGTCGTGAAGCGAAAGCGCTTTAACCCTGCGATGAAGGCCAAGTGCTCTTAGATCCTCTCTCAGATGGCCGGCAAGCTTGGTTCGCGTGTCAACGACAGGGATCACCTTGCCCTTGCCCACAATGCCGCCGTCGAGCGCCATCAAGTATTCATCGAGCGTGCCGACATAGAGCAGAGTCTTTACGGCATCGGCGATGATCAGCCGCTCTTGCGGACTCGGATCGTCGCCAAGCGCAGTGATTAGTTCCTGCTCTTTTTCTCGCAAAACCCTGTAGAGAGAAGTTCTGCCATCTATCTTCGCGCCCTCGAGCATTCGGCGGAAAGTGTGAAGAGAATGTTCAACGGCAGGCTTATTAGTTTTGGAGGTACGAACGCCGAACGTATTGCCCTTTTTAAACGACATTTTGCCTCTTGGTTGTCTCCACTATCTGCCTCCAGAACTAATTCTGTGAGCAATTCCGATAGATTAAGGTCACTGTCAGCGCGGCTCATAGCCGCGGCGTCGTAGGTTCGACTCCTACCACCGCCACCATTTCCTCCACTCGCCGGAGGCGCGTTCACCGCGGGTTTAATCGAACACCGGAGTCGATCGGCGCACTAGAATTTCTTCGACCACGCCTCTTGTCCATATCGTTCCCGCACCAGCGCCTCGATTCGCTTTAGCGGAACTTGCGAAAAAGCTTCCCCGGCGAACCAAACTTCTCTCAAACTATTGCACACCACGTCGGAAGCGAGACCAAGATTGGCAAGAAATGCGGCATGTCGCCGGCCGCGGCGGTACGGCGGCTGTTTAGCCGGCACGTGCAGATAGCATTCGACCAAAGATAGATCAAAACCCAAAAGGAAAGTGCCGTGGATGAGAACCGCACGGGATTTTCGGTATTGCGCGTTTCCAGAAAATTTGCGCCCCGCAACGGTGAGATCACTGATACCGTCTATGCGCACTGCCACACCGGATAATTGCGCAATCAAGTCGCGATGTCGTTCCAAAACGTAATGAAAATCGCCGCCGATGCTGCTTGGCCGATGCGCGGTGCTCGTCAAGATCAGCGAGTAATTGAGACAGCCGGGGCCCTGCATGACGGTACCGCCGCCACTCATACGGCGCAGGATAGAAATTCCATTCGCTTCACAGGTAGCAACATTGACTTCCGAGGTCATGGAATTGGCATGGCCGAGCACGACAAAATAGTTAGCGGATTGCCACACGCGCAGGAGAGAGTCGTTAAGCTGCTGCGTCTCAGCTAGCTCGAGCAAGGCCTCATCGCAAGCGAGATTGCGAGCGGGATCGTCGAAGGCGAGATCAAGGTATTTCATCCGTTTCAGTTGATTTTGTTTGTATTTTGTTGTCTGCTAAAATGAATCAAATGGAACGCGAGAACAAAACTGCTGCCGACGTTATGCCGGTCGATAACGACCGTCCGAACGGCAAAAACAACAAGAACGAACGGCACAAATGGATTGCTTCGTTAGAGTATATCCTTGAATATATTTTAAAGAACGAACAATCGGAACAAGCCACGCTCCTCCTCGATGAGCTCACGGGCAGACTGCGGCAGTCGGGAGTAAAAATTCCCTATTCGGTCAGCACGCCATATATCAATACGATCTCCCGCGAAAAAGAGCCGCCTTATCCCGGCAACCGTGAAATCGAGCGACGCATAAAAAGCTACGTCCGCTGGAACGCTATGGCGATGGTGGTCAAAGCCAACCGCCTTCACCCGGATATCGGCGGCCATATCTCCACTTATGCCTCGTGCGCGACTCTTTACGAAGTCGGCTTGAACCATTTCTTCCGCGGCGGCGACGGCGATAATTATGCGGACATGATTTATTTTCAGGGTCACGCATCGCCCGGCGTCTACTCGCGCGCCTATATCGAATGGCGCATCAACGCGCCCAAGTTGCACCATTTTCGCCAAGAGCTATCCGCGGTCGGAGGGGTATCCTCATATCCTCATCCCTATCTGATGTCCGACTTCTGGCAGTTTCCGTCGGTCTCCATGGGGCTAGCGCCGATCATGTCGATCTATCAAGCGCGCTTCGCGCGGTATCTCAAGAGCCGCGGTTTATTAACCGGCGAAGGGCCCAGGGTTTGGTGCTACGCCGGCGACGGCGAAATGGATGAGCCGGAAGCGTCCGGCGCGCTGACTCTGGCGGCACGGGAGAATCTCGACAATCTCATTTGGGTCGTCAACTGCAACCTGCAACGCTTAGACGGACCGGTGCGCGGCAACGGCAAGATCATTCAGGAGCTCGAGGCACTATTTCGCGGCGCGGGCTGGAACGTGATCAAGGTCATCTGGGGTTCAGATTGGGATCCGCTGTTGGAAGCCGACGAAAAGGGACTTTTGCTCAAACGCATGGAAGAGGCCGTCGACGGTGATTACCAGAAATATTCCGTCGAGCCCGGCAGCTATACGCGCAAGCATTTCTTCGGTAAATATCCCGAGCTTTTGGAAATGGTCAATCACATGACCGATGATCAGATCCGGAAATTACTGCGCGGCGGCCATGATCCGATGAAAGTTTACGCTGCGTATAAAGCCGCGGTCGAGCACAAAGGTTCGCCGACGGTCATTCTCGCCAAGACGGTCAAAGGTTACGGCATGGGTGAAGCCGGCGAGGGACGCAATATCACCCATCAACAGAAAAAATTGAACGAGCGCGAGCTCCGCGAATTTCGCACCCGTTTTGATATTCCGCTTCCCGACGAAGAAGTCGTGGAGACGCCATTTTATCGCCCGCCGCTCGACAGCCCTGAGACACAATATTTGCTCGAACGCAGAAAGCAGCTGCGCGGCTTCGTTCCCGAACGCAAGGTCAGAGCCACACCGCTGCACTTGCCGGACGACAACGATTACGCAGAATTCTTAAAGGGCACCGGCGATCATCCCATATCGACGACGATGGCGACCGTCCGGCTTCTCACCAAACTTTTGCGTCACGACGATCTCGGCAAGCGCATCGTGCCAATCATTCCGGACGAAGCACGAACATTCGGCATGGATTCGCTGTTCCGCCAAATCGGGATCTATTCTCCCAAGGGTCAGCTTTATGAACCCGTCGATCGCGAAACTTTGCTTTATTACAATGAAGCCAAGGACGGACAGATTCTCGAAGAGGGCATCACCGAAGCAGGCGCCATGTCGTCATTCATCGCCGCCGGCACCGCGTACGCCAACCTGGGAATCAACATGGTTCCTTTCTATTTTTATTATTCGATGTTCGGTTTCCAGCGCATCGGCGACCTGATCTGGGCGGCGGCGGACAGTAAGACCAAGGGTTTTCTCTTGGGCGCCACCGCCGGTCGCACGACGCTCAATGGTGAAGGGCTGCAGCATCAGGACGGGCACAGCCACCTGTTGGCGAGCACCGTGCCGACCTTATTGACCTACGACGCCGGCTTTGCTTATGAGATCGCCGTCATCATCAAAGATGGTTTGCGCCGGCTGTACGCCGACGGCGAAGATTATTTTTACTACCTGACGTTATACAATGAGAACTACAACATGCCCGCCATGCCGCCCGGCGCGGAGGACGGTATTCTCAAAGGCTTGTATAAGCTCAAGCCGGCGAGCCGAGGCAAAAAATTTAAGGCGCATATTTTCGGCAGCGGACCGTTGCTCAAGGAAGCTCTCAGGGCGCAGGAAATTTTGGCCGAACAGTTCGACGTTTCCGCCGATGTTTGGAGCGCGACGAGTTACAAGCTTCTGCGCGGCGATGCGCTTCGGACCAGACGCTGGAACATGCTCCACCCGACCGCGCCGCCGAAGAAATCCTATATCGAATCGATTTTACAAGATGAGGAAGGCGTATTTATCGCGGTATCGGATTACCTGAAAATGGTTGCCGATCAGATCGCCCCCTGGGTGCCCGGCGGGTTGACGAGTCTGGGGACCGATGGTTTTGGCCGCAGCGACACGCGGGAAAATCTCCGTCGCTTTTTTGAAGTAGACGCTGAACTCGTCGCCGTGGCGACACTTTATGCGCTTTACCAAAAAGGTTTACTGGCGGCGCATCGGGTGGAAGATGCGATCAAAACGCTTGGCATCGATCCCGAAAAACCATTCCCCTTTTATCTGTAATAGTCCGATCAACAGCTAGACCCTCTTTCCATGGACGTTAAACTACCGCAGCTTGCTGAAGGCGTAGAGTCCGGCACGGTGGTCAGCATCCTTATCGCCGAGGGCCAGGAAATAAAAAAAGACCAACCCTTCATGGAGTTGGAAACTCAGAAAGCCGTGGGCTCGATTCCCGCGCCGAATTCCGGCGTTGTGACCAAGATTCATGTTAAACAAGGCATGGAAGTCACCGTCGGCCAAGTGTTGATTAGCATCGATGCCGGCGGCGGCGCGACGGCGTCAACCGCCGCCACGACAACTTCACCGCAACGTACCGCCGGCCGTCCGACCCCCTCTCAGCCCGCCACGCCGGCGAACCATCGATCCGTTTCGTCGAACGCATCGGCAAACGCGGCAATCGGCGGTTATCGTTACGAATCGAAAAGCGGCGCGCCACCCCCGGCACCGCCGGCGATTCGCAAGATCGCGCGCGAGCTCGGCATCGATCTGACCCGAGTGAAAGGTAGCGAGTCCGGCGGCAGGATCAATCTCGGTGATCTGCGCGATTACGTCGAGCATCTACAGCAGATCGCATTTCATGGCGCACCACCCGCCATTCAACCGGCTCAGGCTGGCGCGCCCGCCCCGAGCGAACCCGTCGATTTCGCCAAGTGGGGCCCGATTCGTCGGGAAAAAATGTCGCCGCTGCGGCGCACCGTGAGCCGGCGCATGGTGGAATCGTGGACAACCATTCCCAAAATAAATCAATTCGCCGACGCCGATATCACGGCGCTGCTGGCGTTGCGCAAAAAGCATGCGGCCACGTATGAAAAGAAAGGCGCGCATCTGACGCTGACGTCGTTCTTGCTGCTCGTGCTCGGGCGCGCCTTGAAAAAGCACCCGCGGGCAAATTCCAGTATGGACGCATCCTCGCTCGAAATTATCTATAAAGACTACTGCCACATCGGCGTCGCCGTGGACACGGAAGGCGGCCTGATCGTGCCGATTTTGCGCGACATCGATCGGAAAAGTCTCTTGCAGCTTTCCGAGGAGCTGCACGCGCTCACCGAGAAGACCCGTCAGCGCAAAATATCTATCGACGACCTTCAAGGGGGTAGCTTCACGATTTCCAATCAAGGCAGCATCGGCGGCAGCCATTTTACGCCGATCATCTACGCGCCCCAGGTCGCGATTCTCGGCGTCGGACAAGGACAAGCCAAACCGGTCGCCGTTGACAGCAAAATCGCCATCAGAACGATCCTGCCGCTTTGTCTCGCTTACGATCACCGCGTTCTCGACGGCGCCGACGCCGTGCGCTTCTTGAAAGAAGTCATCGCTGGACTGGAAGCGTTCGACGAAGCGGATTTGCAGCTCAAGTAGTTTTGCCTATGGATCCGATCAACACTGAAATCCTCGTTCTCGGCGCCGGCCCCGGCGGCTATACCGCGGCATTTTACGCCGCTGACAAAGGTAAAAAAGTAACTCTCGTCGAACAGAGTCCTCGCCTCGGGGGCATTTGCTTGAACGTCGGCTGCATTCCGTCGAAAGCGTTGCTCCACGCTACAGAAATTCTGCGCGAAGCGAAGGAGTCGTCACACCGCGGCATCGAATTCAGCCAGCCGAAGCTCGACCTCGACAAACTCAGAGCATGGAAAGAATCGATTCTCGACAAGCTCGGCCAAGGCATCAAAGGGTTGGCGCAGCATCGCAACGTCGAAGTCGTACACGGCCGGGGCCACTTCGAAGATTCGCAAACCTTGCGCATCGAGACCGACGCAGGTCAAAAATTCATTCGGTATCAAAAGGCGATCATTGCCGTCGGCTCCAAGCCCGCCATGCCCAACGCCTTCGACCTCGGCAACAAACGCATCATGACTTCGTCAGAGGCGCTCGAGCTACCCGACCTCCCGCGCGATCTATTGGTGGTCGGCGGCGGCTATATCGGCATGGAACTCGGCACGGTTTACGCGGCCCTCGGCAGCAACGTGGTTGTGCTCGAAGCGCTCCCTTCGATTCTCACGGGGGTCGATGCCGATCTGGTGCGCCCGGTCAGCCGCGTGGCACAGAAAGCCTTCAAAGAAATCCGTCTCAACGCCAAAGTCTTGAAAATGGCCACCGCCGGCAAGCAAATCAAAGTGACCGTGGAAATCGATAAGCAGCCGCGCGAGGAGCTTTATGATCGAGTGCTCGTGAGCGTCGGTCGCGCGCCTAATCTCGCCGATCTGGGGCTTGAAAACACCCAAGTGTCCAAGGACGATAAGGGCTTCATTCACTGCAACGCACAGCAACAGACCGACGACCCGCATATCTATGCCATCGGCGATATCTGCGGCGGCGTCTTGTTGGCGCATCGCGCGTCGCGCCAGGCGAAAGTTGCCGTGGAAGCGTTGCTTGGTGAAGCGAGCGCCTTTGAGAACATCGTGATTCCCGCGGTCGTGTTCACCGATCCCGAAGTTGCGTGGTGCGGTTTGACTGAAACCGAAGCAAAGCAAAAAGGCATCGAGGTTCAGGTCGCAAAATTTCTTTGGGGCGCCTCCGGTCGCGCGCTCACGCTCGACCGGCCGGACGGCCTGACCAAGCTCATCATCGAACCAGAAACCGAACGGATCCTCGGCCGACCTCGCGGACTCGGTCCATCCACACCCGACACTTTCGGAAACGTTGATGGAAGCGGCGGAATCGTTTTACGGCACGGCGACTCACGCGCTTGCGCGGCGCCCCTTATAATAATCCTTGGCCGCCTTTTCCACCCTTCTCTCCGTTCTTTCCAGCTCGTGACAATGGTTCTTGTTTCATGCCCCCTGTTGGATGCTATAATCAGGGTTGCAGCTGGGGGGTCTCATGGAAGTGAATCCCTCTCTCGTGGAAATCTCCGGAGATGGCCTAACGATCGCCAAGGTCGCTTCGGTCGCCCGCCTCAATAAGCGCGTTGAACTCGTATCCCATCCCAACGTACGGGAAAAAATTTCCGCGTCGCGGTGGCTGTTAGAGAAAAAACTAGCGGCCGGAGAGATCATTTACGGCGTCAATACCGGCTTCGGCGGCAACGCGCGCTATCTCATCCCGCCTTCAGAAATCTCCAAGCATCAAGAAAATATGTTCCAGTTCCTCGCCTGCGGGGTGGGCGCGGCTTTGCCGCAAGATACCGTACGCGCGGCGATGTTGCTCAGAGCCAACGCGCTGGCCAAAGGATTCTCCGGTGTGCGCCTGGTGATCATCGAAAAACTTCTCGACCTCCTCAATAAGCGCATCACGCCCGTGGTGCCGCGCTACGGCTCGGTGGGAGCGAGCGGCGATCTGATTCCGTCGGCCTACATCGCCCGAGCGCTGTTGGGTCAAGGAGAAGTTTACTATCAAGGCACCGTCCGGCCCGCAGATCGAACCCTGGCCGACGCCCGCATGGAACCGCTTCGGCTCGAAGCCAAGGAGGCGCTCGCCCTGGTCAATGGCACCACGGTGATGACGGGGATTGGCTCGCTGGTGATTGACGACGGCGCTTATCTTACCGCCACAGTCTTGGCGTGCGTGAGCTTGGCATTGGAGGCGCTTGGCGCCACTGACGACCCGTTCAAAGACGCCATTCACCAGGCAAAAAACCATCCGGGCCAGATCACCGCGGCAGCTTTTTGCCGCGAGCTTCTCAGTGCCAGCGGCAATGTTCGCAACCTCGACCTCCTCCGCGCTCAGCTGAGCGAGAGCAGAGAGGCGAAGCGCCAAGGCGTGGTCCGCGCCGAGGAATCGATTCAGTCGCCCTACTCGCTGCGCTGCGCGCCGCAAGGTCTCGGCCCCCTTCTCGACGCTCTGGAGGAATATCGAAGGACCCTCGAGCGCGAGGCCAACTCCGTCAATGACAACCCATTGGTCGATCCCGTTCGGGGCGAGATCTACCACACGGGCAATTTCTACGGCGGTCACGTGGCGCGCGCGCTCGATGGCTGGAAAATCGATCTCGCCACCCTGGCCAACTGGCTTCATGCCATCATGGCGATGCTCGTCGACGAGCGCTTCAGCAACGGGCTGCCGAACAATCTGTCACCCAATCCCGGAGTTTCCACCGGCTTCAAAGGCGTGCAGCTGTGCCTGACGAGTCTGGTCTGCGCGCTTCGCCAGCTCGCCCAGCCGAGCATGATTCACACCCTGCCCACCGAGCAGTACAACCAAGATATGGTGAGCCTGGGCACGCATGCGGCGCTAACCGCCATGGACATGACCGCCCTGGCGCGAGAGGCCGCGGCGATGGTGCTCATCGCCCTCTGCCAGGCCATTGATTTGCGGCGCGCGGCCAACCATCTCGGCAAAGGCAATCAGGCCATTTATGCCAGGCTGAGAAGCGAAGTGACGTTTTTAGACGAGGATAGGCCACTGGACGGAGACATCGCCAAAGTCAGCGCGCTGATTCAAAAAAGGCTCATTCCTCTTCCCGACTGGAGGGCCGGACCATGAATATCTTCGATGTCTTGGAATACGGCAACGGTCATTTTCCCAAGAAGCAGGCGATTTTGTTTGCCGGCGAGAGCATCGCCTACGGTGAGCTTTACCAGCGAGCTTGCCGGCTGAGCTCAGCGCTCGAACAAGTCGCCCACCTCAAGGCCGGCGATCGAGTCGCGCTCTTTTTACCCAACTGGCCGGAATTCATCACGGCCTATTACGCCGTCGTGCGCCTGGGCGCCATTGCGGTTTCCTTGAACGTTATGCTCAAGCACGACGAAGTTAAGTTTATTCTCAACGATTCCGAATCATCCATCCTGATCACCGCAAACAAGCTCATCGAGCAAGTTCCCAACGCCCGGGAAGTTTCCTCGCTCAAGAAGATCCTGTGCGTCGACAAACCGCAGCGCGCCGATGTATTTCCGCTCGAGGATTTTCTCGCGCTGGCATCGGGCAAAACCTCGGCCGCAGATTTAGCGAACGATGACGGCGCAGCAATTCTTTACACGTCGGGAACCACCGGAAAACCGAAGGGCGCGCTGCTCTCCCACGGCAATATCGCCTCCAACGTCCGGGCCACCCGCCACCACACGCAAATGGCATCGGACGATCGATTGATTTGCTATCTGCCGCTTTTTCACTGCTTCGGTCAAAATTTTATCATGAACGCAGCGCTCGATGCCGGCGCAACGCTCGTGCTCCACGAGCGTTGCCAAATCGAAGAAATTCTTGAGTCCGTCAAAACCCACCGGGTCACCATGTTTTTCGGCGTCCCGCCGGTTTATCAGCGCCTGCTCGCCGTGCCCAATATCGAAGAATATTTCCATAACATCCGCTACTGCTTCACCGCCGCCGCGCCTATGCCGGTGATCGTGGCGCGCCAATGGCAACGAAGAGTCGGGCAGATCATCCATGAAGGCTACGGCCTGACCGAGACTTCGCCTTTCGCCAGCTACAATCACGATTCGATGTACCGCGAAGGCAGCGTCGGCACGGCCATAGAAAAAGTCGAGATGAAAATTGTCGGTCCCGAAGGGCGCGCGCTACCGGTGGGCGAAACCGGAGAGATCGCGATCAAGGGCCCCAATGTAATGCTGGGCTATTTCCGCCGACCCAAAGAAACCGCCGAAGTCATCCGCGATGGATGGTTTTTGACCGGAGACATCGGCAAGACCGACGCCGACGGCTATTTCTACCTGGTGGACCGCGCCAAGGACATGATCAATGTCTCGGGCTTCAAGGTGTGGCCGCGCGAGATCGAGGAAGTTTTGCTCCAGCACCCGAGCGTGAGCGAGGCGGCAGTTGTCGGCATCGAAGATGCGCACTCGGGCGAAGCGGTCAAAGCTTTCGTCGTCTTGAAACAGGGCGCTGCCGTCGACGAATCGGAGATCATCGCTTATACCAGGGCACGTATCGCTGATTATAAAGCGCCGCGATTTGTCGAGTTCATCGACCTTTTGCCGCGCAACCCGGCGGGGAAGATCCTCAAGCGCGAGCTTAGAGAGCGCGAGCGAGAACGAAGAGCAGTGACGACGCCCCATGCAGCCTAAGCCGAGCCCACAGGCTGCGAGGAGAACCAATTTGGCGACATGTCGCAATTCCCAAATAATCGGCGGCCCCATGCCGTAATCCAGGCGCTGGAGATTCCATGGCAGACCGCGTTGCAATCATCGGCATTGGCTCTAGTCAACTTAAACCGGCGACGCCGGCGCGCTCGTTCAAGGAGCTCGTCTTTGAGACGGCGCAAAAGGCCTACGCCGATGCCTCCGTTCGCTTCGACGAGATCGATTCCTTCGTCACCTGCGCCGAAGATCTCAACGAAGGTATATCGATTTTTGATGAGTACACCCCCGATCAGCTCGGCGCGGTGCAAAAGCCCATGCACACCCTCACTCAAGACGGGCTTCACGGCATCGCCGATGCGCTGATGCAGATTCGCTCCGGAATCGCCGAGATCGTCGTCGTCGAGGCGCACAGCAAAGCGTCCAACATCCAAACGCCGGACTGGGTTCTCGACTATGCTGTGGATCCGGTCTACAACCGGCCGCTCGGTTTTACACCCCACGCCATAGCCGCGCTGGAAATGAACCGCTTTTTGAGTCGAAGCGGCATCACCGGCTCCCAGTGCGCTCAAGTCGTGGTCAAAAACCGGCGCAACGCGCGCTTTAATCCGTTGTCCGCGTACCCGCTCGATCCCGATCTGGCGCAAGTCGAATCATCGCCTTATCTCGCCTATCCGCTGCGTGAAGCCGAGCTGGCCAAGAGCGCGGACGGCTGCGTCGTGGTCGTCGTCGCAAACGAAGCGAAAGCGCGCAAAGCGCCAAGCCGACCCTTGTGGATTTTGGGCAGCGGCTTCGCGACCGACAGTTCGACTTTGGAATCGCGCGATTGGAACAATGCCGAGTACGCCCGACTCTCAGCTCGA
>WNGI01002618.1_pt1 | contig 19674 bp, 23 predicted proteins | sample 5400621 | NCBI WGS metagenome assembly WNGI01 (sample SAMN13153374, study PRJNA577476) | soil metagenome | isolation source: 20 cm soil or saprolite under Garry oak tree replicate 1 | place: USA:California | collected 2016-06-15
CTCACCGGTGCGGTGATCGCCGCCACGGGCTCTCCCACCAGGTCCGTGACCTCCCCAACGATCTGCCGCGCAGCGACCTTCTGATCAACCTGCACGCGGCAATGGAAGAAACCCTCCACGGGAGAGCGGAGCCACTCGAAGCTCTTCACGATGGTGGGCGGCTCCACGGCTTGGGGCTTACCGCTGAGCACACCGATCGCGCGCAAGATGTTGGTCACACCGTCCACATGGCGCGCGACGTCCTGCTCGATGAGCAGGCCCCGGCCCCCGGATTCCGCGAGCATCGACGCGACCCCGCTCTGCGCCGCGACCGCGTAGAGGGATCCCGGACGCTCGCCCGTCGGCATGCTCTTCACCGCCCAGCGCGCGCCGTAGGCGTCGGCCATGCTCTTGATGCGAGCGTCAAGCGCGGGGTCACCGGTTTCGCGATAGATGACGAACGGCACGAGGTCCTCGACGAGGTCACCGGCGTGGAGGTCGATGGCGTGATCGCACTTGACGACGATCTCCGTGAGGAGGCGATGCGCGAAGCGCTCACCCCACTTGCCCTTCGGATTGCCGGGGAAGAGGCGGTTGAGATTGTCGCCGTCCTCCGGGTTGACGTAGACGCTCCGCTCGTAGAACCCCGGCCGGTTGAGCAGGGGGATGATCAGGATCGTCCCGCGCACAGAGTCGGGTGAAATACCGCGGCCGAGGCGGATGGCCGCCTCGATCCCGGTGTACTCGGCCGCGTGGATACCGGCCGTGATCAGGACGGTCGGCCCCTCGATCTGACCCGCGATCGCGACGTATGGCCAGTGGTACTTCGACAGCCCGGGGTCGCCGGCGAACGTGAAAGCGCCCGTGACTCGCCTGCCGGAAGCCGGGATGGGGATCGGACCGACGTTCAAAGCGGCGCTTCGATCTCGACGACCTTGCCTGAGACGCGCGAGCGCTCCGCGGCGAAGGCCAGCAGGTGGCTCTGGAGCGACTCGCGGGCGGATGTCCGGACTCCGTCTCGTTCGCCCCGCACCGCGGCGACGAATGCATCCATGAGCCCTTCGTCTCCGCCGCCGTGGCCGCCGACCCCGCGCGTCACATGCGCTGTCTCGCTCTTCCCCGAGCGGTGATCGTGAAGATCGATCTCGCCGCGACTCTCGTTCGCCAACAGCGTCGCGGCCGTCCCGTCGATGCGCACCGTTCGCCCTTCGACATGCGAGGTTCCCTGCATCGTGAGACTCACCGAGAGCCCCTGCCCGAACCGCATCAGAACGACCTGGTGGTCCACGACGTCATTGTCGCAGCGATACACGCAGCGTCCGTAGGGTCCGGTCTCGAGCGCGCGCATCACGCCCTCCGGCGCGCGGTCGAGGCTCACCGCCGCGACCGCGAAGCTCCGCGGATTCTCGCGGAGCCGATCGAGGTAAACCCGGGGCGCGAAATACAGACAGGCATCGGCGATCGGGCAGCCATCGGTGCAGCGGTCCGGGATCTCCGGACCGACCCGGTCGCGTGTGAAATGCGTTAGCGAACCGAACGACGACAGTCGGTCACAGGCACCGAAGAGCCACACGAGCAGGTCGAGATCGTGGCAGCACTTGGTGAGGATCATCGGCCCGGCGCGCTGTGAGTTCGCCCAATTCCCGCGCACGTAGCTGTGCGCGAAATGCCAGTAGACGAGGTTCTCCCGCCAGTCGACCGAGACGATCTCGCCCAGACGTCCTGAGGTGACGGCGTCCCGGATCGCGACAAAGAAGGGCGCGTAGCGCAGCACGTGCGCTATCTGCAGCAGCCCCCCTCGGCTCTCCGCCGCCTCCACGATCTCCACGCATTCCTCGGGCGTCGTCGCGATGGGCTTCTCGAGGAGGATGTCGTAGCCCGCCGCCAGAAGCGCCAGCGTGCTCGAACGGTGTGTCCGGTCCATCGTCGCGTTGACCAGCGCCGGCGCCAGCTGTGGCCGCGCCCCGAGCTCCTCCCAGGAGCTGAAGCGCCGGTCGGCCGGGATGCCATGGGCCTCACCGAAACGCGCACGCCGTCCGTCATCGGGTTCCACGACGGCGACGAAGCGCGCCTTGTCCGGGTGCTGTTCAGCGTACGCGCCGTATGCGAGATGGCCGCGGTTGCCGGCGCCGACCAAGACGAGCTCCACCGGCCCCACGCCCCAAGGCTAGCCCTCAGGCCGTGATCATTCGACCTTCGCGACGGTCTGGCTGCCATCCTCCGAGATCGTGAAGACGTACCAGTTCTCGCGGTTCCCCTGGCGCAGCGCGAAGACGAACTGGCGGTCCCCGACCGCGCCGAGGTAGCGCACGCCCGAGCAATCGAGGCCGTTGTCGTGCATGCGCGCGAACTGCGCCTTGATGTCGGCGTCCGTCATACCGAGCGACGCATCGGTGTGCTGGGCGACGTAGTCGACGTCGGCCATGCAGAGCGCGTCGGCGTACTTGGCGACCCATGCCGGCGCCCCGGCGCCCCGGCCATAGCGCAGGTCCGCGATCTCGCTGCGCGCGCGGGCGAGCTCGTCGCGCGACGTGAACAAGCTTGGCAGCGAGTCTTTGAGTGGCCCGGCGCCGGCTCCACCGAGGAGAGCGAGGACCATCGCGACCGGGAGGAGGAGTAGCTTCACGGTTCCGAGACCAGGCACGACCTGTGCCAGCTCGGGCGCTTAGCATCCGAACATCGAGAAAACCCTCGGGCTCGACGATCTGGTGGCGAACCGGACAATGTCGCCCGCAATTGCGGACCTATTGAGGACGACCGCACGAGAGCGCAGGTCCTTCATCGTGATGGCTGTTCCGCGACTCGCCGGCAAGAGCACCGTCCTGCACGCGATGGCGTCGGAACGTCCACGAAAAGCACCGCTTCGCACGGTCGCCGAGGACGGGGAGGACATCGATAAGCTCCTCGCCGAGAGCCGGGGCGGGTACATCGTCATCCCCGAGATCAGCCGTGGCGCACATGCCCCGGGGTACATCTGGGGCGCTCCGGTGCGACGGATCTTCAAAGGCATCGGAGCGGACGTGTCGTTGGCGGTGGCCCTGCACGCGCCCGGTCCCGAGGAAGCGTTTGACATCATCTGCCGCGGTTGCGGAGTCCCCAACGCTGACGCCTCGAAGATCTCGCTGGTCGTCTACCTGCGCTCCCTCGGGCACTGGGAGGAGCCGACGCGCCGCGTGGTCGAGGCGGTCCACGAGATCTCGGGCGTGCGCGACGGCCGGCCGCGCGCCAAGCTCCTCTTCCATTGGGACGAGCAGAACGACCGCTTCACCGCCGCTTGAGGTCTCGCCGGGTGGTCGCGCTCTGGGCGCCGGAGCTCGTCTCCTATTCAGGCTCCGGCGCCCAGCGAAAAGCCCTGATGGGGACAGGGCCCGACAGCTAGGGGGGTTCTAGCCTCGGCGCGTTAGCGCGCGCAGGTTAGCGAGCGCGAGGAAGCCGAAGACCGCCGCCGCCGCGACACCCACCATGAGGACCGCGCTCCCAGTCGCGAGCCAGTCACCCGAACGATCGGAGCCGAGGATCTTGGCGGTGGCGCCTGCGGTCGCGATCGCCGTGCTGTAGTACGCGAGCGCGAGACCGAAGATCGCGAAGCCGATGAACGCGAACGTCTTGGGCCACGAGGGGTTCTTCATGGCGCGTCATTCAATGGGGCAGGCTCGGGCCGGTCAATGACTCGTCGGTACCAAGCGCAACCCGAAACGGAATCGATCCAATTCGCAACGAAATTGCTCTCGCTGCGTTGCGGTGCCGCACGCTCGCTGGCCCAAGAGAGTAGGCTCGGCGCCTCCATGAAAACCCAGGCGCCGGCCGTAACGCTGGGCGACCGTATTTCTGACCTCATGCCCCAGATTCGGGCCGATCTCGAGACGCTCGTACGCATTCCTTCTATCAGTCATCCCGGGCACGACCCTTCACAGCTCGGACGATCCGCCGCGGCCACGGAGAAGATCCTGCGAAACGCGGGCTGCGAGACGAAGATCGTCGAGATCGAAGGCGTGCCGGCGGTCCTCGGCCAGATCCGTGCACCGGCCGGCGCTCCGACCGTGCTGCTCTATGCGCACCACGACGTCCAGCCCACGGGCGCACGCGAGCTCTGGCACTCAGATCCGTTCGAACCGATCGAGAAGAACGGAAGGCTGTTCGGACGCGGGACCTCCGACGACAAGTGCGGCGTCGTGATCCACGCGGGCGCGATCCAGGCCCACCTCGGTCAGACCCCGGTGGGAGTCAGGGTGTTCGTCGAGGGCGAGGAGGAGTGGGGCTCGCCTAATCTCGCGAAGTTCCTCGAACGCTACGGCGACGAGCTGCGCGCCGACGCGGTCATCCTCGCCGACTCGGGCAACTGGCGCGCCGGTCAGCCCGGACTCACGATCTCGCTCCGCGGGATCGTCGCGTGCGACATCGAGATCCGAACCCTCGACCACGCGGTCCACTCGGGCGAGTTCGGGGGTCCGGTGCCGGATGCCCTGACCGTCCTCGCCAAGACGCTCGCGACGCTGCACGACGAGAAGGGCAATGTCGCGGTCTCGGGCATCGCGAAAGGGAAGGCCGACCCGCTGGACCTGACCGAGGAAGAGCTGCGCAAGCAGGTCGGGATGCGTCCTGGCGTGCAGCTCATCGGTGAGGGCGGGATCACCGACCGGATGTGGATGAAGCCGGCGATCTCGATCCTCGGCATCGACGCGCCAAAGCTCACCGAGTCGACGAATCAGCTCGTGCCCTCGGCGAAAGCGCGCGTCTCGATGCGCATTCCGCCGGGGCAGGACGCGGACGCCGCGATGAAGGCGCTCGCCGACCACCTGCGCGCTCACGTCCCGTGGGGTGCGGAGGTGACCATCACGCCGCGAGGCGCCGGCAAGCCGTACAAGCTCGCGGGCGAGGGGACGGCCTACGACGCGATGCGCCGCGCGATGAAGGAAGCATTCGGTCGCGATCCTGTCTTCATGGGCGCGGGTGGGACGATCCCGTTCGTCGCGGACTTCGCGAAGGCGTTCCCAAAGGCCTCGCTGCTCCTCACCGGGGCGGGCGATCCGTTCTCGAATGCCCACTCCGAGGACGAGAGCGTCGACCTCAAGGATCTTGAGCGCTCGGCCCTCGCGGAAGCGCTCTTCTTCGAGTACCTCGCCGCGCCCTGATCGCGGCGCGATTAGCGCGATTAGAAGGTGTCGTCGCGGACGTGGGAGCCTAGCAGCCGGATCATGAGTGCCGCGGTCGAGCAGGCTGCCATCGCCATCCCCGCGGCGAGCGCGTGATCGCCGCCCTTGAGCGCCACCAGCGCGAAGCTGCAGCCGACCGCGAAGATCGCCGTCCCGAGGAGGGGCCGCATTAGCGGCTCCCCTCAAGGACGCGCTTGCAGGTCTCGTTGAAATAGCGGACCGCGGCCTCGAACGCGTCGGCCGGTCCCGTCTTGAGCGTCTTCAGCGTCTCGTACTTGGCGAGGCACTCCTTGACCGCGGGGGCGGTGCTTGCGGGCTTGGGCGAGCTCGTTGGCTTCGTGCTCGCAGGCGCGAGCACTGTGCGGCAGGTCTCGTTGAAGGTGCGGAGCGCGGCCTCGAACGCGTCGGCCGGTCCCGTCTTGAGCGTCTTCAGCGTCTCGTACTTGGCGACGCACTCCTTGACCGCGGGAGCCGTGCTTGCGGGCTTGGGCGAGCTCGTTGGCTTTGGGCTCGTGGATACGAGGAGCCCGCGGCAGGTCTCGTTGAATGTGCGGAGGGCCGCCTCGAACACCTCAGCGGGTCCTGTCTTCATCGTCTTGAGCGTCTCGTACCTGGCGAGGCACTCCTTGACCGCGGGGTCGCTGCTAGCCGGCTTCGGAGAGCTCGTCGGCTTAGCGGTCGGAGCGACGAGGAGGCTGCGGTACTTCGCCACGAAAGCCTCCGTGGAGAGGCCGCTCGCGGCGATCGCACGATCGCACGCTTCTTTCGTGTTCTCGGCTCCGCGGCGATAGCGGGCAACACACTCGCTGAGCAGCGCCTCGAACGACGTCGCCGGCGCCGGTTTCTCGGTCTTCGCCGCCGGTGGCACGAGAAGCGAGCGGTACTTCGCCCAGAACGCGTCCGCGCCCAGGCCACTAACAGCCATCGCGCGCTCGCAGGCGTCCTTCGTATTCTCGGCGACGCGCGAGTAGCGCGCGACGCATTCCTGGAGCAGCGCTTCGAACGATGGTGTCGGCTCAGTCGTCGTCGTCGTCGTCGGCTGCGCGGACGCGGCTGGCTCGGGTGTGGCCGCGAGGTGTACGGGGGTCGTGCGCACGCGGTACTCCTGAACATCGGAGCTGCCCGCGCCGTAGGCGCCGGCGACCAAGCTCAGCGCCAGCGCGGCCTTGGCCATCGTCGCGAGCCGGAAGAGGTGAAAGAACATTGTCACGCCCCTTTTCAACAGACCCTGCGTGGATCTCGTTGAATGGGGAACGCAGATTGTCCGCGTAAGCGTTCACCCCCGGGGGTCATCCCCCGGTCGGGGGCCCTAGCGCAGCGTGACGTTCCCGAGCACGAGGGTCGGGCCGGTCACAGTTCCGGTGATCTTTCCGCGGAGCGTCCGCCCGCTCATGAGATCGATCTTCCTCACGAAGACCGCGATCCCGTCGTATTTTTTCGCGAAGATCCAGAACTCCATCTTCCCGTTCACAGTCGTCGCGACGCACTGGCCGTCCAGCGTCAGCGAGACGCACGCGTCGTTCACCGGTGAGCTGTCGGCGTAGGTGACCGTCCCGTACACATGGACCGCGAACTGCGTCGGCGTCGGGACAGGAGTCGGCTTTGGCGTGACCGGCTTGTCGGTCACCGTGGGCGGCGGCGTAGCGGGTCGTGGCGTCGCCGGCCGCGGGGTCGGCACGAGTGTCGGAGACGGCGTGGGTGCGGGCGTCGGCGCGACCGTCGGTTCGGGGGTCGGCGACGGCGAAGGCAGCGTGATCACCGTGCTCGGAGATGGCTGAGGCGGATCGTCCTGCAACTGGGGCTCGATCGTGTTCAAAAGACGCAGCGCGTCCTCCTGCGCATCGCGGGCGCGGCTCGCAGCGAGCGCGTTGCCCACGGCCTCGAAGCGCGCGGCTTCCTCGAGCCGCTCCTGGTAAAGCTCGCTCAGATACCCGACGGGATCGGCCTGCAGGCCGACGAGCGCATCCTCGAGCCCGATGCGCGCGCCATAGAGGGGACTGTCCGCGCCCGCGCGCAGCGTGCCGAACCCCACGGCGACCACGAGCGCCGCGATCGCGAAGGCTCGCGCGAATCCGGGCACGACGAGACCGCGGCGGCGGACCTGACGCGACGCGCGGTCGCGCCACGCGTTCTCGAGCTCCTCGCGCACGCGATCGGACGCCGGCTCTGACATCCGCGCGGTGCGCAGGGCGCCGAGCGCGCGGACGAGGGTGTCTTCGTTCACTTCGCCGCCTCCGCGCCACCGGACCAGCGATCAAAGAGGGACATGTCACCCGAGCGCTCGAGCTCTCTGCGCAGCCGCTCGATCGCGCGGTGCTGGAGCGTGCGCACCGCACCCTCGCTCCGGCCAGTCATGCGTCCCACCTCCGCGGCACCGTATCCCTCGACAAAACGCAGGAGGAGCACTTCGCGATAGTCGGCCTTCAGTTTTGACATCGCGCCGACAAGGACCTCGCGCTCCGTGGAGCGCACGACCTCAGCCTCGACGTTCTGCCCGGACTCAGGGTGATGAACGAGATCGTCGACCGACATGTCGGGCCTGGTCCGGCGGCTCTTGTCGATCGCCGCGTTCCGCGCGACGCGGAAGAGGAACGCCACGAACGGAAGTCCGCGGTCCTCATACCGATCGAGCGCTTCCATCGCGCGCAGGAACACGTCGGCCACCAAGTCCTCCGCCTCGTGCTTCGCGCCGGTCCTCGCCAAGCAGTAGCGATAGACCGGGTCGCGATATCGCTCGTAGAGCTGACCGAACGCGGAAGCATCTCCGGCTTGGGCGGCCTTCACGAGCGCCGCGTCGATACCGCGTCGCTGCGAGGCGGTGGCCGTCTCGCCGGTGATGCCGGCGTCCGGGACGATCTACGGGCTCCGAGGCATCTGGATGGAGAACGACGCTAGTTGGTTTTCAATACACCCCCGCCCGAGTGAAGCCGATTTTCGTGCCAAAACCGGCGCAAACGGCCTGTTCTGGAGCGACTAGCGAACAATGATTAGAGAAGAGTGAGTATCGAAGTCGCGATCTTGATCTGGTTGGCGATCGGCGCCGGGATCGCGGCCGGTGTCTTTGTCGTCGCACGCTCCGCGGTGCAGCTTGGGAGCGTCGCCTATCGGGTCATGGAAAAGCAGCTCAGCCGCCAGGCCGCGACACGCGAGACGATGCTGCTCTCAGGCGTGTTGTTCGTGGCGCTCTTCGTCACCGCGATCATCGCGGGCTACGCGATCTTCGCGATCTTCGGCTCGCTGCTCGAGTCCGGGGGTGCGATCAACACGCTCAACAACGGGTCGTAGAACAAACGAGAGCGCCGGAGGGACCGGCGCTCTCATGATTCTTCTGCGAGGCGAGGATCAAGCCGGAGGCTGCCTCACATCGCCGCCCTTCTCAGGGACATCGGTGGGCTCTTCGATGTTCGGATTCTCGAGCGGAGCGCCACCTTTCTTACCGATGTCGTCCGGTCCGTACTCACCGGGTCGCTTCGGCAGATCCTTGGACTGCATTAGTACTTCTTCTCTGTACCGGGCTCTTTGCCGGTCTTGTCGCCCTCGCGGCCAACGTCACCGCTGCCGCCCTTCTTGCCGGTGTCGCCTTCGCCGCCCTGCTTGCCGGACTCGTCGTCCTTCGGCCACTGCTTGCCCTTGTCGCCCACGTCGCCCTGACCTGGCTCCTTCTTCTCCTGCATCTAGGGGACCTCCTCTGATGTCGCCTCTGGTGGAGGCGCAGCGAACGAACGAGCATTCGTCGTGCCGACAGATCCGAGGTAACGAAGTTGCGCGAGGAGTGAAGATCAGCCGAGACGCGCGGCGAGCGACCGGACTCTCTTCTGGATGCCGTCGCGCACCGTGCGGAAGGCCGCGACCCGTTCTTCCTCCGTCCCGCTCGCGAGCGCCGGATCCGGAAAGTGCCAGCGCAGCTTCATCCCGGAACGCGGCGGGACGGGACAGTTCGCGTCGCAGACGGTCACAACGACATCCCAGCCCTCGCCGACGTCATCCACTGATTTGCTTCGCTGCTCGGCGATGTCTACGCCCGCTTCGCGCATCACGCGGATCGCAAGTGGATGAAGCTCGGTCATCTTGGTGCCTGCGCTCTCTACCGTGAAGCGATCCCCGCCGTACGCGCGCAAGAACCCCTCGGCCATCTGCGAACGTGCGGCGTTGTGCGAACACAGGAACAGGACGCGCTTCATCCGATAAGCATGACGGCGGCGCCGGCAGTCCGCCGGCGCCACCGCTCAGTGCTTACGTTTCGTTAGACGAGCGTGAGAATGTCGAGGAAGGACCGCGTGTTCGTGCCCGAGTTAAAGATCTGCGGACCCGCGTAGAAGATGAGGACAAGGACGATGAGGATGAGCAGGATGATCCCGATGATCATTCCGGCGCCGAATCCACCATCACTCGTCCCCGCGGGCGGGTTGACGTTGACCTGGCCCATGACTACCTCCTCGTGCTGAGTCGGTAGACACGCTCGCAAGCGGCATGCCTGCCCGCGCGCTCGTTCGTATGCTCGCCCACGATGCGACTTGGGCCTCTCCGCCACCCCTGGTTCGCGGCGTTCTCGGGGTCGGTCGGCCTCGGCGGGCTGGGCGACGAGGTCGCGCGCCTCGCATTACCGCTCCTCATTCTCGACCTCACCCACTCGATCGCCGCCGCGGCGACGCTGCGGCTCGTGCAGGCGCTGCCGTACGTGTTCTTCGGCGGCATCCTCGGCGTTCTCATCGACCGGGCGGACAAGCGAAAGCTCCTCATCGGATGCGACGCCTTGAGTGTGGCGCTGACGCTGGCGATCCCGGTGTCGTTCGCCGCCGGCGTGTTCTCGCTCGACCTGCTCTACGTCATCGGCTTTTTTCTTGGCACCGTCGAGGTGGCGTGGGGGGTGACCACCGACTTCAGTGTCATCCCGGCTCTCGTCGACCCCGACGAGCTCACGAGCGCGAACGCGGCCTACTTCGGGATCGATCGGTCGGCTCGCATCCTCGGGCCCACGATCGGCGGGCTCGCGATCGCCGCATTCGGTACGGCTAACGCGATGTACATCGCGGCGCTGGCATTCGTACCGACCCTCTTCGTGTTCTTCCTGATGCCCCCCATCTACGACCAGCACCGGCCCACCGCGGCGATCACCGCGCGGAACATCGCCACCGAGATGGCCGAGGGCTTCCGCTTCGTCTTCCAGAACCACATCCTCCGTTGGCTCCTCGTGCTGATGTTCATCGCGAACCTCGGGCAGCAGGGGATCCAGACCCTCGTGCTGTACGTGCTTCGCGAAGAGAACGGTCTGGACGAGGTCACCATCGGCCTCGCGCTTTCGCTCGCCGGTGCCGTCACCGTCCTGGCGAGCTTCATCGCGCCGCGCCTCGCGCGCGGGCGCCCGCTCGGCCACACACTGCTCGGCTCCGCCGCGGCGGCGGGCGTCATCGTGATGCTGACCTCCCTCGCGCGCGACTGGCGCCTCATCGTCGCGGGCTTCGCGGCCCGAGAGACCGCCTGGATGAGCTTCATCATCTATGCGTTCGTGCCACGACAACGCGAGGTACCGGCACACATTCGCGGCCGGGCCAACGGAGCCTTCCGCACTCTCGTCCTCGTCTCGAACAGCTTTTCGGCGCCGTTCCTCTCGTTCGTCGTCGCGGTGGCGAGCTCATCAACGGCATTCGCCGTGGCCGGGGCGTCCGCGCTCCTCGCGGTCGCCGTGACGTACCTCACGCCGCTCCGCAGCTACAACCTGAACGAACCGCCGACGGACGAAGTCGTCGAGCAGGCCGCCAAATGAGCTCGTACATCTGCGCGACGTGCGCGGTGGAGCAATCGCCGAGCGACGCGCTCCCCGAGGGCTGCCCGATCTGCGAGGACGAGCGGCAGTACGTGCGGCAAGGCGGTCAGGCGTGGACCACGCTGGAAGAGCTTGGCCGGAGCGGCCACCGGATCGAGCTGCGCGATCTCGAGTCTGGCCTGACCGGCGTCGGTGTAGATCCGTCGCTCGGGATCGGGCAGCGCGCGCTGCTCGTTCAAACGCCCAGCGGCAACTTCCTCTGGGATTGCGTCGGCTACATCGATGACCAGGCCATCGCCGCGATCCGCGCGCGTGGCGGCATCAGCGGCATCGCGATGTCGCATCCGCACTTCTACGGCGCCATGGTCGAATGGAGTCGGGCCTTCGATGGAGCGCCGATTTACATTTCGGCCGCCGATCGCGGCTGGGTGCAATACGAGGATCCCGCGATCGTCGCCTGGGAAGGAACGCGCGAGGTGCTTCCGGGCGTCACGCTCATCCAGTGCGGCGGCCATTTCGAGGGGAGCGCCGTCCTGCACTGGGAGGACGGCGGGGAGGGCCGCGGCGCGCTCCTGGTCGGCGACACGATCACCGTCGTCCCGGACATCCGCTTCGTGAGCTTCATGCGCAGCTATCCGAACCTCATTCCGCTTCCTGCGGACGAGATCGCCCGCATCGTCGAACGCGTCCGCCCGTATCGGTTCGACCGCATCTACGGCGGGTGGTGGGATCGCGTCATGCCGGATGGAGGCATCAAGGCCGTCGAGCGATCGGCGAACCGGTACCTGCGCTGGATCGGGGCGGACCGCCGCGGCTGAGCCCCGTGCGGCCGACGCCGACCGTTCCTGCGGAGCGCGTGCCCCGTTAACCTCGACGAGCGGTGAACGTGAGATACGAGCACATCTCGGTCGGCCAGGCCGATCCGGATCCTCTGCCCGGCGACTTCATCCTGACGCACGGCGGCGAGTTCTTCAGCCGCGTGATCCAGTTCGGGCAGGGGCTGCGGTACATGGGAAAGGACCAGCCGTTCACCTACTGGAACCACAGCGCGCTCATCGTCTCGGCGGACGGCGGGCTCATCGAAGCCCTCGGCCCCGGTGTGCGGCGCAACTCTCTCGCCGCGTACAAGGACACGCAGTACACGGTGGTCCACATCGACGCCTCCGCCGAAGACCGGGCTCAGATGGTCGCGTTCGCCGAGCACTGGATCGGCGCGCAGTACGACTGGGCGACGATCGTGAGCATCACGATCTCGCTGCTCACCGGACTGAAGCTCGCGTTCGGATTCGCGGGCCAGCTCATCTGCAGCGGACTCGTGGCCCGCGCGCTCGAGCGGACGAGCGCGATCTTCGATGAGGAGCCCTCGCACGTCGTGCCAGCCGAGCTCGCGAAGATGTTCGGCATCATCCCGCCGCCACCCGAGACACCGAAGGGAAAGCCCGCGCGATGCTGAGCGAACTCCTACAGAAGTCTTAGAGCGCTCTTAGCGCGATGCGCTCCATCATGTCGTTCGTGCGGATCAGTGTTCTCGTGTTCGCGGTCGTCCTCCTCGCCGGGTGCGCCGGCGGCCAGACCATCACGCTCTCGAGCGCCGCACCGTCACCGGCCGCGACCACGGCAGCCTCGACCACCGCGGCATCGACGCAGGCCGCCGCGACGGCGGCTACGACGACCGGCACGGCGGTCGCGTGCACATCGCCCGCGCAGCCCATCGTCGAGCTCACCGAGGGTCCCTACTACAAGGCCAATCCGCCGCAGAATGCGGCCCTGCGCACCGCGGGTGTCGCGGGCACTCCGCTGACCCTCACGGGATACGTCGTCTCCAAGTCATGCCAGCCGATCGCCAACGCGAAGCTCGATTTCTGGCAGGCCGACGGCAACGGCAGCTACGACAACTCCGGATACACCCTGCGCGGCTGGCAGCTCACCGACGCGAACGGCGCGTATCGCCTGGAGACCGTGATCCCGGGCCTTTACCCCGGCCGGACCGAGCACATCCACTTCAAGGTCACCGTGAATGGCCAGACCTACACGTCGCAGCTTTTCTTTCCGGGCGTGTCGCAGAACGAGGGCGACTCGATCTACAGCTCACAGATGCTGGTCAAGCTCAACACGGGCACGAGCCCCGCGACCGGGACCTTCACCTTCGTCGTCAACGTAGCGTAGCGTCGATCGCGTAGAGCCAGTAGGCGACGCCGTTCCTCTCGACCTGCTCCGCGAGCGACATCCCGACCTTCTCCGCGACCCGCCTTGATGCTAGGTTGCCCACCCGGATCAGACTCACGAGCCGTTTGAGCTGCAGGTCCGCGAAGGCGAGATCGCGGACCGCGCACGCCGCCTCAGTCGCGAGTCCCCGGCCCCAATAGTCGCTTCGCAGGTCGTAGCCAAGCTCGCGCTGGTGGTCGAGATTCCGACGGACCCACGCCTCCATGCGCGTCGCGTCGAACGGCGGCGCACCAAATGAGGCCATGACGCGCGGGTCGGCGAACACCCGCAGCAGTTCGGTCGCGTCTTCGGACCGCATCTCGCGGAGGATCAATCGCGGTGTTTCGAGTCGAAACACTCACATCTCCAGACGTCTTTGCCCGACAATTGATGTAGTGAAGCGCACCGACATCCGCAACGTCGCGATCATCGCTCACGTCGACCACGGCAAGACCACACTCGTCGACGGCATGCTCAGGCAGAGCCATATCTTCCGCGAGAACCAGCAGGTCGACGAACGGGTGATGGACAGCAATGCCCTCGAGCGCGAACGAGGTATCACGATCATGGCCAAGAACACGGCCATCATTTATCGCGGCGTGAAGATCAACATCGTCGACACGCCCGGTCACGTGGACTTCGGCGGCGAGGTCGAGCGCGTCATGAACATGGTCGACGGCGTCCTCCTGCTCGTGGACGCGGTCGACGGGCCGATGCCGCAGACGAAGTTCGTGCTGCGCCAGGCGCTCCGCCGCGGGCATCGCGCGATCCTCGTCGTGAACAAGATCGACCGGCCGCACGCGCGGCCGAACCACGTGCTGAACGAGACTTTCGACCTCTTCCTCGACCTCGGGGCGACCGAGGAGCAGGCCGAGTTCCCCACCCTCTATACCAACGCGATCCTCGGCACGGCGAGCGCGGACCATCGGCACGCCGGGACCACTCTCGAGCCGCTCTTCGACGCGATCATCGAACGGATCCCCGGGCCGGACGTGGACCGCGACGCCCCGGCGCAGCTTCTCGTCACCACCACGACCTATGACGACTACATCGGCCGCGTCGCAGTCGGCCGCCTCCAGAGCGGCGCGCTCCGCCGTGGGCAGAACGTCGCGCGGATCGACCATCAGGGGAACCTCACCCCCGCGAAGGTCACGCAGCTCTTCACGTTCCAAGGTCTCGCGCGCGAGGAGGTCGAGGAGGTCGAGGCCGGCGACATCGTCGCCGTCGCGGGGATCGAGGCAGGGATCGGCGACACCATCGCCGACGCCGCCGATCCTCGGCCGCTGCCGCCGATCCGCGTCGAGGAGCCGACCCTGCGCATGAGCTTCAGCGTGAACAACAGCCCCTTTGCCGGACGCGAAGGGAAGTTCGTGACCAGCCGGAAGCTGCGGGAGCGGCTTTACGCCGAACTCGAGCGCGACGTCGCCCTGCGCGTCGCGGACACCGACTCCGCGGACACGCTCGTGGTGAGCGGCCGCGGCGAGCTGCACCTCGCGATCCTGATCGAGACGATGCGCCGCGAGGGCTACGAATTCCAGGTTTCCCGGCCCGAGGTCATCCTCAAAGAGGTCGAGGGCGAGACCCAAGAGCCCTACGAGCAGCTGGAGATCGAGGTCGCGCAGGAGGAGCTCGGCGCGGTGGTCGAGCTCGCGGGCCGGCGGCGCGCGACGCTGAAAGACATGAAGTACCGCGATGACGCGATGGTGCACGCGGTCTACCGGATCCCGACGCGCGGTCTGCTGGGCTTCCGCCAAGCATTCCTGACATCCACGCGCGGCCGCGGCGTGATGAACACGCTGAGCGAGGGCTACGGGCCGATGGCCGGCCCGATCGCGACGCGCGAGCTGGGCTCGCTGATCGCCTGGGAGGAGGGCGCCACCACGACGTTCGGTCTGAACGCGGCGCAGGACCGGGGCCAGCTCTTCCTCAACCCCGGCGTCGAGGTCTACGAGGGCATGGTCGTCGGTCAGCACATCCGCGAGCGCGACCTCGAGGTGAACGTCGTGCGCAAGAAGCACCTCACGAATATGCGCAGCAGCAACTCGGACATCGCGGCGAAGCTCGACGGGATCCGCGAGCTCTCGCTGGATGACGCGATCGAGTTCCTCGCCGACGACGAACTGCTCGAAGTCACGCCGAAGGCCTATCGCATCCGCAAGCGGCTGCTCACCAAGCAGGACCGCGATCGGGCGATCGGCCAGATGAAGCGCGCCGCGGGGGTCGCCGGCTGATCCTCATCGCGTGGCGTATGACTTGAGCGTACTGACTCCGAGCGTCGCTCCGCTCCCCGGGACGCCGGCCGCTGAGCCGAAACACCGCAGCGTTCGTTGGGCCTTGATCGCGCTCGTCATGTCGGTTCAAGTGCTCATCCTCGCGGGCGGGATCGTTGTCCTCGCCGCCGTCGTCGGCGCGCAAGGCCCGGGAGGATGCGGCGGCGGTTAACACCGCCTAGCCAAGCACTCAGTCGGCACCTCTCTTTGATAATCCTGCGGTCAATTGCGCAGGAGGAGCACGCCATGAACGCGAGATTTCTGAGCCCGCTCGTCGTCGCAGCCCAGGTACACCGGCGCTGGCTGACAACACCGCCGCGACCTACCACCAGATAGCGCTCATCACCGTTCCCGGCAATCCCTTGACGAGCTTCGACATCAGCATCGTGGAGCGATCGAGCCAGACGTACTACCTCGCCGATCGCTCCAACAACGCCGTTGACATCTTCAACGCGGCGTCGAACACATTCGAGACACGCGTCGCGGGCTTCGTCGGCTTCACCGGCAACAACGACACCTCCGGTCCGGACGGCATCGTCGGAGTCCGCGACCGCCAGGAGCTCTGGGCCGGCGACGGGAATAGCACCGTCAAGGTCATCGACCTGCGGACCGACACGATCGTGGCATCGATCTCGACCGGCGGCACAGCTCGCGCCGATGAGCTCGCGTACGACCAGAAGGACAAGTTGATCCTCATTGCCAACGACGCGGACGCCCCACCGTTCGCGACGCTGATCGACACCCAGACCCGCGCGGTCGTTGCCAGGATCCCGCTCGACGACGCGACGAATGGGGTCGAGCAGCCGGTCTGGGATCCACAGACGCATCTCTTCTACATGTCGATCCCGCAGATCGGCGCGAACGCCGCCAACGGCGGCGTCGTCGTGATCGATCCAAAGACTCGCTCACGCGTCGGGACATTCCCCGTGCAGAACTGCCAGCCCGCTGGCCTCGCCCTAGGCCCGAAGCAGCACCTGCTCCTAGGCTGCAGCGATCCGACGGCTGTGCAGGTGATGGAGGCGCGGAGCGGTGCCATCGTCGCGACCATCAGCCAGGTCAGCGGAGCTGACGAGGTCTGGTACAACCCTGGCGACAACCACTACTACGTGGCCGCGCGCAACAATCCGACCGGTCCGGTCCTCGGCATCATCGACGCGAAGACCGACACGTGGATCCAGAACGTGTCCACCGGCCCGAACGCGCACTCGGTCGCGGCCAACCCGATCAATAACGAGATCTTCGTTCCGCTCCGCGGGATGGGGATCGGCGTCTATCACCGGTAGCCGATCCGTTTAGAAGTGCGGAGGCAGCCCGCGCGTCACGGGCCGCCTCCCTCTTTTCCTAGCGCACGCCCGGGATCGGAGCCCGCTCGGGAACCGGTCCGGTGTACTTCAGAACTGTGAGCCCGCCGCCATTGCCGTCGGTCACGTAAACGAGGTTGGTGTCGGGGTCGACGAACACCTCGCGGGTGTGACGGTCGAGGGCCGAGTCCGAGTACGGCGAGGTATTGGGGGTCGGCGCGCGCAGGTACTGCGGCGAGATGAAGCGCCCGACCTCCTTCGGCTGGTACGGATTGGAGATGTCCCAGGCGCGCAGTCCCTGGCCGTACCAGGCCTGGAACACGAGGCTGCCGTTCCCGTAAGGCGGGAAGTACGGCTGGTGCGCGGACTGCTGGCCGGGTGGGCACACGAATTTGCCTGATGCGGCGTCGTATTTGTCGTCGACCTCGGGGATGCGGATCGTCGAAAGGACGGTCATGTGTGTCGGGTCGGTCACGTCGACGACGCGGTCGAGACCGGCCGGGCAGGCGAAGATCTCGTCGTTTGTGAGCATGAGCGTCGCGTCGGTCGTCGTGTGTGGCACGACCGCCGCCGTGTGCGCGGCGCCGAGCGACCCGCCGTTGTACGGCGGGACGTAGTCGAAGCGGCCGACCTGCTTCAGGTTCTTCGGGTCGCTCGCGTCGAGAAGGACGATCCCCGCGTCGCGCCACGCGACCCAGAGCCGGTTGCCGTCCTTGTTCACCTCGTGGCATTGGATGATCTGGTTCGTGCCGTCAGGGTTCTTCATGTCGTCGCCGGCGTAGCTCTCGCCCTCGAACTGGCCCTGGATGTGGAATACCGAGGCCTGCGTCGGATTGGCCGGGTCGGAGTAGTCGACCACCGTGAGCGACTGCGCGGTGCCGACCGGCTTTTTCGTCTGCGTCGTCGAGGCGCAGCCATAGACATAGCGGTCGTCGATCTCGAACCCGTGTGTCGCCGCGCCGGGCGCGACGAACTCGCCGAGCTTTGTCGGCTTCGCCGGGTCCTTCACGTCGTAGAAGGCCCAGCCGCCCTTCACCGACTGGCCGGCGGGGACCTGGATCGGGTTCGCCGCATTCGCGTCGTAGCCGACGACGAGGATCATCTTCTGCGTATTGACACGCAGGTAGGCGGTCCGCGTGCCGGGGTTGTTCGGGATGAACGAAAGCATTTTCATATTCGCCGGGTCGCGGACGTCGGCGATGATCACGCCGAACATCGTCGGCGGGTATCCCGCGAGATAGGCGATGCCCTTGTACACACGCGGCGTGTTGATGCCGGCGCCGAACGAGCCGGACGCGAGGTGTGGACCGGTGAAGTAGCTGTGGCCGAGTATGTCGAAGTTCTGCGTCTGCGATTGCGCCCGGAGCTGATCGAGCGTGAGCGTGTACGCGTTGGTCGAGGGCGCCGCACTCGCGGTCGCAGCGGCCGTCGAACCCGGCGCGGCCGGACTCTCGGTGGGAACCGTCTTGGGTGCACAGGCGGCGAGCGAGATCGTGACGAGGATGGCGAGCGCACGGCGTATGGACACGTTCCACCTCCCCTCGTGGACCCGGCCGTTATACGCCCCTCGGGTCCAAGGTGCCGCGAAGATCCGACTAGCTGCGTCCGGCCGCGCGCAAGACCGCGAGAGCATCGACCGTGACCCACTCATTCAGGTGTTTGCGGCTCGTTCCGCCCCAGTCCACGGAGTCCGCGTTGGAAGTCATGGTCCTTCGATCGACCTTGTAGTGCCGCTTCTCTGCCGGCCATCCTCCGTCCGCCAAACGTCTCGCCTCGAGGAGGTCGAGCGCATCGGCGCAGCGTGGATCAGCGATCCGTCCGATTCGCGCCATTGCCTTCAGCCCACCGAGGAAGTCGTAGTGCCAGTACAGCGGGTAGTGCAGCGTCACGAACTCGGGGTTGATGACTCGTCCGTCGGACACGCGCTTGAACAGTCGTCGGCGAAGGAAGACCTCGGAGGCGCGGCGGGCAGCCTTCGTCGCGGCGGCGCGCCTGCGCTTCCGCCCGTACTCGGCCAGCCCCAGCATCGGCAGCATCGATTCGGTGAATGACGACGTCGCTGCGTCCGGCTTTCGGTCGCAGTTCCAGCCTCCATCGGGCCATTGCCAATGAAGGAGGCGCTCCGCGAGGGCGTCCGCGCGCGCGTCGTCGATCCCGAGGATCGTGATCGAGTAGAGCGCGTTGCCTTGCTGAGACGCACACCGGCGGTAGCGGCCGTCGATCTTGGGGACGCCTCGCTTGCGATACGACTCCGCTTCCGAACGCGCCACGAACTCGTGGAAGAAGCTCTGGCCAAGCCAGTACTCGCTCACGCGGTCACGGATCGCGTGCAGACTCTCGTCGCCTTCGGGGTACCCGAGATCGGCGAGGCTCGCGAGCACCCAATGGAGTCCCTGCCATTTGTAGTAGACCCGGCGCGCCGTGCCGGGTCGGCCGAGCTGACCGCGCCGCGAGAGAAGGGCGCGAACTCTTGGCGACCGGCGTATCTCCTCGCGGAGCGCACCGATCGTCTTCGAATCCGGGTCCTCTCCCAGGACCTGGACGCGCGCTTTCCACCGGATCGACGGCTCCGTTGATCGGAGCAGGGCGTTCACGACCGAAGTGGCGTTCATCCTCGTCCCGCCCGGAGGTTATACGTGGTCGCGCGGTGGTGGGCGGATTTGACCGGGACTACGGTGCGGACATGCAAGTCGGACACAGCTGCTGCATTACGACCAGCAGAACGCCGAACAACACGACGTAGACGACGAGCAGCACCGGATGGTCCCAGACCTTCCATAGGAGCCTCGTCACGGCCGCCCGCATCACGCGAGAGACTACTTGCCCTTCTTACTTAACTCCGCCGTCGCACTTCGCTTCATCCACTACGACCCCTTCTCCAAGAAGATCGCGGGTCTTGTCGCGCCTCGCGCGAGATTCGCCTAGATTTGCGGTATCTCCAAGACAACGACACTCGAGCGCGGTGACTGGCTGACGCTGGGGGAGGCGAGCCGGATCCTCGG
>WNGI01003224.1_pt1 | contig 19674 bp, 14 predicted proteins | sample 5400621 | NCBI WGS metagenome assembly WNGI01 (sample SAMN13153374, study PRJNA577476) | soil metagenome | isolation source: 20 cm soil or saprolite under Garry oak tree replicate 1 | place: USA:California | collected 2016-06-15
GCATCGACGTAGGTGTCCCCGAGCTGGATGCCGGTCGTGTGGAACGCCCCGCTCGTGTAGGCGTTCACGAAGTTGCCGGTGACCGTCACGTCATGGACGTTGCGGTCCGTCTCGATCCCGTAGAGCCACTCGTACGTCGAATCGAGCGAGATGTAGTTCGCCTCGACGTGTACGTCCTGGGAACCGGAACGGATGGCGATGCCGTACGCGTGTTGTGCGTTCTCGATCGAGTTGTGGCGGATCGTCACATGCTGTGTCGTCAGAGTCGCGGGCCAATGTCCGAGTTGAATGCCCTCCCACTGGTTCGTCCCCGCGAGGTTCGTGATCCGGTTGTTCTCGAGGACCACGTAGGCGTTGGTCGATTCGATCCAGAGCATCACTTGCGATGTCGTGTAGAGGCTGCCGTCGATGGACCAGTCGCGGATCACGTAGGGATCAGTCGAGGTCCCCGTGCCACTTCGCACGCCGTTCGCGGCAGTGAAGTCGGTGTTCATGAGAATCGCGATGGGGCCGCGCGGCTGGAGCGTCGAGGGATCCGTGAGGCCGTATCCGGGAGGGGCTCCGACGCCGCTTCCTTGATTGTCCACGACCACGAGGCCTTGGCTTTGGGTCGCCGTGCGCCCGGCGGAATCACGGATCTCCAGTTGGACCGTGAACGTGCCGGCCGTCGCGAAGGTATGTTGGGCGGTCAGGGTGGACGAGAGGGACGTGTCCCAGATCCCGTCCGCTTCCCAGTCCCACTGAGCTTGCAGGGTCGCGGTCGGATCGGAATCGGTCGAGGAGGACGCGTCGAACGTCACGGTCTCGTTCGGCCTCGGAACCGTTGGCGAATGCGTGAATCGGGCGATGGGACCTGGGGCGGTCACCGTCGCGGCGATCGTCGCCGTATGGGTCAGGGCCCCGCTCGTTCCCGTCACGGTGACGGTGAAGGATCCACCGGTCGAACCGCTCAGGGTGCATGTGGAGGTCTGGCTCCCGGAGATGCTCGACGGGCTGCACGACGTCGAGACGCCGGACGGCGAAGAGGAAGTCGTCAGGTCGACGGTCCCGGTGAAGCCCCCGCTCGACGCGAGGCTCACCGTGGAGGTCGCGGTCGAACCGGTCGCAAAGGAGACGCTCGTCGGGTTCGCGGAGAGCGAGAAGTCCGGGCCGCCCGCGCCGAAGAACTCCACGGGGGAGGCGGCGCCGACGTCGCCTTGGCCGAGGTTCCCGCCGCCCCAGACGTCTTCGAGGAGCTTGATGAACGAATAATGAATGAACGAGGTGCTCGACTTGTAGGCCGCCTTCGCGGCGGGGCCGATGAAGGCCGTGTATACGAGGGGCGGATTAGCATACCCTTCGTCGTACGTCAGCATGAGGGCCGCCCGCTTCCCGTTCATCGCGGTCAACAGCTGCGGTACCCAGCTCTGGATCCAGCTGTCCCCCGTGGACACGGAACAGGAGTGCATGTTGTTGCAGTCGTTCGGAGTCAGCCAAATGAAGTTCGTTCCCGCGTTGAGCGCCGTGATCACTTCCGTGCTGGAGCCGGGCAAGAGGTTTGCGCATCGGGAGGGATTGCCGGTGACCGTCGTGTACGATAGGAAGGGGAAGTGGTCTTCGCCGCGGGGAGGATTCAGGCCGCAACCGCTTCCGCTCGCGTCTTCCGCGAAGGCCTTCCACGTGTGACCGGAGTTCTCGATGATGTCGACGATCGTGGGATGATTGAGGTTCGGGGAGTTCCCGTCGCCGGAGACGCCGAAGGTGCTCCCTCCGATCAGGGCGATGTAGTTCGGCTGGGACGGATTCGTAATGCTCTCCCAATGCTGGGCGAGCCCGTACTGGTCCGCGAGCTGCGTCATGTACGTGGCGGGCCCGTAGATGTCGGCGAGATCGTGGTTCTCCATCAGGACGACGACGAGCTGGTCGAAGTTGTTCGTGGCCTCCGAATGGATCGGGCGCGAGACCGCCGAATCTCCGGGGGCGACGAGAGGAAACACGCTCCACGCGACGACCGCGAGGGCCGCGACGAGGATCGAGGCCGCGATGAGGAACGCATGCAGGCGGCCTGCGGGGGGAATCAAGGGCACCAGCGGGAGAGGTACCCGACCGGAACCCACGCTATATGCCGACTCGGCAACGGATATCGATTTTGGTTACTGCAATGCGAAATACGCACGTCCGCGCAAGGGATGAAGAATCGATGTTTGCGAACGTTCGACGGGTCTACCAATCCGAGGAATTGGATTCTTCCTTTTCCTCTTCTTCGTACTCCTGCATGGAGTCGCGCCGCGGCCGCGCGCGGGACCGGCGCTGCCGGCGGTTGCTGCCGCGGATCACCAGGGCCGTCACGAGCCCCAGGACCACGACGAACAAGGCGAAGGGCCAGGAGATTCCCAGAGGGAGGGTCGGGAGGGAGAACGCGGACGACTCAACGTCGAAATGTCCCTGAGAACTCGATGTTCGGCCGGCGTTGTCGACCGCCTTGACCTGGACGGTGTGCGGACCGTTGGACAGGTGGCGGGTGATCGTCGTCACCAGGCCGACGGACTCGAACGGCCCGCCGTCGATGCTGACTTCCTGCCGGGCGATCCCGGAGGCGGCATCGGAGGAGGACCAGGAGATCGTGACGTCGGATTGGGAGACGCTCCCGCTCGGCGATGGCGTTCCGACCGACGGAGGCGTGAGGTCCACCCGGATCGACGCGGACTTCATCGTCTCGATGCGTCCGGCGGCGTCGATCGACTGCCACCGGAGCACATGGTCGCCGTCTCCGACGACGAAGGGTCCGGCATACGTCGTCCAGGAGCCCTGGTCGAGGGTGTAGAGGGTGATCAACGAGGATCCGGAGGGACTCGTGGCGGTCAACGTGACGTTCACCGCGGTGAGGTGCCAACCGTTGGCACCCACGGCCCCATCGACGGACGCCGACGTTGTCGGGGCACCCGGCGGGGAGGGCGGCCCGCCGCCTCCAGAGGCGACGACGGTGAGCGTGTGGGTCGTCGTGCCAGTGAGCCCGCCCGCGTCTTGGACCTCGAGGCGAATGGAATAGGCGCCCGCCGACGGGTACGCGTGGTTGGCGGTCAATGTCGTCGAGAGCGTCGTGTCCCAGGCGGCGTTGTCTTCCCAGTCCCAACGGACCTGGAGCGCGCCGTTCGAGGACGTCGAAGTAGATGCATCGAACGCGACCGGCGCATTCACATCCGGCGACGACGGGTTGAAGGTGAAGCGCGCGACCGGATTCCCCGGGGGCGGAGGAGGTGGAGGCGGGGGAGGCGGCGGGGGCGGGGAACCGGCGATGATCGACTGCGCGACGACGGGACTCGGGGCAGCTTGGTACGTCGAGTCGCCCGCGAACTGCGACCGGATGTACTCCGTATGCGGAGTCGTCCCATGGAACACCATGTCTGCGCCGTACGTACCATCGGATTGCGTCGTGAAGTGTCCAATCTGCGACTCGGGCGACCACGTGACGTTATCCCACGACCACTCGAGGTCCACCCGGGCCGAGGCGATCCCGGCTCCGGCGGGGGTGGTGGCGGAGGAGGCGGTCCGCCTCCTCCGGTGAAGAACTCGAGAGGAGTCGGCGCGTTCACGTCGCCCTGACCGAGGTTCCCACCGCCCCATTCGTCCTCGATGAGTTTGATCAGTGAATAGTGACTGTACGAGGCCGTGGACTTGTAGGCCAACTTGACGCTCGGGCCGCTGAAGCCCGAGTAGACGAGCGGTGGATTGCGGTAGCCCTCGTCGTACGTGATGAAGAGGGCGGCCTTCTTGCCGGCCATCGCGCTCAACAGGTTCGGCACCCAGCCCTTGAGGTAGCTGTCGCCGGTCGACACGGAGCAGGAATGCATGTTGTTGCAGTCGTTCGGGGTGAGCCAGATGAAATTCGTTCCCGCGTTGAAGGCGGAGATGACGTCGCTGCCGGTTCCGGGCAGGAGCTTCGCGCACCGCGAAGGATTGCCGGTGATCGTCGTGTACGATAGGAAGGGGAAGTGGTCTTCGCCGCGGGGCGGGCGGAGTCCGCATCCGCTGCCGGACGCGTCTTCGGCGAAGGCTTTCCACGTGTGACCGGAGTTCTCGATGATGTCGACGAGCGTCGGGTGGTTCAGGTTCGGGTGGTTTCCGTCGCCACCCACGCCGAACGTGCTGCCGCCGATGTAGGCGATGTAGTTCGGCTGGGACGGATTCGTGATGCTCGCCCAGTGCTGCGACAGGGCGTACTGATCGGCGAGCTGCGTCATGTACGTGGCATGCCCGTAGATGTCCGGGAGGTCGTGGTTCTCCATGAGGTTCGGAGCCCGTCGAATCGCCCGGAGCAGGCAACATGACGACGCTCCATGCCGCGAGCGCCACGACGATCAGAACAATCGATACGAGAACGGTCCGGGGCGGATGCGGCCAACGGATCGAGGAGATCAGGGACACCAGCGGGGGACAGGCTCCGACCGCATCACCGCATATATCCCCGCACCGAGACGGCTATCGGTACTGGTTACCGGAGTGGGAAATCAGTTCGCGTCCGCGGGTGACGTGCGTCCGCGAAACCGACTACGACGAACGGAATCGCGGTGCCGTAGCGAATCGGAAAGGACAGAGACGCGGATCTAGAGATCCCAGTTCTCGTCCTCTTCCTCTTCTTCCTCCTCGTATTCGGACACCTTCCGGTATCGCGGTTGGATGCGATTGCCGCGGCGATGACGGAAGATGAGGACGAAACTCGCCATGAGGAGGACGAGCGCGATCAGCGGCAAGAACAACGGCATGGACTGCAGCGCGCCGGGAATCGAATTGCCTGTCGATTCGACCGTGAAGGTCGTGCCGGTCGTCGACTGATGTCCCGCGTTATCGAAGGCCCGCACATCGACCCGGTGCGAACCGCTCGCCATGGAGCGGGTGACGCTCGTGGAGAGGCCCACCGACTCGAAGGCCCCGCCATCGATGCTGACTTCGTACCGCGCGATGCCGGAGGCCCCATCGGATCCGGACCAGGAGACGGTCACGTCGGAGGTCGTCACGCGACCGCTCGGAGACGGAACTCCGAGGATCGGGTTCGTGAGGTCCACATCGATCTCGCTCGAGTGGACCGTTTCGACGTAGCCCGCGGCGTCGAGGGACTGGTAGGCCAACGTGTGACGCCCTTCCGAAACGACGAAGGATTGCGTGTAGGTGGTCCACCCGCCGGCGTCGACGCTGTACGCGGTCGTGAGCGCCGCCCCGCTCGGGCTGGAGGCCTGGAGGGTAATCGTGATGTCCGAAACGTACCAGCCGTTGGCACCGAGTGTGCCGATGACGTTCATCGTCGTGACCGGCGGGGAGCCGACGGATGCGGAGATCCGGACCACCGAGGATTTGGTCGCTTCCACGTTGCCCGCAACGTCCGTGGCGGCGTAGTCGATCGCGTGTTGGCCGTTCCCGCTCAGGAGGACGACGCCGGAATAAGAATGCCACGCCCCACCGTCGAGGCGGTACTGGACCGTCTGCACCCCGCTCGAGGCGTCCGTCGCGGCCAAGGTGATGTTCGCCGAACCGATGTACGATCCGTCGGGCGCGCGGGTCCCTTGAACCTGCACCGCGCTGGACGGCGCGACCGTATCGATGTTCGCCGAGGCCGTCCGGATGGCCTCGTTGTTCCCCGAGTTGTCGGTCGCGTAATATCCGACCGTGTGGGCCCCTTCTCGTGCTGACCGGCGCCACGGTGTCCCCGACGCTTCCGGGGGAGAGCGTGTACGTGGAGGTCGGGGCCGCGGGGATCGTGACGGTGAGGCCTCCCGCCGGCGTCGATTGGGCGCTGCCGACGCGGCTCGTGCCTCCCGAGTTCGTCCGCGTCAGGTTGTACATGGTCCTCGGCGTGAAGCCGGTGCCGTCGAAGACGACGTCCGCGGAGCTCGTGAGTTGGAAGGCAACGTTGGAGGCGGAGAATGCGGTCGGACGAAGGTTCGCGATCGATCCGGACCAGGAGGCCTGCAACGTCTGGCTGTCGATGGCATCGCCGATGTCGTACAGGATCGTGCCGCCGACGGTCGCCGAGACGTTCAGCGCGCGACCGGTCCAGGCGAGGGCGATGCGCGTGGCGGCGGTGAGGGTCGCGAGTTTCAGGGCGGTGAGGTCCGAGGTGCGGATCCCCGGGCCGACGTCGATGACGGTCCCTTGGAAGTTCGCGGGCAGACGAATCGCGGTGTTGGCGACGCCCGCATACGAGGTCGCGAAGATCGTCTCGCCCGAGGTGCTCACTCCGGTCCACGCTCCCGCGTCGAGCACGTAGATGCCGTAATCGACGTCCGTGAGCGAATTCAAGGCGAAGATCCCGCCGTCCGCCCCGACGACGATGCCCCAGTGGACCGTGTGGATGACATTGACGAGGACGACGCTCCCATTCGCGTACCAGTCCGTCTGGAGGCCGCGGGGATAGTCCGTCCCGATGACCTTCGTGCCGGGGTAGTTGTCGTACACGAGGTTCCACGCGAGGATGGTCCCGACCGCGCTCTCGGCGGCGATCCCGGTTCCCGTGGCGTTCACGACCGTGTTGTGGATCGCGGTCACGCCGGTCGTGCGGCGCGCGTCGTCGACGTGGACGTCGCCGAGCTGGATGCCGGTCGTATGGAACGTGCCGCTGGTGTACGCGTTGACGTAGTTCCCGAAGACCGTCACGTCATGGACGTTGCGGTCCGCCTCGATCCCGTAGAGCCACTCGTACGTCGAATCGAGGCCGACGTAGTTCGCCTCGATGTGAATGTCGGTCGAGCCCTCGCGGATCCCGAAGCCGTACGCATGCTGGGCGTTCTCGACGGAGTTGTGTCGGAACGTCACATGCTGCGTCGCGAGGATCGCGGGCCAGTGGCCGACCTGGAACGCCTCCCATTGGTTCGTCCCCGCGAGGTTCGTGATCCGGTTGTTCTCCACGACCACGTAGAGGTTCGTGGACTCGATCCAGACCATCACCTGCGTCGTCGTGTACAGGTTGCCATCGATGAACCAGTCGCTGATCACGAATGGATCGGTCGCGGTCCCGGTCCCGCTCCGCACGCCGTTCGCGGCGGTGAAGTCGGTGTTCGCCAGGATCGCGATCGGCCCGTGCGGCTGGAGCTTCGACGGATCGATCAAGCCGTAACCCGGCGGCGCTCCCGCGCCTCCCCCTCCGAGCGGGGAGACGACGACGGCATGGCTCGCGGTGTCGGTGAGGGCGTGATTGTCCTGGATCTGGACCTTGACCAGGGACGTACCGGCGGCGGCGAAAGCATGTTGCGCGGTGAGGACGGACGAGTAGGGGGTGTCCCAGGTCCCGTCTCCCGCCCAGTCCCAGCGGGCCTGGAGCGTCGCGGTCGGGTCGGAATCGGTCGAGGACGAAGCATCGAACGTGACCGTGTCATTGACCTGCGGGTAGGCCGGGGCGAAGGTGAACCGCGCGACGGGTCCCGCCGCGGTAACGGTCACGGAGACCGCCGCGGTGTGGACGAGCGTCCCACTCGTCCCCGTGATCGTGACGCTGTACGAACCCGCGTTCGCGGCGCTGAACGTGCACGTGGACGTCTGGCTGCCACTGATGCTCGCCGGGACGCAGGTCGTCGCGACGCCCGCGGGCGCCGACGATGCGGTGAGACCGACGGTCCCGGTGAAGCCCCCGCTCGCGGTCAAGCTGATCGTGGAAGTCGCGGATCCTCCCGCGGCGAAGGAAACGCTCGTCGGGTTCGCGACGAGGCCGAAATCGGGTCCTCCCGGGAGGAAGAACTCGACCGGCGAGTTCGCGGACACATCATTCTGCCCGAGGTTCCCTCCGCCCCAAACGTCCTCGATCATCTTGGCCAGGGAATAATGGGTGTACTCGACCGTCGACTTGTACGCCAACTTCGCGGCCGGGCCGATGAACGCATGATAGATGTACGGAGGATTCGTGTACGCTTCATCGAAGGTGAGGATGAGCAGGGCCTTCTTGCCGTTCATCGCGGTGAGGAGCTGCGGCACCCAGCCGTGGATGTAGTTGTCTCCCGTCGCAACCGAGCAGGAGTGCATGTTGTTGCAGTCGTTCGGAGTGAGCCAGATGAAATTCGTGCCCGCGTTGAAGGCATTGATCACCTCGTTCCCCGAGCCCGGGAGAAGGTTCGCGCACCGAGATGGGCTCCCGGTGATCGTCGTGTAGGAGAGGAAGGGGAAGTGGTCTTCGCCTCGCGGCGGGTTGAGACCGCAACCGGTACCCGAGGCATCCTCCCCGAAGGCCTTCCACGTGTGACCGGTATTCTCGATGAGATCGACGATGGTTGGATGATTCAGATTCGGATGGTTTCCGTCGCCCGTCACGCCGAACGTGCTGGCGCCGATGTAGGCGATGTAATTCGGTTGCGACGGATTCGTGATGCTCGCCCAGTGCTGCGCGAACCCATATTGGTCCGCGAGCTGCGTCATGTACGTTGCGGGCCCGTACACCTCATTCTGGTTCTTGTTCTCCATGAGGACGATGACGACCTGATCGAAATTGTTCGAGGCCTCGCGATGAAGGGTTCCGCCCCCGACAGGATCGGAGGGATTCCCGAATCGAACGAGCCCCGCAACCGCGACGGCCCCGATACAGAGGAGGGCGGCCAGCAGGACGACGCCGACGACTCGCCCGCTTCCCTCGGAACATCCGATGTGGAACGAGAGGAACGGCGGGCGACTTCGGAAGTGAATCTGGACACCAGCGGAACGCCGGCGTACCTTGACGCGCGCTATAAACAGATGATGACTTGCCTATCGTCTTTGGTTGCTGAAAGGGAGAATGGGACGCCGCAACTGGAAACCGGTGCTCTCGAAGCAGCATCGGAGCGCGAATTCTCACGCAACGAGAAGATCGCGCGAGAAGGCTACTCCGGTTTTCTCCACGAGTGGGAGCCTCGTAGCGGAATCGATGCCGACAGAATGAGGATCGTTTCTCTCAAAGAGGGTCCTTCTATGGAGGGATGGATCGTCTAGATGCCGTCCAACGGCACCTCGTAATCGATCCCGCGAAGGAACGACGAGCGAGCGAGGATGTAGACGGAGAGGAGCGAGTAGAGGATCAGGCCGAACCATCCGTAGCTCACGAACAGGATCGCCGTCGTGTTGGCGATATAGTACGTTGTCAGGAACGCGTCGGATCCCGGGAGCAGGATCGCTCCGATCGCGACGTAGAGACACGCGACGATGGACGGACCGACCAAGGGGACGATGGACAGAGGCGCGGAGTTCCCTGATTCTCCTTCTGCGGGAGGAAGACCGACATTCGCGAGGGACGTCCCGATCGTTTCGCGGGCCCTCGCGACCCGATCGATCGCGGCGGAATAGTTGCCGGTGTCGAGCAGGGCGACGCCTTCGGCCGCGGTCAGTTCGGCGGCGTGCACCTGTTGCGTTGCAACCTTCGTGTGCTCGATGTCGACGAGGACGCTTTGCAAGTCCTGCGCGATGTGTTCGACGAGCGAGGACTCGAGTGTGTCCTTCAGCTGTTCGACGACCCGGACCCGATACGTGAGGTCTCCCTCCCGGCCCGCGGTCGCGTCGGCGACGACCCGCCGGATCTCGGGGACGTTGAGTCCGGCCTTCTTCGCCGCGACGAGGAGCGGCTTGATCTCATCGACGAGTCGAAGCAAGACCTGGGTCATCTCCCGGTCCTCGGGCAGCAGCCCGCCTTTCCGCGCGCGGATCCCCGCGAGCCGATCCATCATCTTTCCTGGAGAGGTCGCATCGGTCGTCGGGAGCAACCGCGACAGCGCCGCGGACACCGCGGCGGCATCGCGTTTTCGGCGCAGGTCCATGTACGGCGATGGATCCTCCCCGGATTCCTCCAGGAGTCCATCGACGGCCCACTGCGAATCCGGGTTCCGCGGGATCCGCGAGGGCGGTGGGAACGCGCTCAAGGTCAGAGTCTCGGGGGAACGCCCGCGGCCTCCGATCGAACTCGTCGAACTTCTCGGCCCCCATGCGCGCGCGAGGTGGGGCAGGATCGAGGCCGTGAGGAACAGCCCGATAAGGACCACCAGGCCTCCGAGCATCGTCGTTTGGTAGACGGCCCGCGAGATCTCGGGCGAGTACGCGCCTTGGCTCGCCCGGTGGGCGAACGAATACGCGAGGTACCCGACGGACGCGAAGAACCCGAAGAATGCTATTGCTAGAAAGCGAGGACGAACAAGTCCCAATCCCTCACCCGCAAGGAAGGTATTGCAGGATAGTGGGATAAGAACGTTCCGTTTGCGTCGTCGCGACGTGTTCGCGCCGCCCACTCGGCGGTCTAGCTTTGGGCCGGGCCGACCCACCGGGCCTCGGGGGCCGACTCGTCCTGCGGCGCCGCCGACGGCGCGCGCAGCCGCTTCTTCAGGAGGGCGAGCGCGATCCGGATTCCCTCTCTCAGGTGGAGCTTCGGCTCGCCGAGGCGCTGATGGTACTCGATCGGCACTTGGACGATCGGGATTTTCCGCAGCGCGCACTCCGCGAAGATGTCCGCCTCGAGGTCGAACCCGTCCGCGGTCAGGCCGAGGGACTTGAGCCGCTCCGAAACGAAGGCCCACATCCCGCTGCAGAGGTCGGAGATGGGCGTGGCGTACAGGAAGGACGCGAACCAGCTGAGCAGGCGGTTCCCGAGGTAGTTCGTGGCCGTCATGGCCCCCTCATCGATCTTGCCGAGGAACCGGGATCCGAGGACGACCGGAGAATCCGCCCCGAGGAACCCGACGAGGTCCGGGATCGCTTCGGGAGGGTAGGTGCCGTCCGGGTCCATGAACAAGGCAAAGTCCTCCTGAATCCTCGGCACGAACTCCCGGAACGCGGCGCCCTTGCCGCGGCCGCTCTGGACGAACACCTCGGCGCCGAACCGCGTCGCGACGGCCCGTGTCTGGTCGGTGGAGTGCCCATCCAACAGGTAGACGCTGTAGGCGAGGCCGCGCTGGTGGAGCGTCGCCTGCGGGATCCTCTTGAGGACCTCCGCGAGGCCGAGTTCCTCGTTCAGGGCGGGAAGGAGGATGGAGAGGCTTGGCAGGGTCGGATTCTCGGCCGCCCCCAACGGGAGAGGATCGATCGGGTCTTCGACCCCACGACTCAATGGAAAGGAGGGGATCGGGCCGGTCGGTGGCTCTGGCCCGTGCTGAGAGCCCCCCGACGGTGCCCACTCTCCCTTGTTAGGGTCCATTCGAACTCGCACCTCCTCTCCACGTATTTTCTATGGCGGTCTCGTGTCAACTCGATCTAAACGAGTTCGGTTGAACACGGCCTTTTGTCTCGGACGGCAAACATTTCGTCGGTCGGTCATTTTGTTTCTGGCACACGTTTTGCCGACGGCATCAGAATTGATACGAACGGAACGGGGAAACGATGGAGGCCTCGTGGGACTCGTTCTCACACACGAAAATGTCGATGCCGGTCGCACGACGCGAAAGGGCGGTCCGTTTTTGTCGGACACGCTCACCGTCGCGGGCGACCGGGCCTAGCTTTTTGAGGGGGCAAAAGAATGCATACATCCTCCTGTGGGTGTGGAGGCGGATCGGATGGGGCGCGAGTCGTCAACGAATCTGGAGCAGGCCGCCCTATCCTTCCTTTCGGCGATCGATCCGGAACGGGGGATCGACGCGGCCTTGTTCCTCCGGCGGACCGGATTGGTCCTGGCCTCGTGGACGCGGGAAGGCATCCGACTCGACGTCGTGAGCGTCATGGCGGCCACGATGCTCGCCTCGATCGACACGATCCTCGAGGCCCTCGGAGGATCTGCGTCGGAGTCCGTGGCGGTCGAGGGCGGCGACCACCAGATGGTCGCCACGAAGATCGGATCGAAGGCGTTCCTCGTCGTCATCGCGAGAAAATCCGTGGCGCGAAGCGCCGTGCGAAAGACGGTGCGCGAACTCGTGACGCAACTCTCGAAAATCGCGAGCGAGATGGGCTCTCCCCTCGAGGGAACGACGGCCCATCCTAGAGTTAAAGTACGTCCTCCCCGATGAGTGAAAGGGTTGGGGGTTTTCGTGATGCAGGACACGAGCCCGAGCGCCTACGGATTCCTCGGGACCGTGGAGGCCATCGACTACGTCCTCCGCGCGTTCTCCCGGACGAGCGGCGCGATCTCGATCCAAGCGACATCCTTCCTGATCGGCGCCGCGATCATGGCGGGCCTCAAACATCCGGTCCGTCGACGGATCTACGACCACCTCATCCGATTGCCGGGGGACCATTTCCGGTCCGTCGCGCGCTCGCTGGACATCGCGATCGGCACGGCGCGCTATCACCTTGCCGCGCTCGTGCGAGAAGGGCTCGTCTACAAGGAGGATACGAACGGACGCGCACGGTACTACGTGAAGGCGGGCGCGGCCGACGTGAACCGCCTGTACGCCCAGCATTGGGAGTTCCGCGACGTCCGCCTCCGGATTGTCGCAGTGCTGCGGCGCCTCGATCGGGCGCAGCCCGCGACCATCTCGAAGGTCCTCGGCATCAGCCGCCAGCTCGTGTCGTACCATCTCGTGCGCCTCGAGAAGGCAGGACGCGTGCGGCGCGAAGGGTCCTTGTATCGTCTCGCTTCGCCGGGGTCCGTCCGGGGCGCGCACGATGGCAAGGTCCGCCTCGGGACGAAGCCTTAATCAAGGACCCCGCGATGAGTTGCATCGTTGCCCGAGCGCGTCCGGGGGCCCGCGTTCCTCGACATCGTGACCCTCGCCCTCTCCCTGACCGGGATCATCGGACTGACCTCCGTCTTCCTCGAGTTCAAAAGCGGAATCATTCGGGTCCCGCGACTCCTGTTCCTGGCCTACATGGCGATGATGTGCGCGCCGTACTTCGTGGCCCTCGTCCGGACGCCGAAGCTCCCGTTCCTCATCCCGCCGATCGTCATCCTGTTCGTCATCTATCCTCTCGCCGCGCCGCACGGCATCATCTATTCGACGGACCCGATCTTCAACTACTCCTTCACCGCCGACGTGGTGAACAGCGGCTTCTGGGCCCCCGGGGCCGGGAACGGCTTTGCGCGGACGTATTCGTTCTACCCGCTCGGCAACGTCTTCATGGGCTACGTCATCCTGACGTCGGGCTTGCCCGGCGCGGCGGTCTACGCGTGGATTGAGGCCCTCCTCCGGCTCGCGGCCGTCCCGGCGACCGTCTTCGCGATCGGGCGGCGCCTGTTCAGCACGCGGATCGCGGCGCTCGGCGTCTTCTTCTACCTGGGGACCGCCTCGATCCTGTTCAACGTCCCGGTGCAGCAGGGAGTGGGCATCATCTTCGTCGGCCTCTCGCTCCTCGCCCTCGTCATGCTGACGCGGAGCCCGGACCAAAGCTCGCAGCGCCGGGCCCAGGTCCTGTTCGTCTTCGTCGCGGGCGGGATCGTGATGACGCACCACCTGTCCTCGTATATTTTCGCGGGCTGGCTCGGCGCGCTCGTGGTCCTCATGTCGCGTTCGAGATTCCGGCCGCTCGTCGGGACCTTCCGCTTCGGGACCCTCTTCATCTATTTCATCGCCATCTTGGCCCTCTACATCACCTTCTTCACGTACGCGATCTTCCAAGGGCATGAGCAGAACCTGACCACGGTCATCGGCCGCTTCACCACGCCGGAGAACTTTCCGCCCGCGGGCCCCAGCGCCGGTCTCGGGCGGACATTCGCGACGGAAGAGATCGCCTGGCTTGCCGCCTCTGTGCTCACCGTCCTACTGCTCGGCCTCGCCAGCCTGTACCGGTTCCGCGATTCCCGGGAGCACTCGTTCGCCGTAGCCAACGGCCTCGTCGCCGCGACGATCGTCGTCGTCACGCTTCCGTTGGTCTCCACAGGCTTCAGCTTCGTCACGCTCCGGATCGGAGAGTACACGAATCTAATCATGGGGCCCTTCGCCGCCGCCACCCTGATTCGGATGGCGGGGGCGTCCACGGGCCGCTGGTCCCGCCTCGTGAGGAGCGTGAGCCGGAACCGCGATTGGCTTCCCCGTCTGGCCGTCTGCCTCCTGGCCGCGGCCGTGTTCATGGGAGGCAACCTCGCCGGGTCCGCCGTCCGACCGTACTTCGAGGAGCCGTCCCAGCGCACGACCGACTCTCCGCTCTTCTTCAGCCAGGACGACCTCCGCGCCGCGGATTGGGCCCTCCAAGCGTACGGACATCACCGCATCTGGGGCGACCAGCTGGCGATCGATGCGTTCGCGGGCTTCGCGAACATGGAGATCGACTACGGTGGATCCGCGATTTTCACGGCGTCGACGATGGACACGGCCGTCTGGTCGAAGCTCGCCGTGGGAGACTACATCGCCGTCAACACGTTGATGTTGAAGATGCGGCCGAACTTCTACCTCCAGCCCGCGTTGCCGGGCCCCCTCAACCTCACGCAGGTCAACAAGTTCGCCAACAATCAGCAGCTCGCGGTCGTGTTCGAAGATGGGACCTTCATCATCTACCGCGTGATGGCACTCCCGCCTCCGTGATCCGGCCTCACGTCATGTCGACCGGCAGGGAGACTTCGCGGACCAGTTTTGGATTGTTTGCGACCGCCAGGCTAAACGTCAGGAAGAAGGTGCCGCTCGCCGCGTCCACGAGGATCGAATAGGTCTGCGTCCAGGTACCTTCCAAGGGGAGGAAGATCGACTCCGTGTACTCGCCGTAGGCCGCCGATCCGTTGCCCAGGACCGTCGCGTCGAAGTGCAACACCGGGCCGGCCGGGACCCGAACGTAGGTGTCGTTGGCCCTCACGTTCGTCGGGACGAGACGAATCCGGAGCGTGAAGGTCCCAGACGTTGCGTTCCCCAGGGCGGTGACGGTGAGGTTCTTCGGCTCGCGGCTCGCGAAGGACCGCGGCGGCGGGAGAGAATTCGCCGTGCCATCGGGACCGGTGATCCCGAAGGCGATCTGGTGCTCGACGGGAAATTGGAGGGCGGCCGTGGACAGCAGGAAGGCCGTGGCGCCGACAACCGCGATGAAGAGGGCGGCGACGACGCCCTTCTCGCCCGGCGAATAGTCCGAGAAGTCGAAGAGCCCTTTGGCGTAGGCGACGGCCGAGGCCCAGGGCCGGCCGCCGGGCCGCCGCACGAGGAACGCGACGACGGCGATGGGCAGCCCGATCGTGACGACCGCGAACTCGGTGATCGGGATGTGGGCGATCGAGACCGCGAGCGCCGACACGGACGTGAGGATGATCGTCAGCCCCACGGTGAAGGCCAGGATTTCCGCGGGCGACATGGGGAGGCGGTTTCCCGCGATCAGGGCGAGGGCGCAATAGCCCATCGCGAAGAAGGCGGCGATCGCCACGACGGACCGGATCGCGCTCGGAGGCGAGACCACGGCGAGGATCGCGTACAGTGCGAGGACCGCGACCGCCAGGCCGATGTAGGGGAAGGACGCCCCGCTCGTGCGAGGCTTTTCGGCAGGCAACATCGCGGACGGCCCGGCATTGAAACCGGGGGCCACTCAAAAACCCTCGCCCGGACGTCCTAGCGTTTCACGAACGAGACATACGTTTTCGCAATCGAGGGCCAATCGGGAGTCTCCCGCATCCAGGCCTCGTTCTTCCGTCCGAGATCCTGTCGTCGGCCGTCCTCGAGCGCCCCTCGGATGGCCCCGGCGATGTCCGCGGGATCTCGCGGCCTCGCGAACGCGAGGCCCGTCCGCCCTTCCAACTCGCGGATCGGATGGACTCGTGTGGTCACGACCGGCAACCCGGCGGCCACCGCTTCAAGGAGGACGAGGGGAAGTCCCGTGCGGACGAATCGATATGGGAACACGGCGGCCTGCGACCGTTGGTAAATGGCTCGCAGCTCATCTTTCGTCACCAGCCCGCGAATCTGGAGGACTTCGTGAACTCCGATGCGGTGCCGGGTCGCCGCGAGCCCAGGGACGGTTCCGTCGCGGAGAAGGAGGAGGACTTGGGTCGGACGATCCGGTGGCAGGACGCGGGCCAGGCGGACCACATCGCCCACGCCGCGGGTCGGTTCGGGAGGTCCCGTGAAGACCACCCGCTGGGACCCCGGCGGCAGGACGAGCGAAAGGCGCTCCCCGAGCGGAGTCGGCGTCCGGTCCCGGAAGGACGGATCGAAGGGATGGCGGACGACATGGGAGGAGCCGGCCGCGAGGCCTGCCCACACCGCGGACGTGCGATCGCTTTCCCAGAGGAACACGAACTCGTCGACGTAGTGGGACGCCTCACGCCAGGTGCCGAGTTTCCGCGACGCGTAGAGGCCCGCGTGATGCATGTCCAAAAGGATCTCAGGGGCGAGGTCCGGGTCAAGGAATCGTCGAGCGAGGTCGGTCCCCCGGTGGAGCGGGCGCAGGAACACGCCGATCAAAGAGCCTCGAGAGTCCGCCGGAGGTGTCGGTTGGCGCATGGAAAAGAACAGGCTGGCCGTCATCCGCACTACGCCGCCGTCGGCGTTGTGGTTCTCCATGAGTCTGCGGAGGCCGCGGGCTGTCCGGAAATCGCCTCGCTCCGGATGGCGAACGACCGGCACACCGTTCCACGAAGGCAAGCCCTCCTCCGTGGTCAGGGCGAACGCCTCGTGGCCCTCCTGCTGCAGAGACCGGGCCAGTCGACCCAGGTATCGCCACGGTTGCAGGTTCAACTGGGCCGGCGGGAGGGTCTCCGTGATGATCGCGATGCGCAGGGTTTCCATGGTCCGCCTCGTGCGCGGCCGTTCGTTCCCGCCGAGGTCGCTGAGAGATTCGGTCGGGGGCCATCAACTATCGCGTAGCTCTCGTCCCGGAGCCGGGATGGACTTGCAAGGGGAGGCGAATTTAAAATATGCCATGGACCTATTGTCTGACCGGGCGGTGAAAGGTCCCTGCGGATCCTCATAGTAGGTTCACGAATCTTGCCGTTCCGTCACGCCGGGGACAAGAACTTCTGGCTGGACATCTTCCGCGGCCTCAAGCGTCTCGGCCATGAGCTTCGGATCGTGTCCGTGATGGTCGAGGACGTCCCGGACGATGGATTGCCGATCCACCGAGTCCCGCCCATTCCAATCCACTTCCGCCCGGACCAACGGATGAACGTGACGCACAATCACCTCGCCGGCACGAACAACTACGTGAGCAAGACGATCAGCCTCCCGCGGCTCATCCGCGCGGTGCGGCGGGTGCGTTCGGAGTTCCGTCCCGACGTGATCCACTTCGTCGAAAACTACGGGCCCGCGATGCTGGCCCTCCGGGCGGCGTTCCCGCGGATCCCCATGAGCATCTCCGCGCCCACGTACCAGCCGAACCGCCCCCTGTACGATCTGTTCCTCGAAGCGAGCTTCGCCAGTTTCGACACGATCGTCCCGTTCTCGGATGCCTACCAGCGGCGCTTGATGGAGCTCCGATACCGACCGGATCGGGTCCGGATGATCCGATGGGGGATCGACACCGAACGCTTCTCCCCGCCGACCGGGGTCCAGCGAGAAGCGGCGAGGAAGGAGCTCGGACTTTCGGCGGACGCCCTCGTCAGCTTCTGGACGGGCTTCATCCAACAGACGACCGAGGACGATTTCCACGCGGCCGTGAAGACCGCGAACTTGGTCCTAGATCGAGGCGGCTCGAAGTTCGCATTCCTCTTCTGCCTGAAACCGGAACACTTCAAGGAGTCCTTCCGGGCCTCCGAGCGGCCGGGCCTTCGAGTGTTCGGGTCCGCGGAGGCCTTCCATGCCGCCCGCTTGGCGGCCGACGTCTTCCTGTCCCCCATTCAGGACGCACGGTCCACCGCGGCACCGCCGCTCGCGTGGCTCGAGGCCCTGGCGATGGGCATCCCGATCCTGACGACCAACATCCCCGGATCCGAGGAGGCCGTCGTCGACGGGGTCAGCGGATTGCGGGTCCGTTCGCCCGAGGCCGCGAGCGAGCGGCTGCTCGAATTGGCCTCCAACGGTGGCCAACTCCAGCGGCTGCGGGAAGGGGCGCGACAGGTCGCCGTGGACCGATATTCCGTCGACCGTTCGTTGGCCGAGTACCTCGAGTTGTGGTCCAGCCTGGCGAACGGACCGAGAGGCCGCGCGCACCCGCGAAAGTCCGTGAACCCCTCCGACGCCCCGGACGCCCAGTGAGCGTTTTGGCCCGGTGCATGTGGCCGAATCGAACGAACGAGGCCGACGCCTTCTGCTTCTACGATGCCGCGAGCACTTGCTCGAAATATCGCAGCGTCTCGTTGGACATCCGATCGAGGGAAAATCGATCCCGGGCCTGTTGCGCGGCCGCCGCCCCGAGTCGACGAGCGAGCGTTTCGTCGGAGAGAATCCGCTGCAACGCGCCGGCGAGCGCGTGGGGATCTCCGGGAGGGACCAGCAACGCCGACACGCCGTCCGAGACCATGTCCGTGACGCCGGGCACGTTGCTCGCGACGATCGGCTTGCCGAGGGCCATCGCTTCGATCAGGGAGTAGGGGCAACTTTCCATGAAGCTCGGGACGACGACCACGGACGCGCGCCGGAGGCGGGCGAGCAACTCCGTCCGAGGGATCACTCCGAGGAGCCGCACGCGGTCCGGTCCCAAGCCGAGCGATTGCGCGTGGCGCCGCCAGGTCTCGACCGCGCCGCTGCCCGTCACGTCCAGCCGCTGTCCGCCGCGGAGTTCCGTCAGGGCGCGGAACAGGACCGAGAGCCCCTTCCACCCGAGAAGCCTTCCCGTGAACAGGATCGGCGCGGCGTCCGACGGTTCGTCGCCGATCGGCGGAAGGTCGTCGAGGGAGAGTCCGTTCAGGACCGTCGCGGCGGTCCGCAGACGCGGCTCGTAGGCGCCCATCACTTCGTTCCGGACAGCGTTGGACACGAACAAGGCGTGGCGGACGCGCTTCCAATAGTAGACTTCCGCGGGGAGCAACGCCGGGAGGACGGTCAGCGTCGTCTTCTCCGATTCGTCCAGCGGGCTGCCCCGACGCCGGGCCTGCTGGATGCCGCGGGACTGACCTAAGATGGTCGTGTGCGTCGTCACGACGATCGGGCAATCGACCCCCGAGGTCAGAAGGTCCGGCATCTGCGCATGGTGAACGATGAAAAGATCCGGCCGGTACTCGCGGATCAAATCCGGGAGCCGACGTCGGAGGGCGAGTTGGAATTTCAGATAGTTCGTCATCACGCTTCCACCGTTCGTCATTGGGACGGTCGTGACGTTCGGGATCGACGACCGCGCCTCCTTCCCTCCGAGGATCGTCACTTCGTGGCGGGGGCCGAGGCCGTGGAGCAGCTGGCTCACGTAGGTCCCAATCCCGCCCCAGATGCGACCGTATTCCGGAGCCGCTACCGCGATCTTCGTGGCCTTCGTTCTCCTGATTTTTTCGAATCGCGAGACCCTCGGCGAACCTCGAGCGCCAGAACCCAATGGTAATTACGAGGTCCGCGGGCGCGAGGGAGCCGTTCCTCCGTCTCGCTGAAACGTCAGCCGTTCGCCGCTATTTGAGGGTTCCCCGAACTCCCGACCGTCGTCTCTCATTCCGAACCGAGGGAACGATACAACTCGAGGTGGGCCTCGGCGCAGGCTTCGGCGGAGAATCGTTCGAAGACGAAGGCCCGTGCTCGAGCGCCGATCTCCCGCTGCAGCCTCGGGTCGCCCGCCAACGCCTCGATCTGTCGGGCCATCGACGCGGGGCTCTCCGCGAGGAACCCGGTCCGTCCGTGCTCGATGATCTCGCGGTGGGCGTCGATGTCGGAGACCACCGACGGAAGGCCGGCGGCCATCGCCTCGATGACGGCGTTGGGAGACCCTTCCCAGGGGGACGGATAGACGAACACGTCCGACGCCGCCAGATACGATGGCACGTGGTCCCAAGGCACCTCGCCGATG
>WNGI01001889.1_pt1 | contig 19663 bp, 15 predicted proteins | sample 5400621 | NCBI WGS metagenome assembly WNGI01 (sample SAMN13153374, study PRJNA577476) | soil metagenome | isolation source: 20 cm soil or saprolite under Garry oak tree replicate 1 | place: USA:California | collected 2016-06-15
CCTCTTGATTATCCATTGTGGCTGCGGGCGACACACTTCTTCAACTTTCTTCTCCTGTCGCTTCTCGTTCGGAGCGGTGTCGAGATCTTGAGCGCGCATCCGAGGCTTTACTGGAACGATCACTGCACGCCGGGGAGCGAATGGCTTAAGTTCACGAAGAAGCAGCGACCTAAGGACCGGCTCTGGGCGGCAAGCGACGAGGAAAGTTCATTCCCGTCCGCGATCGCCCTGCCGGGCCACGAAAATTTAGGTCTTGGGCGGCACTGGCACTTTCTAGCGGATTTCGCGTGGTTGCTGACAGGTTTGACATACGTCGTGATGCTGTTTGTCACGCCAGAGTGGCGACGGCTGATTCCGACTTCCTGGCAGATTTTGCCAGACGCATGGCGCGCAATGCTTAGCTATCTAACCCTTCAAATCGTGGAAGCGCCTGGAACATATAACGCGCTCCAAAAGTTGAGCTACGCGGCGGTCGTATTCTTCCTCGCACCGCTCAGTATCGCGACCGGAGTAGCGATGTCCCCAGCCGTCGCCGCTCGTTTCCCGTGGTATATCAAAATCTTTCACGGACGACAGGGAGCGAGGAGCCTACATTTCCTGGCACTGTGCGCGTTCACTGTATTCTTCATCGGTCATATTGCGCTGGTGGCCCTGCACGGTTTCCGGAAAGAGCTGACGCTGATCGTTCTAGGGGAAACGCACAATCCGCATCTAACGCGCGCTTTGGTAGTCTGGCTATCCGGGTTGACCGGCATTGTTGTCATCCATGTCGTAACAACCATGTGTTCGCGTCGCCGCCCGCGCTTTGTCCAGAAAACCACTCAGTCGATCACCGATCCCTTGCGTACGCTGCTTTTTGGCCATGAAATGTCTTCACAACATTACTCCTCGGCAGATATCTCGCCCTATCTATGGGTAAACGGGCGGCCTCCAAAAGAAGAGACCTATCTTGCGATGGCGCGCGACCAATTTGCAAGTTACAGCTTGGAGGTCAGCGGATTGGTCGAAAGGCCGCTGTGCCTGACGCTGGCTGACCTCCGGGCGATGCCGAAACAAACTCAAATTACCAAGCACTGCTGCATCCAGGGCTGGTCAGGTGTCGCAGAGTGGGGTGGTGTATCTCTGCATCATATCGTTGGAATGTGCCGACCGCTTCCATCCGCTCGATACATCGTCTTCTACGCGTTCGACAATAAATCCACATCGGAGCCACACCCCCAAGGACCGGGATACTTCTACGGCACGATTCGCTTAGAGTTGGCGGAAGATCCGCAGACGATTCTCGCCTACGAGATGAATGGCCAATCGCTCCCGATCAATCACGGAGCTCCGCTCCGCCTGCGCGTGGAAACACAGCTTGGATTCACGATGGTGAAGTACATCCGCGCACTCGAGTTTATCGAGGATTACAAAACCATTGGCCAGGGCCAAGGTGGCTGGCGGGAAGATTACCAATATTTTAGCCAGGAGGCGGGGATCTGATTCACGAGGGTTGGCAGTTCCCCGAAGGAACCCAAGAGGCACTGAGACACGTGCCGGAATCCAGCGGAGGGATTTCACCATCACAAAATGTCAGTCATTCACACATGTACTATATGTATTGTCTCCTCTGTGGCGAGAGGGCGACTTCCTGCGGCTGTCTGGAGATTCGTCTCTCTTGGCAACGGCCCTCGCTTATCGGCGCGAAATATTGTCTTTTCGGACTGATCATTAGGGGGTAAAGGCAAAACATGGCCAAAATCACGTCGATTGGTTCCACAGCGGAGCTGAAGAGGCATCTCTTCTACGAGACCTCGCATTCGCCTGCGTTGACCGATCTAGTGGGCTACGAGAAGGCCAATGAAATCATCGATTTCTGTTTCATCGCCAACCCCTATTATCCGACGCCCGAAATGCTTCAGGATCTGCAACAAAATCTCCCGAGCCTGATCAAGTCCTATCCATCCAGCAACCCGATCCTGAGCCAGCAAAATCTCGCGGCGGTCCTGCACGTCGACCCAGAGAACCTGATCATCGGCAACGGCGCCACGGAACTTATCGTGCTGATCAATACGACTTTGATTGATCGCATCGCGGTGCCAATCCCTACCTTTGGCGAATACATCGAAAAGCTCAAAGACCAGCGCGACGCCGAGTTGTATGCCCTGGACCCGGCCCAACGCTACGAGCTCCGCTTGATGGACTATCTCGATTGGGTGCACGAGCGCAACGTCAAGGCTGTGTTGGTGATTAATCCGGGCAATCCAACCGGCCAGCTCATCTCGCTCGAAGAAATGGTTGATTTCATGCACCGGGCAGAGGATCTGGAACTGGTCATCGTTGATGAATCCTTCATCGATTTTGCCGGTGACGCCGTCCCGAGCCTGGTGCCGCTAGCTCACCGCTTTCCCAACCTTCTTATCGTACGCAGCATGAGCAAACACTGCGGCGTTCCGGGCCTGCGCCTCGGGTACTGCTACAGCGGGAATCCTTACCTGCTGAATCGGCTGCGCCGGTTCATTCCCACCTGGAACCTGAACACCCTGGCGCAGTATTTCCTGTCGCTTTTGCCTTCAACCGACGCCGCTTACCACGAGGGTCGCAAGCGCCTGATCGGCGATGTCCGGTGGCTTCAAGGCGCGTTGCAATCGATTCCCGGGTTAGAGGTCTACCCCACGGGAGCGAACTTTGTATTGTTCAAGATCAAGAGCGGCATGACCGCTGCCGAGCTGCAAAGGCGCCTGCTGGAAGAGCATCTGATGTACGTGCGGGATTGCTCCAACAAGGTTGGCATGGACGACCTGCACATCCGCGTGGCGTCTCAAGGGAGGGGAAAGGATGCGCGGCTGGTCGAAGCGCTGCGCGCTCTGTTGCGATGAAACGCCCGCAGGTTCTCGTCGTCACCCGCAGCACGGTTCGGAAGAACAAATTGATCGACTACGTCGGGGAATATCATCTCGAGCTACTCGTCCGATTGCGGACGCTGCCGATCATGATTCCAGTGGTCGCCGGCACGATGTCGTGCTTGCCGCAGTATCTGGAACAGATGAGGGGCCTTCTGCTGGTAGAGGGAGAAGATATAGAACCGAAGCGCTATCAAGCAGAGAAAACGAATTTAAAGTACCTCGAAAAAACGCACCCTCTCAAAGATGAGATTGAGATTCGGATCCTGCGCCACGCGCTTCGCTACCATGTTCCGGTCCTGGCGATCTGCCGGGGATCGCAACTGCTCAATGTGGTCTGCGGCGGCACGCTCTACGGCGACGTCCAGAAGGAAAAGCGGTCTCATCTCAAGCATATCAATTACGACCATTACGACACCTACCGGCATTTGATCACTATCGTTCCCGGAAGCCCTTTGGAGCGCTGGTACCGCCGAGAAAACCTGCGCGTGAACAGCTACCACCATCAGGGCATCCGCAGCCTGGCGCGTCGGTTCAAGCCGATGGCGTACGCGGAAGATGGATTGATCGAAGGATACTTCGATCCCAGCGCAAATTTTGTCGTGGGTCTCCAGTTCCATCCGGAGCGGATGTTGGAGGAGCCAGTCGGAAACTGGCGCGCTTGGCAGGCCTTCGGATCCGCCATTCGTCAACAGCGGCATCGGTGATGGCGGCTGGGGGGAAGATTACCAGTATTTTAGCCAGGAGGTGGGGATCTGATTTACGAGATTTGGCAGTTCCCCGGAGGAAACGAAGACAGGAATTGATCGAGGCGCGCGTCGGAAGGAGACCAATTATGAGCACTGTTGCGGTGTCGCCAGGTTTTATGTGCAAACTGATAGATCGCAAGGAAGTTGCGGAAGGCACCATGGCCTTCTGGTTCGAAAAGCCATCGGGATGGTCATTCAAGGCCGGCCAGTATCTCGATATGACAATGCTTGATCCTTCGGAGACGGATTCCGAAGGGAATGTGCGCAGTTTTTCGATCGCAAGCGCCCCACACGAAGACACCCTGATGGTGGCCACGCGGATGCGTGATACGGCGTTCAAACGCGCGTTGAGGACAATGCCGTTCGGGACCGCTGTTAAGATCGAGGGCCCATCTGGAGATTTGACCCTTCAGAATGATTCTACGCGAGCGGCCGTATTCCTCGCAGGCGGGATTGGCATCACGCCGTTTCGAAGTATTGTCCATTGGGCAGCGAAGGAGAAGTTGCCGCATCACATTTTCCTTTTCTATTCCAACAGGCGGCCAGAAGATGCGCCGTTCCTCGCAGAACTTCAGAGTTTGGGAAGAGATAATTCGAATTACAGGTTGATTCCCAGCATGACTGAAATGGATAAATCGTGTCGGCCCTGGAACGGTGAGACCGGTTTCATCAATCAAGAGATGCTCGGGAGGTATTTGAAAGACGCACCGTCGCCCATCTATTACATCGCCGGCCCGCCCGCCATGGTGAACGGTTTGCACAAGATGTTGAGCAAAGCAGGAATGAATGACGACGACATCCGCATGGAGGAATTTGGAGGCTACTGACCTGATCCTCCTATTTCTATTTGGCTACCCGAACACCTGCAATGCGGCATCAGTTCGCTACGGTGAGCGTGAGAGCGCGACATGAAACCAACACATAGCAATGCAGCTTTCGGATGGCCTGGCATCGAACCGAGATGGACTCATGGGGATAAAGACGGGGTGGGAAGCGCTTACTCGTCATCTAGCCGAATCTGGTTCACCTTATGGAACGGTATCATTACGGAGGTTTATTACCCGACAATAGATCACCCCCAGATCCGAGACCTTCAGTATCTTGTCACAGATGGGAAGACTTTCTTCCATGAAGAAAAACGTCATCTCAAGGCAAAATGTGAGCGTCTTTCCGATCACGCTTTGGGGTACCGCATTACGAACGTCGATCCCGGCGGCCGATACGCCATCATCAAAGAAGTGATCACAGATCCGCACCTTGGCTGCATTCTTCAGCATACCCGGCTTACTGGCGATGAAACGTTTCTCTCACAATTGCGCCTCTATGCACTCTGTGCGCCTCATCTTCAAGTAGGAGGATGGGGGAATAGCGGTTCCGTAACCGAGGTCGCAGGTCGGAAGATCCTTATGGCGCAGAAGAAAGGGATATGGCTGGCACTCGGCGGCACTGTCAACTTTACTCGCGCATCGTGTGGCTACGTTGGCCAGAGTGACGGCTGGACCGACCTTGCGGGTAACTTTCAAATGGACTGGGAGTTCGATCATGCCCCTAACGGCAACATTGCGCTCATGGGAGAACTAGGCCTGGATGGTCACCGCGAGTTCACGATGGGTCTGGCATTCGGTAACACACAACACCGTGCCATCACGACGCTGTTTCAAGCGCTCGGCGTTCCTTTCAAGGAGCATCGCAAGCGTTATACCGAGCAATGGGAACGCCCCAGCGCAAAAGCCCTTCCGCTGCAGACAGTTTCCGCCGACAAAGGGAACCTATATCAGAGCAGCTTCAGTTTGCTTCGTGCTCACGAAGACAAATCTTATCCGGGGGCATTTATCGCATCCCTCTCGATTCCCTGGGGGGAAACAAAGAGTGACTCGGACCAAGGCGGGTATCATCTGGTCTGGACCCGCGATATGGTCAACAGCGCTTCGGCTCTCCTCGCTGCTGGCGATAGTGTTACGCCTTTGCGGGCGCTCATTTACTTGGCAGTCGCACAACTGGAGGACGGAGGCTTTCCCCAGAACTTTTGGGTTGACGGAGGCGCCTACTGGCGGGGAATCCAACTGGACGAAGTCGCATTTCCAATCCTTCTCGCCCGGCAGATCCAGCGGCAGAATGCGCTCCAGGATTTTGACCCTTACCCAATGATTGTGCGCGCGGCTGCTTATCTGGTTCTCAATGGCCCGGTTACTCAACAGGAGCGCTGGGAGGAAGTAAGTGGCTATTCTCCCTCCACGCTCGCCTCGAACATCGCTGCGCTGATCTGCGCTGCCTGCCTGTTCCGCGAGAGGCGTGACGAGGCCACAGCGACATTCCTGGAGGAGTATTCCGATTTTCTGAACTCTCACATCGAATCCTGGACGGTCACAACGCAGGGTTCGATTGTCCCAGGGATCAGCCGGCACTACATACGGATCCTTCCGGAGAGCGTTGACAATCTCCAGCCAGACGAAGATCCCAACTGCGGCGTCATCAATATTGCGAACCACCCTCCGAGTTTTCAAAACAAGTTCCCGGCCAAGGACATTATCGATGCAGGATTTCTCGAATTGGTACGTTATGGAATCCGAAAACCCGATGATTCATTAATTGTGGATTCGTTGCGAGTCGTGGACGCCGTTCTCAAGGTCGAGACTCCTTTCGGACCCTGCTGGCGCCGCTATAGCAACGATGGGTATGGACAGAAAGAAGACGGCGGACCCTTTGTTGGAAGTGGAAAGGGACGCGGTTGGCCACTTTTGGCGGGTGAGCGTGGGCACTACGAATTGGCTGCCGGTCACGATGCAAGGTTATTCATTCGGGCCATGGAAGGGTATTCATCACGGACAGGGCTCTTACCTGAGCAGGTGTGGGACGAACCGGACCGGCCAGACATTTATATGCTTTTGGGACGGCCCACAGGTTCCGCGATGCCGCTTATGTGGGCGCATGCCGAGTACATCAAGCTATTGAGATCCGTCGCCGACGGCCAAGTCTTCGATCTGATTCCCGAAGTCGTGGAGCGCTATCTCTCCGGGCGAAACTCTCGCCATCGATTCGAGGTGTGGAAGCACAATCGTCAAGTATCTTCCGTCAGACAGCAATGTACGCTTCGCATCCAGGTTCCCGCTCCGTTTCGTCTGCACTGGACGAGCGATGAGTGGGACACCGTCAGAGATACTCCATCTGCTGGAACGGCACTGGGAATTGACTTTGTGGATGTCCCGATTCCCGCAGACCAGCGAGCGCCAGTCCGATTCACATTCTTTTGGACGAACAACAGCTCATGGGAAGGCCGTGACTACGTGGTTGAGGTCAAATCATAGAGACAAAAGGAATGATTGCCTAATTCTTGATGGGACTCCAAGAGATCTGTTCTCATTAGTTCACGAACAAACACAGACGCCGAACGCAAACAACGGGCCAGGAGATTCAGGACAGATTTTGATCCTGCAAGAAGGAGGTACATATGAAACCTACACAACAGCTCCACGAGCTCGGCCAGAGCCTATGGCTCGACAACATCACCCGCGGGCTCCTGAGGGACGGCACGCTTCGGCGCTACATCGACGAACTCTCGATTACCGGCCTCACTTCAAACCCCTCGATCTTTGACCACGCGATCAAGAAATCAGACTTCTACGATGACTCCATCCACCGGAAGATGAAGCAGGGCAAGTCAGGCGAGGCTCTCTTCTTTGAGCTTGCAATCGAGGACCTCAGACAGGCCGCCGATCTGTTCCGTCCGATCTACGACCGGACGAATGGCGTCGACGGTTGGGTGTCGATTGAAGTCTCGCCCACGCTCGCTTACGACACACCAGGTACAATCGCCGAAGTCAGGCGGCTTCGCTCTTTGGCCGAGCGGCCCAACCTTTTCGTCAAGATTCCCGGTACTCCCGAAGGTATTCCCGCGATCGAGGAGTCTATCTTTGCGGGCGTGCCGGTGAATGTGACCTTGCTCTTTTCGCGTGAGCAATATGTGGCAGCGGCGGAAGCCTATTTGCGCGGCATCGAGCGACGCATCCAAGCGGGATTGAATCCTGATGTGTGCTCTTTGGCTTCCGTTTTCATCAGCCGCTGGGATAAGGCGACGATGGAGAAAGCCCCTGGAGAGCTGCGAAACGAACTTGGGATCGCTGTTGCCAAGAGAACCTACAAAGCCTATCGCCGATTACTCGACTCGGAGCGATGGCTGCGATTGGCAAATGCTGGAGCGCGGCCACAGCGACTGCTCTGGGCTAGCACAGGTACAAAAGACCCAACCGCCTCAGACATTCTGTACATCAAAGCGCTTGCCGCGCCATTCACGGTGAACACGATTCCTGACAAGACATTGCTTGCTTTCGCGGAGCATGGCTCAGTGGGTGAGCTCATGGCCGCGGACGGAGGCGATGCCGAGGAAATGATTGCGAAGTTCGCCAAAGTCGGCATCGAATACGACAAACTCGCTAGCGATCTCCAGCGCGAAGGAGCTGAGTCATTTGTGAAAGACTGGGACGAGATGCTTGCCACGATTGCGTCGAAGAGCGCCGCATTTAAGGCTGCCAGATAGGCTCCAGCTTCTGCCCAGGAGTTGAGTCTACTCTCGTAACAGTTTTGAAATGGAGGGTGCGATGTCCGATGCGTCTCCTGTTCCCAGCCAAAGACCTGTTTGGTTGGACGACAAAACAAAATCTGTCATGGATCGTGCAATCGCGCGTGAACAATCGCTTTCGCGCATGCTGATGACTTATATTGTCACGGGGCTGGTCTTTATGCTGCTCCCGGGAACATTTCTCGGTGTGTGGAATCTCATCAACATTAGTAGTCACGAAGCGGCCGAGTCTATTTCACCGGCATGGATTCAGGCGCACGGTCACGCGCAATTGTTCGGTTGGGTCGGCACTTTTATTCTGGGGATTGGCTTCTATTCAATTCCGAAGCTGCGAAAACTGAAGCCGTTTGGGCTCCGGGAAGGTTGGCTATGTTGGGCACTTTGGGTCGCCGGTGTGACCACCCGCTGGCTTTCCAATATTTATCCGTGGCATTGGCGCATCTTGACGCCGATGTCCGCGGTGCTTGAAGTCCTTGCGTTCTTGATTTTCTTTCAGGCCGTGGCGAGTCACCGGCCGTCGCGTGGGGCGCCAGTGCCGTGGGAATCTTGGGTCTTTGTTATAATTGCGGCGACTCTGGGATTGCTAGCTTCCCTGGCCCTCAATCTTGGAGTCTCTGTTCAACTGGCGCTCCATGCAAGTTCACCAGCGTTCCCGCACGAGTTCGACCAGCGCTATTTGATTGTTTCGACGTGGGGTTTTTTGGTTCCCATGGTGTGGGGCTTCAGCTCGCGCTGGCTCACTGTGTTCATGGGATTGCGACCCCTGCGAGGGTCTTTGCTCCTAGTAGCTGTTGGTTTGAACACGGTGGGTGTTGTGGCCGGTTTCTTCGAACTCTTCATGGCAGCCGGAGTGCTTTTATTTCTAGGAGCGGTCACGGCGATAGTAGCGATCCGCTTCTTCGAGCGCCCAGCGAAGCCGGCAAAGACGATCAATGTTCACGGGAGCTTTCCCATATTTATCCGGCTTGCTTATGGATGGTTACTGATTGCCGCGGCACTCGGTATTTGGGCGTCGCGCGCTGGGCAAGCGCCCGGAATATGGGGAGCATCGCGACACACGTTGACCGTTGGATTCATCGCAGCTATGGTCTTTTCCGTCGGGCAGAGAATTCTACCGTCATTCTGCGGGATGCGCGTGTTGTGGAGCCCGAGGCTAATGCTAGTAATGCTGGTGCTGTTGATGACCGGCTGCACGCTTCGCGTCGCGTCTGAAATCCTCGCCTACCAAGATTACGCAGCCTGGGCATGGAACGTTCTGCCTGTTTCTGCGCTGGTTGAGTTGACGGCGGTCACGCTGTTCGCCATCAACCTAATTGTCACCTTCCTTCGACAGCCCATTACCGTAACCACTCCACTTAGCATGACTACCGAGTGACGGCAAACAAACGCGCACCTGCGCGCGCAGTGCATCCGTTATCGCGTTAATTATGTCTCTTCGCGATTTTGCTCGGCCTCTTTCTTGTCTCAGTCCTCACAAGTTTTAGTGCTTTCCCTTTATGAATGGCTATGTGGTCAGTTTTGTCACTTTTAATGAAGTATTGGGGTTCCGTTTTAGATCCATGGTGCACATAGCCCTTGATTCGTACGTTTGAAACAACCTTCTTCAGAATGACGCCTCTGACTATGCCCGCTTCTGAGTTCCATTGAACGTGGTCACCGCGTTTGAACGTCTTGGCCATGGGGCTTACACCTATTCTAAGAGAAGTGCATAACAGGATTTATCATTCAACTAACCTGGAGTCCTCGGCCGCTTTTTCGGCATCGCTTCCCAGGGCCCGCTGCACATATCTCGCCCCCGGGGAAGCCTTCTTTGGCATCTTCTGAGCGAATACGCCCTCTTATGGCGTACTCGCCAGGCCGTCAGACTCCCTGAGGAACGCACCCAAGTGTTAAGTCAACGTTGTTTCGTCATTCTGCTATTTCTTCATGCATTACGAACGTGTCGTTCGAAAGTATAAAGAGACTATTGTCGTAAAATCAGAATCATTCCACAATGATCACCGTAATGGAAGAGGGAAAACCCACGTTTCACTTGGCTCCCCAAGCATTCCGACGACAAGGAGGCGAAATGCTAGATGACAAACTAGTTCTGATCATCGGTGCAGAGGGAGAGAGTAGGGAAGCGGATCATCGCCACAATACATAAGTGCGGTCTGGGTCCGGTCTGCTCTTCTACTTTCGGTGAGGCTCGGCCTCTATTGGGCTAAGCCCAATGAAGCTCCGCGATGGCAGCCTTTTCTCCCTCGTTAATCAACTCGAGGGGTCCCAGACTAGTTTATTCCATTTCCAAACAGTGGAGGAAGGTTGCTGGCGGCGACCGCATCTGCTTCCACGCAAGGATCGCTGGTTCGGTCAGACGGGTTTTCGACCGCAACGAATTCGCTGGGTCGTAGACGCAGCGATGAAGAAATCAAGCTGGAAAGATCAGGCGTTGGCTTCGACGAATGCGCTCTCGAAGTAGCTATTCAAATCATGATCCGCGTCATCACAATCGAACGGGAATACGGCTGTGGAGCGGCGGAAATCGCCCGGGGCCTTTCTGACCGACTCGGTTGGAAACTCTGAGACCAATTGCTGACTCAAGAGATTGCTCGCCTCGCGCATTGCCAACAATCCGAAGTACGGCAACGTGAAGAGCGGTTAGATCCTCTGTATTACCGCTTGCTTAAGTCATTCGCGCTCGGAAGCTACGAGGGCAGCCCAGGTGCACCTGTAGAGATGCTCGATGCCGACACTATCGTCAGAATCTCCGAACATGTGGTTGAAGAAGCCGCAGCTGCGGGCGATTGCGTAATTGTGGGCAGAGGATCACAACATTTCCTACGCGCTCGCAGCGACACACTGCGCTTTTTTCTGTATGCTCACAGGGGAAAGAAGATAGACCGCCTTATTTCTGAAGCCAAAACGAAAGCTGATGCAGAAATGATCGTCGACACGGTTGACGACGAGCGTGGTGCCTTCATCAAGAAATACTTCCATGCCGACTGGCCTAACCGTTCCGTTTACCACGCCATGCTCAATACTGATCTGGGGGATGGAACCGTGATTCAGGCGATCTTGAGCTTTCTCTCCTGAGAAGTTACCGTCGGTGGTGCACGTAGATTGCGCACAGAAACTGTTGACGTCGAGGAAAACGTTGCTGTGTTCACTGGATGGTGGGAGCGCCCACATGAAATCCAGGGCTTAAGAGACGCTGCCCGCTCATGAGCAGCATTGAGGCTTTTTTCCAACCCACACTCCAACCCACAGAGTATGATGTCTTGTACGACTTCCGCGTACTTTGGCAGTCCCCGCGGTCTTCTAAGTTGTTGTAAAACCTATCCCGGCTCGATTGACACGGTAGAGGTCTGCGGTTCGAGTCCGCACGGGCCTACCATATCTTTCAACGGGTTAAAGGCAAAATCCGAAAAACCTCGAACCCACAATTCAACCCACAACAACATCTATTGAACCGTCCCTGAATTTACTCCTAGTGCTCTTAGGAACTCGCCTTGTGCTCCCCGGCTGCCACATCGCGGAAATGAACCACTCCAAACGCTTTTGGACCTTTGTTCACTCCTACTGCCCAGATTTCAAGAATCTAGATAAGCGTCTCCGCGAGATGTCGAAGAATGTCTCCCGGTGGGCTGCGTGACCTCTATCACCGAGAGCCTTGATCGGCGTACAGCTTTGGCTTTCGCGATGCGCCTGTCCCCGCCTCACAAGGCTGCGAGTCGGACAGCTCATGTTTTTCCGAACGAGTAGCGAATGACTTGAGTGCGAGCTTTGTACCTAGTCAGGTCGCATTGAAATCCGCGTTACGGGGCATCGAGAGTTCCGCTGCTTCTTAAGCTGCCTTTGCTCTCTCCCGTAAAATGTGCTTTAACTGTGCAAAAACCCTATGTAATTGGCCTCTCGGGGCTTACTTCGAGCGAGAAGCAGATTCCCCGAAATTGTTGGAAACATTGGAAAGCGCGAGTAAAGGAAGGAATCGTTGGAACGCGGGCTCGTGCTTGCAAAGCAGGTGCTCTCCCAGCTGAATTCAGAACTCAACCAATTCTCCTCCGCTTTAGCGCGATGGAATCTTTCAGCGCGAAGGTTCGAGCAGGAGATCGATTCGGGGAGCTGGCGGATCAGTGAGAGTCCGTGTTGATTTCTTGGTGCACTCTTGTTGCACTGTAACCTGCAAATGAGGCCATCAGGGTGTGACTGAGAGCTACGTGCGGATTCCGATGATGGTGATCGGGATTCCGGACCCGATGTCTTTATCCCAATTTATCCCAATGCCCCAAATTGCGTGCCCAAACCGTCCAGAGCTCGCCGAATGTCGTCTATACTTATCAATGGATTACGAGCGAGCCAAGGCGCAATCACCCGTCTTGAAAACCGTTAGGCCCGAAAGGGTCTCGGGGGTTCGAATCCCCCCTCCTCCGCCATCTAATACAGTCCTGCATGGTTTCGAAAGAAGTGCGTCTTGGCCTACCCGGGTGTAATCTATCGAAAATGAGAATTGCCCTTAGCAGGGTGCAAACGGCGCCTAACGCTGTCATTCCCAGCGAAGCGAGGAATCCCTCTAGATTTACGGCCAGAAAAAAGCGGGATCCCTCGTCGCGCCGCTCCTCGGAATGACGGATCATGGGATTTTTCTGCAAACTGCTAGGTGAGTGGTGCGTTCGCACGCGGTTGACTGGAGCGGCGGTGCGCACACGCGTAGAAAATTGCGATGAAGATGAAGAAAATTCATTTTGGTGTGATGGTTGGGACGTGCGCTGCCCTGGCGGTTTGGGCGCTCGCGGGGACCGCGCCCGCACGTGCGCGGTAGCTTGGCACCAAAACGTTTTCGACGTTGGGCGCGCCGGCTGCGTAGGCGGCGTTTCTCGAAGGTGAGAAGCATCTGCATAGCTTTGAGTTCGACGAGGCGGCAGAGGCTTTTTAGAAAGCGCAGTTTGCCGATCCTACGTTCGCGCTGGCTTACAGGGGCGAGGCGATGAGCTTCAATCATCCTCTCTGGGCGGAAGTGAACGTGGAGTGCGCAAAGGGCAAGACGGGCACTATTGCGGCGTCACGGCCGTCTTAGGCTTCTGAGGGACGGATCTGCGAATCAAGCGGGTTTGTTGAACAGTGGGGTTCTCCGTTACGCTACCGGGGGTTCCTAATTTCATTTGGAATGCGCCGCGGGCATTTTTCGCTCGGCCCGGCTCCAGTCTTCAGGAGGAAAAGCGATACCCCAAAACCTGGGCTGTGGTTCCAAAAACTCAATGCCCAGTTCGGCTTTTTCGCTCTCTACTCTTTTTTGGTACACCACGCGGCACTGCGCCTCTGCGCTGGTCTTTTTGTTTCTCAAGAGCATCGACGGTTGCATTTCGACTGTCGTTGCCAATATCAGTTGAGCGCCGTGAGCGTTCACGGCCGTCGTGCGCGTTTCCTGGCGAAACGCCTTCCCGTTCACACTTTGGCCGACGACTTCCACTGGCATATCGATTGTTACCCTCAGACTTCTGCGCGCGACGGGATATGTTGATGGTCCCTTTCGAGTGGAACCAGTGTCATCGGCGCGTGGAGGGTCAGAATTGTGTTCCGTCACTGACTTCGCTACCTCTGCACTTCACTCTTCCCCAGGAACGGTTCGTCGGCTGACTCGGGTTCCTTGCCAGATACTGAAATCACCACGGGTACTTCTCCATGTTCATACTGCGACTTTTGTAGCACAAGCGTCAATTGCAAACCAAAACAGTCGACCGTAAATCCCGAAATGAGACACTCTCCCCTTCACAAGATGGCTCTGTGAGGATTCTAGGCGTTCGCACCGAATCCGCGTGAAATCCCACCGAAAATCTCTCTATCAACATTGGCTCGTGTGCATTCGACTTGCAGTCAAACAAACGACCATTTCAGATTGTTATGTTTTCGGCATACCTGTACCACGCCGTCCGGGGACTTCCAAATGCGCGAGTTACCATGAAGGATTGGTCGAAGTATGACGCGCGCCTTAAGAACCGCACAGTTGCTCACGGCCGCCTGGCTGCTTTTGCTGGGAGGTTGCGCCGCCGTGGCCGTCTGGGTGCCCCCGGGTGCTGGCCGCACGGCGTTCGGAGACATCTTCCAATGTTTGCTGCCGCTGCTCGTCAATGGCGCACTCTTGATGAACGCGATCACGCCGAACCGGCGCAAGAACGCTTTCTGGATGCTTCTGGCTCTCGGCTGTTCGCTGGGGCTCGGCGGACAAGTTATCTGGACGTACGTCGAGGTCTATCAGCATCGTGTGCTGCCTGATCCTTTTATCGGGGACTTTGTTTTCTTCCTGCGCACACTCCCCATGATCGCCGCGCTCACGATGCAGCCGCACAAACAACACGACAGCCGCAGGACGCTGTACGGCTATGTAGATTTCTCCCTCTTGTTGTGCTGGTGGATTTACCTGTATCTGCTAACCGTGATTCCCTGGCAGTCCATCGCGATCGATGACGCGCGATACAATCAAACCTACAACGTTATTTGCACCTTAGAGAATCTTGTCTTCGTGGCTGGCGCCATTGTGCTGTCCGCGAAGGCGGCCGGCCGATGGCGCCGCATCTACGCGCATCTGGCCGGAGCCGGTGCGGCATACACGTTCGGTTCGTTGCTGGTCAACCTCTCGATCTACCGTGGCGTGTATTCGACGGGGAGTTTGTACGATCTGCCGATAATCGCGTCGCTCCTCTGGCTGGGAACGGCCGGGGTGACCGCCTACAGCAGCGGCAGCGAAACATCTACAGGCGAGACCAAGGAGACGGAGGAGAAATCGTCCGGAAGCGCGCCGCGCAGCGAAGCCGTCTGGACGTCGCGCTTGGCGCGAGCGGCATTGCTTTCGCTTCCTCTCCTCGGCATCTGGTCTGTGAAAACAAGCCGAGCGCCCATGGCTGTGCGCGAATTCCGCATTCTTGTTACGCTTACCGCCGTACTGCCTATGGGCTTTCTGGTCTTCCTGCGTTATGAGCTCATAAACGCGGAACGTCTCCGATTGCTCCGCGCCTCGCAGGAATCCATCGACAACCTCAAGCGCCTCCAAATGCAATTCGTGCAATCCGAAAAACTGGCCTCACTTGGACAGCTTGCCGCAGGCGCCGCGCATGAGATCAACAACCCACTCACGGCCATCCTGGGCTATTCCGATCTGCTGATCGACGATCCTGCGGTCGGCGAGCGCCCCCGCAACCTCGCGGAAAAAATTCGCGACCAAGCGCGGCGCACGAAGACGCTGGTGAACAACCTGCTCAGCTTTGCGCACCAAGTGCCCAGCGAGCAGCGTTCCCTGGTCGACGTCAATACCGTCGTCACCAGTTCGGCGCAGCTCCGGCGTCTGGATCTTCGCGGCAAGAACATCCGCATCGAATTGCAAACCGGTGCTTCCATCCCCGCGGTCCGCGGCGACCCGAATCAATTGTTGCAGGTCTTCTTCAACATCATCAATAACGCCGTGGATGCATTGGAGGAAGTAAGCGGCGGCACGCTTACCGTGCGCACGTTGTGCGAACGGGGAAACGTGGTCATTCTGTTCTCCGACACCGGCCCTGGCGTCAGCGAGCCGCGTCTGGTCTTCGACCCCTTCTATACGACGAAACCCGTCGGCAAGGGCACGGGTCTTGGTTTGAGCATCTGCTATGGACTCGTCCACGATCATGGCGGCCAAATCTCTTGTTTCAACCGCCCCGAGGGCGGCGCGACGTTCCGCGTCGAGATACCCGCCGCCCCCGCCATGTTTCCTTCGCACGGGATCAGCCCGGCGCCGCGCGGTACACCCGCAAAGCTCACCTGAGAATTGCATTTCCTCCGGCGCGCGCAACCGCCGCGCTTTCAGTTATAATTCCCGGCCATGACGCCAACCCCCGCCCGCGCGCCGCAGCCGGCCCCCGCGTTTCAGCCGCCGCGCTCGATCGCGATCGAAGGACCGATCCGCGTCGGCAAGTCCACGCTGGCACGGGTCCTGGCCGACCGCTTGCACGCGCGGCGCCTCTTCGATCCCGAGGACAATCCGTTCCTCGCCGATTTCTACAAGGAAAAAGCCGGGGCGGCCTTCCGCGCGCAGATGTATTTCCTGATCGAGCGCCATCGCCGCCTGAGTGAAGTGCAACAGGGCGGCGCCGCGCCGCTGGTTTCCGATTTCCTGTTTGAGAAAGACAAAATTTTCGCGTACATCAACTTGGACAACGAGGAGTTGAAGCTCTACGATCGTTATTACGAGATGTTCGCGGCCGGCATCAAAGCGCCCGACCTGGTGATCTATCTACAAGCCACACCTGAAGTCCTGCGCGAGCGCATTGCAAAGAAAAAATCGCCCGCGGAAAAGCAAATCTCGCGTGCCTATCTCGAAGAAGTCGTCCGCGCCTACGAACATTTCTTCTTCCGGTATTCCGCGTCAGACCTGCTCGTGATCAATACATCGGAAATCGACTTTGTCGACCGCAATGCCGACTTGCAGCAACTTCTCCGCCGCTTGCAGGAGCCGGTCAAAGGAACGCAATATTTTCTGCCGTTGGGCGCGGGCTAATGAAAATAATGAAGGTTACCTCCGCCGGAGTGTTTGATTCGTGGTTCATGTCAGTCTTGAGACTCAAAAGCACGCCGCATTGCCGCTGGCAGGAGGGAATTCATGAATGTTTTTTCACGGCTTCGGTTTAGCTAAGGTGGGGTGTTTATTTTGTTTGATTCTGGCTCTGGCTTTATTTCATCTGTGTACTCCCCTCCAGTCGCAATCCTGCGCCCCCCGCAGAACCTAAGCCAGGAGTTTCTCGAGCGGCTCCCAATAGTTCGCTTTCCATCCTGCCGCCAGGTCTTCCGCCGCGCCTTTAGGAAAACCCGTATGGTCAAATACGATCTTGGTCCCGGAGCCTTGCTCCACGACCTCGAACTTCACAATCGAATAGACGCCCGGATCCCAGCCACCCGTTCGCCAGGCCTGCACGATTCGCTGGTTCGGCACAAGTTCGACATGTCGTCCCGTGATGTATCCGCCGAATAACGTGAACGCGCCCCCCACTTCACGACTGATCTCCGTGGGCTTGCCTCCCGGGGGCATGGATTTCATGACCCCACTGAGCTGTATGACCTTGTCGAACTGGTTGGTGTCGATGAGTGATTCGTAGACGCGCATCCGGCTCGCCTTGAAAACAGCCTCTTGGTGAATGGATTCCGCCGTACGTGAAATCCCATCATCGGCTCCCGCCCAAGCCTCAGTTGCGCCCAGGGCCAGTCCACCGAATGAGATCGCAACCCCGGCAATCAATTGCCGCCGCGTGGGTCCAGTGGCCAGCGCTGCCAGATTATTTCTATCGCTCATCATCGTCCTCCCCGGTTTTTGCATTCAACCGTCAACGCATAAGAGCACCGCGCGATAATATGTTCAAGATAATATTTCTCTGGCAGCCGTCCCCTGCTCAGACGTGATTCAGCTGCTGTCTATCAAACGCGTAGTCCCAGATTTTCCACACCTGCTGGATTCCACCCGAGAAGCGGAATTGCCGAAGTGTGGTCCGGTACTCTTCGAAGTCAATCCTTGACAAGAATTCGCGCCGAACACACAATCTCCGACAAATCGCAATCCCATTCTGAGGGTGCGTCAACGGCAGATTCGGAAGTATAAAGAGGTGAGCAATGGCAAACAATGATTCGATCAATATTGAGGTCAATATTGAGGCGTTGGAACGCGGAAAGTTCGATCGGCGGCAAGTGATGCAGGCCTTGGGTATTGCGGCGACAGCTGGGTTAGTCGCGAGCGTGGCGCCAGGAACCGCTGCCTTCGCCGCCAGTGCCGCGCAGATGGGAGCCGTCACCGGCACAGGTTTCAAAGCGGTCGCCTACAATCACATCAATTATCAAGTCTCCGACTATGCGAAGGTCCGGGATTTCTATGTGAATCTGTTTGGGATGAAGTGTGTGTGGGACGACGGCAAACAATGCTCTGTGGAATTCGGTGATCCCCCAAACGCCATTTACATCCGCCCGCTCACGCGGCCCCTCGACCGGCCGGCCGGCACCGGACCCAATGCAAACTGGACGGAGCAGATGGGGCAAGGCAACGTCGATCATCTGGCGTTCTCAATCGAGAATTTTCAACTGGATTCCGTGAAGGCCGAACTGGCGCGCCGCGGCCTTAACCCCCAGCCGGATGGCCCGTTCGCCTGGACCATCAAGGACCCGAGCGGCCTCACGGTACAAATCTGCGCGACACGCGGCGTATTCCCCGGGCAGGCCTCACCGACGGCCAAAGAATCGGACGGCACAAAAAATCTGGATGCGGCTCCCAAACCCGACGGCAATAGTTACAAAGCGTACGCCGTCAGTCATCTTGCCTTGATGGTGCCCGATGTGGATAAGTGCCGCGACTTCTATACAGATCTGCTTGGAATGAAAGTGATTTATTACAAGCCTGGCGATGTGTTCGGAGTGGATACCGCCGGAGGCCCAGTTTGCTTCCTCAAGTTTGGCGAGAACGCCTTATACCTCCGGAAGAGTCAGCATCCGGAACATAAGCCCTACATCGCTCACTTCGCGCCCGCGGTTGAAAATTACGATCAGGCGGCGGTGAAGGCCGAACTGATAAGGCGCGGCTACAAGCCCGCGGCGGATAGCAAATACGGCTGGTCCATCCGTGACCCCGCGGGAATGAGAGTCGAGGTTGCGGGAAAGGGACTGCCGGAACATGTGGCGGGAGATTGCAATGGCGGTAATGCGCAATGTCCTGGAGGGCCCGAGAAGTAAACCGCACTTCCCACAAGAATTCCGGGAAGTTCTGGGTGGCTTTATCGCATATTGCTGGCAAGTTCGTCCGGCGCGATCCCGGTAGCACAGGCTTCAGCCTGTGTGGTTTTGATTTTTTGCACGGGTGGAAAAGCGCACAGACTGAAGTCTGTGCCACGAAAACCCGCGGGTGATTGTTGGAGGTCGTTCCGTGAAAAAAGTGAGCATGATTGTTGCCGCCGTCGCAGTGTTCTTCCTGGCCAGCACGAGCTGGGCGCAATCGAGTGCGAAAGGCGTGGACCGGCTCTATGTGCTTGACTGCGGCCAGGGACACGCCCCCGACGAGTCGCGCTGGACGGTTGGCGTGAATGTTGGAAAGCCGATTGACATCTCGGACAACTGCTTTCTGATCCAGCATTCGGGAGATTACTTTCTCTGGGACACGGGCCTCTCCGATGCGGTCGCCGCCATGCCAAATGGCTGGCTTCCGACGAACAATCCCGCGACGGACATCCATTGGTCTCGCGCGAAGACGCTGGAGTCGCAGCTTGCCGCGATTGGGGTAAAGCCGTCTGACATTCGCTCCATCGGCATTTCGCATACGCATCCCGACCACATCGGAAACGTCGAACTATTTCCGCGCGTACCCATCCTCATTCAGAAAGCTGAGTATGACTACTACTTCGCTCCGGGAAAGGAAGGCATACTCAAGCCGCCCGCCGACACGAAGCCAACTTTCCTGAAGGATCATCCCGTGAACC
>WNGI01003030.1_pt1 | contig 19658 bp, 17 predicted proteins | sample 5400621 | NCBI WGS metagenome assembly WNGI01 (sample SAMN13153374, study PRJNA577476) | soil metagenome | isolation source: 20 cm soil or saprolite under Garry oak tree replicate 1 | place: USA:California | collected 2016-06-15
ATCGAAATGTCTCCTCTTAACGGCGTGAGCTTTAGCTATTTGACCGGTTATGAACAAAATGCAGGACAGCCTGGCTGGATCTGCTCGTCCAGCGAAAGAGGCCTAGCCCACGCTCCGCATGGCGGGATTTGTCGTAACGCCCTTTCGACCGCGTTGAGCCATGCGGTAAACCGCGGCCGACAACAAGTGTCGCGATCGAGCAAGCGCGACGAAGATGGGCTAGATTAATTCGCCCGGCTCATTTCGCCGCGAAGCAGTAAATCCGGCCCCCGCCTCCGCGCGGCGCGGTATCGGCACAGCTCCCATTCTCATGGGACGAGTTCCATACGGCGTATCTCCCGGACGGATCACCGCCAGGTCCCAGGCCGTCGGAGTGACCCACCTGAGCCTGTTGGTCTTTAGCGTCCGATGTCCAATCGTTGCACGTCTTACCAGCCATGAGCTTGCCGTCGGCTGTCGAGCCGGTCAGAATATCATGCACCGTGGGTTTTGGTGAATCCGGCCAATTGCCGGGAACGCGCTGGCCGCGCTCGTCGAGAAACACATCGGCGTCTCCTTTGCGCGCGTGTAACTCGTCAAGATCCTTCGCGACTACGACGCCTTTGGCATTCGACCAAGGGCCGGTGCCGATGCGACTGCGCGCGTCGGTCGGCTTGTTGCCGTTGTCGGGGTCCCGCTCGGCGCTCAAGTAGGCGTGCCAGGTCTTGTTGCCGAGACCGACCGCGCTCGCCAGCCCCTGGCAAATCTTATCCGCTCCGCGCAGCCCGCCCAAATTGGCCGTCTTGCTGCCACTGCTACTGACAAAAAAACTCATGGCAGAACTGGTCTGCGCGCCTTCAGCGCCAATGCTCTGGCTCCGATCACTGCTGACGGCACCGAGCGCCGCCATCGCCGCGAGAAGAAAGATATGTTGCTTCATGAGCTTTTCCTTTCGCTAAAAATTTAGCCCGCCTCGACAGCCGTGGAGTTAAAAAGCGACTGCCATTTATACAGCAATGAGAAAATAAAAATCAAATGAGTTCAAATAAAATTGCCGCTCGGAGAGCTGCTTTTCGTCGAGTACAAGTGCCCGATCGAGCAAGATGCCGCGGCGTGTGCTAGTTGACGAATCAAATGGGATTCGACCTGCAAAATCAAAACAGAACTAGATCGATGGAGCGAAATTGTTAAGCTAGTAAAGGCGTCGCCGCAAGGCTGAGTGTTAAAGGAAGACAAAGCCGAGGTTCTGTCGATCGATGGGCGCGACGTCCATATAACCCACCCGGACAAGCCGTATTTTTCCAAGCAGACGAAGCTCTCGAAACTCGATCTCGTGCGCTACTATCTGTCGGTCGCGCCGGGCGCTCTCGCTGGCATCCGGGATCGCCCGCTGGTGCTTAAGCGCTTCGTCGATGGCGCCGAAGGCGAGGCGTTCTTTCAGAAACGCGCGCCCGCCAAACGGCCCACGTGGTTGCGCACCGTTACGCTGTCATTCCCGTCGGGCCGCAAGGCGGAGGAAGTCGTCGTCGATGACGCGGCGGGACTCGCGTGGGTCGTGAACCTGGGCTGCATCGAGCTTCATCCACACCCCGTGCGCTCTGGCGATCTGGAGCACCCAGACGAGTTGCGCGTCGATCTCGATCCAGGTCCCGGCGTCGCATGGGATGACGTGCGCCGTGTGGCTCTCGAGGTGAAATCGTTTCTCGAGGACATGGGGCTTCGCGGCTGGCCCAAGACGAGCGGTTCACGGGGAATGCACGTGAACGTGCGGATCGAACAGCGCTGGACATTCGTCGAGGTGCGCCGCGCCGCGCTCGCATTATCGCGCGCAGTCGAGCGGCGTCTACCGGCCCTGGCCAGCTCGAAGTGGTGGAAGGAGGAGCGTCACGGCGTCTTCCTCGACTACAACCAGAACGCCAAGGACCGCACGACCTGCTCCGCCTATTCCGTGCGCCCGGTTGTCGACGCCCGTGTGTCCACGCCGCTTCACTGGCATGAGGTCCCCAACTGCGACCCGGCTGACTTCACCGTGCTCACGGTTCCCCAACGCTTGGCGGAGATCGGCGATCCGCACGCAGACCTCGACGCCGCGGTAGGTTCGCTCGAAAAGCTGCTAGAGCTCGCGGCGGAAGACGAGGCAGCAGGTCTCGGCGACGCTCCCTGGCCTCCGCACTTTCGTAAGATGGAGGGCGAAGCGCCGCGTGTCGCTCCTTCGCGCGCCCGCTCACCTGTGAAGAAAAGGCCACGGGTCAAAGCACCACTTCTGGTGGTCGCGAACTCGCCGGACCGAGAAGCGGCCCGCGCCGGTCTAGAGCGGTGGAAGCATAAATATCCCGAAGTGGCCAACCGTCTCGCCGTGGACGACGTGCTGATCGACTCCATGCGCGGCAGGTCGTCTACCTGGACCCGCATCCGAGTCAACCTCCGACATGTTCCCGAAGAGTTGCGCCCACCGCAAGAAACCCCCGACCCGGATGATGATCCGACGCGGGGCCGGCGTCGATAAGAGTTCAAGTCGTTCAAACAGTTCAAATCGTTCAACCCCCTTCTTCATCTTCCCCCGTGTACACGGGGGAAGAGAGCGGTTCTAAATACGGTTTAAACGGAGCGGAGCGGTTGAACGGCTTGAACGTTTTGAACCGACACTGCGGAGCTCAGCGCCCGGCGGCGAAAATCACCGCCAATCCCAGGACAAGTCCTTGCCACCGCTCCAGCGGCTCTGGGCACCAGGCATGCGATGCTCGGTTTCACCGCCCCCTGATTCCTGCTCGGCCCAACCTTTCCAAGGGTGCGCGGCAAGCGCGTTGTTGCGGTATGACGCGAGGAATTCGACGAGCTCGCGTCGCTTCTTGTCCGTGAAGCTCGCGCAGACGCCGACATGCTGCAGCGCGCCGGACTCGTCGAACAGGCCGAGCAGGAGGGAGCCAACCGCCGAGCGCTCGCCCTTCTTGTGCCATCTGAAGCCGGCAACGACACAATCGCAGTCGCGCTCGTGCTTGATCTTGAGCATCACGCGCTTATTGGGTTCGTACGTTCCTAAGACCGGCTTAGCGATGACGCCGTCGAGACCAGCACCCTCGAAGCGACGAAACCAATCCGCCGCAGTGCTTAATTCGCCGGTTGCAGGTGTCAGGTGGAGTGGCGGCGCTGCCGATGAAAGCAGGGATTCCAGCATGGACCGACGATCTTGGAACACCATGCCGCGAAGATCTCGGTCTCCCTCGCATAGGAGGTCGAAGAACACGATCGACGCCGGGATTTCTCGTGCAAGAAGCTTCACCCGCGACTGAGCGGGATGAATGCGCAGCTGGAGTGCATCGAAGTCGAGCGCATCATCCTTGGCGACGACGATTTCGCCGTCGAGCACGCAGCGCGCGGGCAACTGTGAGCGGAGCGGCTCGAGCAGTTCCGGAAAGTAGCGGTTGAGCGATTTCCCATCGCGGCTCTGGATCAGGATCTCGTCCCCGTCGCGAAACACCAGGGCACGGAAGCCATCCCATTTGGGTTCGAAGAGCCATGTTCCGCCTGCCGGTAATTCCTCGACCCGCTTAGCGAGCATCGGCAAAATGGGCGGGTTCACGGGAAGATGCATACCTGAGTCTAATACTGCACGAGCTTTCGATCTACGAGTCACCTGGTTTCAGTCGTTGTCGATCCCGTGTGGTGAATTTAGCAGGAAATGCGTAAATCTGCCGGCGGGGCAATGCCTCTATGACTCCGTTGAATAGGTACGACACGATTCGCGCGAATTTGGATTCAACAAGTTCGCGGTCGGGGAGCTGCTTTTCGGCGAGTACAAAAACCCGATCGAGAAGAAACGGCCGGCGTGTGGACCCGATGGATTATTTTGTTCATGCGCATGGTGCTGAGCGGCAGAAAAAACCTAGAGCGCAGTCCAAGGTCGGGTGAGTATGCCGATCAAAACCTTATTGGCGAGTGAGCGACGTTGAGCATTCAAATCATTTCAGCTGTAGGCGCAGGATGATCTGGCGAGATTGAAACTCGTTGAGCACACTTTTGCCATGCACTTCCACTGAGTTCCCGATTAGCAATCATTTTCAGGCAAAAGACCCTCGATGGGTAGCATTATTTCGATGACACACTCTTTGGGGTCGTTTAAAATACTTACAAAAGTTGTCGAACTGTTAACCCGTCTAAGACGTTTGTTCAGGTGGCCGATCTTGAAATCACCGCGCCGTCGAGTTCCGGTGTGTACGGGCTCTTCAACTTCGATTGCCAAGTTTTTATCGGCGAGTCGGCGAATATCCAGGAGGCGTTGCTGCGCCACAAAAGCGAAACCGACTTTCAATCGGGGCACTTACGGCCGACCGGGTTTACTTTTGAGCCCTGCGCGGCGGCATTACGCGCGGCCAAAGCCGCGGCGCTGATCGCAAGGTTCCGCCCGGTATTACAGACCAAAGCAGCCCTGACTGAACTTTCTCCGCCATCCAATGGCTCGATCGCGAGCGAGCTACGCCTGGACGTCCAGGTTTTGGAGGCTTCCTCCGATCATCGGGAATTCCCGGCGAACGAGCATGTAAAGCAGCTAAAAACTCACCGGCGCTTTTATTTTGGCTGGCGGCGGGGCATCCTTTCGGCGGCGTTGTTTGCCGCGACCGCGGTCGTCATCTTTTATCTTGGCCTATTCACCAACAAAAATATTCAAGAGCGCGCGAATGGGGCGGGCGAAAAATCCCGGCCGCGAGTTCCGATCGCCCATTCTACCGCCTCGGGACAAGTTGGCATCGATTCGGGACCGCAGAACGTGTCTTCGATCGAGACAGCCGACGTCCTCGCCAATCGAAGCGCCGCGCCAATTCCAGCAAAATCGGCCGTGCTTACCTCTCGGTCGACTGGCGCCGTGAGCAAAAAATGGTCGGTGCAGATTGCCGCCGTGCCCGGGAAAGCGATTGCCGATACTTTGACGGAACGGTTAAAAGCCCGCGGTTATGATAGCTACGTGGTCACGGCCGAGGTGAAAGGACAAACCTATTATCGCGTGCGGGTCGGCCATTTCGACGCACGAGAAGAGGCGCAATCAGTGCACCAGTCGTTGACGAGCCAAGAAGGCTATCGGGACGCGTATCTCACCGGTGATTGAGCCCAATCGCTCTGGCCAAGCTCGCCAAGCACGTAAGGAACCTATAGCGCATCCCCATAAACCGCAGCCTCTCACTTCGCGCTTTTCAGAAACGGCTTCCAGTTCCACTCGAAGTCGGGATCGGTGTAGGTTTGCGGCGGCATCAGTGACGTTAGTCCGCGCTTTGCCAGCTCGCTTTCGAATTTCTCGCGGACCCATTTGTCCTCGTTGACGTACTCGATCTGATCTTTGGCGCGGTCTTCGACTTTTTCCGCATGGCCAAGAAACTGCCTCGGCGGATGCAGCGCTAAATATCGCGCCGGCTCGCCGCCAGCGTTGAAGTGCTGATGAAACCATTTGTTCGGCGGCGTGAAACAACTCGCTTCGTGCCAGGGCACGACGACTTTGTCTTTTCCTTCCTCCCACATGATCGAGTAGCCTTCACCGGCGGGAATGACGATCACCCGACCCGGCCCGTGGCGGTGCGCTTTCTTATATAAACGCGCATCGAAAACCGACATGTGACAGGACATTTCCGAGTCGGCAAACTGGATATAAACGCTCCGCCCGCCGGCACCGCGCCGGACGTTGGCGTCGAGCTTGTCCCAGGCGCGCATGTCGGGAAAAAAGTTGCCGTACCAATAGGCACGACGTCCCCACGATTCATCCAAGCTATCTTGCGAGATCATCTTGGCTTCGGAGTAGAAGTCCATCTCGTTCTGGATGTCGGGGGCTTCGTAGAGATTGCCGAAGATGAAATTGACATCGCGCACGCCGGACAAAGTCAGCGGCAGGTAGTTGTAGTGTAGCAAACGCACCGGCTTGTCGCCCTGCATGTTGGCGAACTGATGCGTGTAATTATGCGGCACCAGGAACATGCTGTGCTTCTGCCACTCGAAGGTTTTTTTCGGTCGCTTCTCGCCAGACCAGATCGTCGTCAGGCCGCGGCCTTCGACAACATAGATGATTTCATCGAGAGCGAATTTCAACGGCGGCAGAGTCTTCCCGGGCGGAATTTCCGTCACCCGCGCAGACGTGATGCCTTCCTGGCCGACGAGCTGCATAAACGCGGCGTTGCACTGGCGCGCGTCCCACCAACCCAGCTCTAGCGTCCTCAGATCCTCGATGTAGTAGCCGCGATGAATGGGGATGCCCTGGGCTTCCATCCATTCATCGTAGGTAAAAGTCTTGCTCCACATTTTTCGTTCTGTTGGCATCGGCTTGGACATGACGCGATCCTCCAAAATAAATTCGTCTGTCAATTCATATCACCATTGAAAATCGAAACAAATCGACCGCGAACGGTGTGCCGCGAGGCAATGGCAAATTCAGGACCGCCAATCCACCTCGAAAAACAAAGGCCCCGCGCATGCAGCGAGGCCTTTCAACCGTCAATGAACGAATCAGAACTCAGCTAATCGGCATGCGTCGTCGGAAACATCAGCGACTTGACGGTGACGGGGATAACCTCGGTGATCCCTAAGCATTCGCCTATGTCGATATAATCCAAATCGCCGACTTCGATGCCATCGATGGCAATAATTTCACGCGCCACTTTGAACTCGTCTTTGAGAATACCGCCGAGCGATTTGGCAATGTCGAGATCCAAAGTCAGATAGAGCGGACATTTTGGATCGTCGGCGTCTTTGAGAATCTGCGCCACACCTTCGGCAATTCGCCTTACCGACTGATAATCCGGCACACCGCTCACGGTCAGAGATAATGCTAATCCAGACGTGAAACGCGGCAGATCGAACTTGCGCAGCGCTTGCTTGAGCGCTTCATTCACCGATTCGCCGTCGTGAATCGGCGCTTGAATGACTTTTAGGCCGTGCACCGGAAGCGTTTTTTCGTTGGAAACATAGCTCGTATTGCCGCTCGCCTGGATCGTATATTCACCGGCGCCGATGACCGTGGCGCGGATCCCCTCGATGGGTTCGCGCAAAACGTCCTTGGGTAGCTTTTTAAGGTACTCGCGCATGTTCTTGCCGAGCACCGGCCCGATGTCGCCGTAGGCTTTCGGATCGCGATCATAAACATGCTCGGAAACGCCGCCGGAAAAAACGATATGCTGAATCTGCTTGAAGCCACGGTAATTAGCGAAGGGCGGGGTCACCATCAGCGAGCGCGCCATCGCCGAATGAGGCGCTTCTTCGATGACCTCGAAGAGGATTTTCGCCATGTAAGCGCCGAAATCTTCTTTCATCTTGTCGGTGATCTTCTGACCGATCTCAACTTTGTAGCCAACCTCTTTCATCATCGTCCGACCGGCACCTTCGATTCGGGTGATCTTATCGTCCTCGTCAAAGGCGATCAGCCGCGCGCCGACATTGATCGAAGCCGTTTGGCTCACCACGCCGTCTTCGACAAGGGAAAACTTGGTTGTGCCCCCACCCATGTCGACGTTGAGCACCGTCTTGTGTTCGCTCTTGGATAGATCCACCGCGCCGCAGCCGTAAGCCGCGAGCAAAGCTTCATGATTGTGTCCCGCCGCGGCGCAGATAAACTTGCCGGAGTATTTGGCGAAGTTTTCGACGATCGGTTGAGCGTTTTCTTTTTTCAAAGCCTCGCCGGTGATGATCACCGCGCCGGTGTCGACGTCTTCGGGAGTCAAGCCGGCTTCCTTGTATGCCGCGTGGATGAAGTCGTTGACCTTATCCGTGTCGATTTTAGTCGCCGAAATGTACGGCGTCAGCATGATCGGCGAGCGATAAAGCACTTCGCGGGCAGTGACTCTAAACTTTCCCGAGAGCGAGGCGCCTTCGCGGCGCAACGTAATCAGCGAAAAAATCAGATGCGAAGTCGAAGAGCCGATGTCGATGCCCACGCTTTTGAGCGAGAACATTTCCAACCCCTCGATGTCGGTGACGATCTCGTCTTCCTTGATGATAAAATTATCGGGATGGTCATGATCGTAAATATCATCGTGCATGAGTTTGCCTCTGTCCGCCATTATTGGATTCCTTCATAAATAGGAATCCCCGCTCGCTGGAGCGGGGATTCCATCAACCAACTTTGGGAAATTATGGTCCTTAAAATTATTGTTTACCCATCGCTTTCGACCACTCGTAGTCGGCGTTCGAGTAACACTCGGCGGGCATTTCACTCTTGATGCCTCGCTTTGCCAACTCGTCCTCGAACTTCCGCCGGATGAAAGGATCTTCCCTCGGGTATTCGATCTGATCCTTGGCTCGGTCTTCGACTTTTTCCGCGTGGCCATGGAACTGCATCGGCGGATGCAGCGCCAAATAGCGCGCCATGTCGCCGCCGGCATTAAAGTGCTGGTGAAACCATTTGTCCGGCGGCGTGATCATGCTGCACTCGTGCCAAGGACAGACTATTTTTTCTTTGCCCTCTTCCCACATGATCGAATAGCCTTCGCCCGCGGGAATAATAATCGCGCGGCCCGGGCCGTGACGATGCGCCTTCTTGTAGGTCTTCGGCGCGAACACAGACATATGCGCGGTCAGTTCGGAATTGGGGAACTGCATGAACACGCTCTTACCGCCGGCGCCACGCCGCTCGTTGGCGTCGAGCTTGTTCCAAGCGCGCATATCCGGGAAGAAGTTACCGTACCAGAAAGCGCGCATGCCGAGCCCTTCGTCCGCGTCCTTGGCTTGCACCATCTTCGCTTCGGAGTAAAAGTCGCCATCCGCGACGGTAATTTTCGATTCGTACGGGTTATTAAAATACATGTCGGGTTCAGGCAAAGCCGACATGGCCATCGGCATATAACTGTAATGAAAGAGCCGGATCGGTTTGTCGCCCTGCATATTGCTGAACACATGCCAATGATTGCGCGGCACTAGAAACATCGAGTGCTCTTGCCACTCGAAGTTCTTTTTCGGCTTGCCTTCGCTCGCCCAAACCGTCGTCAGGCCGCGGCCGGACAACACGTAAACGATTTCATCGAGGGCAAATTTCACCGGCGGCAGGGATTTTCCGGGAGGGACCTCTGTGACCCGCGACGCGCTCACGCCTTCTTGGCCGAGCAGCTGGATAAACGCCGATTTGCAGCCGCGCTCTTCCCACCATTCCAGCTCGATCGTGCGTAGATCTTCAATAAAATAACCCCGGTGAATGGGAATCCCCTTCGTTTTCATCCATCGGTCGTAGGTGAATTCCTTGCTCCACATCGTAATGACGGGTTCTTGTTTGGCGGCGTCGGCCATATCACTTGTCCTCCAGTTTATTTCTTATCTTAACTTATCGTCTTGCGTCTTGACTGGCAACCTGCAGCCGCACCCGAGCCCTCTGCAACGCGGTCTCGGCCGTCTGCCAATCCTTTTCTTCCTGATTAAGCTGAGCCAACTGCTTTTCGGCACGTTCCTTGGCGCGTTGCGCCCGCGCAACGTCGATTTCAGCGGCGAATTCAGCCGTCGGCGCCAGCACAGTCATAACATTATCCAAGACCTCGGCATAACCGCCGCCTACGGCGAGCAGTTTTTTTGTGGCGCCCTGCTTATAGCTCAGTTCACCCGCGACGAGGGTCGATAGGAAAGCAATGTGATCGGGCAGCACACCGAACTCACCCAACTCGCCGTGTGCGGTCACCTCATCGACCTCTTCGTCCAGAACCAGCCGGATCGGTGTCACTACTCTAAGTCTGATCTTGTCTGCCATTACAAAGTCCTAGGCAAAAGGCATCAGCCACTAGGCATTAGTACCTTCCCCCCGCGCTCCTAGCTATTGCCTAATGCCTTCCTAATTCGCTGCCATCTTCTTGGCCTTTTCGACCGCCTGCTCGATCGTGCCGACCATGTAGAAAGCCTGTTCCGGAATATCGTCGTGCTTGCCGTCGACGACTTCTTTGAAGCCGCGGATCGTGTCTTTCAATTCTACGTACGCGCCGGGGGTGCCGGTAAACGCTTCGGCGACGTGGAACGGCTGCGACAAAAAGCGTTGAATCTTGCGCGCCCGCGCCACGGTCATGCGGTCGTCTTCGGACAACTCGTCCATGCCGAGAATCGCGATGATGTCTTGCAGATCTTTATAGCGCTGTAAAATCACTTGCACTTGCCGGGCGACATCATAATGCTCCGCGCCGACAACGTGGGGATCAAGAATACGCGAAGTCGAATCGAGCGGGTCCACGGCGGGATAAATTCCCAACTCGGCGATCTGGCGCGAGAGAACGGTGGTCGCGTCCAAATGAGCAAACGTCGTCGCCGGCGCCGGATCGGTCAAGTCATCAGCGGGCACGTAAATCGCCTGGACGGAAGTAATCGAGCCCTTGCGCGTCGTGGTAATTCGTTCTTGCAGCTCGCCCAGATCGGTTGCCAAAGTCGGCTGATAACCGACGGCCGAAGGCATGCGGCCGAGCAACGTTGAAACTTCCGAATTCGCCTGGGTGAAACGGAAAATATTATCTAGGAACAACAGCACGTCACGCCCTTCATCGTCCCGGAAGAATTCCGCCAAGGTCAGGGCGGTCAAAGCGACGCGGGCGCGCGCGCCGGGCGGCTCGTTCATCTGCCCATAAACTAGCGAGGCTTTGTTAATAACGCCCGACTCTTTCATTTCCAGCCAAAGATCGTTGCCTTCGCGGGTGCGCTCGCCGACCCCGCCGAAGACCGAATAGCCGCCGTGTTTCATGGCCACGTTGTTGATCAGCTCCATGAGAATGACAGTCTTGCCCACGCCCGCGCCGCCGAACAAGCCGATCTTGCCGCCGCGCGCGTATGGCGCGAGTAAATCGACGACTTTGATGCCGGTTTCGAACGATTGAACTTTGGTTTCCTGATCGACGAATTCCGGCGTCGGGCGATGAATCGGATAGCTCTTCTTGGCGTTGACCGGGCCCATTTCGTCGACCGGCTCACCAATGACGTTGAGCACCCGTCCCAGGGTTTCTTCGCCGACCGGGACGGTGATACCGGCGCCAGTGTCCATGGCGTCCATGCCGCGCACCAACCCTTCCGTACTATCCATGGCAATGCAGCGTACGGTGTTCTCACCCAAGTGCTGTGCGACTTCCACAACCAGGTTCCACTGCTGGTCGCTGATCGCCGGGTTGGAAACTTTCAAGGCGTTGTAAATCGGCGGCAGCGAGGCTTCGGAGAACTCGATATCGACGACTGCGCCGAGAACCTGGGTGATTTTCCCCATGCCCATAATTTTAAAACCTCCAAAATCGTGTCCGTGCTCGTGATTCGTGTCCGTGGTTTCGTGTTCCTGGTCCTGGCGAACACGAACACGTTTCACGATCACGGCGTTTTCTTATTTCAACGCTTCCGCCGTGCCGACGATCTCCATCAGCTCGCGAGTGATCGAGGCTTGGCGCGCGCGGTTCATCTGCAGGGTCAGGCTGCCGATCATCTTCGAGGCATTACTGGTGGCCGAATCCATCGCGGTCATGCGCGCGCCGTGCTCGCTCGCCGTCGCTTCGAGCAGTGCCCGCTGCATCGCCACGTCGGTAATCCTCGGCAAAAGGCTCGCCAGGAGTTGCTCGATTCCCGGCTCGTACAAGTATTCCGTAAGTTGCTCCGCCTCGGTACTCCTGGCTTCAGTCAACGCGACCGGCAGAAGCTTTTCCAAGGTCGGGACCTGTGAGAGAGCGGAGCGAAAGCGGCTGTAAAGTATGTAGACCGCATCGGTCTCGCCGTTGATAAAACGCGCCATGAGTTTCTGGCCGATCTCTGCTGCCAACTCATCCGCGGGCGGCGCCAGAATGCCGATGTAACGGTCGACGATAGTGGCGCGGCGGCGGCGAAAATGATCCGCGCCTTTGCGGCCAACGAGAGTCACTTCAACTTCTTTTTCAGCGGCGTTTTTCCGTATAAATGCTTCCGCTGCGCGAATCAGATTCGCATTATAACCACCGCACAGGCCGCGGTCCGAAGTGAACAAAACTAATTGAACTTTCTTCTCCTCGCGCGCCTCGAGGAGCGGATGCGCTTCGCTCGACACCCGCGCCGCGACGTTTTTCAAAAGCTCGGTCATTTTTTCAGCGTAGGGCCGTGCCGCCACCGCGGCGTCTTGTGCTCGGCGCAGCTTGGCCGCCGAAACCATCTTCATGGCTTTGGTGATCTGCTGGGTGTTGCGCACCGAGCTGATCCGCTTGCGTATTATTTTTAGTGTCGCCATTTTTTTTTGCTGTTCCAGGTTGCGAGTTCAGGGTTTCGGGTTAACACGAAAGTCAAAACCCGAAACTCGAAACTATGGCTTGAACACCCCTTTAAATTCTTCCAACGCCTTGTTCAGCTTGGCGCGCAAATCGCCGTCCAATTCGCGCTTCTTGAGGATATCGGCAAAAATATCGGGATGTTTCGACTCGATGAAAGAATTGAGTTCCTGCTCGTATTTTTTTAATGCCGTCAGCGGCAGTTCGTCGACGAAACCGTTGGTGCCGGCGTAAATAATCAGAATCTGCTGCTCCACTGCCAGCGGCTGATACTGTCCTTGTTTTAGCAATTCGACCAGGCGCGAGCCGCGGCTGAGCTGCCGTTGGGTCGCTTGATCGAGATCGGAGCCAAACTGGGCGAAGGCTGCCATTTCACGGTACTGCGCCAGTTCGAGGCGCAGAGTGCCGGCAACCTGCTTCATCGCTTTGATCTGCGCGTTGCCGCCGACCCGGGAGACTGAAATGCCGACATTGATCGCCGGCCGCACGCCGGAATAAAAAAGATCGCTTTCCAAAAAGATCTGGCCATCGGTGATCGAGATCACGTTGGTCGGAATGTAAGCCGAAACATCGCCCGCTTGCGTCTCGATGATCGGCAGCGCGGTCAGTGAGCCGCCGCCGCGCGCATCGCTCATTTTCGCGGCACGCTCGAGCAGCCGGGAATGCAAATAGAAAACATCGCCGGGGTACGCCTCGCGTCCCGGCGGCCGGCGCAAGAGTAGTGACAGCTGGCGGTAAGCAACGGCGTGCTTCGATAAATCGTCGTAGATCACCAAAGCGTGGCCGCCGTTATCGCGGAAGTGTTCGCCCATGGTGCAGCCGGAATAGGGGGCGATGAATTGCAACGGCGCGGATTCGGACGCCGTCGCCGCCACGATGATGGAATACTCCATGGCACCGGCCTCTCGCAGTCTGTCGACGACTTGCGCCACCGTGGAGCGCTTCTGGCCGATGGCGACGTAAATACAGATCACGTTGCCGCCCTTTTGATTGATGATCGCGTCGATGGCGACCGCGGTCTTGCCCGTCTGGCGGTCGCCGATGATCAGCTCGCGCTGGCCGCGGCCGATGGGGATCATGCCGTCGATCGCTTTCAAACCGGTCTGCAGCGGCTCTTTGACCGGCTGGCGCGCGACGATACCGGGAGCTTTGAGCTCGATGCGTCTTCGCTCCTTTGATGCGATTGGCCCGCGGCCATCGATCGGTTCGCCTAACGCATCCACCACCCGACCGATAAGCTCTTTACCGACGGGAACTTCGGCGATGCGGCCGGTGCGTTTGACCGTATCGCCTTCTTTGATCATGTGGGTTTCGCCGAATAGCGCGGCGCCGACATTGTCTTCTTCGAGGTTGAGCGCGATACCGAAAATATTATGGGGAAATTCCAACAGCTCGCCGGCAGCGACTTTATCGAGCCCGTGGATGCGCGCGATGCCATCGCCGGTCGACAGCACCGTGCCAACCTCCTGGATCTCAACCGTCTTTTCGTAGTCGCGGATCTGTTCCTTGATGATCCGGCTGATCTCCGCTGTGCCGATTTCCATCGTTGACTCCTTTAGTAACCGCGCGCGATGCGCTGTTTCATATTATCGAGCTGGGTTCGAATGCTGCCGTCGTAAATTTTGCCTTCCAACTCGACGAGCAAACCGCCGAGCAGGCTTGGATCGGTTTCCTGCTGCAAAACCACGTCTTTGCCGGAAATGCCGCGCAGGCGATCGCGCATTTGCTCTACCCTGGCCGGCTCAAGGGCGCTGGCGCTGACGACCTTGGCGTCGATCCGCCCTTTGACTTCATTGAGAAGCCGGCGATAACAGCTGACGATTGCGGCTAAATGGGGCAGGCGATCGCGATCCAAAAGCAGAGCAAGAAAATGTCTCGTCAACGGCGAAAGTTGCTGGCTCGCGGTCACCTGATTGAGAATCTTTTTGCGCGCGTCGATCGCAAAGGCCGGGTTAGTGAGGACCTGGCGCAGATCGGAGCCGCCATAGGCTGCATAAAACTGCTCGACCTCTTGGCCGATCTTCTCTTCTTGACCCGCTTCCCGGGCCAATTGAAATAATGCCTTGGTGTATCGCCGACTTAAGCTGCCTTCGATCATCGAGTTTGTCCGATCGTCTGAATGAAGTCATCCGCGAGCCGGCTTTGATCCGCGCTGGAAAGATTGCGCTCGACCAGTTGCCGAGCCGTTGCCGCGGCTAGCTCCGCCATCTCTTCGCGCAGTTTTTGCCGCGCCATTTTGACCTCTTGGTCGGCGAGAAAACTGGTGTCTTCCTTGATTTTTACCGCCGTCGCCTGAGCTTCGCGGATGAGCTTGTTTTTTTCTCTTTCCCCGTCCTCGCGCAGCGCCGCGTGCATCGACTGAACTTCTTTGTCGAGACCCGACAATTTCACCCTGTATTCGTTAACCAGCGCCTCGGCGGCCTGTTTCTTGGCCGCCGCTTGCTTAATTTTGCCGACCACTTCTTCGTGGCGGGCTTTAAGGAAGTCGCGGACTAGCGGAAGCGCAAATTTGACGATGATAAACGCGTAGATGAGAAAGTTGGCGAGCGGGAACCAGATATCGTTGATCGACGGCGCGTGATGTTCGGCTTCCGCCGCCGCAGCTGCCCAAGCTTCGGCCGTGGTGAAAAATTCGAGCACGCTCACCCGACCTTCCTCCCGAGCACCTTGCTGGCCATTTCGCTCGCGACGAGAGCGGCTTCAGCAGCGGCAAGCTGTTTTTCGGTCGCCATTGCGGTCGCCACCTCGCGCCGAACTCGTTCGAGCACGCTCGTTGCGTCCTGCCGCGCTTGGCTCAATATTTTCTCTCGCTGCTGGCGGGCATCCTGCAAGATCGCATCTTTGGCAGCGTAGCCGGCGGCCTGGGCTTGGGCAATTTTTTCTTCGTATTGCGCCCGCAACCTGGCCCCTTCATGCTCCAGTGCGGCGGAATCGTGCTCCGCGCCGCTGGTTTTACTTTCGCGCTCTTCGAGCAAATGCAGATAAGGCTGAAACAAAATCTTATTGAGGATCAGCCAAAGAACGACGAACAGGACAATCTGATAGAGGATGCTAAAGTCTAAGGAAATCATTCGTCAACTTCCGCTCTTGACTCACCTCTCGCGAGCGTTTCACTCGCCTCGGCAAGGCGAAACCCACGGCCCAGATAATAAAAAAACCTACCTTCGCTGACGAACGTAGGATCTCGGGATGGACTAAACGGCGAACCGAAGTCTAGTTTTTGGAATCGGCTTGCAGCTTTGGCGCTTGAGCCACTGCAGCTTTGTCCGCACCTACAACTTGTGAACTTGCGACTCCACCCTTTTGCTTTGCCACTCTCATGGAGCAATCACCCTCAAACACCACGCCCTCGGTGATGACCAACTGCGGAGTATCGATATTGCCAATCAGCCTTGCGGGTGCCGCCAGTTGCACCTTCTCTTTGGCGGTCACGTTACCTTCAACCTTGCCACGGATAATGACTATTTGCCCGGAAACTTTGGCTTTAACTTCCGCCCCCTCACCGATCGTCAAGGTGCCTTGGCAGTGAATTTCGCCTTCCACCGAGCCGTCGATCCTGGCCGAGCCTTGAAAGTTCAACTGGCCACTGATTCGGCTGCCTTTATAAAGATGCCCTATGAGTCCCGGTTCAGAGGGCTGAGGTGGAGCGACCTCCTTAGGCACAGGTTTGGGCTCGGCAACCGGTGCTGTTGCCACCGGAGCCGGCTGAACCGGCGGCTTCGGAGCTTGCGGAACCTTTTCCGGCTCTACCGCTGGATCCTTTTTTCCGCCAGGATTTCGATCAAACCAAGCCATATAGTTTCCTTACCGCCTATTTGAGCAAAATTTGCTATAGCATCCGCGCATCTTATTGTCAAAACACTTAGCCGAAGTTTGCGCTTTTGAAATCTACAGTCTTCTTTCCAGAAAAACTCAGGACAGCGCAGTTTAGCTGCTCGTATTCCATTTCCTCTGACTACCCCGTTTTTGAGTTGTCCGCTTCCGGATGTTGGCGCGCGACCTTGACCAACTAGGCGAGTTTGTTTAGCTTAGGTCGCTAATATGCGCCACCGACATCTGCTCATCGCCCTCGGCGTCATTTTATGGTTTGCCACTGCCCGCGCGGCGCCGGCCGAAACCTTGCTCCGGGTTGCCACGCCGGGCGCGTTGACCGGCGCTTTGCCGATTTATCTCGGCGCGAAAAAAGGCGTGTTCGGCAAGTATGGACTCAGCGTCGAGGTCATCGCCACGCGCAACGAACAAATGAACATGCAGGCGCTGATGTCCGATAGCGTGCAGTTTCTCACTTCGAGCTCCACGGGACTCTTCTACCTCGGCAAACAAGGCCTGGACGCGGTCGGACTCGCGTCGTGGAACAATTCGTCGCCCTACAGTCTTGCAAGTCGTCTCAAGATAAAAGACTTGAAAGAATTAAAAGGACGAAAGATCGCCTCCAGTGGCGCCGGTGGCCGCGCCGATGCGTACATTCGGTTCATGCTCGCCAAAGTCGGGCTCGACTATCGCACCGACGCGCAGATCCTTCCCCTGTCCGGCGGCTCCTCCGTGCGCCTCGCGGCAGTCGTTTCCGGCAACCTCGACGCCACGCTCATCTCTTCGCTGCAAGGGCGCCAAGCCGAGAAACTCGGGCTCACCGTGATCCCGGTGCCACTTGAATATATTTGGGGCATCAATCTGACCCGGCGTTCGTACCTGAGCAAAAATCGTGAGATCGTCAAAAACTATCTGCGCGGGCTCTCGGATTCTGTCCGGCTCATGATGACGGATAAAGCTTCGACCATCGCCGTGATGGCGCAAGTGCTGCGAATCGACGACGCCGACAGCTTGGAATATGCTTATAAAACCATGCGCGCCGATTCGCGTCCCGATCTTTTTCCCACCGAAGAGGCGATCGTCAACGTGCTGCGCACCATGAGTTATGAAGACCCGGCGTTCGGCACTATCCCGCCGTACAAATTTTTTGATCTCTCTTTGATTCAGGAACTCAAAGCGGAGTCGCGTTGAGCGCAGGCCGTTTCAAAGGAGCCACTATGCGGCAAATCATCTTTGCGGCAATCCTTTCACTGATGCTCGGCGCGAACGGCGTCAAGGCTGAACCCGTCCGCGGCGCGTATCCATCGGCCAACGTGCAATTTCTCCCGGCCTTCGTCGCCTTGGAAAAAGGTTTTTACAAACGCGAGGGGCTCGACGTCGAGCTGATTTCCGTGCGCAGCGCGGTGACCGCTGTGCAGGCGCTACTGGGGAATCAAATCCATTTCATATTCTCGGTCGGGCCGCAGATGCCTTCCATCTGGGAAGGCGCCGATATTATTTTACTCGCCCAGATGATCGGCCGGCCGACTTTTTCCCTGATGGTCACGCCGGACATTCAAAAAATACCCGATCTCAAGGGCAAAAAGATTGGGGTGAGTTTCGGTGGCTCGACTTTCGCCGGCACGAAGGCGGTCCTGGAGCTCTACAAGATGAACCCCGATAAAGACGTCCAGTACGTTAGCATTCCCGGCAGTCAGCCGAAGATCGCCGCGATGCAGCAAGGCATCATCCAGGCGGCTTTGCTCGCGCCGCCGTCGGATTATGTCGCGCTCAAAGCCGGCTTCAAGCGCCTGGTCAATTTAGCCGATCTATTTAAGGACACTTCTTTCAGCGGCCTGGCCGCCACTGGAAAAACGATCAAAGAGAATCCCCAATTCGTCAAGCGCATGGTGCGCGCCATCGTTCGCGGCGTGATTCACAGCCGGGATTATCCGGAAGATGCCATTCAAACCATGATGAAGCACTGGCGCATGGAACGCGATGTTTCGGTGGACGCGTATAACCTTGTTAAAGAAGCGCTGATTCCCGTGCCCACGGAGAATGGCGTTGAGCTCATGGCGCACTGGCAGTCCGTCGCGTTGAATGTACAACCCAAGCGGCCGGTGCGAGAGTACATGGACTTGCGCTTTGTTAAAGAAGTTATGGTCGAATTAGAAAAAAAGTGAGGAACTCATGTTAGGAAAAACGTTACTCGCAGCCGCATTACTTCTCAGCGCAACGATCGCCATCGCAGCGGAAAGTCCTGAAAAGAAAGGGCCGGTCTATGCCACGCTGAAGACCAGCATGGGTGACATCGTCATCCAATTGTTCGAAGACAAAGCGCCCAAGACGGTGGCGAATTTCATCGGTCTGGCAAGCGGCACCAAGGAGTGGACCGATCCCAAGACCGGTGAGAAGGTAAAAAAACCACTCTATAACGGCACGATTTTTCATCGGGTCATTCCCGGTTTCATGATCCAAGGGGGCGATCCGCTGGGTAACGGCACCGGCGGTCCGGGTTACAAATTTGAAGATGAATTCAATCCTGAGCTACGTCATAATAAGGCGGGTATACTTTCGATGGCCAATGCCGGACCGAATACCAACGGCAGTCAATTCTTCATCACTCATCAAGCAACACCCCAGCTTGACGGGCGCCACAGCGTGTTCGGCGAAGTGTCATCACACACGGCAGTTACTGAGCTTGCGGTGCTGTCCGGCGGGAAGAATCTGATGAAACGCTGCAAACCGCGTGCTGCATGGCTTTTGGTCCTATGCGCCTTTTTCGGCCTATACCGGACGAGTGACGCCGCCGAAAGTTCGCTCCCGCCAGCCACCGCAGTTTATGGCGTGATCGCCACCGACCCGCTTTATCTGTGGATTGCGCAAGAAAAAGGCTTCTTCAAAAAGAATGGCGTCAATATCGACCTCACGCACATTCCGACCAACCAAGCCGTGCAGGCGCTGGTCGGCGGCAAAGTAAACTTTGTTACCGCCGGCCCGCAAATTTTAGAGGCGAACCTCGCCGGTTCAGATACCGTTTATATCATGAGCCCGGTTAATACTTTTGTCTTTTCGCTTTACAGCAAACCTGACATCACGAACATCAAGGCACTGGCCGGCAAAACCCTCGGCGCGACGAACAAAGGCACGCCCACCGATATCGCGGGACATATGCTGCTCATGCAAAACGGCCTCAAGCCCGACATCGATGTAAAATTTGCTTACCTGAAGGAAATACCGGCTTTGGTCGCCGCGCTGCAGCAAGGCGTCATCGACGCGGCGCTGCTGGCGCCGCCGAGCACGCTCACTGCGCGAAATTTTGGCCTGAAGGAACTGCTCAACATCACGGCTTTGAAAATTCCTTTCGTGCAACATTCCATCGGCACGAGCCGCTCGTACATCAATGCCAATCCCGAAGTGGTTCGGCGTTTCGTGCGCAGCGCTGCGGAGGGCTTGGATTTCCTGCGCAAGAACCGCACGGACGCCGTCGCAATCATGTCGAAATACACTAAAATCACCGACCCGGCGCAGCTCAACGAAGCGCTCGATTCCTACGAGAAAGCCTGGGAGAGAATCCCAGCACCGTCGCAACCGGCCATCGAAGCCGTGCTCGCATCCTCGGAGAATCCCAAGGCCAAAGGTGCCAAATGGGATCAATTCATCGATGACAGGTTCGTAAAAGAA
>WNGI01001469.1_pt1 | contig 19657 bp, 12 predicted proteins | sample 5400621 | NCBI WGS metagenome assembly WNGI01 (sample SAMN13153374, study PRJNA577476) | soil metagenome | isolation source: 20 cm soil or saprolite under Garry oak tree replicate 1 | place: USA:California | collected 2016-06-15
TCGATCTTGCCGCTCGCGAGCGCCCGCACGAGGTCCTCGGCCTGCCCGCAGTGCTCGTCGAACCGCTGATTGGCGTAGTCGGCCGCCTCGCCGCTGGAGATGATGAACTGCCAGTCGGAGGCTTGCGCGAGCAACATCGATCGCGTCGCCTGCGCGAGCACCGCGCGGGGCTTGGGACCGCCCCCGAGCGCCTTGGCGGCGACGGCCCAATAGGCTTCCTCGAGCGCCCAGAGCCGCTTCCACGTCCAGGACGTTTGCTCGTTCAGCCACATGGAGAAGTCGCCGTTCTTGCCCCACGAGCCTTCGGTGAGCTGGATCGTGGGCCGCAACTTGCCGCCATCCTCTCCCCCGATGTGCTGGCGTGCCGTGACCGGCCGAACGCCGTTCCTGGCGAGCTGGCGATACAGCTGCTCGACAAAGTCGACGCCTTCGAACCACCAGTGGCCGAACAGCTCGGCGTCGAACGGTGCGGTGACCACGGGCTGTGGCGCGCCCGCCGTTTTTTGCGCCTCGATGCGTTTCGCCGTCTCGCGCAAAACGCTCGCGAAGTGCTCGGCATGATTTCGGGCGGAGTTGCCGGCGGCGCCGGGGTCATAGCGTTGCTTCCCGCCGAGGTCCACGCCGCTGCCGGTGACGCGCCAGAGCCGCAGGCCGTCGGGCCAGCGGATCTTGTGGAATTCGAGGTACCACTCATCGCCGGGGTAGCCCTGGGCACGCGACCATACCTGGCTCGACGCCTTGGGGTCGCGCACCAGCGCGAACAGATCGTGGGCCCGGCGTTTCGCGGATGCGACGCGATACGCGACGTACGGCGTGCGCTCACCCGTGACAGGAATGGTATCGACGTCGGGGTACCCGAGTGCCTCACCAGCGCGCACCAGGTGCGTATCGACGAAGAAGTAGCGATACCCGGCGGCGGCGAGGTGCTCGTCCGTCCCGGCGCGATAGGCCTGCGGCCGTGCGCCGGCTGGTCCCCACGGTCCGCCGGGGCGATAGGCGCACTCGGGCAACCAGCAGCCGGTCGGCGTGCGGCCGAACAGCCGCTTGTGTTCCGCCACCCCCACCGCGAGCTGCAGTCGGATGCTCTCGTCTCGCGCGAACAGCGGGAGAAAGCCGTGCGTCGCCGCGGACGAAATCAGCTCGATGCGGCCCCGATCCTCGAACCCGCGGAATGCTCGCACGAGGTCGCCGTCCAGCGCGCGAAACAGTCCGAGCAGGCGGGTCAGCCGGTCGTGCCAGAACTTCGCGATCGGGACGAGCTGCTCGTCTCCCGAGGCGGAGAGATGGGCGGGCGCGCCGGCTGCGCCTTCGATGCGCCGCGCCATGTACGCCTCGAACTCGCTCACGAACGCCGGATGCGAGAGTTGATTGGCGAGCACCGGCGTGATGCCGAGTGTTATCGGTGCCGCGATCTTCTCACGCTCGAGTGCTTGCAGCGCTTCAATCAGCGGCAGGTAGCTGTCGAACGCAGCTTCGCACAGCCACACGCTGCCGTGCGGCCAGCGGCCATGCTGCAGGACGTAGGGCAGGTGGCCGTGGAGCGTGAGCACGAAATCCATCGGGGAACCTTTAGCGACGGGCGTTCACGCCTCGTCCACCCTTGCCACGGGCGGACCGCTTGCGGGGCGCGCGTTCGCCCTTGTCGACTGCGGATGTGTCGGGAATGAGGCGCGCCGCTGCCGCGCGGCGATAGACGGCCGCATACAGCTCGGCGGGTTCGCGCCAGGAGAAGTCTTTGCGCATCGCGCCGCGCGCCAGCTCGCTGAACCAGGGGCGATCCTGAAACAGCGTCACGGCGCGATGCACCGCATGGTCGAAGGCTTCCGGACTGTAGGCATCGTAGAGAATGCCGGTGACACCGTCCTCGATCGTATCGGCGAGCCCGCCGACGCGACGCGCCACCGGGAGCGCTCCGTACAGCTGTGCGCGCATCTGCGTCAACCCGCATGGCTCGTACAGCGACGGCATCATGAGAAAGTCGGCACCCGCGAGCAGGTGATGCTCGAGCGCGTCGGTAAACGCGGTGTTCACGCCGACCCGCAGTGGGAAGCGAGCGGCGAGCTCACGCAGCGCCTTTTCGAACTGCGCTTCACCGGCACCCAGGAAAATAAATTGCGCGTCGAGCAACCGCAGCGATTGTGAGGCGACGATCTGGTCGAGGCCCTTCTGGGCGACGAGGCGTGCGCTCATGCCGAAGAGCGGCACGTCCGCGCGGCGCGGCAGGCCCCAAGCTTCCTGGAGGCTCGCCTTGCACCGCGCCTTGCCCGACATGTCGTCCGCGGTAAAGCGGGCGACGATGTCCGGGTCGTCCGCCGGATTCCACTTGTCGACGTCGATGCCGTTGCGGATCCCCACGAGCCGATCACCGAGCTGCCGGAAGGTGTGCTGCAGGCCGAAACCGCCGAGGTCCGTCAACAGCTCGAAGGCGTGCGTCGGGCTCACCGTGGTCACCATGTCGGCGTACAGCAGGCCACCTTTCAGGTAGTTCAACCGGCCGTACCACTCCATGAATTCGGGCGACCACATGTCATCGGGCAGGCCGATGTCTTTGAGCACTTCGTGCGGATAGACGCCCTGGAATCCGCCGTTATGGACGGTCAAGACGCAGGGCAGGCGCTGCAGATCGGGCTCGTCGCGGTACACTCGGCGCAGGAACACCGGCACGAGCGAGGCATGCCAATCGTGCGCGTGCAGGATGAGATTGCCCTCGCCGATGCGCCGCGCGATCTGGATGGCGGCCGAGGCGAACAGCGCAAAGCGGCGCGGATTGTCCGGGTAGTCGCCGCCCGCGTCGCCGTAGATGCCCGGGCGGTCGAACGACGGATTGTGCTCGAGAAACATTGTCTTGGGATAGTTGTCGCCCACCTGATGCCAGACGCGCACCTCCTCGCGCCGGCCGCCACTCTCGACCGTGAAGGGATCGGACCACGGCTCGAGCTTGGCCGCGTGGGCGCGGGCCTCCCGATACAGCGGTAGCACGACGTGGCTCTCCGTGCCGCTCCCCGCCTGATAGTCGGCCAGGCCGGCGACCGCCTGACCAAGGCCGCCCGTCCGGGCGTACGGCCACAATTCGGCGGTGAGGTGGAGAACCCGGGTCTTCAACGAACCCTCGTGTTACAGTGGTGGATCGCCGGGCGTCGCTTCGCCGGCCGCAGCGGGAACGTAGTACTGTGTGACGTATGTCTGGAGCATCCGGCGCGCTGTGAAGCCCTCAACAGCGGCCGTCAGCGCTCCTTTCATCATATGTACCCACTCCGGCGAGTGCTGGCCAGGGAGTCGGTTGTAGTACATCGGAACTACTTTGTCTTCGAGCAAGCCAAAGAGATGCTCCATGTCCTGCTGGTCGGTGTCACTGTCCCCCGACGCCAGAGGAATCGCCCATCCGTTCTCGCCCGTGTATCCTTCGGCCCACCAGCCATCCAGCGTTCCCAGCTGCGGCACACCGTTCAGCGCCGCCTTCATCCCGCTCGTGCCGCAAGCCTCGAGCGGCACGCGTGGCAGATTGAGCCACAGGTCGACACCCGCAACCATGCGGTGCGCCAAGTGGAGCTCGTAATCCTCGAGGAAGGCGATCCGGCCCTCGAAGCTGGGATCCTGAGCGGCCAGGAACACCTGCTGGAGCACGCGCTTGCCCGGGTCGTCGGCGGGATGCGCCTTGCCGGCAAAAATGATCTGGACGGGCCGGGCGGGGTCGGTCAATAAGCGCCGCAGTCGTTCCCGATCGCGAAAGAGCAGGTCGGCGCGCTTGTAGGTCGCGAACCGGCGGCCAAAACCGATCGTGAAGATGGCAGGCGAAAGGAGCACGCCGGACCCGGCCAGTTTTGTGGGATCCTTCCATTTGTCCCGCCAGCGGCTGCGCGTTTCTTCACGGACATAGTGAAAGAGCAGCTGTCGGAGGCTGTCGTGGGCGGCCCAAAGCCGGTCATCCTCCATCTCGCGCACGGCGGCGGCGACGGCCGGCGGTTCAGCCTCGAGCTCCCAATCCGATCCGAGGGATTTGGCCACCAAATCCCGAATGGGCCGCGCCATCCACGTGCTGAGGTGCACTCCGTTCGTCACGTGATTGATGGGGATGGCCGCGGCGGGCTTCTTGCCCCACATCCAGCTCCAGATGCGCCGTGATTCTTCCTGGTGGCGAGCCGATACGGCGTTCACACGGCCGGCGAGCCGCAGCGACAAGACCGTCATCGCGAACCGCTGATCGTCCCCACCCGGTTTTCCGAGCGCCATGAATTGGTCGCGGCTGAGGCCCATCGTGTTCCAGTACGGCCCGGTTGCCTGCTCGAGCTGCTCGGTGGTGAAGACGTCATGCCCAGCCGCAACCGGCGTGTGCGTCGTAAACACGCTCGTCGCGCGGACCTGTTCTTCCGCTTTTGCCAGCGTAAACCCCTTTGCGGTCAGCTCCCGCATGCGCTCGACGAACATGAAGGCCGCGTGCCCCTCGTTCGCATGCCAAACTTCCGGCTGAATGCCGAGGGCACGCAGCATCCGGACGCCCCCGACGCCCAGCACCCACTCCTGACGCACACGCCACTCGGGCTCACCGGTGTAGAGGCGCGCCGTCAACTGGCGGTCGTCTGCATGATTGCTTTCGATGTCGGTATCGAGCAGGTAAACGGGAACCCGCCCCACCACGACGCGCCACGCGCCGACCAGGACTTCGCGCCCGGAGATGGTGACGGCGACCAGACACGGCTTGCCGTCGGGACCGTTGACCCGGGCGACAGGGTTGACTGTGGGATCGACCGGATCGACGGAATCGCGCTGCCATCCATCGAGACCGATCAGCTGATCGAAATAGCCGCCGTGATAGTAGAGGCCGACGCCAACCAACGGGACGCCCAGATCGGAGGCCTCCTTGCAGTGGTCGCCCGCCAGCACGCCGAGGCCTCCGGAATAGATGGGGAGCGAGCGGTGGAACGCGAATTCCGCGGAGAAGTACGCAATCGGACGATTCAGCAGCTCCGGATAACGGCCGGCAAACCAGGTCTCGTCCTGCTGCGTGAGCAGCTCGAAGCGCCGCACGACGCGATCGTAGCGCTCGAGGGATATCGGATCGTGGGCGTGCTCCTCGAGACGCTCCGGGGAGACCTGCCGCAGAAACTGCACGGCGTTATGCCGTGTGCCCTCCCATAAGCGGCGATCGATCCGGTGGAACAGCTCACGCGCATCGAGCTGCCAACTCCACCACAGATTCTGGCTGATATCGGCCAGGAGCCGGATGCGTTCCGGGAGGTGATTGAGCGAGGTAGCAGGGCTCGAAGCAGGAGGGGCCGGCGGAGACGGTTCGGGTGGTGGTATCATCGGTGCGAGATATCTAATGAGGGAGATTGTAAGGCTCCAGTCAGGGCCGCAACCTTTTGCCGCTGCGCTGCGTCCAAGCTTGTATCCTAGCCCCCGTGATCACCATGCCGAGACTCTCCGTCGTGCTCGCCGTGCTGTGCTTCCCTTCCTTCTTATATGCGCAAAACATTCACCCCGTGCCGTCACCGGAGGTGCGGGCGGTACCCCTGCAGGGCCGGTTCCAGCTCGACGGCCGCCTGGACGATCCCATCTGGCAGATCGCGCCGGCCGCGACGGGGCTGCGGCAGAGTCAGCCGCTGCACACAGGCGATTCGGTGGGCCTGCCGGCGACGCAACGGACCGAAGTCCGATTCGCGTATGACGACGCGGCACTTTATGTCGGTGCGCGGATGTTCGACGATTCCGGCGCGGCCGGGGTGCGCACCCGCCTCGCGCGCCGCGACGCCGATGTCAGCTCAGACTACATCCAGGTCATCTTCGATACCTACCACGACCACATTGGGCGGCTGTTCTTTTGGGTGAACCCCTCCGGCGTCAAACAGGACGCGAACGGACTCGGCGGCGGCGGCGACCCGTCGTGGGACCCGGTGTGGGAAGTGGAGACCAACATCGATTCACTCGGCTGGACGGCCGAGATGCGGATTCCGTTCTCCCAGCTGCGCTATCCCGCGACGTCGGAAGAGCAGACGTGGGGGTTGCAGATCTGGCGGCAGGAAAACCGGATTAACGAGCTATCGCAGTGGGCGTGGTGGGGCTTGGAGGAGACGGGTGGCCCGCCGCGCTTCGGCCATCTCCACGGGCTTGTGATCCGGCACCCGCCGGGCCGCGCCGAGGTGCTGCCGTACGTGGTCGGCCGTTCGTCCAACGTGCCAGGCGATCCCGCGGATCCATTTTTTGATCCGCATGCCATCGACGGCCGCGTCGGAGCCGATGCGATGGTGCGCGTGACCTCGAATCTCACGCTGAACGCGACGGTCAACCCCGATTTCGGCCAGGTGGAAGTGGACCCAGCCGTGGTGAATCTCGGCACGTTCGAAACGTTCTTCCCGGAGAAGCGGCCGTTCTTCGTCGAGGGCGCAGGGTACTTCGGGCTGGGCGGATTCAACTGTTACTTCTGCTCGAACGTCTCCTCGCTCTCCATGCTCAACACGCGGCGCATCGGGCGCCAGCCACAGCTTCCGGCCGTCCGCGACAGCGTCGCCTATGCGGATGCGCCGGACAACACGCGAATCATCGCCGCGCTCAAACTCACGGGTCGAACGCCCAGCGGCTGGTCGATCGGAGCGCTGAATTCATTGACGCGGCGCGAGGAAGCGCCCGTGGCGCTGGACGACAGCGCGGGCACTCGCAGTCTGCGGACCGTCGAGCCGCTCAGTAATTACTTCGCGGGCCGCGTCGCGAAGGACCTGCGGGGCGGAGCGACGGTCATCAAAATCATGGGGACTTCGGTCCGCCGTGATTTGACTGACGACCCGTACGTCGTCGATCGCTTGGCCCGTCACTCCGAGGCGCTGGGCGCGTCGACCGAGATGTGGTGGAGCAAGCGGACCTATCGCCTCATGGCGCAGCTCGCGGGAACGCAGGTCATCGGCGACACGGCGGCGATCCGGCGTGTGAAGTACTCGTCACGGCATTTCTTCCAGCGCCCCGACCGCTCCGATACGCTCGACGTTCGGAAACCGTGGACGTCGATGTACGGACTCGGCGGCTACGCCCGGATCTCAAAGGAGTCGGGGCACCTGCTGTGGGAGGCCAGCGCCAATTTCCGCACGCCCAGCTTCGACAACAACGACATCACGATTCTCAACCAGGGCGACTTCGTGTGGATGGGCGCGAATCTGTTCCCGCTCTGGACCAAGCCCACGAAATGGTACCGGCAGCTGTTTCTCATCGGCGGCGCGCAGCAGCAATACAACTTCGACGGCGACCTGACCCAGCGGCAGATGCACGCCTTCGCGCAGGTACAGACGCTCGGGTATTGGTGGCTGACGACGTTCTGGATCCACCGGCCTGGCGTGCTGGATGATCGGCTGACACGGGGCGGGCCCGTCGTGGGCGTGCCCACGCTCGATTTCGTCTCGGCCGGCATACGGAGCGATAGCCGTAAGCCGGTCGTCGGAGACTTCAGCGCCGAATACGGTTGCAACGGAGATGGGGATTGCCAAAAGGCGGCGTCATTGTCGCTCGAGCTGCACCCCAAGTCCAACGTGACCGTGGCCCTGGGGCCCAGCGTCAGCAACTCCCATAGCGGCACGCAGTCCGTCGGGAACTATGCCAGCACGAACGGCACGGGCCTGTATGGTGTGCATTACGTCTTCGGGCAGATCGAACGTAACGAAGTCGCGATGGACACACGCCTCAACGTGACGTTTTCTCCGACGTTGACGCTGGAGCTGTACATGCAGCCGTTCATCTCGGCGGGCGATTACACGAGCTACAACGAGTTCGCGGCGACCCGCACCACGCGGCGGCTGACGTACGGCCGCGACTTGGGGACGATCGTCGTCACACCCGACCCATCCCCTGCGGGAGGCCCGAGCACGATCACCCTCGACAGCGACGGCCCGGGCGGCGATACGACGTTCACGTTCACCGATCCCAGCTTCACGGTCCGGTCCCTGCGCGGTAATGCCGTGCTGCGGTGGGAGTACCGGCCCGGATCGACCCTGTTCCTGGTCTGGACGCGCAGCGGCGCGACCCAGGAGGCGCGCGGTCAGATCGACTGGAGCGAGGACACGCGCGCCCTGTTCCAGGGGCCGTCGGAGAACATCTTCTTGGTGAAAGTGAACTACTGGCTCGGGTTTTAACCAGGAACCGGGAGTCAGGAATCGGGAGTCAGCGAGGCATTTCGGGAACCGGATAACGTTCTATTATGAAGATGTTTCCGACTTCCTGACTCCTGATTCCTGATTCCTGAGGCTCCATGTCGATTCGCGCCGTAAAATCGATTTCCCAGTCGCTGCCGACGCTCGAGGGCGCGGGCGTCAAGCTGCGCCGCGCGTTCGGGTTTGGCCGGACCAGCGACTTCGACCCCTTCCTGCTTCTGGATGACTTCCGCAACGAGAACCCTGAGGACTACCTCCCCGGGTTCCCGTGGCATCCCCATCGTGGTATCGAGACGATCACCTACGTGCTGAGCGGCAGCGTCCAGCACGGCGACAGTCTGGGCAACAAAGGCACGATGGGCGCGGGCGACGTGCAGTGGATGACCGCGGGCAGCGGCATCCTGCACCAGGAAATGCCACGGGGCGACGAGCGCGGCCGCATGCACGGCTTCCAGCTCTGGGCCAATCTGCCGCGCAGCTTGAAGATGACCGAGCCGCGCTATCAAGACATCCACGCGAAAGAGATTCCCGAAGTCGTGGACGACGACGGCACGCGCGTGCGCGTCGTCGCGGGCGACTTCTGGGGCAAGCGCGGCCCGGTCGAGGGCGTCGCCGCCGATCCGCGGTATCTCGATATCTGGATGCCGCCGGGCGTACGCAAGACGATTCCGGTGGAGTCATCGCGCCACGCGTTCGCCTATGTGTTCGACGGGAGCGGCTCGTTCCGCGATGCCTCAGCCCCCCGGGGCGTGCGCACCGACCGGGTGTCGGCGGGCGGCCGCGACGCCGGCAGCGAGAGCGCGCACGAAACGGCCAATCGGTCGCTGGTGCTGTTCGACTCCGGCGACGAGATCACGGTCCAGGCGGGCGAGCAGGGGATGCGGTTTCTGCTGGTCTCAGGGCAGCCGTTGCAGGAGCCCGTGGCGTGGCAGGGGCCGATCGTGATGAATACGCAGGAGGAGCTGCAGCGCGCCTACGACGAGCTCCGGAGCGGCACGTTCATTAAGCGCTAGCGGTTCCTGTTTTGGCGCGGTTATCGTTCACGCCGCCTATGTGGACCTTCCTTCGCCGCCGCACCCTCACGCAGTGGATCGTCGTCGCCATGGTGGTGGGTGTGGCGCTCGGGATTCTGTTTCCCGCGTTCGCCGTCTCGATCCGCCCTGTCTCCACCGTGTTCCTCCGCATGATCAAGTCGATCATCGTGCCGCTGATCTTCGGCACGCTGGTCGTGGGGATCGCCGGGCACGGCGACGACATGAAGCGTGTCGGGCGGCTCGCGCTCAAGTCGATCGTCTACTTCGAGATCGTGACGACGCTGGCGCTGGTCATCGGGTTGTTTGCCGTCAACATCCTGAAGCCTGGCGTCGGCGTGTCGCTCGTCGCCACCGGTGCTGCGCCGGTCAGCGGCAATCAGATCACATTCTCGAGCGTCCTCGAACACATCGTGCCGCAAAGCTTCTTCGAAGCCGCGGCGACCAACGAGATGCTGCAGATCGTCTTCTGGTCGGTGTTGTTTGCCATCGGTCTCTCGCAGGTGCGCGGCCGCGCCAAGGACACGATGGTCGGATTCTGTGAGGCGCTGGCCGAAGTCATGTTCAAGTTCACCGGCGTCGTCATGAAGTTCGCGCCGTTCGGCGTCGCCGCGGCGCTGGCGTTCACCGTCGGACAGGCGGTCGTGAAATACGGTGGACCCGAGGGCGCCTGGCACATCCTGAAGAGCCTCGGGCTCGTCGTGCTGACGCTCTACGTCGCGCTGGTGGTGTTCGGAGTGTTGGTGCTGCTGCCGGTCGCGCGCATCGCGCGAGTGCCGCTGGGTCCATTCACGGCGGCAGTCAAAGAACCGGCCTTGATCGCCTTCTCGACCGCTTCGTCGGAAGCGGCGCTGCCGAAGGCGATGGAGCAGATGGAAGCCATCGGTGTGCCGCGCCGCATCGTCGCGTTCGTGATGCCTACGGGCTATTCGTTCAATCTCGACGGCAGCACACTGTATCTGTCCGTCGCGTCCGTCTTTGCCGCACAGGCGGGGGGCGTCTCCCTGACTGTGGGACAACAGCTACTGATGATGCTGACGCTGATGCTCACGAGCAAAGGCGTCGCGGGAGTGCCGCGCGCGGCGCTGGTCATTCTCACCGGCACGCTGGCCTCGTTCAATCTTCCCGCCGAGGCCGCCGTCGTGCTGCTCGGCGTCGACGTGTTGATGGACATGGCGCGGACGAGCGTAAATCTCATCGGCAACTGTCTGGCGACGGTCGTCATGGCGCGGTGGGAAGGCGAGTACGACGAGTCTCGCGCCTTCGTAACCAAAGCGGCTGAAGCTGCGTAACTTCTCCGCGTGACCACACCCGCGGAGATCCCCGGCGACTTGGCAGCGGCGCTCATCGACCGCTACGCGCTGCGGCGTGTTCTGGGCCGCGGCGGCATGGCCACGGTGTACCTCGCCGACGACAAGAAGCATTACCGCTCAGTCGCGCTGAAAGTGCTCCTTCCCGGCCTGGCTGCCTACCTCGGCGCCGAGCGCTTTCTCAAGGAAATCCAAATCGCTGCGCGGCTGAGCCATCCGCACATTCTCCCGCTGCACGACTCGGGCGAGGCCGGCGGCTTCCTGTATTACGTCATGCCGTACGTCGAAGGCGGCTCGCTGCGCCAACAGCTGGAAGGGCCGCCGCGCCGCGCGCTGACCCAGGAACAGGCCCTCGCCATTGCCGAGCCCGTCGCGGACGCGCTGACTTACGCGCACCGCATGGGTGTGCTGCACCGGGACATCAAGCCCGAGAACATTCTGTTCCAGCAGGGTCATCCGATCGTCGCCGATTTCGGCATCGCCAAGGCGGTCAGCACTGCCGGAGGCGCCAACCTCACGCGCACCGGCTTCCCGGTGGGAACGCCGGGCTATATGAGCCCCGAGCAGGCCGCCGGTCTCACCGAGCTCGATGAGCGCACCGACGTCTACAGCCTCGCCGTCGTGATCTATGAAATGCTGGTCGGCGACGTGCCCGGCCGCTGGCCGACCGAGGACGCGGTGCGGGCGGGGCGCTTCCTCGAGGCGTCCGCGTCCCATCGCACGCGGCTCACCAGTATCGGAGCCCGGATCGAAGCGGCACTCGTGCGCGGGCTCGCGATCCGGCACGACCAGCGGACCGCCACCACCGCGGGTCTGTGCGAGGAGCTGACGCGCGGCGCTTCCGGTCCGCGGCGGCGCTACGACAAAGACGAGGTGCAGGAGATCGTCAAGCGCGCCACGGAGCTGGAGGCGTCGAACACGACGGCCTCCGGCGCCATGACGATCGGCGGAGTGGAGGCACTGGCGGGAGAGGTCGGGGTTGCACCAGAGGTCGTTCGGGCTGCGGCGGAATCGCTCGAGGTACCTCGTTATGTCACGCCGCAAGCCAACCGAACGAATAACTGGGTCGCCGGACCAACCGAGCTGTTTTTCGAGCGCGTCGTCGAGGGGGAGCTGCCAGAATCCGAATACGCGACGGTCGTGGAAGAGATCCGGCGCGTGTTGCGCAACGCGGGGCAGGTGAGTCAGTTCGGCCGCTCGTTTTCCTGGAATGCTGCGCGCGGACCGGCGATTCGCCGCGATTTAGAAGTGGCCGTCTCCGTGCGGCGCGGACGGACCCGGATCTCGATCCAGGAAAACATGAATCAGCTCATCGGTGCCGTGTACGGCGGCATCGGCGGCGGCATGGGTGGCGGGGGCATGGGCCCGATCATCGGCGTGGGCGTGGGCGCGCTGCACCTGGTCGGTGCGGCGGTCCTGACGGTCATTCCGGTTTGGTTGGGGATCACCTATTTCACGGCGCGCACCGTCTATCGCCGCACCAGTACGAAACGCCTGCGCGAGTGCCAGACGTTGGCGGATCGCCTCGAAGCGTTGGTGCGTGAGCTCGTCGAGATCCCGCGTTCCTCCCGACTCAAGCCCTAACTCAAAAGGCGGTTCGCCACTCCAGGCGAAGCGATCCGATGGTGGGCTCGACGAGAAACCGTGGAGGGCCGAGGCCGAAGACGCGCCACCGGCCCTCCATGACTTTTGCGGAGGTCACGCCGATCATGGCGCCCGCCAGAACGTCCGACAGCCAATGCTTGTGATCGTTGAGGCGCGACCACGCCGTCCCCGTCGCGCCGGCATAGAGCACCGCGCTCGCCCACGGACGCCGGATTTCCTCGGACAGCGAGGTCGCCAGCGCGAACGCCATGGTCGCGTGTCCCGAGGGGAACGCGTCGTGGTTGGAGAACGGTTGGAAGATGTACTGGCTGCTGGCCTCGTCGGGCCGGAACCGTCCGGTGATGAATTTCAGGCTGCCGGTCGTGAGGCCCGCGAGAACGATCGAAGCGAGCACCCGCCCGCCGCCGCGCTGGAGCTTTGGACTGCGTATCACAACGCCGGTCAGCACCATGCCCGCCGGCACACCGAACACGACCGCCGGCTCACCACCCCATTTGAAGACGCGCGCGACGGCGTCGCTCTGAGATGTCCGATGGTCCTGCACCCAGCGGTCGACGCCGAGATCGCCAATGCTGACCAGCCCGACCGCGCCAAGAGCAATCGCGGCTTCCCACCAGCGAACCGTGTGGACCGGCCGGGGGAGGGGGGGAGACGAAGTCTGCGCGGCCAGGCTGACGGCGCTGGCGAGCTGCAATGCGCAGAGGAACGGGGAGACTCTCACGCGTCCCGTTCAGGGGGTCGCTGTTTTTTCCGTGGCCTCGACGTCGATCGTAATGCGGACTTCGTCCCCAACGATCTGCGCGCCCTCCATCAAGCGATTCAACGTAATGCCGTAATCCTGCCGCTTGAGTGTGGTGGTGGCCGAAAACGCCGTGCGCCGGCCGCGCGGCGTGGCGAGCACGCCACCCATGTCGGCCTCGAGCACCACCGGATGCGTGATGCCGCGCATCGTGAGATCGCCGGTGATGCGCAGGTGATCAGGCGCCGTGCGCTCCACCTTGGTACTCGTGAACGTGATTTCGGGGAAGCTGTCCACCGCGAGATAGTTCTGGCGCAGGTCGGTGTCGCGGCGCTCGTTCCCGGTCGTAATCGTCGCGCTCTGAATCTTCGCGACAACGCTCGCCGCCGCCGGCTTGCCGGGGTCGTAGCTCAGGTCCGCGGTCCATTGGCCGAACGAGCCATTTACCCAAGTGATGCCCAGATGGCGGACGCGAAAGTTGACCGCGCTGTGCGCCGGATCGGCCGCCCAGCGGTTGGTCGGAGCGGGCGGTGGCCCAGCAGCGGCCTGAGATGCTGCGGGCTGGGGTGTTTGCCCTGCCAGCGAGAACGCGGCCGGCGCGAGCAGGATCAGTGAGAGAAGAGATCGAGTCATGGCGCGTAAGATAGCACGGCGAACCCGGCGACGACGGCAATCACCACGCCAAGGGCGATCTTCACCGCCGCACCAGCGGCGCGTCCGACGATTGCACCCCATCCGGCGCGCGTGGCAACGCCGGCGTGACGCGAGTACGTGTACTCGAACAGCGCGGCACCCACAAATGAGCCGATGAACGCGCCGATCACGCTCCCGATGATTGCCACCGGGACGCCGATCACCGCGCCCACGAGGCCGCCGAGGAGGGCGCCCCAGCCGGAGCGCGTCGAGCCACCGTAGCGCTTTGCAAACCGAAACCCGATCCAGTACTCGATGATCTCACCGAGGAACGCGAGAGCGAGGACGAGCCCGATGGTGACGACGCCGACCGAGTGGAAGCCGGTGAGCCACCCGTAGGCGAGAATGCCGGCGACCATCACCCAGAGCCCGGGCAGGCCGAGCGGAATCATCGCCAGCCCCGCGAGCGAGAGGGCGAGGAGCAGGGTGGTCGCCAGGATCGTCACGGTCTCGTCCCGGCGTTCAGATGAGCCCAGATAACCCGCGAGTAGCGGAAGACGGCCGGAATGCACATCACGTGGATGGCTACTACGCTCAAAGTGCTATAAACGATTCCGATGCGTGGCACGAGAAACTGCTGGGCCAGGATCGCGAGACCTGCAAGATATGTGACGCCCAACACCCAACTCACGTACATCGCGCCCTGAAAAAAACCTTGCTCGCGCTCGAAGATGAGAGACGCATCTGCCTTGACGACTCCGCGTTTTTGGTGCCTCATTCACGTGACGGGGAGCGAACACCACCTTTGACCGGATCGCCGTCGTGAATCAGAGTCGGGGCGCTCGCATCCCGGAATGTGGTGAAGCCTTGATCTTAGCGGACGCGCGTCGCTTCGTGTTGGACGTCGCGGAAGCCGGAGTGCGTGGGTGGTGGTTTCGCGCGAAGGCGCAGGACGGGAGCTGTGTTCTGCACGGCAATCTGGACCTCTTCTGGGATCCTCAGGCACGTGCCTGGCGGCCGGGCGACGCACCAAAGAGCGACGCCCCTTCACCCCTGCCGTGGTCCATGCGCCAAACGCGGCAGCCCCAGCAGAAGCAAATTGACTAAAAGCAGGTAGATTTCCGGTTATGGCACCCTCTGGAGGAGGCGGAGGGCGCAAGCGCACGGGGCGGTCGAGTTCTCCTCCACCGCCAACGCTTCCGCCTTCGGCTCCACTTCTTTCGTTCGCGGATTCCTCGAGCGCTGAGGACATCGCTCCCGACCAGCGGCAACCGTCACTGTCGTTCCCGGTCGTGTGCGTTGGCGCGTCAGCCGGCGGCCTCGAGGCGTTCACACATCTGCTGGCAGCGACGCCGGCCGACACGGGCATGGCGTTCGTCCTCGTGTCGCACTTGTCGCCCTCGCACGCGAGTCATCTCGCCGAGATCCTCTCGCGCGCCACGCGAATGCCCGTCGATGAAGTGACCGCCGAATCGACGGTGCAGCCCAATCACGTCTACGTGATCCCGCCCGACCGCAACATGGTGATGCAAGGCGGAGCGCTCAAGCTGCTGCCGCGAGGCGCGGGGCGCGGCCAACATCATCCGATCGACGTGTTCCTCGAGTCGTTGGCGCAAGCGCAGCGGCACAAGTCGATCGCGGTCATCCTGTCGGGGACGGGCAGCGACGGCACGCTGGGGCTGAACGAGGTCAAGGCGGCCGGCGGCATCACGTTCGCGCAGGACGACACGGCCGCGTACGAGGGGATGCCGCGCAGCGCGACGTTGGCCGGCTCGGTGGATTTTGTGCTGCCGCCTGCCGCCATTGGGGAGCGGCTCGCCGAAATCGCGCGCCACTCCTACGTCGCACTGGAAACGCCGCTCGTGCACCCGCCGCCCACCGACGGGGAGTTCACGAGGATGCTGAACCTGTTGCATCAGGCGATGGGAGTCGATTTCAAGCACTACAAGATGACGACGCTGAACCGCCGCGTCGCGCGTCGCATGGTGCTGCACAAGATCGATGCGCTGGGTCGCTACGTCGAATACCTGCGTGACACGCCGGCGGAGATGGAAGCGCTGTTTCAGGATATTCTCATCAACGTCACGTCGTTTTTCCGTGATCCGGAGACGTTTGAGCTGCTCAACACCCGGCTGTTTCCGGAGCTCACGCAGGAGCGCGCGTCGGGCGATACCCTCCGCATGTGGGTCGTCGGGTGCTCGACGGGAGAAGAAGCCTATTCGCTCGGTATCATGATTTCGGAATTCATGGCGAACGTGGGGCGCGTCTGGCCGGTACAGATCTTCGCGACCGATCTGAATGCCGTAGGAGTCGAGCGCGCCCGTCTCGGTCTCTATCCCAAGAGCATCGCCGACCACGTCTCGCCGGACCGGCTGCGGCGCTACTTCTACGAGGTCGACGGCAAGTACCGTGTCGCCAAGACGATCCGCGACATGTGCGTGTTCGCCAAGCACAACATCGCCGCTGATCCGCCGTTTTCCCGGATGGATCTGATCAGCTGCCGCAACCTGTTGATCTATCTCGAGCCGGTCCTCCAGCAGGATCTGATGCCCATCCTGCACTACGCGCTCAAGCCGTCTGGATGGCTGTGGCTGGGCGCGTCCGAGACGACGGGGCGGTTCCCCGAGCTATTCAAGGTGGAAGACGCCAAACATCGGTTGTACCTCAAGAAGGCGGCGGCCGTCCGCATCCCCGTGCCCCTGGCACTCGGCCGCCCGCCGCTCGAGCGCCGGGGGGCGGTCGCGCTGCCGGTGCCCGCGGGACGTCGGGCCGATGACATTCAGCGCGAGGCCGACCGCATGTTGCTCGCCCGCTACACGCCGGCCGGCGTTCTCGTGACGTCCGAGCTCGAGATTCTGCAGTTCCGCGGCGACACCGCGCCCTACCTCGCGCCCGCGGCGGGGCGCGCGTCGCTGAACCTGCTGAAGATGCTCCGCGAGGGGCTGCTGGTTCCCGTCCGCGGCGCGTTGTCCAGCGCGAAACGGAGCGCCGAGGCCGTTCGCAAGGAGGGCGTGCGCCTGTCGGCCAATGGCAGTGACCACCTCATCGACGTCGAAGTTGTGCCTGTGAAGACGGCGGCCGAGGAGCGCGGCGATCACTACCTGGTGCTGTTCCAGCCCGCCCAGCGGGTGGAACCGGTGCCGCCCGTGCCGGCCCGCCCTCGTGAGGCCGATGAGGAATCCAAGCGTCTCAAGCAGGAGCTGACCGCGACCAAGGAGTACCTGCAGTCGGTGATCGAGCAGCAGGAGGCCGCGAACGAGGAGCTGCAAGCGGCCAACGAAGAGGTGCAGTCGGCCAACGAAGAGCTGCAGAGCATCAACGAGGAGATCGAGACCTCCAAGGAGGAGATCCAGTCGAGCAACGAGGAGCTGGCGACGGTCAACGAGGAGCTCCAGACGCGCATGGCGGAGCTGGGTCAGAGCAACAATGACCTCACGAACCTGCTCACCAGCGTGCAGATGGCGATCGTGATGCTCGGGCCCGACCTGCGCATCCGGCGCTTCACACCGATGGCCGAAAAGATGTTGAACTTGATCGCGACGGACGTCGGCCGTCCGATCACCGACATCAAGCTCAACGCGGACGTCCCCGACCTCGATCGTATTCTGACGGAGGTCCTCGAAACCATTCAGCCGTTTCAGCGGGAAGTCCGCGACCACGCCGGGCGGTGGCATTCGTTGCGGGTTCGGCCCTACCGGACGCTGGACAATCGCATCGACGGTGCCGTGATGGTGTTCGTCGACATCGATGCGATCAGGACGAGTATCGAGGCGATCCGCGTCAGCGCCGAGCGCCTGCGCATCATGTACGACCGCGCGCCGGTGGGGATCTTCGAGACCGACCTCGAGGGACGCTTCGTGCGTGTGAACGACAAGTTCTGCGAGCTGACGGGACGCACGCGCGAGTCGCTCCTTGGGCAGCGCTCGGTGGACATCACGCATCCCGAGGACATTGACGCCGACGTGGACGCATTCGATCGCATCCGCACCGGGCAGCAGCCAGTGATCCGCCGGGACAAGCGCTACATCCGCGAGGACGGCTCGGCGGTCTGGGTCGAGCTGCATCGCTTCAGCGTGCCGGACGCCGCGGGGCAAGCGGCGTTCACCGTGGGCATCGTCGAGGACATCACGGAGCGCAAGGAGACCGAGACGGCGCTGCGGCGGCGCGAGGCGCGCTTCCGGTCCCTGATGAACAGCGCCCCGGTGCTGATCTGGGTGAGCGGGCTCGAGGGGATGGAGTACGTCAACCAGGCCTACCTCGAATTCCTGGGGGTCGAATCGCACGAAGTCCTCGGGAACGCCTGGACCTATTTCCTCCATCCCGAGGACCGCGACAGCTACGCGGCGGCCTACGAGCGCGAGGCGGCCACCATGCGGCCGTTCGAGCACCAGTTCCGGTTTCGGCGTGCCGACGGCGACTACCGCTGGATGATGTCGGTGGCGCTGCCGCAATTCGGCGCCGCGGGCAAATTCGCCGGCTACACCGGCGCGACGTTCGACATCACCTCGTTCAAACAGGCGGAAGCGAGCCTGCGCACGGCGGACCAGCTCAAGGACGAATTCATCGCGATGCTGGCGCACGAGCTGCGCAACCCGCTCGCGCCGATCACCAACATCGTCCAGATGATGCGGACGCAGGCGCTGGATGAGAAGACACTCGCGTGGGCGCACGACGTCCTCGACCGCCAGCTCCGGAACGTCGGTCGCATGGTCAACGACCTGCTCGATGTCTCGCGCATCAGCCACGGCAAAATCCAACTGCAACGCGAACGCGTCGAGCTGGGCGACCTGGTGACGCGCTCGATCGATGCACTCCGCTCCACCATCGAGGCGGGCGACAAGCAGATCTCCGTGGAGCTGCCCGTCACGCCGGTGGTCCTGTTCGCGGACCCGGTGCGAATCGAGCAGGTCATCGGCAACCTCGTCCACAACGCCGTGAAGTTCACGTCGCATGGTGGACACATCTGGGTCGCGGCCACGGCGCACAATGGCGGCAAGGAGATTCGTGTCAGCATTCGCGATGACGGAGACGGCATTGCGGCGGACCAGCTCCCAACCGTCTTCGATCTGTTCATGCAAGGGAATTCGTCGCTCGACCGTGCCCAGGGCGGCCTGGGGATCGGACTGACGCTCGTGCGAGGGCTCGTCGAGCTGCACCGCGGCACCATCGAGGTCAAGAGCGACGGGCCCAGCCGGGGGAGCGAGTTCATCATTCGCCTGCCGGTGCTGGAAGTCCCAGCCAGTCAGCCGGCGCCGCCTCCGGCCACCCGCACCGCGGCCCCGCAGCGCATCCTCATCGTGGACGACAACGTGGATGCCGGCAACGCGCTCGCCGCACTCCTCCGCCAGGCCAAGCACACCGTGTCCGTCGCGCATGCCGGAACCGTCGCCATCCAGCTCGCGCGGACGTTCAAACCGCAGGTGGCGCTGGTGGATCTCGGCATGCCGGGCATGAACGGCTTCGAAGTCGGCGAACGGCTGCGGGCTGCGGACAAGGATCTCCTGCTGGTTGCCGTCAGCGGGTACAGCGGGGAAGAGAGCCGCCGCCGCGCGAAAGCCGCGCAGTTCGACCACTACGTCATCAAACCCTTCGACCCCCAAATCCTCGACGAGCTGCTCTCTCGCCGCACGCGTTGATCGGCTTCGCGCTTCTCCTCCAAATCAGCGTTCCGCCCCCGCAGGGATACGTGAACGACTTCGCGGGCGTCCTGGACACCGCCTCGATCCGGCACATGGAGGCGGTGATTGCAGAGGTGCGCGCGAAGACTCGCGGCGAAATCGCGGTCGTCACGCTGGCGGACATCGGCGACCGGGCGGCCAGCGACGTCGCCGTTCAGATCGGACGGCAGTGGGGCGTTGGCGCGAAGGGTGAGGCCGGCGACCGGGCGAAGAATCTTGGCGTCCTCATACTGCTCGTGCCGCGGAAGAACCATCGACCCGGCACCGGCGACGTCTTCATCGCGACCGGCCGGGGTGCGGAAGGATTCCTCCCCGACGCGCGCGTCGGCCGGATTCGGGATGCCATGGTGCCCCAGCTCGCGCAGGAGGAGTACGGCCAAGGCCTGTCCCTCGGCGTGGATCTGATCGCCCAGGCGTTCGCTGGCGAGTTCGGCGTCACGCTCACCAATGCCGAGTACGAGCGGCCGCCGCCGGAATCGCGCGGGCCCCAGATCCCCGGCGCCTGGATCATCATTGCGCTCATCCTGCTGCT
>WNGI01001471.1_pt1 | contig 19655 bp, 16 predicted proteins | sample 5400621 | NCBI WGS metagenome assembly WNGI01 (sample SAMN13153374, study PRJNA577476) | soil metagenome | isolation source: 20 cm soil or saprolite under Garry oak tree replicate 1 | place: USA:California | collected 2016-06-15
ATCGCCACCCGGCGCGGCGTCATGGCCTCGCATCTGGAGAAGGTGTACCGGGACCGCGTCGGCAAGGTCTCGCTGCCGGTCACCGAGGAGGCCGCGCGCACGACGATGCTGATCCCCTTGTTCGCTTCGATGACCGATGACGAGCAGAACTACGTCATCGACGCGCTTCGGGAGGAGCTCAACTAAGGGCAGTACCCGCCCCGGGCGAAGGACTAGTACGGGCGGACCACGCCCCTTGTTCCGCCTTCGCAACCTCGCGGCCTAACGCGTCGATAGGATTCCGGTCGTGGAGTACCTACTCACGCTGCAGGTCCCGGGCTCGGTGATGCGGCGTCTCGATGAGATCGCGGTCATCGAGCAGCGGGTCTCCGTCGCAGTGCGCGGCCTCGGGACGGTCGACGGGCATGAAGCGGTCTCGGGCGAGACGAATATCCTCATCCTCACCCCAAGGCCGATGGAAGTGTTCGAGCGCCTCCGCGGAATTCCCGAAGGCTGGGAGCTCATCCCGAGAATCAAGGCGGCGTTTCGCAAGGGCGGTGGCGAGGATCTCGAGGTCCTCGACCCCGAAGGCCCGCATCGCTTCCACGTGGGCTGGTAAAAAGAGCACCGCCCCGCTACGCGCTTCGCATGAGCTGGATCCCGTCCGGTCGGCGCCGGTAGCCCATGGTGTCGTTGATGTGCAGGATCGGCGCGTTCTTGAAGTCGTTGTCGGTGCGAACTTTGTCGACGCCAAGGGCGATCGCCTGCATGACGGTCTCGCACTTGAGCGCGCGCGCGACCCCTTTGCCGCGACCGGCCCGGCCCACGCCGGTCCAATCCGTCTGCACCACCCCGCGCTTGGGCGGGTAGGAGAGGATCGAGACACCCAGGACCCTGTCGCCATCGCGCGCGATCCAGATGCGGTCCTCGCGTAGGCCCGGCGAGCGCATCCACTTCATGAAGTCCTCGAACGCGCCCTCGACGTGCGGCACCGTCGTCGGGACGTCCTGCTCGGCCTCGTTGCTCATGCGCCAGAGCTTCGTGAATTTCTCCGGGTCGTCGTCGCGGTCGATGGTCAACACGGTGATGTGTTGCTCGCGCATCTTCTCGCGCGAAGCGGCGGCCATTGCCTCGAGCTTCGCGCGATTGGCCACAAGGTCGAGCTCCCAGAAGCGCTGACGCCGCTCCTCCCGATAGCCGCGTTTCGTCAACACCGTGAGCCGAAAGTCGTCGTCCTCCCAGGCCCAGGTCGTGAACGTCTGCGCACCGTCGGCGCGCGAGCGGTCCTCCATCGCGGTGAAGAGCCCGTCGAGCCGCTCCGGCGTCCGGTGCGCTGGAAGGACGTCGCCCCCGACGCCGCCGTAACGCGTGTTCGTCTTCCACTTCGTGTGACGCTGGGAGGCGTACGCCACGCGCGTCCCCTCGAGCTCGCCGATGAAGCGCTCGATCTTCGAGTTTTCGTCGGGATTCCGCCAGTAATCCTCGTAGATGACCGGGTCTTGCGGGTCTTCCGGACGAAGGGCGGTGTCGAGGTCGGCGACGAACGCGGCGTCCTCGATCCGCGCCTCGCGGAGCGTGATGTCTCCGGCCTTCACCTGAGCCTCCCCATGACCTTGTCGCGCGCCACGATGCCGAGCTGCAGCAGGTACTGCCCGATCTCACGGCGGCCGAACTTCGACGCACCCAGCTCGCGATCCCGGAACGTGTACGGGACCTCGACGATCCGGCGCGCATTCGCGCGCGCGATCACCTCGAACCCGATCTTGAAGCCAATGGCATTCAGCCGCACGCCGTCGATGGCCGAGCGGCGCACCGCGAAGAAGCCGCTCGTCGCGTCGCGCACCGGCACGAGCGTATTCCCGAGGAGGCAGGCGACCCGCGACACCACGCGGCGGCGCAGCGGCCAGTCCAGCGTCGCTCCGCCGGAAACGTAGCGGCTCCCGACCGCGAGATCCACGCCGGCATCGATCACGGCGAGAAGGTCGGGCACGATCTCGGGCGGGTGCGACAGGTCAGCGTCCATGACCACGAGGACGTCGCCGCGCGCTTCCTTCATTCCCGCGATCACCGCCGAGGCGAGACCGGCCTTCCCCGGACGCCGCAGGACGCGCACGGGGTGTGTGACGCCGAGCTTCTCCGCGACGTCGGCGGTGCCATCGGGCGAGCCGTCATCCACCACGACGAGCTCCCATTCGCGGTCCCGCATCGCGGGCGCGAGCCTGCCGACGAGGAGAGGGAGCGACGCGGCTTCGTTGTAGGTGGGGACGATCACCGAGTCCACGAGCGCCGATAGTCTAGGAACGGTGCGAGTAGCGTTCGACGCACGCCATCTGCAGACGGTGGCGCGCGTCCGGGGCATCGGACGCTACTCGAGGAACCTCCTGGCCGCGTTCGCGCGCCGCGCTCCGCGAGACGTTGAATGGATCCTGCTACGCCTGCGGAACTTCCCGCCAGCGGACCCCGGCCTTCTGCCGGCGCATGACGATCTGCCGACGACACGGCTCCGTCGTCCGGAGCTTTCGATGCTCACGCTTGATCCGGTGCTGCTCTCGGTCGAGCTCACCCGGGCCAGAGCGGACGTCTACCACTCGACGCAGCTCTCGCTGCCGGCGCGGCGTTCGTTCCCCGCGGTCATCACGATCCACGATGTCGCGCCCCTCATCTGGCCGGAGCACTACCTGCGGCTGCCGTACGCGCGCGCCGGACACGCCTGGCAGTACGCGCTGGCCCGGCGTGCCGACGCGGTGATCGCGGTGTCGGAGGCGACAAAACGCGACGTCGTCGAGCGGCTCCACGTTCCGGAGGACCGCGTGACGGTCGTGAGCGAGGCTGTCGACGAATCGTTCGTCCCACCGTCGCGCGAGGAAGGCCGCCGACTCACGCGCGAACGCTTCGGCGTTCCCGATCGCTACGTCCTGTACGTCGGCCAGTTCGATCCCCGCAAGAACGTCCCGGGCCTGCTGCGCGCGTTCGCCCTGGCGGCCGAGCGCGACCGGGATCTGCGAATGGTGATCGTGGGCGATCTCGGAAAGCTCTCGAGCAACCTGCGCGATGCGCTCGCCGACCGGCGCGTGCCGCGCGATCGCGTGATCGTGACCGGGTTCGTCGACGATTCGACGCTCGCGGCGCTCTACGCCGGCGCGGAGTGCCTGCTGCACGCGGCGCTGCTCGAGGGTTTCGGCCTCACTCCGCTGGAATCGCTGGCCGCCGGGACGCCGGTCGTGGGATACGCGGGCGGCGCGGTCGCGGAAGTCGTGGGCGACGCCGGGCTTCTGGTGCGGAGCGGAGACGAGGAAGCGCTCGGCGCGGCGCTCTGCCGGTTCCTCGACGACGCGCCGCTGCGCGCGAGCCTCGCCGCCCGCACGCACGCCCGAGCGAGCGCGTTCTCGTGGGACCGCGCGGCGGACGAGACGCTCGCCGTATACCGCCGTGTCGCGCGGTTAAACTGAAATTCTTCAGATATGGCCCGACGGATCCCACTTCCGCGTCTCACCCGCAGGCAGCGGCGCGCCCGGTGGCAGCGGGAGCGCCGCCAGCAGGCGTTCATCGTTGTCATCTTTTCGGCGGTGCTCTTCTTCGTCCTGGGGCTGATCAGCTGGGCCGCGAGCGACAAGTTCTACCAGGACAACCTCAAGCCCGCGATGCGCTTCGAGGGCCGGGCCGTCGCGATGCGCGAGTGGAAGAGCGAGGTCAAGTACCAACAGACGCGCTTCTACGTCGAGTTCGGCGTCCCGCCGGGTTACGAGAACGATCCACAGATCGCCGAACAGAAGGCCTCGTTCGATCGCAGCTCGCTGGACGCTCTCGTCGAGCATTCGATCCTCGACAGTCAGGCCAGGGCCGACGGCGTGACGGTCGCGCCCGACGCGATCGATGCGCGATACCACGATGACTGGGGCCAGTTCCGGAGCCGCCACATCCTGATCCAGACAAACAAGGACGCGCCCGACCAGACGCTCGAGGTGAACAACGCGCTCGCGAAAGCGACCGCGATCCGCGATCAGCTGCGTCTGGATCCCAACAACCAGGCGCTCTGGAACCAGCTCGCGAAGGACAACTCGAACGATCCCGGATCCGCGGATTCAGGTGGCGAGCTCGGCTGGGTGGGGAAGGGCCAGTTCGTCAAAGAGTTCGAGGACGCCGCGCGCGCTCTCAAGATCGGCGAGGTCTCCGATCCGATCAAGTCGGACTTCGGCTATCACATCATCCAGGTCGAGGAGCGCAGAGGGCCGGAAGACAGCGAGATCGTGAAGCGCTGGCTCGCGTCGGGCTTCACCGTCGGCGACATCAAGGCGCACACGCGGTACGACCTCCTGAAGGATGAATTCACCAAGCGACGGCAGGAGCAGGCGGTCGTGTCGCCAACCCTCCAGATCCACGTCGCGCAGATCCAGGTCGCCGCTCCGCGCCCGGTCGGCGGCGACTTCCAGGCGTTCACCGATAAGCTCAAGAAGGTGTCCGACATCGCCGCCGCCCTGGAGAAAGGCACGGACTTCGGCGAGGTCGCGAAGCAGTACTCCGAGGATTCAGCCACAAAGGACAAGGGCGGAGACATGGGCTGGATCGCGCGGGGGATGCTCACCGACCTCGCGTCGGAGAACGAGCTCTTCAACCTCGACGCCGGTGCGCGCAGCCAGCAGCACAACGCTCTCACCACGACGACCTGGTTCAAGGTGCTCGAGAAGTCGGACGCCCGAGAGCTCGACGATGCGCAGAAGAAGACGATCAAGGACAACGCGTACCAGTACTGGCTCAACCAGCAGAAGAAGGCGCACGACGTCCTCCGCCTCATCCCTGGCCTCGAGTTCGACTAGCCACCTCGCAGCGCTGCTCGAGCGCTGGCCGGGCGGCATCGATGTAGTCCCCGCGAGCCGCCTCGATCGCCACACGTTCGCGACGATCCGTGCCGTCGCGATCGCGCTCGACGCGGCGCCGGACTGGTCGCTGCTCCGCTCGCGCTATCCCAGCGGTCACGCGGTGACGCTGATCGATCCCCGAAGCGAGCGCGCGACGACGCTCGCGGCGGCCGAGCGCGGCACCGGCGATGCGCGGTTCCTGGTGCTCGCGCCGCTCGAGCCATTCGCCGATCTCGCCTCGCTCGCGACGGTGACTCGCATCGCCGAACGCCTTCGCGCGCCGGACGGATGTCCCTGGGACCGCGAGCAGACGCACGCCTCGCTGCGGCCGCATCTTCTCGAGGAGGCCTACGAGGCGCTCGCCGCGCTCGATTCGGGCGATCTCACTCGTCTCCGCGACGAGCTCGGCGACCTCTTCTTCCAGATCGCGATCCACGCGCAGCTGGCTCGTGAGGAGGGCGCCTTCGACGCCGCGGAGATCGCGCGGCGGCTGAACGAGAAGCTCATCCGTCGTCATCCGCACGTCTTTGAAGGAGAGGAGATCGCCGGAGGCGACCTGCTCGCGCAGTGGGAGCGGATCAAGCGCAACGAGAAGAAGGACGGCGCGCAGTCGCTGCTCGGCGGGGTGCCCCCGGAGCTGCCTGCACTCTTCGCGGCGGAGCGCATGCAGGAGCGCGCCGCACGCGTGAAGCTCGAGCCGCCACGCATCGAGCTGCCGCTCGACATCGATGACGAGGACTTCCTCGGCGATCTGCTCTTCGATCTGGTCGGCGCCGCCCGCGCCGCCGGTTTCGACGCGGAGACCGCGCTGCGCGCCGCGAACGAACGCTTCGCGGCGCATGTCGCTCGCATCGAGGCGCGCGCCGCGGAGTCGGCGAGGGCCCTGGAGTCTTACGCTCCGGACGAGATGCGCCGCCTCTGGGAGGAGACCGCGTGAGCTTCGCGCGGCCGGACGGCCGCGCCGCCAAGGCGCTCCGGCCGATCAGCATCAGCGTCGGGGTCTCGAAGTTCGCCGAGGGCTCGGCGGAGATCGCGTTCGGCGACACCAAGGTCCTCTGTCTCGCGACGCTTCAGGAGAGCGTCCCGAAGTTCCTTGAGGGAAAGGGCACCGGCTGGCTCACCGCCGAGTACGCGATGCTGCCGCGCAGCACCCCCGAGCGCAGCCAGCGTGAGAGCATCGCGGGCCGCCCGGGCGGGCGCACCTTCGAGATCCAGCGCCTGGTGGGACGGGCGCTTCGCGCGGCCGTGGACATGAAGGCGCTCGGCCCTCGCAGCGTGATCGTGGACTGCGAGGTCCTCCAGGCCGATGGCGGCACGCGGACGGCCGCGATCACCGGAGGCTTCATCGCTCTCGCGCACGCGCTGCGCAAGGTGACCCCATCGCCGATCGTACGGAACGTCGCCGCCGTGTCGGCCGGCTACGTGAAGGGCGAGCTGATGCTCGATCTCGCCTACGCCGAGGACTCCATCGCCGACGCCGACGTGAACGTCGTCGCGACCAGCGAGGGCGAGCTGATCGAGGTCCAGGGCACGGCGGAGGGCCGGCCGTTCACACGCGCGGATTTCGACGAAGTGCTAGCGCTCTCGCTCGACGGGATCGCGCAGCTCATCTCCGCGCAGCGCGCCGCGCTTAAGTGACCGCGGGCCGGCACCGGCTGCTCGTCGGTTCGGCCAACCCCGGCAAGCTGCGCGAATACCGCGAGATCCTCAGCGGCCTCGACCTGGCACTCGTCGCGCCGGCCGATCTTGACCCCGTTCCGCCCGAGCCCGCCGAGGATGCGGCCTCGTTCGCCGAGAACGCGACGTCGAAGGCGCGCACCTACGCGGTGGCGAGCGGACTGCAGACCGTCGCCGACGACTCCGGTCTCGAGGTGCACGCGCTGCGCGGGGCGCCGGGCGTTCGCAGCCGCCGCTTCTTCGGCGAGGACGCCTCTGCCGAGGAGCGCAACCTGCGGCTGCTCGCGCTCCTCGAAGGCGTCGAAGACCGCTCGGCGCGTTTCGTCTGCGTGACCGCGCTGGCCTCGCCTGACGGGCGCGTCGAGCTCTTCGACGGCGAGGTGCACGGCGAGATCGCCGAGGCGCCTCGCGGCGAGGGTGGCTTCGGCTACGACCCGGTCTTCGTCATCGCCGGCGACGGGCGCACGATGGCGGAGCTCACGTCGGAGGAGAAGCACCACATCTCGCATCGTGGGCTTGCGGGGGCGAAGCTGCGCGCGCGGCTCGCCGGCGGCACGTAGACCCTGGACTTATCAGTCAGAGCTGCCTGAACGGCGCGATGGCTAACCGCGGCGGATCTGCACGTTGCCCCCCTCGAGCGTGTGCTCACCGGAGCTGTAGCCGTTGGCCACCAGGATCCAGTACGTGTCCGCGCCGATCCCCGGCTCGGCAAGGTCCTTCACCTTGATCCGGTAGAAGAAGGAGCCCGAGCCATCGACGGTCGCCTTGCCGTAGATGCTCGCCTCCGAAGACCCTTCACAGACGATGGCGAGCACATCGATCGACTTGACGGTCAACGCCTGTGCCGGGCCATGGTCCTGGTACGTCTCCTGACCCTGCACCTGGCCGATGTCCGAGGACTTGGCGTTGCCAGCGAACGTAGCGCGGTCGCCGCTGGTCGTCGTTATCCGGCCACCGTTGGTGATGATGACTTCGCAGAGAGGCGTAGTGACCGGCAAGACCCAGGCCTTCGTCGCCGTATCGAACGGCTCGCCCGCATCCTGTGTGCCGTCGTTGTCGCTGTCCGCGTACGCCTCGATCGCGTCGTCGCCCGGGAGCGCAGGACCGTCATAGCAGAAGGTGGCCTGGCCGTTTGCATCGGTCGCTTTCGACCCGGTCGTGTTGACGGAGCCGGTGACGGAGAAGCGCACGGTCACGTTCGGCACCGGGTTGCCCGAGCCGTCCTCGACCGTGGCCGTCACGCAGTGCTCGGTGTCGACCGGATTCGAGGCGGCCTTCGGCATGAGCGTGAGCGTGGCCGGAGGACCGGCCTGGGCGATCTTGGCGACGAAGACGTCACGGTCGCCGCCGTTGTATGTCCTGTCGAAGGCGCCGGCCGTCGTGGGGAAGTTCGTCGAGGAAGTGGAGCCGGTCACGAAGGCACTGCCCGAGCCGTCCACCGCGATTCCCGCGACGCCGAGAGCATTCTCAGCACCGCTTCCGCCGAGGTATGTGGAGTACACGAGCGCGCCGCCGCTTGAGCTCAACTTCGTCACAAAGGCGTCGACGCCGCCTCCGTTCGCTGGCTGTACCGCTGCGTTCGTCGGGAAGTTCGTCGACGAGGTCGAGCCCGTTATGTACACGTTGCCCGAGGTGTCCAGACCGATGCCGAATCCCTCATCGTCGCCGCTGCCGCCGATATAGGTGGAATAGAGCAGCGGGGCCGAGCCGGTGGAGTTGAGCTTCGTCACGAAGACCTCACCCGAGCCGGCGGACGAGGTCTGGAACGCGCCGGTCGTCGTCGGAAAGTCGGTCGAGAACGTCCAGCCCGCCACGTACGCATTCCCCGAGGTATCCACCGCGATACCGTGGCCCTCGTCGAAGCTGGTCCCGGCCAGGTACGTCGAGTAGGCGCGGCTGCTGCCCGCGGAGTTCAGCTTCGTGACGAAGGCGTCTTGGCAGATGACGTTCGGGCTGCCGCAGCCGAGGAACGTCGTCTGGTAGGCGCCCGGGCTGGTCGGGAAGTCCGCCGAAGCGGTGTCGCCGGTCACGTACGCATTGAGCAGGTTGTCCACGGCAATGCCCAAGCCCGTGTCCTCGCTCGCCCCGCCGAGATATGTCGAGTAGACGAGGGCACTGCCCGCGGGGTTCAGCTTCGTCACGATGGCGTCGGAGAGCCCGCCGCCAAACACCGGCTGCGCGGATCCCATGGTGATCGGGTAGCCGCCTCGCGAGAGGCCGGTGATGTATGCGTTGGATGCGCCGTCGACGGCGATGGCGTGGGCATCGTCCTCGCCGTGGCCTCCGATGTACGTCGAGTAGACGAGACCGTTGCCCGCGGGATTCAGCTTGGTCACGAAGACGTCGTTGACGCCCTGGAACGTGGCCTGGTAAGGCGCCTGCGTGGGGAAGTTCGGCGAGGAGGTATTGCCGGTGATGTACGCGTTGAGCGCGGCGTCTACGGCCACGCCGAATCCGTCGTCTCGATTGCTGCCGCCGAGATACGTCGAATACACCAGAGCGCTGCCGGCCGGGTTCAGCTTGGAGACGAAGGCGTCGGTGACGCCGACGAATGCCGATTGAAAAGGAGCCTGCGTAGGGAAGCCGGTCGCGTCTGTTGAGCCGGTAACGTAGGCGCTGCCGGCGGCGTCGACCGCGACGGCAAAGCCGATGTCATCGCCACCGCCTCCGAGATAGGTCGAGTAAACGAGCACCGGGTCGATCACGAGTGGCCGACCGGGGTCGTATGTGGCGAGTGCGAAGCCGACGTCGCCGTCGCCTCTGATCACGTAGTTGCCGGAGATCTCCGTCCGGACGCCGCCCGCTTCCTGATAGATGAGCGGCCTTTGCTGATGGATCTCGCCGCCTCCGGTCCGCAAGGCCAGATCGCCCCGAGGGTCGACTTCCATGGCGTCGATGCCCGTGAATTGCAGACGGATGGCGCCGGGATCCGCACCGGGCGCGATCACGAAGTCGTATTCCAGGCGACCCTGGTCGCCGTAGTACGTGAGGTCGATGCCGCGGTAGACGTCGCGATAGACCACCTTCGCGTACGTCGGGATGTCCGTGTGCCAGCGGGCCGGATCGTTGCCGATGAAGTAATTCGCTTTTCCGGCAAGCGGCTGTTCTCCACTCGCGCCGGCCGCCATTGCACCGTTAAGACGCATGCCCACCACGGTCCGCGTCTTCGGATCCCCGAGCGCGCGTGCGCCGAGCTCCCTGGGAGCGTGGCTTCGGGCGTCGCGCAGCGCGAGGACGGCTTCGCTCGCCGTCAGGAACAGGGTGTAGCCGGCGCCACGGGCGAGGAAGTCGACCCCCGGGTCGCTCTGCCCCTGATTGGCTTCGAAACTCAGCGGAAGCCTGCCGTAGGCACCGGCGAGGACCGGTTTGAGCGCGGCGGCTGGTGACGCGGGCGCGCTGTTGGGGACGTGGGCCCGTGCAGGTGGGGGCGCCAAACCGTCGAGGGCGATCGTTCCAACGAACGCGACAGCGGCGAAGAGTGCGATTGCCGACGACTTCATGCCAGCGCCTCCCGCGTGCCGACCTCGGATCACCCGAGATGGAGCGCGCGGAAGTTTTAGGAGCGGCTCATTGAGAATTCGTTATCGGTTCTTGCCGACCGTCTCTGTGAGTGAGTGCCGGGCGCGCAAGCTGTCCATCGTTCGACCTGCAGTGATGACGACCGATCAGGCAGCCAAAAGGCCAGCCTTCTCGGAGATCAAGTCGTCTTCTGAGGCCGGCCGGCGAGGGCCACGCGAAGCGCGGCGACATCGCGGTGGAATCCCGCGTCCGGAATCGGCTTCCGGTGCAGGTCTGGCTGGCGGAATCCTCGCGCGGGTTCTCCCGGACTGTCGTCCGTCACGTAGCGAGGGACCACGTGGGTATGGAGGTGAGGTACGGTGTTTCCGAGCATCTCGAGATTCAGCTTCGCCGGACGGTAATGCGACTCGAGCGCGCGCGAGACGATCAGCACCTCGCGCAGATACGTCGCGGCGTCGGTATCGGTGAGCTCGGTCAGGTCCGCGACATGCCGGCCGCGCCAGATGACGATGGTGTACCCCGGCTGCCCGATGTCACCGCGCACCAGGTAGGCATCCGCGACACGGCCGGCGAAGATCCGAGCGTTGCCGTGTGACTCGTCCGGTCGACCCTCGGCGCACATCGGGCAGCTCTTGCCCGCGCGCCGCTCCTCCCAGTCCGCGTCCCACGTCCGCGTCACGCCGGCAAAGGTAGCGTGCCCGCGTCGTACACGAGGTGTCCATCCTGGATACGCGCCACGTCCCAGAGCTTGTGTGGCTCGTTCTTTCCCGGTGCGAGAAGGTGCGTGACCGTCCAACCATCCACCGTGAGCCGGTCGGCGATCAGCCGGCGATGGCACCGCCACCAGAGGGTCTCAGCGCACAGGAACGCGGTCCGCGAGCCGTGCGCCAGCGCCGTCAATCGCTCGTAGTCGCGGGCGAACTCGTCGCTCGCCATGTGGTCGGCGTAGCCGCGGAACGCCGCGACGCGGATGGCGCGGTGCGGCGAGTCCGCCTTTGGCTCGCGACGCCCACCGAGGCCCGGGAGGTGCACGTACGCGATGCCCGCGTCGGCGAGCGATGCCGCGAGCGCGTTCGCCCCGAACTGCGGATGCCGTCGTGATCCGGGGGCGGAGCGGACGTCGGCGAGCGTCCGGATCCCGGCGCCCGCAAGCATCGCGATGAGCTCGTCGATCGGCTTCGTCCCGTGACCCACTGACCAGATGTCCACGGGCATCAGTGTGGGAGACTCGGCCAGTGAGCGACGTCACCATCCGGACGATCACGCCCGATCAGCACGATGCAGTTATGCACTACTTCGATCTCGTCGCGTACGCGGACAATCCGAACTGGTCGCGCTGCTTCTGTATGGAAAGGCTCGTCGACGACTACGAGGATCGGACCAGAGATCAGAACCGCGCGTCCCGTAGCGAGCTCATCCGCTCCGCGAAAGCGAACGGCCTCGTGGCGTATCGCCTGGGGCGGGTCGTCGGCTGGTGTCACGCGGCGCCGAAGAACGAGCTCGTGAGTGTGCCCGGCCCCGCGGAGCCGACGGCCGGCGCGATCGTCTGCTTCGTGGTCGCGCCCGATCAGCGCCGGCAGGGGATCGCGACGCAGCTCCTCGACCACGCGCTCAAGCACTTGCGGTCGCGTGGCATGAAGACGGCCGAGGCCTATCCCTGGCTCGGCGAGGTCGATCCGAGCAGGTGGGTCTGGAGCCAGTACGTCGGTCCGCTCTCGATGTACGTGAAGGCCGGCTTCGAGATCGCCGAGAAGCACGGCGACTTCTGTATCGTTCGCTTGAAGCTATGAGCGCCAGGGTCGTCTCACTGCAGCTCCACACCGCGCACGGCGTGCTTCCGACGCCCGTGCGCGAGGTCACGGCGAATGTCGGCGCGGGGCTCGCGGGTGACTCCCACGGCGGGCGCCCGAGGCGCGCGGTCCTGGTGATCGACCGCTCCACCCCCGACGCGCTCGGCCTCAGGCCGGGCGACCTGCGCGAGCAGATCACGATCGAAGGGCTTCCTGGCGTCACCGGCCTCGCGGAGGCGACTGAGCTCCGCATCGGCGGCGTGACGCTCCGCGTGAACGGCGAGGCTGAGCCCTGCACCCACATCGGCGAGCTGAACGACCAGGCGGACGTTGAAGCGTTCCGCCTCTCGCTCGACGGCAGGCGCGGTGCCTTGTGCACCGTTCTCGCCGCCGATGGGCCCATCCGCATCGGCGACGCGGTCGCCGTCCTCGTCCGCGCGTAGCCGTCGCCACCGAAGCACGACCTTCTCGGCGCTGTTCCGCAACCTTCCCCTTCGCTAGCCTCATCGGCACGTGAGCGATCGGGCCACGATCTCGTCCGCAGCAGCGTCGGAGGACGGGGCCTAGTCGCGTCCGCGTACACACCGATGCGACGAAAGCCTCCCGGAAGCGGGGGGCTTTGTTGTTAATGGGAGGAAACGTGGCGACCGAGCACGATGCCTGTGCGCTCGTGGCTGTTGCGCGCAAGGATGCGCGGCCTACGCGCGCGGTGCTGGAGCTCGTCCTCCACGGCATGGCCTGCCTGGCGCATCGCTCGGGCGTCGTCGATGGCGAGGGCGACGGTGCCGGAGTCCTCACCGACATTCCGCGTGCGGTCTGGGCTGGTGAGCTGCGCTCCGCCGGGATCGATGATGCGCACGCGTCCGGGCCCCGCTTCGCGGTCGGGCACTTCTTCCTCACCGACGACACCGAGCGACCGGCGCTCGTCGACGCGCTCGTACGGCACGGCATCACCGTACTCGTGACGCGTGATGACACCACCGCTGAAGGCGCGCTCGGACCGCGCGGTCGCCTCGAAGCGCCGCGCTTCCTCCAGCTCGCGCTGCTCGCGCCCGCCGGCGGCCATGCCGGATCGCGGGCGCTCTACGAGGCGGCGCTCGAGATCGAGCGCACGACCGCGGCGACCGTCGTTTCGCTGTCGCGACACACCGCGGTGTACAAGCTGCGCGGCTCCGGCCATCAGCTGACTTCGTACTTCGAAGACCTGGGCGATCCGCGCTTCGCCACGTCGGTCGCCTTTGGCCACAACCGCTACGCGACGAACACGACCACGAGCTTCACGCGCGTGCAGCCCTTCCCGGTGTTCGCGCACAACGGCGAGATCAACACGATCAGCCGGTTGCGAGAGGAAGCGCGCGGGCTCGGGCTCGTGCTGTCTCGCGACGGAAGCGACTCGCAGGATGTCGACGCCGTGATCCGCGGGCTCGTCATGCGGCATCGCCTCACCCCGATCGAAGCGATCGAGCTGCTCTTCCCGCCGATCGTCAACGAGATGAAGCGAATGAGCGGCGAGCTGCAGGATGCCTACGTGCAGGCGCGCGCCGCGCTCGGTCCGTTGGCGCAGGGGCCCGCGGCGATCCTGTCGCGCGTCGGAGACACGTGCATCTTTGGCGTCGACGCACTCGGGCTTCGCCCGTTGTGGCACGTCGAGACCGAGGACGAGCACGTCTTCGCGAGCGAGCGCGGCTTCGTGCCGCTCGAGCGCTACGTCACCGATCCGTATCCGCTCGGCCCCGGAGAACGGGTCGCGCTGCGCCGCGACGGCGGTTGGCGCTTCCTCGATCAGCACGCCGTGCGCGAGCAGTTCCTCGGCACGCGGCGCGCCCACGGCGTGCGGCTCGAGGGTCTGCGCGAGCGCATCGTCTGCGGCGGGCCGGCGGAGGGCGTGCACGCGGGCAGGCGCTGGGAGATCGGCGTCGCGCCGGACGAGGTCGAGGACGTCGCGGTCCGGCGCGAGCGGCAGTTCGCGGCGCTGGGGTTCGAGCCCGACGATCTCAAGCAGGCCGCGTTCATGGCTGAAACGGGGAACGAGCCCATCGGCTCCCTCGGCTACGACGGCCCTCTCGCGGCGCTCGCCCCGCGCGCGAATCTCGCGGACCACCTGCACGAGACGGTCGCGGTCGTGACGAACCCGGCGATCGATCGCGAGCGGGAGATCGAGCACTTCTCGACGCGCGTGCTCCTCGGGCCACGCCCGTCGCCGCGCGCGCGGCATTCGCGTCCCTGGATCGAGCTGGCGACACCGCTCCTCCTCGGCGGGCACTCACCGGAGACGGGCATCGCGAGCGGCGACTTCCGCGCGCTCGCGCGCGAGCGTGGAACGTGGCTCCTGGAAGACGTGATCGCGCGCTTCACCGCGGACGGGCGTCGCGCTCCGGTGGTCCTCGAGTCCGACCGCGACTGGGAGGAGCATCCGCACGACGCGCTCGCTCGGCTCGGCGCGCAGGCGGCTCGCGGCGTCCGCGGCGGGTCGCGCCTGGTCGTGGTCCAGGACCACGCGGTGATCGGCGAGGGCCGCGCGTGGCTCGATCCGCTGCTGGTGGTCGCGGCCGCGCATCGCGCGCTCCTGGCCCAGCCCGGCGGGGCCGGCTCGCTGCGGCGGGACTGCGCGCTCGTGCTCTCGGCGGGAAGCCTGCGGAACCTGCACGACATCGTCGTGGCGCTGGCCCTCGGCGCCGACGCGGTGAACCCGTACCTGGTGCTCGAGTACGCGATCGCGACCGGGGACCCGCACGCGCTCGCGAATCTCATCGAAGCGCTTCGCAAGGGCATCGAGAAGGTCACCTCGACGCTGGGCGTGCACGAGCTGCGCGGTTATGGCCGGCAGCTGTCCGCGGTGGGCCTCGCGCCGGACGTGGCGCGGTTCATCGGCGTCGACACGTTCTGCGCCAGCGATGACGCGGGCCTCGGCTGGGAGCGCATCGCCGACGAGGGCTTCACGCGCGCTTCGATGCTGCGCGAGCGGCGAGACGCGCGGCTCGAACCGGCGTTCCGCATCTGGCCGCGAGCGTGGAAGGCCGCGCTCTCCGTCGCGAACGGCGAAGCGCCGTATTCCGCGTACGCGGAGCGGTTGCGCGAGCTCGAGACGACACACCCGGTTTCGCTCCGCCATCTCATGGACTTCGCGCGTCCGATCGAGGGCGAGGCCGAATACCCGGCCGACACGAGCGCGGGCGAGCACGCCGCGCCCTTCTACATCTCGTCGATGTCGTTCGGGTCGCAGGGTGAGACCGCGTACCGCGCGTACGCGGAGGCCATGGCCCGCCTCGACCTCCTCTGCGTGAACGGCGAAGGCGGCGAGCTCCCCGATCTCATCGGACGCTATCCGCGGAACCGCGGTCAACAGATCGCGAGCGGACGATTTGGCGTGTCAGCGCTGCTCGCGAACTCATCGAACTACCTCGAGATCAAGATCGGCCAGGGCGCCAAGCCCGGCGAGGGCGGGCATCTTCCCGCGCGCAAGGTCTCCAAGAAGGTCGCGCTCGCGCGCAACGCGCAGCCGGGGGTCGATCTCATCAGCCCGTCGAACAACCACGACATCTATTCCATCGAGGACCTCGCGCAGGTCGTGCACGAGCTCAAGACCGTCAACCCCCGCGCTCGGGTGTCGGTGAAGGTGCCGGTCGTTCCAGACATCGGCGTGATCGCGGTCGGCATCGCCAAGTCGGGAGCGGACATCGTGACGCTCTCGGGATACGACGGCGGGACCGGCGCGGCGCGGCAGCATGCTCTGCGGCGGGCCGGGCTGCCGGTCGAGATCGGCGTCGCGCAGGCGCATCGCGCACTGGTCGCGTCAGGGCTGCGCGACGTCGTCGAGCTCTGGTGCGACGGAGGCATGAAGAGCGCGGTCGATGTGGCGAAGATGCTCTGCCTCGGCGCGGACCGTGTCGGGTTCGGGACACTCGCGATGGTCGCGATCGGCTGCACGATCTGCCGCGGCTGCCAGCTCGATACCTGTCATGTCGGCATCGCGACGCAGCTCGAATCGGTGGCCGAGGCGACGGACCGCGGCGTGAAGCGCTTCGAGCCACGGGAGTTCGAGAGCGCGGTCACCAACCTCAGCCGCTTCTTCACCGCGCTACGCGAGGAGCTCGCGCGCATCGCGGCGCAGCTCGGCGTTCGGGCGACCGTGGACCTGGTCGGACGGACCGACCTCCTGCGTCAGATCCGTGGGCTGGATCGCGTCGATCTGGCGTATCTCGTCGAGCCGATCGAGTGGACGACGCCTGGCCGGCGCGAGGTCCGCGTGGTCGCCGGCGTCGCCGTCGCCGAGGCCGCCGCCGAGGAGCGCGCGCTGCGCGCCGACGATCGCTTCGTCGCGACCGACGCGTCCGGCGCGCTCGCGCGGCTCCGGATCGCGGGCGCCGCCGTGGCGGACGTCGCGTCCGTGTATCGCGAAGGATCGGTGGCGGGTAATGGGTTCGCCGCGTATGCCACCGAGGGAGTCGATCTGGTGCTCCGCGGCGGCGCACAGGACGGCGCGGCCAAGACCGCGCTCGGTGGTGCGGTCGCCATTCTCAAGGCGCGCAACGCGGCGGGCCGGTTCGTGGACGGTGCGGTCGGGAAGTGCTTCGCGTACGGCGCGCAACGGGGACGGTTCCTCGTCCAGGGCGGAGCTGACGCGCGCGCGGCCATCCGGCTCTCGGGCGCCGAGCTCGTGTTCGGTGGTGACCTCCGCGGGTTCGCGTTCGAGTACATGACCGGCGGTAAAGCCGTGGTGCTCGGCGACCCCGGGCGCTGGATCTGTTCGGGGATGAGCGGCGGAGTCGTCTATCTGCCCCACGCTCCCGAGCGCGGTCTCGACGAAGCCGCGCTGCGCGATCGCTTCGCGAAGGGGGCCAAGGTCTTCATGCGGCCGCCTAGCGATGAGGACCTCCCCGGGCTCGCCGACCTGCTGGGCGCGTATGCGGACGCACTCGAGGAAAGCGATCAGCCCGACGCCGCGCAACACGTGCGCACGCTGCTCGCCGAGCCGGCCACGCACTTCCGGGTCGTGCGACCAGGGACGGAGATCACGGACCAGACGATCTCGACCGAATAGTCCTCAGACCTGGCGGTCTTCCGGTCTGCTGCTTGGCCAGTGCGCTTCGCGCTGGCCGCAGTAGTCCTCAGACCTGACGGTCTTCCGGTCTGCTGCTTGGCCAGTGCGCTTCGCGCTGGCCGCAGTAGCTTCCGGCGTGTTGAGTCTGTTCGCACTCGCCCTGGTCCTGGGCGCCGCGGTCCTGCACGCCACATGGAATCTCCTCGCCAAGCGAGCCGTGGCCGACGTGCCCTTCCTCTGGCTTGCGTATCTCGTCGGTGCCGTCGTCTTCGCACCGTTCGCGATGGCGATCCTCCTCATCGCGCGTCCGGCGCTCGCATGGCCGGCCCTGGTCTTCGTCGCGGTCGCGTCGTGCCTGCAGATCCTGTACTTCGCGACGCTGACCGCGGGGTACCGCGCGGGCGATCTCTCGCTCGTCTATCCGATCGCGCGCGCGACCGGCCCGCTGCTCGCGACGCTCGGCGCGATCGCGATCCTGGGCGAGCGCCCGACCCCGCTGGCCATCGCCGGCGCGCTGGCGATCGTCGCGGGAGCCCTCGTGCTCACCGGCGATCCGCGCGCGCTGCGCGCGAGCGGCGCCGGGCGCGCCGTCGGGTTCGCGCTCGCAACCGGTGTGGTCATCGCCGCGTACACCCTGTGGGACAAGACCGCGGTCTCGGCTCTGCTGATCCCGCCGCTCTTCTACGACTGGGCGACGGTCACCGGACAGTCACTGCTCTTCGCGCCGCTCGCGCTGCGGCGCCGCGAGGAGCTCCGTGAGACCTGGACGCGGCGGCGCGGAGCGGTGATCGGCGTTGGGATCCTCAGCCGCCTCGCGTACATCCTCGTGCTCACGGCACTGGTCGTCAGTCCGGTTTCGTACGTGGCGCCGGCACGCGAGATCGGGATCCTGTTCGGCGCGTTCCTCGGTGCGCGCGTGCTCGCCGAAGGGCACGCGACACGTCGCGGCATCGGCGCGGCCGCGATGGTCCTCGGAGTCATCGCACTGGCGGTGAGTTAGCCGCTGCCCTGCACGGCCGCCCGTACTATCCGCGTGACATGCGGGTGCTGCGCGTCCTCTTCCTCATCACGTTGCTCATGACGCTGACCACGACCCCCGCGGCGGCCGCGGATATCCGTCAGGGCAACGAGGTGGTCATCGGCTCGTCCGAGACCATCGAGGACGACCTCTACGCGTTCGCGGCGACGGTCGCGGTCAACGGCACGGTGCGGGGCGATCTCATCGCGGCCGGCGAGAACGTGAGCGTCGATGGCACGGTGACGGGTGACGTCATTGCCGCCGCACGGACGATCTCGATCCGCGGACAGGTCGAAGGCAGCATCCGGGCCGCGGGTGCATCCATCTTCATCGACGGTCGCGTCGGTGGAGACGTCTTCGGTGCGGGCAACGAGATCACGGTGAGCGCGAATGGCCAGATCGGACGCGACGTCGTCATCGCCGCGAACGTCGTGAAGCTCGGTAGTCAGGTCGGCCGAAACGTGCAGGCGGGTGCGCAAGAGGTGACGATCGACGGCCGCGTGGGCGGCAACGTGACCGCTCAGGTCCAGTCGCTCAAGCTGGCCGAGCACGCGGCGATCGACGGATCGCTTACGTACACCAGTCCGACCGAGGCGCAGGTCGCGAGCGGCGCCGTGGTGCGCGGAACCACTGCGAGGAGCACGCCGCCGCGGTCGCCGATCCCGGCCACGCAAGGCCCCGCGGCGATCGCGATCGACTGGCTGCGCGGCCTCGTCGGGCTTCTGGTCTTGGGACTCTTCATCGTGTTCTTCTTCCCCGCGTTCGCGCGCCGGTCCGGCGAGGCGCTGGTGCGCTCGCCGTTCCTCACCCTCGCGATCGGGGCCCTGGTGCTCATCGGCCTGCCGATCCTCGCGTTCGTCATCTTCTTCCTCGGCGCGATCGTCGGCGGCTGGTGGCTCGGTCTCGTCGCGCTTGCCTTCTACTTCGCGGCGATCGCGGTGAGCGTTCCCGTTGCGGCGCTCGGCTTCGGCGCGGCGATCATGCGCATCACCGGCCGGCCGGCCCACGTCGTCCTCGCGCTGATCGTGGGGTTGATCGTCCTGCTCCTGATCGGGCTCGTTCCGATCCTGGGAGGGGTCGTCATCTTCCTGGCATGCCTCCTCGGCCTCGGCGCGACCACCATGGCCGTCGCCGGCGGCCGGCAACCCGAGCCCGCGACGGCATAGCCTCGGGAACCTTCCGCCGGGCGGGGTTGTATCCGTGGTGATGAAGGTGCGGACCAGGCGCCTCGCCGTGCTGGCGTTCGCTCTCCTGCTCGCTGCGTGCAGCACGCAGGCCGTCGCGCCACGGCCGAGCGCCGCCCCGGAAATCCGCCCGAGTCCGACCGCGACGCCGCGGCCGACCAATGCCGCGAACGACGTCATCTACCTGCGTTCCGTTGCCTCGGGCGGCGTCACCAACATCCTCGCGATCGACGCGCGGACCGGAGCGACGCTGCGCACGCTTCCGGACGGCTCCCCGTCGTTCGACCGCTCGACGCTCTACGCGACGGAACAGATCAATGGGGCCACGCAGACCGTTGTCCGCCGCATCGACCTCGCGTCCCAGCGCGAGCTTGCATCGTTCACCCTCGATGGGACGTATCACGCGATCTGGACCGACAGCGGCCATGCCGCGCTTTCGCGCGACGGCCGCCGCCTCGCCCTATCGATCTACCCCTACAAGCTCGACGGTGACTGGGTGACCGGCTTCAAGGTCATCGACGCGGGCTCCGGCGCGACCGAAGCGTTGCTCGACCTCAAGGGACAGTCGACGTACGGCTTCATCGCGATGTC
>WNGI01001592.1_pt1 | contig 19654 bp, 18 predicted proteins | sample 5400621 | NCBI WGS metagenome assembly WNGI01 (sample SAMN13153374, study PRJNA577476) | soil metagenome | isolation source: 20 cm soil or saprolite under Garry oak tree replicate 1 | place: USA:California | collected 2016-06-15
GTTCCGCAGAGCCTCATCGCAGCGCGGGCGTAGACCTCCGCCGTCCGCACGAGCCCGGCGATCTCCAGGTTCTCGCCCAGTTCGGCGTCGGGCAGCCCCGACGACGTCCCGTAGTTGAGGGTCGGGATCCCGTAGCGGGTCAGCACGGAGGCGTCGGAGAACCAGCGCACGACGCCGGTCTCGGGCGGCGAGCCGAAGACGTCCGCGTGCGCCTCGCCGACCGCGGCAACCACCGGCGACGATTCGTCGATCTCGCTGCCGGGCGCCGAGACGTACACCTCCGCGTCGACCCTGAGCGAGCGGGCGAAGGCCAGCGCTTTGCGGCGGGCCTCCGCCATCGGCACCCGTGGCGGCACCCGCAGGTCGAGGAAGAGATCGGTCCGGTGCGGCGTGCGGGACGCGCGCCAGCCGAATCCACCCTGGATCGCGCCGACGTTCGCGATCCCGCGCGCGCCGTCGTGGCTCATCTCCAGCTCCCAGCTTGGCAGCCACTCGAGAACCTGGTCGAGCACATCGCGCATTCGAATGATTGAATTTTCGGCGCGTCGGCCTTCGCTGAAAGCGGTGTGAACGAACGGACCGGTCGTCGAAAGCCGCACCCAGAGCGCCCCGAAGTGCGCCCCCGTGCGAGACGAGATGGCGCGACCCGGCGGCGTAGCCGCGGTACTCGGCGCCCTGGGCGTCCCCCTGCTGGGCCTTCTCGATCTCCCCGGCGACGCAGGCGATCATCAGGTCGCCTTTGAGCCGCACGCCCGCCTCCTGCAGCGCGCGGACCGCCTCGACGTAGCAGCAGAGCGCGCCCTTCATGTTCGAGATCCCAAGCCCATAGATACGGCCGTCGCGCTCGAATCCCGCCGGCTGGAAACCGGGAATCCCCTGCAGCCACGGCTCCCGCCCCGAGTACGAGGTGTCGAGGTGACCGTTGAGCATCAAGGTCGGCCCGCCGCCCGAACCCTCCCACGTGCCGAGCACGTTCGCCCGCTCGTCCTCGACCTGCTGCCACTGCACGTGAAGCCCGAGCTCGTCGAGCTCGCCGTGCACCAGCTCCGCGAGCGCCTGCTCGGAACCCGTGAAGCTCGGCGTCGACACGACGCGGAGCGCAAGCTCGACCAGCCGCCGTTCGTCGATCCGAAGCTCCATCAGCGGACCTCCGGCAGCACTTTCTCGCCGAACAGCCGGATCTGCTCGTGCCGGTCCGCTCCCCACAGCTCGAGCATGACGTGGGTGCAACCCGCCTCGCGGTACTCCGCAATCGCCGCGATGCAATCCTCGGGGGTGCCGGCAATCGGCTTGCAGCGGTCGAGCAGCGAATCCGTCACCTCTTCCTTGGCGGCGAGCCGGCCGCCGTCCTCCATCGCCTCGGCGATCGGAGCGAGCTCCTCCATCTCGATCTCGGCGCTCTCGAGCAGCGCGTCCGCCGCGCCCTTGATGTTCTGGAACTTGTTCGCGAGATACATGCCGCCGATCTCCCGGGCGCCGTCGCGGCCGGCTTCGCGATCCGATGCATCGATCGATGCGATCACGGTGCAGCCTATGTCGATCGTCCCGGGATCGCGGCCGGCCTCGCGCACGTTGCCGAGCGTCCAGCGGACGTACTCCGGCGTCGTGATCGACGGCGTCAGCAGGCCGTCTGCGATCTCCCCCGCCAGCTTCTGCATCTTCGGCGCCGTCGCCGCGACGTAGACCGGTGGAGCGCCGCGCGGGCTTTCAGCCTCGGCGCCCAGCGCGGGAACCGAGGCGGAGAACGTCTCGCCCTGGTATTCGAAGGCGTTCCCGCCGAGGACGCCGCGCACGATCTCAACCGCCTCGCGCATCGGCCCGAGCGTCTTCTTCGTGGCGAGCCCGGCGTTGTTGAGGAAGATCTTCGAGGTGCCGAAGCCGAGCAGGAAGCGGTCGGTCCCTGCGGCCTCCTGAACGACGCGAGCGTCCATCGCCACCTGGACGGGATGGCGCGTGAACGGCGAGATGATCCCCCAGCCGATCGCCAGCCGCTCCGTCTCGCGAGCCATCAGGGCGGAAACCACAGTCGAGGAGCGAGCCTCCATCCCGTGCTTCCTCCACCAGGGATAGGCCTCCGCGAGCCAAATCGTGTCGACACCGGCCTCATCCATAACCCGGGCGGAAGCAAGCATCTCCTCGAGCGGCTCCATCGTCAGCTGCATGACGCCGACTCGGAACGGCTGACTCACGTTTTCAGCCGGCGTCTTCGCCTGTACGTGTCGGCTCCTCGGCCGGGGCGGAACCGCCCCGGGCCGCCTCCTGCACCTGCGCGTCGAGCGCGTTGAGGACGTTCGCGACCTGCTGCTGGACGATCGGCTGCAGCACGCGCTGACCCATCGAGCCCACCGGCCCGGCGATCGAGACGTCGGCCTCCCATTGCATCCGCGTCTCGGCGCCGGCCGACGAGAGGTGGAACTGCGTCTCCATGCTCATGATCGCGCCCACACCCTCGCCCTTGGCCTGGAGCTTCGCGAACTCGATCGGCCGCTCTTCCGTCTTGTCGAACTTGATCCGCATCTTGAGGCTGCCGAGGCCGAGCGGGATGTTGCAGGTCGCCCGCCACCGCCGCCCGTCCTGGACCTCGAAGCTCTCGACCCCGGGAATCGTCTTCGCCATCCGCGCCGGATCGTTCAGCACCTCCCACACGGTCTGCTGCGCCGTCTCGAACGAGCGCTCGCCGGCGACCTTCAACGCGTCTCCACCGCTACCCGTCCGCGCGAGTCGTCCGGGTTCGAGATCAGCTCCCAGACCCGGTGCGGCGGGTTGCACGAGTCGTAGACGATCGGGTTCCCGAGCGGCCGGAGCGCGTCCTGCAGCGCCGCGCAGACCGCGTGGATTCCGGCGCCGCCGCCCTCGCCCATCCCCTTGGCGCCGAGCGGCGTGAACGGCGACGGGGATTCGATGTAGCCGGTCTTCATCGGCGGCATGTCGAGCGCGTGCGGCACGTGGTAGTCGTAGAAGTTCGGGGTCAGCAGATTGCCCTGCTCGTCGTAGGTGAAGGTCTCGTGCGTCGCCGCGCCAAGTGCCTGGGCCGTGGCGCCGTGCACCTGGCCCTCGACGATCTGAGGGTGAATCCGGTTGCCGCAGTCGTCGACGGCGGCGTAGTCGACGATCTCGTAGGCGCCGGTCTCGGGGTCGACCTCGAGCACGCAAACGTGGATCTGGGTCGCATAGGTCAAGGTCAGGTTGCCGTACTTGCGCTCCGTGTCCGGCACCTGGAACGGCGGCACGTAGACGTAGCGGCAGTTCAGGGTCGCCTGACGCGCCTCGTCCGGTAGGACGGCGTTGTTCGCGTTGACGATCGCGCCGATCCCCATGAACGGGATCGCCGCCTCTGGGTTGTCGCGAAGCTTGGCGAAGCCCCCTTCGAGCACGACGTCCTCCACCGGCACGCCCCCGAGCACGGCCGCGGCGACCATCCGGATCTCGCCGGCGAGCTGGTCGACGGCGCCCTTGACGGCGCCGAGGCCGCTGACGGCGAACTGGCTCGCGTAGGTGCCCGAGAAGCCGGCGTGGGAGTTCCAGTAGGTGTCATGGCCCGGGCGGACCGTGACGTCGTCTGGCGAGATGCCCAGCGCGTCGGCGACGACCTGGGCGGAAGTCGTCTCGTGCCCCTGCCCCTGCGGAACCGTACCGAGCGTGACGACGACCTCGCCGAAAATGTCAAGCTTGACCGTCGCCACTTCGTTGTTGCCCGAGAACTGCAGGTCGGGATTCAGGAGCTGCGACTGGCCGAAGTTGTTCGTCCCGGAGTCCAGGGTCGAGCCGATCCCGATCCCGAGCAGCTTGCCGCGGCCCTGGGCCTCGCGGCGACGCTCGTCCGCACGCTCGTACTCGACGAGCTCGAGCGCGATGTCGAGGCAGCGCGCGTAGTCGCCGGAGTCGTAGACGCAGCCGTTCGGGGTCGTCCACGGGAACTCGTCGGCCTTGACGTAGTTCCGCTTCCGCACCTCGACCGGATCGAGGCCGAGCTCGTTGGCGACGATGTCGATCACCCGCTCCGTGAACCAGAGGTGCTGCATCCGCGAGTAGCCGCGGTTCGGCGAGACTGGTGACTTGTTCGTCGCGACCTGGGCGAAGTCGACGCGGACGTTCTGCCAGCGGTAGCAGCCGGGGGTGACCTGGGCCCAGATGATGCAGCCGAGCGGCTCGTAGCGGGGGAAGGCGCCGCAGTCGTCGATCGCCTTCGTCTTGAAGCCGAGCAGCGTCCCGTCGGCCTTGACCGCGACCTCGGTGTCCTCGAACCAGCGCTCGTTCCCGTGCGCGTTCGCGGTGTGCTGATCGGTCCGCCATTCCGTCCATTGCACAGGGCGGTTCAGCTTGCGCGCCAGGAGGCAGCAGGCGACGAAGTAGGGATGGAGGCAGATCTTGTTGCCGAAGGCGCCGCCGATGTCCTGGGTGACGAAGCGGAGCTTGTCGGTTCCCACCCGCAGCGCCGGCGCCATCCAGATGGCCCCGATCCCGGGCATCTGGTGGTTGCAGTACATCGTCCACTGCCCGGTGCCGCGGTTGAACTCGATGAGACAGCCGGAGCACTCGAGGGGCGTTGACGAGAACCGGTCGAAGTGGAGCTCCTTGATCCGGACGACGCGGTCCGCCTCGGCGAGACAGCCGTCCCAATCGCCCCAGTCGAAGAGCCCCTGCCAGACGAGATTCGAGCCCGCGTCCTCGTGCAGGATCGGAGCGTCGGACTCGAGGCCCTGCCGAGCGTCGATCAACGGCTCCAGCGGCTCGTAGTCGACCTCGACCAGCTCGGCCGCGTCGCGGGCGAGCTCGCGGGTCGCCGCGACGACCGCCGCCACCGGCTCGCCGACGAAGCGCGTCTTGCCGACCGCGAGCGCGTAGTCCTTGATCTCGCTCCCGGGCGGGACGGTCAGCTCGAAGAAGGGGTCGGTCAGGATCGCGACCTCGTCGCCGGTCAGCGTCCCATACACGTCGCCGAGCTCGAGCGCCCGCGAGACGTCGATCGACTTGATCTTGGCGTGCGCATACGGGGAACGCACGAAGTGGACGAAGCCCATCCCGTGCCGCTTGATGTCGTCGAAGAACACGCCCTCGCCCTGGACGAGGCGCCGGTCCTCCTTACGCGGGATGCTGGTGCCGACGAACCCGGGCTTCGTCTCTTGTTCTTCGACGACGACGGGGGTCGTAGGAGCGACGGTCTCGGTCATCGGGCTGCCTCCGCCGCCGACGCGATCGCCTCGACGATGTTGACGTAGCCGGTGCAGCGGCAGATGTTCCCCTGGATCGCCCGCCGGATCTCGGGCTCCGTCGGCTCCGGATTCTCCTCCAGCAATGCCTTCGCGCTCATCAGCATTCCCGGCGTGCAGTAGCCGCACTGGAGCGCGTGGTGCTCGCTGAAGGCCTCCTGCAGCCGGTGCAGGTCGCCGTCGCCGCCGAGGCCTTCGACGGTCTCGATCGAGGCGCCGTCGGCCTGGATCGCCAGCATCATGCAGCTCTTCAGCAGCGTGCCGTCGACGATCACTGAGCACGCCCCGCAGTTGCCGGTGTCGCAGCCGACGTGCGTGCCGGTCAGGTCAAGATCGTCCCGGAGAAAGTGCACCAGCAGTCTGCGCGCTTCGACGTCTCGCTCGTAGGTCGTGCCGTTGACCTCGACGGCGATCGTCTTGCGGGCGACGGGCTCGCTCACGCCGCTCCCGTCGCCTGCCGGACCGCGCGTGCTGCCAGCACCTCTGCGAGCTGCCGCCTGTAACCGGCCGGGGCGTGGACGTCAGAGGGCGGATCGAGATCCGCCGCCGCGACCGCGGCGCGCACGGATTCCTCTTCGGCCGAGGCCGTCTCGACCAGCACCGGCGTGGCCGCCACGCAGCCGAGCGCGACGCGCACACGCCCGTTCGCGCTCGCGGCGGCGTTTGCAATGCAGGTCCCGTCCGCGCCGATCGTCACCGACGCAAAGCCGTCGCCGCCCCCGCGCTGCGGGATCGAGATCCCGGTCAGCAGCTCGCCGGGGCCGACGGCGGTCATGTAGACGCCGAGGAAGAACTCCTCTGCCGGAACCGTGCGCGCGCCCGACGCGGCCGCAACCGTCATCGTCGCGCCGAGCGCGACGAGCAGCGGCGGTAGGTGGTTGGTCGGGTCGTTCGAGCAGACGTTGCCGCCGACGGTGCCGCGGTTGCGCACCTGTACATCGGCGATCTGGCTCGCCACTTCTGCCAGGATCGGGCGCGCCCGATACACCTCCTCCGCTCGAGCGAGCTGGGTGTAGGTCACCATCGGGCCAAGCTCTAGGCCCCCGTCCGCCTCGCGGATCTCCCCGAGCTCCGGAATGCCGTTGAGATCGACGAGCAGCTCCGGCGCGGCGATCCGAGCCTTCATCACGTTGACCAGCGTTTGCCCGCCGGCGAGCGCCCGGCCGTTCGGATTCGCGGCGAGCAGCGAGAGCGCCTCGTCGACCGAATCCGGGCTTGCGTACTCGACGCTGGCGAGGAGCATCGCGCTCTTATATTCGCTCGGCCTCCGCCGACGCAAGCGGGAGCGCGCACGGCGGAGGGCTTGCGCGCCCTCCGCCGTGCGCTGCGTTCGCTACGAACAGGTGCCCTTGCCGATCAGGCGTGGGCCGCCGTTCTGGTGCAGGAAGAGCGGCCGCGCCGTCGGTAATGGGCCGCCGGTGGTCGGGTCGGTGAGCCGGGTGTCGCCGGTCGCGATCAGGACGCACCCGCGCGAATCGAGTGTGTTGGTGAAGTAGTCGCCGAGCCGGCGGTCCTGGCCGGTCGCGACGCAGAGCGTGCCGCCCTGACAGACCCAGCCGATATGGATCGGACGCCCGGCGGCGTCGGCGATCCACTGCTGCGGCTTGTTGCCGTTCGCCCCGAGCAGCGTCGCTTCCATCGCATGGATGTGACCGGTCTGGCAATCGGAGTCGGGCAGGCCGTCCTGGGGCTCGGTCTGGTACCAGATCACCGAGACCTTGCCGGCGTCCCCCGCGGTGATCCACGGCCAGAGCACGCGCGTGCCCGGGTGAGTGACCGTCCTCGGCGTCGACCACGTCTTGCCGAGATCCTTCGTGTAGGTGAGCATGATCGAGTTCGGCGCCGGCGTCTCCGAACCGTCGCAGCCGCCGCTGGTGCCGGGCTGGCGGTCGTTCGTGTCCCAGGTCAGGTAAACGGTTCCGGCCGAGTCGATCGCGATCGCCGGCCAGTGGGCGAACATCGTCGTCCCGCGCACGCCCTCGTGCGGGGTGAATGCCGATCCGCCCGCTGGCAAGGTGCTGATGCCGAGGCCGAAGCTGCCGTCCGGATGGTCGAAGATCGCCGGCTCGACCACGGTTCCGTTCAGCTTGTCGTAGTAGAGCTTTCCGTCAGCGGTGAACGAGCCCCCGTCAGGAAGGGAACCGACGTCTTCGATCCCGGTGGCGCTGCAGCTGTTGCCGCCGTCGTTCGAGACGAAAACCTGGTGCCCCGTACTTCCACTTCCCTCGACTGTGTTGGTCCCCATGAACACTTGGTCGGCCTTGCCGCCGGCGAGCCACGGCCGGTCGCCGTCGTGGCAGTCCGCGGTCCCCTTGTCCCACGTCTTGCCGCCGTCGATCGATGAGAAGAGTGCGTCGTTGACGAGGTCGATGCCGGTGTTGTAGACGCGCCCGCCCGCATCCTGGGTCAGATCGGGGTCGCTGAAACCGGTGTTCTCCGTCGGGCTCGTCGGACACGGACTACCGAGGTAGCGGTCGCGGAACCAGTTGGCGCCGCCGTCCGGCGACGTCCAGATGTTGACCTGGTTGCAGTAGTTGGAGACGAAGGAAAAATCGCCCCAGGGCGAGGTGACAACCCCGTCTCGGTAGAGATGGGTCGTCCCTTCGTGGGCGGTGTAGATCAGCGTTCCGTGTTTGGCGTCTGCGAAGACTTCCGGCTCGCCCCCGGCGAGCTGCTGGTCGACGTAGACGGGCGGCGCGAAGGTCGGCCCCGGCGTGACGGCCGAGCCTCGAGTCGCCAAGACGCTGGCGAGCGCGGCCAATCCCAGCACGACGCCCACCGCCAAGACCCGGACCCGCCGCAAGCGCGAAAGCGGCTCCATCAAATCGTCCTCCTCTCTGGGCAACTGCGCGGGAGAGGCCCGCGCTCGTATCACCAGCCCCATTACCCCGGGAGGGGGAATCGCAATCTGCCCAGGGCCGCCGACGAACGTCGAGCGGGCCTCGGCTAGTGCGTCTCGGGCGCGAAACGAAACCGTGCCGGAAGTGCGGCGAACCCTGGCCGAGCGACTACACCGCCGCTACCACGAAAGGCATCCACCCGAAGGAGGATCTGTGCCTGGAACGCCGCTTCGCGTACTTCTGCTCACTCTGCTTGCCGCTGCTCCCACCGGCGGGGCCATCGCCGTGGCCCGCGGCCCGCACTCCTCAAGGACGGTCATCCAGGCGTGCGTTCGGAAGGACGGGCGACTGCGGCTTGTCGCCGCAAACGCCGCCTGCCGCAGGCACGAGCACCCGATCTCGTGGAACGTCCGCGGCCGCAAGGAGAGCCGGGGCCACAGGGCCCGCCCGGTCCGGCCGGCGCGAACGGTGCGCCCGGTCTCGACGGCGCCCAGGGTCCGCGCGGCGCGGACGGCGCCCAGGGACCGCCCGGGCCGCAGGGCGAGCGCGGCCCGCAGGGACCGAAGGGCGATCCCGGCACGATCGACGCGCTCGAGCGGCTGAACGGTGTCGCCTGCCGCGCCGGCGGCCGAAACGGCACGGTGACGCTGACCTACGACGCGTCGGCGCGAGCTGTCTTCACGTGCACCGCCGCCACGACGGATGCGACCGTCCGCGTGAATGAATTCTCGACAGGCACCAGCGCATCCGCGACGGATGAGTTCGTCGAGCTCGTCAACGCCGGCTCGAGCACCGCCGACCTGAGCGGCTACAAGCTCGTCTACCGCTCCGGCGGGGGCACGAGCGACGTCTCGCTGGCGACGATCCCAGACGGGACGACGCTCGCGGCGGGCGCGTTCTACCTCTTCGGCGGCAGCGGCTATGCGGGCGCGAAGAAGGCCGATCAGTCGTTCTCGACCGCGCTCGCGGCGACCGCCGGCGGCATCGGCCTCCGTGACACGGGCGGCAAGGTCGTCGACTCGGTCGGCTACGGCACCGCGACGAACGCGTTCGTCGAGACGCATGCCGCCTCGGCGCCGCCGGCGACGGCCGCCCCGGGGTCGAGCGACATTCGCCTGCCCGACGGCGCGGACACGGACGACAACGGCGCCGACTTCGCCGTCACGGCAGCCCCCACGCCGGGAGTTCCGAATGCGGCCGGCTAGCCCGCCGCTTCGGCCTTGCGCAGGCCTCGAAAGGCCCAGATCGAGAAGGCGACCGCAAGCGCCAGCGCAGCCCCGAAGGCGGCCGCCACCTCGGTAGGGCTCCCGGCCAGGACGCCGCGGGCCGCCTCGAGCACACGGGTCAGCGGATTCACGACCGCGACGGCGTGGATCCATCCCTGGAGCAGCGACAACGGGACGTAAACCGGCGCGAAGAAGAGGACCAAGAAGACCGGCATCTGCATGATCGGCCCCGCCTGCATCGTCCGCAGCCGCATCGCGACGCCGGCCGCCCAGAGCAATGCCGCCGCGTTGACGATCACCGCCAGCGAGTACAGGCCGACCAGATCTATGCCGCTGCCGCCGACGTGCATCCCCACCGCGAGCGCGATCGCGGTCAGGATCGCTGCGGTTGCAAACCAGCGGATGAGCGCCGCGACGGCGTAGCCGAGCAAGATTCCGCCCCGATTCGGAGCCGCGAGCAGGAGGCGCCGCGCGAAGCCGCTCTCGAAGTCTCGCGCAATCCCGAACCCGGTGAAGACGCCGCCGAACGCGGCCGACTGGAGCAGAACAAAGACGAATTGGAAGGCCGTGTATCCCTCCGCGTAGTCGAAGCCGGGCACGTCCTGAACCCGCGACAGCCCGCCGGCGAAGGCCGTGAAGAAGAACAGCGGGAAGAGGAGCGAGGGAATGAAGAGCGACGGGTTTGTGAAAACGTTGTGCAGCGTGCGCCAGGCGACGCCGCGTGCCACCGCGAGCGTCCTCATGTCCGGGCCATCCTGACGCGCAGCGCCCAGCTCGCCAGCGCGAGCGAGACGACCGCGATCGCCGTAGCGATCCCGAAGCCGAGCGCCAGGGCCTCCCCGTCCCAGCCGACGATGATCAGGCTCCGGACGCACTCGAGCAGGTAGGAGACCGGATTCGCCGTCGCGACGTCGCGGAACCACGTCGTCTCGATCAGGTTGCGCGGGATGTTCATCGACGAGAGAAACAGGAAGACGAAGAACGCCGGGAAGAGGCTTTGGACGGCCTCGCCTGAGCCGGTTCGAAGCGCTGCGAAGGCCCCGAGGGCGCCGAAGCCGAGCGCGACGAGAACCGCGAACCCGAAGAGGACGAGTACCCCCAGCGGCCCCGATTCCAGCCGGACGCCGACCGCCAGCCCGACGCTCAGATAGACCGCCGCCTGCACGATGCCCATGGTCACCACCCCGCCAAGCTGCCCGGCTAGCAGCGCAACCCCTCGCATCGGCGTCAGCGAGAGGCGGCTGAGGAAGCCGGTCTGGATGTCGCGCGCCAGATCGGTTCCCGCATTCATCGTCGCGAACAGGGCGCCCTGGATGAACGGCACCGCCAGCGCGAAGGCGACAAACGAGCTGGTCGGGAAGCCAGGCAGCCGCGTCTCGGCCTTCAACCCGCCGGAGTTGACCGCCAGCAGCAGCATCGGAAACAGCAGCGGCGCGACAACGTTCGCCGGCTGGCGGATCGTGCGGACGACCGAGCGCCGCGCGAGCAGGAAGACCTGATCGGCGAAGATGCTCACGCGACCCCTCCGTGAGCACAAATCGTGAGTGATTGCGAGACGCGGGCTTGAACGGCCGCAGCGGCAAAGCCGCTACGGCCTCCAGATCGGCCTCGCAAGCGACGCCTCGTCACGCGGGCTCGGCGGCGAGCTCCGCGCGAGCGGGCTCGGTCTCCTCCTCGTCGGAACCCTCGAGCGAGCGGCCGGTCTTAGCCAGGAAGACGTCGTCGAGCGTCGGCTGGTGGAGCTGGAGGTTGGCGACCTCGATACCGGCGGCGTCGAGCGCCCGGACGACGTCCGCGAGATCGGTCTCGCCGGTGCGGAGGCGGACGCCGACGCCCTTCGTCGATCCGCAGGGATCGCCGAAGCGCGAGAGGATCTCCGCCAGCCGCGGCGCCTCATCGGGATCGTCTGGAATCGCCTCGACGGTCGGCCTCCCGACCTGAGCCTTGAGCTCGTCGGTGGTCCCCTCGGCGACGATGTGACCGTGGTCGATGATCCCGACCCGGTCCGCGAGCACATCTGCCTCCTCGAGGTACTGCGTGGTCAGGAAGACGGTTACCGCGTCCTCCCGCGCGAGCCTGGCGACCTCGTCCCAGAGAGCCGTGCGGCTCTGAATGTCGAGCCCGGTCGTCGGCTCATCGAGGAAGAGCACACTCGGCCGGTGCACGAGCGCCATTGCCAGGTCGAGCCTTCGCTTCATCCCGCCGGAGTAGCCGCGTACTTTGCGGTCGGCGGCGTGTGTCAGCCCGACCCGAGCGATCAACTCGTCCGCACGCTGGTTGCGCTCGCCGCGGGGCAGCGCCTGTAGCGACGCCTGCAGGCGGAGGTGCTCGCGTCCTGTCAGCAGGGGATCGAGCGCTGCCTCCTGCAAGGCGGCCCCGATCGCCGCACGCACATGCTGTCCTTCGGTGACGACGTCGTAGCCGGCCACGCGAGCGGTGCCGGAGGTGGGCGGGAGCAGCGTAGTCAGCATGTGTACGGTCGTCGACTTGCCGGCTCCGTTCGGGCCGAGGAAGCCGTAGATCTCGCCCGGGGTGACGGCAAGATCGATCCCGTCCACGGCGCGGGGCCCGTTTTTGAACTGCCTGACGAGCTCGGTCGCCTCGATCGCGTAATCGCCCATCGGCGCAAAAGCCTACTCAAATACTTGATGTTGTCAAATACCTACTTGTTCAAGTAATATGGACCTGTGGTGGCACAGGCGAAACCGAAGCCGAGCCCGGCCCACGAAGCGCAGAAGTTCTTCTTCGAGCTCGGGATGGCGCAACGCATGAAGGTCGGCGGCGAGCTCGCCAGGCTCGGGCTCAGCTTCGCCCAAGCCCATGCGCTCCGGCTGCTCGACCCCGAAGAGCCGTTGCCGATGAGCGCGCTCGCCGAGCGGCTCTTCTGCGACGCCTCCAATGTCACCGGCATCGCCGACCGCCTCGAGGCGCGCGGGCTCGTCCGCCGGCAGAGCTCGGAGGGCGACCGGCGGGTGAAGGCGCTGACGATCACGCCTGCGGGCACGAAGCTGCGCAAGCAGGTGATGGAGCTGATGAGTCAGCCGCCCGACGCGATCGCGGCGCTCAGCGAGACCGACCAGCGCGCTCTACGAGACATCCTCGCCCGCGCGGTCGCCCACCTCCGCGCAGCCGGGTAGCCGCCAATTTCTCCAGCGTTCACGCTAGCCGTGGCGAAGCTCCTCCTAGTAACAGGCTGTCACTAAGTTCGGCATGGCCCTGCAGGAGGCGGGTGCCCGTCTTTGCCCATTCCTCCACGAGTGCCGCCGCACTTCGGCCTTGCAACAGACTGTTACTTGGTTCGGCCCGGCGGAAGGTCTGCGGATGCATAGGCCGAGGCGCAGCTCAGCTCGACCCGACATAGATGGTCACCGTCGAGCCGTCGGGCGCCCGCGTGCCGCCGGCCGGCTGCTCGTCGACGACTCGGCCGCTCTGGCTCGGATCCGGCGGCGGCACCGTGATCACCTGGACGCGAAAGCCGGCGTCTTGCAGCTTGCTCGTCGCCGTCTGCTGATCCTGGCCGACCACGTCGGGAACCGCCGTCGTCGTCACGCTCGGCCCGAGCGAGACCGCCAGCCGCACCTTTGAACCCCTCGGTACCGACTTTCCGGGCGCCGCGCTCTGGGCGATGACGCGACCGGAGGGCTGCTGCGAGGGCACATACCTGACCCGCGCGGCGAGACCCGCCGAATGCAATCGCCGCTGAGCCGCGGACTGCTGCAGCCCAACGACGTTCGGCACCTTGACGGCTCGAGGCGCCGAGACGGTGCTCGTCCCGCTCGTCGTCGTTCCGCCGGTGGGCCCGGCGCCGGTCGAGACGTTGATCCGGACCTTGGAGCCACGCGGGACCTTTCGGTTCGCGAGCGGCTTCTGCGCGGTCACGGTCCCGTTCGGCTCGGCGCCCGGCACCTTGAACTCGACCGGCACGAGGCCCGCCGCCCGGAGAGCCGCCTTCGCGGACGAGGCCGGTTGGCCCACGACATTAGGAACAGTCGCTTGCCCCTTCGAAACGTTGAGCGAGACAGTTGAGCCTTTCGCAACGCTCGTTCCGGCCGCTGGGCTCTCGGCGACGACGGTTCCCGCAGCCGCCTTCGCCGGGACGCTGGTGACCTGCGACCGTAAGCCCGCTGCCTTCAACCGGCCGACAGCAGCCGCGGTCTTCGTGCCGACCACGTTCGGAACGGACGTCACAGCGGCGGCCGAGACGGACAGCAAGACGTGGGAGTCGCGGTCGACCTGGGTCCCGGCGCCTGGGTCCTGCGCGAACACCGTTCGCGGCGGGAATCTGCTCGGCCTCGACGTGAGATCGGGAACCAAGCCGCGCGCGTTCAACCGGCGAACGGCTTCGTCCTGCTTGAGTCCCACCACCGCGGGAACGGTGGCCGCCGCCGAGCTCTTCTTGTGGTCGTTGTCGCGCGAGAGGAAGTACGCAGCGACCAGGCCGCCGATCACGAGCAGCAGGAGCAGCAGCAACCACGGCCAGATCTCGGGCAGCGGCGGCCGCCGCTGCGGGACATAACGATCTTCCTCGACGACCGGAGGACCCGCAGCCTCCTCGTCGACACGGGTCCGCCTCACCGGTCTTCGCCGAAGGCGCATGGCGCTGGATCTCCTAGCCGCTCCGAAAGTGCGCGAAACGCAGGCTTAACCTTTCGGGGGAGGCAGCGAACGGTGCGAGCACCGATAAAGAGAGCCGACGGAACGGCGTACTCCGTCACTGCGGCGAATGACCCTTCAAGCTCCTGCACCGATCCCAGTCGAGGCCTCCCAAGAGCCGGCTCTGCTGCGTCCCCCACCCGAAGCCGAGCTGGTCCAAGCCGGCAAGCTGTCGATGGGGCAACTGGCGCAGGCACACCGCGACCGGCTCGAGACCGGCAAGCAGGTGCTCGACATCATCGTCGACCGCGGCTGGATCTCCGCCGAGGAGGTTGCCGAGCTCCGGGCTGCGTACGGCATCGAGGCTCCCGCCCCGCCTGCCGTGCAGGCTGCCCCCGAACCTTCACCTGAGACCGAAGCTGTGCCTCCGGCAGCGCGTTACACGATCGCAATCCGCCTGACAAACGGCGACTTGATCACGGCCGGCGAGACCGAGGGCTCTGACAAAGCCGCAGCACTTGGTCATGCGGTGGTAGCCGACCTCACGAAAGAAGACGGCGAGTGGCCTTTCTTCGGAGGTAGGTACATCAATCCCGAGACGATCGTCTCGGTCGATCTGCTCCCCGAAGACTCGCAGCGCTAAGCGCCGCGTCGTAAACCGCAGGTCGAGCGGGCTCAAGTCCGCGGCTGCTGCTACCGTTAACTTGGTTAACGGTTTATGACAGCACTCGCCACCGCCACCGATCCCGTCACCGTCGCGAACCGGCTCCGGCCGGTTCTCTTGAAGCTCAACCGCCACCTGCGACGAGAGATTCATTCACTCGGCGTCACCGGCGGGCAGGCTTCCCTCCTGTTCACGATCCAGCGCCGGCCAGGGATCGGCGTACGCGAGCTCGCGGCCTTCGAGCGAATGTCCGCGCCCGGTATGTCCAAGTACGTTGGGCGCCTCGAGGCCGCGGGTCTGATCGTCCGCGAGCCTTCTGACGAGGACCGCAGGCGGGTCGGTCTCCGCGTCTCGCCCGAAGGCGAGCGCGTGCTCCGCTCCGTCAAGTCGCGCCGGACCGCCTGGCTGGCGGCCGGGCTGAGGCGTCTTTCCGAAGCGGAGCTCGAGGCCGTCGACGCCGCGATCGAACCGTTGCAAGAGCTGATCGACGAGTGACCGCCGCCATCCTGACGATCAACCGCCGCGCCTTCGCGAGTCTTCGTATGCACCGGAATTACCGCCTCTATTTCCTCGGCCAGGCGGTGTCGCAGAGCGGCACCTGGATCGACAAGGTCGCGCAGGCCTGGCTCGTGCTCGCGCTGACACATTCGGCCTTCGCGGTCGGCGTGCTGGCCGCCTGCCAGTTCGTGCCGTTCAGCGTCCTCGGCCTGATGGCCGGGGTGATCGTCGACCGGCTGGATACCTGGCGCACCGTGATCGTCACGCAAGCGATCAGGATGGTGATCGCGGCGACGCTTGCCGGGGTCGTGCTTGCGGGCGTCGTGCAGGTGTGGATGGTCTACACGCTCGCCGTGTTGACCGGGCTCGTGCTCGTGCTCGACGCGCCGTCGCGCCAGCAGCTGACCTTCAAGATGGTCGGGCGGGACGAGCTGCCGAACGCGGTCGCGCTCAACTCCTCGCTCTTCAACGCCGCGCGCATCGTCGGGCCCGGCATCGGCGGCCTGCTGATTGCCGCGTTCGGAGTCGGCCCCGCCTTCGCGATCAACGCCGCCAGCTTCGTGGCGGTGCTCGGCGGACTCCTGTTGATGGACACGAGCAAGCTCGTCGCCTTCGCGCCGCGGGAGCACCTGCCGACGCTCCTCGCGAGCCTCCGGGAAGGCATCTCCTACGCGCGCGAGAGCCCGCACGTGCGGCTGGTCCTGACGATGCTGGTCGCGATCTCGACGATCGCCATGAACTTCAACGTGCTCCTCCCGGTTCTGGCAGGCCGGACGCTGGACTCCGGCCCCGGAGTCTTCGGCCTGATCGCCGCCTGCTTCGGCGCGGGAGCGCTCGTCGGCGGCCTGCTCTCTGCGGCGCTTTCGCGGGCGAGCTGGAAGGCAATCGTCGCGGGCGCCGGTGGGCTCGGGCTCGCAGAGCTCGTGCTGGCGCCGCAGCACTCGCTGGGCCCGGCCGTCGTGCTGCTGTTCATCGCGGGCGTCTGCTTCACGCTCTACACGGCGAACTCGAACGCCGTCCTCCAGCTCCGGGCGCCGGACCACCTCCGCGGTCGCGTGATCGGCTTCTACTACTTCGCGTTCAACGGGCTCGCGCCGCTCGGCGGCATCCTGACCGGCTGGCTCGCCGCCACCGGCGGCACCGAGCTCGCGTTTGCGGTCGCCGGCACGGTCACGGCGCTCGTCGCAATCGCCGCTGTGCCCCAGTTGCCGCACATTCGCGCGGAAACCAAGCCGGCCTGAATTTTCCAGGTCCAGTCCGCGGCAGGAGTAGGGTTGGATCGTGCGTCGTGCGCTGGTCGTCTCGCTCGCGTCGCTCGTGGTTACGGGCGCGGCGATCGGCGGGACGTTCCAGGGTAGCTCGCGCCCCGACCACCTGAGCGGTACCGCCGGCAGCGACGTTCTCTACGGCTACGGCGGCAACGACGAGATCGACGGCCTCGCGGGCGACGATCTGATCAACGGCGGCGTCGGCGCGGACGTCCTGTCCGGCGGCGCCGGCGACGACCGGATCGCCGCGGCCGACGGGACGAGGGACATCGTGCGCTGCGGCCCAGGACGCGACATCGTCACCGCCGATCTCGGCGACTCGCTTACCCGCTGCGAGGTCGTCAGCCGCCGCCTCTCCCGCGACCCGTACCGGGGCGGGGGCGCGCAGCACGAGACGGAGGTCGAGCCGAGCAGCTTCGGGGACGGAAAGACGATCGTCACGGCGTTCCAGGTCGGCCGGTTCGTCGAAAGCGGCGCGGCGAACATCGGCTTCGCGACGTCGCACGACGCGGGCGCGACCTGGACGACGGGGCTGCTCCCGCGCCTGTCGATCTTTTCGGTGCCGCCGGGGCCGCTCTCACGGGTGAGCGATCCCGTGGTCGCGTACGACCGTTTTCATCGGACGTGGCTGATCGGGGCGGTCGGCCTCACCGGGGACTCGACCGTGCTCACCGTCAGCCGCTCGCGCGACGGCGTCACCTGGGGCGCTCCCGTCACCGCCGCGCAGCGTGAAGAAGGTGACTACGACAAGGAGTGGCTGACCTGCGACAACTGGCCGAGTAGCCCGTTTCGCGGCCGGTGCTACCTCTCATACATGGACTTCGAGAACCAAGGCGTGATGACGCGACGCTCGCTGGACGGCGGCCGCACCTGGTCCGAACAGGTCGGGTGGCTCCTTCCCCCGGCGCTGAAGAACATCGCCAACGGCGTTCAGCCCGTGGTCCGACCTGACGGGACGCTCGTGATTCCCTTCGAGCTGTTCGAATCGCCGGGCAGCAGGCTGAATCAGATGGCCGCGATCCGCTCGCTCGACGGCGGTGCCACCTTCCTGCCTGCTCTTCCGATCGCCCGGCTCCTCGCAAACGACGTGGCGGGAATCCGCGCGCCGCCGCTCCCTTCCGTAGCAATTGACGGCGCGGGGACGATCTACCTCGCCTGGACGGACTGTCGCTACATCACCGAATGCCAGTCGAACGGGATCGTGGTCTCGCAGTCGCGCGACGGCATCGACTGGACCGCACCGGCACGTGTACCCGCGGGCGGTCGCGGCACTTTCGTCAACCACTTCCTCCCTGGCCTCGCAGCAGTCGGAACTGGCCCGCACGTCAGGCTTGCGGTCGCCTACTACTCGGCGCCGACACCGACGGGCTGCAACTACACCTGCCAATCGCCGATCAAAGCGTGGCTCTCGCGTTCGGACAACGGCGGCAGGACCTGGCGAGGGCCTCAGCAGCTGAGCACCGAGATCGTGCTTTCAGGCTGGCTTGCGTACACCGGCATCGGCCGGATGCTCGGCGACTACATTTCGACCACGTGGGCCGACGGCAGGCCGTTTCCCGTCTTTCCGCTGGGATCCGCGCCGGCGCGCGGCGGTCTTCGCGAAGAGATCTTCGTGACCCAGACAATGCGTCCGTAGCAGCCTTTTTACGTTCGTCTTACATCATCGGCGACGAACGCTGACGTTGACGGGGACAATGAGATCGTGGCCAGACGGGGTCTCAAGATTGCCGTGCTCGCTTGCGTGGCGGCCGTGGCGGCGCCTGCCTTGGGCGCCCGCCCGGTGCCGACCTCGGTGAGCTCGTACCTGCTCGGCGCGAAAATGATTCGCGGCGAGTTCGTCGTCAAGGCGAACGGCCTCCACGACTATCGGCTCGACCGCGGCAAGCTGCTCAGACGCTACGCCGCGGGTTCCCTCAACTTGCTCCAGCGCGACGGGACGAAAACGCCTGTCAAGGTCGCCTCGAGCGCGCGCGTCTTCCTCAATGGGGCGCCTTCCACGCTGCGCCGGCTGCGCGCGGGGATGCAGATTGCAGTTGCGCACGACGGCGACCTTCCGGCCGACACCGTCTTCGGCGGGTCGAAGCGAGCGCCCAAATGGGCGCAGTCCATGGTTGCGCTGATGTTGGGCAACCGACTCGTCCGCGCCGAGATCGCGCTCAAGGACACGGTCCTCCACGATTACCGCATTGACCACGGCCGCATCAAAGACGTCGGTGCCTTCACGCTCCTGTTGAGGGAGCCTGACGGGTCGGAGGTGACGATCAGCATCTCGCCGAACGTACGCGTCAGGCTCAACGGCAAGAATGCAAGCTTCTTCCAGCTGCGACCGGGCATGATGGCGACGACGCTGCGCGACGGCGACAAATCGGCGGACCAGGTCTTCGCGACCGGCAGGTGAACGCCAAGCCCGTCGCCAACGGGAGCCAGCAAGGCACGGTCTTGCTCGTCGAGGACGAGCATTCGATCGGCTCGATGACTCGCGGTTATCTCGAGCGCAGCGGCTGGCGCGTCGTCTGGGTCCGCTCGGGAGAAGAGGCGCTGGCCGAGCTCAGCCGGCACCAGATCCGGATCGTCATCCTCGACATTCGCCTGCCCGGCATCGACGGGTTCGACGTCGCCCGCTTGGTGCGGACTCGGTCGGACGTGCCAATCCTCATGCTCACCGCGCGCGACGAGGAGCCCGACCGAGTCGCCGGCCTCGAGCTCGGCGCCGACGATTACCTGACAAAGCCGTTCTCACCGCGCGAGCTCGTCGCCCGCATGAAGGCAGTCCTGCGCCGCACCGACGGGCGCGGCGCCGAAGAGGTGCTCACACTGGACGACGTCGTTCTGAACCGAAACGCCCGCGAGGTTGCGGTCGACGGCAAGGCGGTCGAGTTGACGACGAAGGAATTCGACCTGCTCGCGACCTTGCTCGAGAATCCGGGCATAGTGGTCAGCCGTGATCAGCTGCTCGACCGGGTCTGGGGGATGACCTACCCCGGCGGAACCCGGACCGTCGACGTGCACGTCGCGCAGCTCCGCCGCAAGCTGGGACGTCCCGAGTTGATCCGCACGGTTCGCGGAGCCGGGTACAAGACGATAAGGCCGTGACGCCGCTTGCGGTGTCACCGTCAGGACGTGCGGGCTCCGCCCGCGCGTCCGTCTGAGATGGCGGGTCCGGCCCCTGGGAGCTTGCGACCACGCGACAAGGAACGCCGCCCCTCTCTGCGGACGAACCTGTTCGTGGCGATCGTGCTTGTGGTCGTGCTCTCGATCGGGCTGATGCTGGCCGTGGGCTCCGTACTGACGAGGCGGGCCGTCGAGCGGGCGACCATGAAGGACGTCGCTCACCAGGCTGACCTGCTGGCTGCGA
>WNGI01008697.1_pt1 | contig 19652 bp, 22 predicted proteins | sample 5400621 | NCBI WGS metagenome assembly WNGI01 (sample SAMN13153374, study PRJNA577476) | soil metagenome | isolation source: 20 cm soil or saprolite under Garry oak tree replicate 1 | place: USA:California | collected 2016-06-15
CAGTCCGAAGCAGCTTGAGGGCGTAGGAAACGGCGTCCTCGCTCACCTCGAGGGCAAGGGCGAGGTCGCCGACGCACAGTCGTTCGCCCGCTCCGAGGGCAATCAAGATTCGCGAGCGCACCGGGTCGGACAACAGCCCGAGGAGGCCGGCGAGGCGGGCTGCCTCATCCGCCGAAATCAGTACTGCCTTGGCCCTGTCCACCCGGATCGGGTCAACAGGATGCTCGTGGTCGACAGTTGTCATGTGCACCACCTCCGCTCCTCCGCATGATCGCACGGATATTCGGGAGTGTCAACGTGCCTGGCGAGGAAAAGCGAGCCGATCGGAAGGTGCTCCCCCGAGGATAGGCCCTGCGGCGGAGGGCGCCGACGGCTCAGATGTGTGGTCGCACAGGTTCGGCGGCGGGGATGGCCGCACCGGGAGCGAGCCCGTGATCGTCCATGGTAGCCACGCGCTTGAGACCCTTGCCCCCGGTGGCGGCGAAGACGAGGGCGAAGAGCAGAAACCCGACCAGCACGATGGTCGCTCCCGATGAGATGTCGAGGTGGTAGCTCAGGTACATCCCGCCCAGGCCGCAAAGACCGCCGATCAGCGAGGACAGCCAGAGCATCCTGGCGAAGCTGTTCGTGAGCATCCGGGCCACAACCGCCGGGACCACCAGGGCTGCCGCAATCAGCGTGACGCCGAGGACCTTCATGGACGCCAGGATGGCGAAGCTGAGCAGCAGCATCAGGAGGGCGTCGATCCGGCGCACGTTCACCCCCGACACCTCGGCGACCTCGGGATCAAAGGTCGTGAACAGCAACTGGCGGTAGAAGAGGACGACGATGACGGCAGTGAAGACTGAGACGGCGACGACGACGAGCACGTCGCTCGTGGACACGCCGAGAACGCTGCCGAAGACGGTGGCCTCGATGCTTCGTTTGACCCGGCTGTAGATGCCGAGCAGGGCGATGCCGAAGGCGAAGCTTGCCGTCGTGATGACGCCGATAGCTGCGTCGGAGCCGATGATCCGCCGTTGGGTGATCCGGCCGATCGCCAGGCCGGACCCCAGGCCCCACAATCCGGCACCCACGAAGAAGTTGACGTTCAGCGCGGCGCAGATCGCCGCCCCGCCGAAGATGGCGTGGCTCAGGCCGTGACCGATGTAGCTCATCCCCCGCAGCGTGACGAAGACCCCCAGCAGTCCGCAGAGTGCGCCGGCGAAGGCGCACACGATCAGCGCGTGGCGGACAAAGCCGAACTGGAGCGGATCAAGCAGGAAATGCATGGTGCACCTCTCTCAAGGGGATCGTCAGCCCGGACTCGCTTGGCGGGTCCACGACCAGCGGCATCCCGGCGTGTTCCAGCACGTCCATCGGAGCGCCGTAGACGTGCTCCAGGATGGCCGGCGTGAGCACGTCCCTCGGAGATCCGTAGCCGTGGACGGTGACGTTGAGGCAGAGCAGGGTGGGCAGGTGCGCCGCGATGCCGTTGAGGTCGTGCGTGGACAGCACGATCGTGAGGCCCTCGGCATGGAGTTGGCCAAGGAGGTGGAGCACCTCGTGGCGCGTGCGCACATCGACGCCGGACGTCGGCTCGTCGAGGAAGAGGATGTCCGGCCGTCCGAGCAACGCCCGGGCGATGAAGACTCGCTGCTGCTGGCCGCCCGAGAGCTCCCGGATGTGGCGGTGCCCGAGGTCGCCGATGCCGAGGCGGTCGAGGACCTCGGCGACCTCGCGCTTCTCCTCCCGGCTCGGTTTGGGCCATCGGCGTCCCGTGACCCGGGCCATGAGCACGACCTCGGCGACCGTCACCGGGAAATGCCAGTTCACCGTCTCGACCTGGGGGACGTAGCCTGACCGCAGGGCGGGTCTGCGCGTGACCCGGCCCCGCGAGGGCACGATCGCGTTCAGGAGGATGCGCAGCAGGGTGGTCTTGCCCGAGCCGGACGGCCCCACGATGCCGAGGATGTCGCCCGGCTCGACGTCGAGGTCCAGGTCCAGAAGTACCGGGTGCTCCCCGTAGGTATGGGAAACCCCCTTCAGACGGAGAAGGGGCGCGCCGTTCACTGCGGGTAGTCCGCCTCGTCCTTCACGACGTCGCCTGCATCGAAGGACTTGAGACCCGAGGCGTCCCCGCCGAGGCTGGAGACCATGGTGATGAAGTCGGCTTTCATGAGCCCCAGGTACGAGTGGTCAGGATCGCCGGGACCGCCCGGAAGGTCATCGTCTCGGAGCGTGTCGACGTACTTCACGCCGGTCTCCTTGCCAATCTCGGCCAGGACCGGACTTGGGAACACCTCAGAACCGAAGATGGCGGGCACCTTCTCCTTCTCGATCTGTGCGATCAGCGCGGCGATCTCCTTGGGCGTGGGGTCCTCGAATGATGAGACCTGGATGGCGCCGAGGATCTTCCACAGGTAGTGGGCTGCGAAGTAGGCGTAGGCGTCGTGATAGGTGAGCAACTCACGGTTGTGCGGAGCCATCGTGGCCGAGGCGGCCTTGAAGCGCCGATCGAGATCGTCCACCTTGGCCGCGAACCTGGCGGCATTGGCCTCGTAGTAGTCGGCATTGGCAGGGTCGGCCTTGCTCAGGACGCTGGCTGCGGTCGTGGCATAGCAGTGGGCCATCGGTGGGTTCGTCCACAGGTGCGGGTTGGGCTTGCCGCCGTCTCGGGGGAAAGAGAAATCGTAGATGTACTCGTCGGGGGTGATCGTGCTGGACCCGAGCTCCACGACCTGGCCCGAGGCGGGCACATTCCTCTTGGCCAGGTCCTTGGTGGGGTCCTCCAGGGACAGGCCGTTGACCAGCACGACATCCGACGTGGAGAACAACTGCGCCACGCTGGGCTTGGGCTCATAGGTGTGACTGTCCGAGCCTTCGGGGATCACACCGTGCACCTCTGCCCGATCGCCAGCCACGTTCGCCACGATGGAGGTGATGGGAGCCACGGTGGTCGCCACCTTCAGTTTCCGGCCATTCAGTGCCGGACCCGCCCGTCCAACCGAGTCCGCCGACGCCGGGCACGTGAAGGCAGCATCCTTGCGAATGGCCGCGGCGGAGCGCTTGTCACCGTTGGCGCTCGCATCGGCGAAGTCCGTCGTCGAACCTGCCGAGGCCGCCGGCTTGGAGGAGCGACCGCACCCTACGACCAACTGAGAGCCAGCCAGTAGGACGCAAGCAAGGCGGTGCGTCGTCGTGACTCCGGACACTGGCATGACCTCCGGTTGCATCGGACCCGCATGCTATCGCAACCTGGTAGCGGATAACAACAGATCGCAACTGGGTTAGTACAATCCTTAGCCGTGAGCACTCCCCAACTTGACGACATCCTGGCTGCGCTACGGGCCGACGGTGGCCGGGCCACCGTTCAGCGCCGAGCCGTGGTCACTGCGCTGCTCCAGGCTTCCCGCCACGTGACCGCCGAGGAACTCGCCCAGAGCATCCATGGTGAGCATCCTCCCGAGATCGCCACGACGACCGTGTACCGGACCTTGGATGCCCTCGAGCGGCAGGGCATCGTCCAGCACGCTCACCTCGGGCATGGGCCAGCCGTCTACCACCTCGCCGACGAGGAGCACCTTCACCTGGTGTGCGAGTCCTGCGGAACGGTCACCGAGGTCCCTCGAGCTTTCTACAGCGGCTTCGAGCAGAGCCTGGCTCGGGACTTCGACTTCCTGATTGCGCCCCACCACTTCGCGGTGCACGGGCGCTGTACATCCTGCGCAGGGAAGCTGCCTATGGCGGCCCACAGCGGAAACCGAAGCGAGTAGTCACGGTCAGGCCGGGGCCGGCGGGCAGACCTCTACCGCCCGCAGGTGCGGGATCTGAGCACACTTGTCCGGCACCCTAAGGGAGGCCCTTATCGGCCGCCACCTCCCGCTGTTGCCCCGTCCCGGCTACGGGACGAGGGTGGCGGATGACAGCTTCCTTAGCGCCGCTCCAAGAAGCCGGTGCCGCTTGCGCCCCGTCGCTCGGGCGGAAGCCCGTGAGCGCGCCTAATGCCTTAGGCCCTTATCGGTCCGTGGGACCGCAGACGCCTGGCGCCTGTGGGTCGGAGCGATAGTCGGCTGAACTTTCAATCGCCAGCGATCCAGCCTCTCGCGCTGATCACGATTCAGCCGCTTGGCCAGCCTTCAAGCGCCGCCGGAGAGCGCTGCTTGTTCACGCATTTGTTCACGCACCGCCCACAACTACATGGACGGGGCCGGACACAACAGCACTATCTGGACGGTAGCCCAAACCACACCTCCGCAGGTCAGGACCGTTTTGGCTGCTCAGGCGCCATATTCGTGAAGGGGCACCTGTCCGACTTTTAATCCGGCGGGCAGGGTTCGAGACCCTGGCGGCCCACTTGTGTTTACGCAGGTGAAAGGGCAGTTTCTCTTCGGCTTGGCCCATCTCAGATAGTTCTAGTAGAACTATGCTTGTTCACGCTCATTCACGGACGGGGTCTGCGCGGCGACGCCGCAATGGTTGGGGCGTTGGCCCGTTATGGGCCCGACAGCCGGGGCCCAACTCGATGTCGAGGACGAGGGCCTGGGCGATGGAGAGTCGGGCTCGCAAACTGTGCAGGCGCTGCGCTTCGCACTCCGAGGCGGCCCTACGCTGCGACCGTCCCTTGCAGAAGTTGCGGGTGCGCGGTCTCCTCTGGAATGGTCTCGCCGGACGCCGCCAGATCCTCGATGTAGAGAGCTATCGCCTCCTGGGCGTGGGCCAGGCATTCCTCAATGGTTTCGCCCTGCGTGATGCAGCCAGGCAGGGCTGGCACGGTCACGCTGAAGCCACCCTCCGGGTCGGGGTCCACAATGATCGAGTAGGTTCGCATGGCGCCCCCCCATTACAGCAGATCCAGAAACTCGTCGACGCTGATAGCCGCTTGATCCAACTGATGCGCTGAGGGGCCAGATTCGGGCCGGCGTTCCGAACAGCCTGTTGCAGATCGTGCGTTCTCTTAGCCCATTGCCACACGCCGGAAAAGACTTTCGTGCATGTCCAGGCTCCTCTCCAGGTCCAGATGCGCCACAGCGTGATGACGACACTCGCGGCGGGAGAGCTTTGCTGACTCCTGCAGGGCGCCGGCCGCCGCACCGACATCGTCCGGCGGCACCAAGAAGCCTGTGACGCCGTCGATGATCACCTCCTGAAGCCCGCCCCTCCGGTAGGCGACGACCGGCGTTCCGCACGCCTGGGCCTCTGCGGCGACCATGCCGAACGGCTCCTCCCAGCGCGCAGGACACAGGACCGCCAAGGCTCGACTCATGAGCTCCCAGAGGCGCTGGCGCGGGAGCGCTTCATGAACAGTGATTCTCGGCAGGACGCGTCGTGGGTCGATGAACTCCGCGGTGTACTCGGCGTCGTAGGCGTCTCCGTAGAGGTCTATAGGCATCTCCGCCGATTGAGCGATGTCGATGGCCTCCGCGGCACCCTTCTCGGGACTGAACCGCCCCGCGAAGACAACACCCTCGCCCTCCGAGGCCGACCAGGGAATTCGGGACGTGGGCACGAACGAAGGCAAGATCACGTCGATGTCCGTGAGTTCTCCCCATGCACGAGCATGAGCTTCCGACACCGCCGCGACCACCGGGGGCGCGTCGGAGCGCCGGGCATCCCGGAGCGCATCGACGATCCCGTCTCTTGGAGGCAAGTGCAAGGTGTGCACGACCGGAGCGGGAATACCCGATGCCAGCCTGAGCGCTGGGGCGTCGAAGGCGTGGTTGTGGACGACGTCGTAGCTTCGGTTCCTCAGGATCGAGTAGAGCCGGGCAAAGGCAGCCTCGACGGCGAGCCGCGTGCGCTGATCTGGGATTGCTCCGACTCGGAAGAGCGCGCCACGGAGGGTCTGGGGGTCGACCCCCGTGTCGACGACGTTCGCTCCTGGGATCCGTGACCCCGAAGGAGCATAGACATCGACGTTGTGCCCCCTGCTCACAAGACCAGCGGCCAGATCCGCGACGAAGGCCTGCGAACCGCCACGCTGAGGCTCGTCGATCCTTGTCACCTGGGGCGCGACGAGGGCAATCCTCAAGCCGGTTTCCTCTTGTACGTGACGTCGCGAGGAGGGTTGACGCCCAGGACGTCGTAGGGCACTCGCCTCTCACCCCGCCGGCGCATCTCGGCGACAGCCTGCGGATAGAAAACGGCACCGACCTCCAGCGCCTCCTCCAGGCTTGGGAACTCGAGCTCGATGTATCCCTCGAAGCTTCGGTAGGTGTAGCCGCGGCCCTCGAGCCAGGGGATGTTGTTGGGCCATACGATGACGACGAGCCCGCCGGGGGCACACAGCCGCTCCATCTCGCGAAGTCCCGCCTCGCCGCCGTGCGCCTCCTGCGCCGTGAGGGCAGAGCACGTGATGACGAGGTCGGCGCAGGCCTCAGGCAGGGGAACCGCGTCAAAGAAGCCCCGCAGCACCCGTACGCGCTGGCCGTGCCCCGCTTGGTGCAGCTTGGCCGTCAGCATCCGGCGCAGCGGGGCGGCGGGTTCAACCGCGACCATGCTCTCGGTGCGGCTGACCAACTGCATCGTCAAGCGCCCGGCACCTGCCCCGATCTCCACCACGCGGTTCAACTCCTGGGGGAGCCACTCGAGGATTCCCGGATGAAGTCGCTCCGCCCGCACCAACCGCTCGTAGAGATCAGGCTCGAGCCGGTACAGCAGCTCCCAGGCAAGATCGGGATTCGTCTGCAGGTCCTCGTCCCCTCGGCCGAGAAAACGGCGCTTCTCCTCCCAGTCGAAGATGCTCAGATCCGACTTCGTGTACCGGTGAAAGAGGTCGGCGCCCCTCCCCGGGACGGGCACGTCACCGCTCGGTCGAGTATTCAGCCCAGTTCTTCTCGGTTTCCCAGACGCGGACGCGAAGCGAGCCTGTGGGCAGCTCGGGACGCAGGCGTTCCCAGAACGCCACGGCAAGATTTTCTGCGGTGGGGATGTGCCCGACGAGCCACGGCACGTCGGTGTTCAGGTTGCAATGGTCGACCTGGCGGATGATCCGCTCAGACATGATGTCGGAGAGACGTTTGAGGTCCACGACGTAGCCGGTGCGGGGATCCCGCTCACCGGACACGGCGACCTCGAGCACGTAGTTGTGGCCGTGGAGATTGACGCAATTTCCGAACAGTCTCCGATTCTCCTCCGGAGATAGCGCCGGATTGCAAAGCTGATGCGCGGCGTTGAACCCTTCGCGGCGGGCCACCCGAACGATGGGAGGTTGGGTCATCCCGTCGCCTCCGCGCCCACGAGTGCGAGGAACTCCTGTCGCGCTCGGGCGTCGTTTCTCATGGCGCCAAGGAGGGTCGACGTCACCGTCTTGGCACCCCGTTTGTGGACGCCGCGCAACGACATGCACATATGGTCGGCCTCCAGGATGACCCCGACACCCTTGGGTCTCAGCCTTTCCTGCAGGTAGTTTGCGATTTGGCTCGTGAGTCGCTCCTGGACTTGAAGCCCGCGAGCGAAATGATCGACGGCCCGGGCCAGCTTGGACAGGCCCACCAAGCGATCAGCGGGCAGGTACCCCACATGCGCCACGCCCACGAAAGGGAGCAGGTGGTGCTCACAAAGTGAGTGAAAGGGTATGGAGCGGACAAGCACCATCTCGTCGTACCCCTCCCGATTGGCGAAGGTCGTCATGGTGAACGGCACCGGGGTGACGAATTCGGCAAAGGCGTTGGCAACCCGGCGCGGCGTCTCGGTTAGGTCCCCCTCCGAAACGTCGAACCCGCAAGCGACGAGAAGATCTCGTACCGCCTGTTGCGCGGCGTCGAGGTCGACGGATCTGGATGGCTCGGGCAGGCTCAGCGCACCCTGACCGTCTTCGGACGTGGCCGGTTCCAGTTCGAGATGGGACTCGATGTCGATCAATCGGCCGAGCTGGTGCGGCCCTTTCCCACCCATACCGTCCATCGCCCTGCCGCCCACCCTTCCCTGGTCAGGTTCTTTGTCCGAGATTCGCCGCACGGCCCCCTCCGGAGGCTACTTTCCCCGTGAATTGCCAAAGCATGCTCGCGAGTAGGGTAGCAGCGTCGTCAGTTTGACACTCCCGCGAAAATTGCTCCTTGCGGCAACGGCGGCCCCGGCCCACTTAGTGCCCCGACCACTTAGTCGACCAGCGACCACAATGCGACGCGGTCGTCTGCGAGCTGCTCGCGATCAGGCCGAGCTCTGAGGGCGACGAGGCGCAGGCACGCCGCCATCTCTGAATCTTGTTCGAGTTCGGGGTCACCTCCGCGGTCGAATCCAACCGCGGCCTTCACCACGTCATCCGCGAGGTAGAAGCCGACAAATTTGCCCTCCTCGAGGCTCCCCCGCACGACGAACGCATCCCAGCGCTCGACATGGCCGACGTATTCGAGGTTGTGCTCGTACTGGTCGGACCAGAAGGTATGAATGTACGCGTAGGCATCCGTCGAGCCGAGCATCGATCTCGCTGCGGCGCGCCCTTGCTTCTCCGCGTTGTTGTAGTGCTCGACGCGGACGCGCCCGAATACGGGGTGAAGATGATTCGCCACGTCGCCCGCGGCGTAGACGTCCGGCAAGGTGGTCTGACAGCGTTCGTCGACAAGGATCCCGCGGCCCTGCTCGCTCGGCGCCGCGACCCCATCCGGTGCCACAGGATCTATCCCCGTGCCGACGACAACGAAGTCGCAGGAGATGCGGTTGCCCTTGGCCGTGACGACGGTTTCGACGCGTTCGGTCCCCTCAAAGGCTACGACCTGGTCTCCTGGCAAGAGCTCCACCCCGTGACAGCGGTGGATGTTGGTGAACTGTGCACCGAGCTCCCCGCCCAGCACCCTCTCAAGGGGAGCCTGGCCGGGGAATATGGAGGTCACCCGAACCCCGAGCTGTCTCAGTGAGGCCGTCACCTCGGACCCGATGAAGCCCATCCCCACCACGACGGCGTGCCTGTTTGCCACGACCTCCTGCTTGATGGCGTCGCATTCGGCCACCGTGCGTAAGTAATGGATGCCGGGAATCTCGGCGCCGGGAACCCGAAGCCGCCTATTCCTTCCTCCGGTGGCGACCAGCAGCTTCTGATATTCAACCTCTCGACCCGTCTCTAACACCACGTTGTGCCGCCCGGCATCGACGGCCGCGACAGACCCCGAGATGAGCTCGATGTCGTGCTCCTCATACCAGCCGGGGGGTTTGACGAACCAGCCTTCGAGATCTTCCTCCGATCGAAGGTAGGTCTTGGAGAGCGGGGGCCGGCCGAAGGGAATGCCCGGCTCTCCTCCGATCAGGGCGACCCGACCCCGGAAGCCCTCCTCCCGCAGGGTTGCGGCGGCATTCCCCCCGGCCAGGCCGCCGCCAACGATCACCATCGGGGTTCGGTTCACCTCGTGCACGCGTTAGATTGTTCACCCTAATCGGCTGCCTTGTCATGTTTTCAGCTACCGTCTGCGTTGTTGGATGTTCAGAAATCCCTGTGAGGTGATCGTCGTGGGACAACTCGAAGGCCGGGTGGCCGTGGTGACCGGCGCAGGACGTGGCCTCGGGCGCGCCACCGCACTAGCACTCGCCAACGAGGGGGCTAAGGTGGCCCTGGTAGCTCGCTCCTCGCTCGAGCTTGCCGAGGCAGCTGGCGATGTGAGGGCAGTCGGGGGATGCGCACTGGAGATCCAAGCCGACGTCGGTGCCCCAGACGTGGCCGCCCTCGTCTGCCGCCGGGTGGCCTCGGAGCTCGGTCCTGTCGACATCCTTGTCAACAACGCTGCCGTCGTCTGGCCCTTGGAGTCGACCGTGCGCCTCGATCCGGAGGATTGGATCGCCGCCTTGCAGATCAACCTCGTCGGCGTGTTGCGGCTGACGAGGGCGGTCCTACCGGACATGGTGGAGCGCGGGTGGGGGCGGATCGTGAACGTCTCATCCGGGGTGGTGGACTTCCCGGGCGATATGGTCAGCGCCAACGCCTATGTCACGTCCAAGTCGGCGTTGGAAGGCCACACCCTCAACCTGGCCGCGGAGCTTGCCGGCACCGGCGTCACCGTGAACGTCCTGCGGCCGGGCATGGTGAACACGTCAATGCAGGCTTGGATTCGGGAACAGCCCATCGATCGGGTCGGCGCCGCTCTTCACGACTGGTTCATACAGATGCAAGAGAGCGGCATGCTCGTCGAGCCCGACGAGCCCGCTCGGATGATCGCCGAGCTTGTGGTCAGCCAAGCGAACGGAGAGGTGGTGGACGCCCGGCAGCGGTGAGCGCCGAGGCCCGACCTGGCGATCGTTCTTGGGGCAGCGACCCCGCCGAAAGCTGGCTCCGCTGTGGACGAGCATGGATCCTGACGGCCCACCACTTGTTTCCGCAGCTCAGAGGCCATATTCTGGTCTGCATAGGCTGTCACGATGACCGGACCGGTGGTCAGCTGCTCGCGGTCTCAGCTGCCTCCGTTCCATCCAGCATCATGTTGAAACTCAAACCAAATTCCTTCCTGTTTATCTGGCCATGGGCACTGTAGGCGATCCGGTGTCCCATCATGGGGTCGTTGAACTCGCCGTACTTCACCACCTCGAGGGCCACAGGGCGAGTGATGCCCTTGATGGTCAGGTCCCCGTTCAGCGTGAACCGGTCTTCGGTGGCCGGCTCGACGCTTGTGCTTTTGAACGTGATCGTCGGGTATTTATCAACATCGAGAAAGTTTGACGATCGAAGATCATTGTCCCTGGTTTCGTTGTGGGTCCGGATGCTGGAAGCCTGGATGATCACCTCTACCGACGACGCCTCTGGGTGGTCGGGGTCGATGTTGGCGGTGGTGTTGACCTCGGCAAAGTGACCCCGCACGGTCATCATCCCCAGGTGCTTCGCCGAGAACTCGACCTGCGTGTGGTAAGGATCGAGGTGCCAGTTGCCCATGGTTGACCTCCTTGGCGGACTCTTGCATCTCCCCTGAAGAATTGACACCCATTATCGACGGGAAGGCGGGGGGCTCAACCGGTATTCCCGGGTAAGCGTGGGCAACCTTGTGCGGGCCGGGAGAGGGGCTCGAACCCCCGAACTAGCCAGGGTACCGGCCGGAGCGACATTCCCGGGCGTGGCGTCCGACATATCCGACGTATAGGCTCGGCCTGTGGGGCACCGGCTGCGGGATCGACGGAAACAGACACCGCGATCGAGCACGCTCGCCGCGGTGTTCGTGGTTGTCGTGGCCCTCCTTGGCGGTCCCGTACCCAGGGTTTCGCTGGTGGGAATTGCCGACGCGGCCGGGGATTCGGGCCTGAGCACCATCCCGGACGGCTTTCTCTCTGCCACTCTCCACGAGATGACCCTGGAGGAGAAGGTGGGCCAATTGTTCGTCACCTATGTTTACGGGTCGGCCGCGGACACGGTCGATCTCCGCAACCGGGCGGAGTTCGGCGTGGAGACGCCCGAGCAGGTGGTGGAGAAGTACCACCTCGGCGGCATCATCTATTTCAACTGGACGGACTCCGTGAGGACCCCAAGCAGGTCGCTGCTCTTTCCAACGGGCTGCAGCGAGCGGCCCTGTCCTCGGGAGCGCACATCCCGCTCATGATCGCGACGGACCAGGAACAGGGCATCGTCGCTCGAATCGGTCCGCCGGCCACTCAATTCCCCGGGTGCATGGCGCTGGGTGCGGGGCGCGGCACCGAGGATGCGCAGCGAGCCGCTGCGATCACGGGGTCAGAGCTGCGCACGATGGGCGTGAACCAGGATCTCGCGCCCGTCTCCGACGTCAACTCCAACCCCGCCAACCCGATCATCGGCGTACGCTCCTTCGGCAGCGAGCCCGAACTGGTGGCCCGGCTGGTGAGGGCACAGGTCGACGGCTACCAGCGTTCGAACGTAGCCGCCCGAACGGTCGCGGCGACTGCCAAACACTTTCCGGGGCATGGGGACGCCTCGCAGGACAGCCATACGACGCTTCCGCTGATCGACCACACCAAACGGCAGTGGGAACAGATGGACGCCCCGCCGTTCCGGGCGGCCGTCGAGGCCGGTGTGGACTCGATCATGACCGCCCACCTGGAGTTCCCCGAGATCGATCCCTCGGGTGAGCCGGCCACCCTGTCACCCACGATTGTCACCGGCCTCCTCCGGAACGAGCTGGGATACGACGGCGTGGTGGTGACCGACGACCTTCAGATGCAGGGCGTTCGCACGCTGCACACCGACGCGGAGATTCCGGTGCTGGCCCTACAGGCGGGCGTGGACGAGCTCCTCATGCCCCAGGACCTGGGCCTTGCCATTACCGGAGTGATGACGGCGGTCAGGAATGGGCAGCTCACCGAGGAGCGAGTCGACCAGAGCGTCACAAGGGTGCTTCGGATGAAGTGGCGGCGAGGCGTCTTCCGAGCTCCGCTTGTCGACGTGAACAAGGTCGGCGACGCGGTCGGGACGCCGCAGCATCTCGCTGCGGCGCAGCAGGTCACGGACCGCACGACCACATTGGTGCGGAACGACGCAGGGCTCCTGCCGCTGACCGGCGAACCCAAGAGGGTCCTGGTTACGGGTTGGGGCGACTCGTCGACCGAGGCGTTGGCGGGACGGATTGCCGTGCGCGGCCCACATGTTGCAGCTCTCCCGACTGGCGTCACGCCGACCGTCAGCGATATCGCTGCTGCCGTCGGCGCCGCCAAGGGTGTCGATCTCGTGATCGTCCTGACCAATGCCCTGTCCGGGCATCCCGAGCAGCAGGAGCTGTTGCGCGAGATGGTGGCCGCCGGCGCCCCCGTGGTGGCGGTTGCCGTGCGCAACCCCTACGACGTGGCCTACGTGGAAAGCGAGACGACCTGGCTGGCCACGTACTCCTCCACGCCCGTCGCCCTGGAGTCGCTCAGTCGTGTGCTGTTCGGAGAAGTGCGTCCGCGGGGGAAGCTTCCGGTGAACATACCCTTTGCCGACGATCCGACCATGACGAGGTATCCGTTCGGTTACGGCCTTTCCTGGTAAGGGCGCAGTATGGCGACGGGCTGCACGATGGGTCACCACGAGGCCTCGCTGCTTCGCCGTCGACGAGCTCGGCCCCCTCGCCGTGCATCCCGTCCGGGGTTGCTGCTGGGCGGCCCGCCGCCATCTCGAGGGAAGGCTCATGCACTCGCTCGGCCGAAAGGAGCCGTGCGCCGTGTTCCGGCTGGCCCGCCGGCAGGCGGGTTGGACCAGGTCTACCCGGTTGCCGCTTTGAAGGCAGCCTGGAAGCCCGGCAGGGAACGCTCCACCATGGCGTCGTTGGCGGTCAACGAGATCCGGAACCACCCGGGCAGCTCGAACGCCGCGCCCGGCAGTACGTACACGTCGTGCTCGGCCAGCAGGGCGGCGAACGCCACGTCGTCGGCCATCGGGGACCGGACGACCACGTAGAAGGTGCCTCCCGGACGGACCGTCTCGTACCCCATGTCCCCCAGGGCGCTGAGCACCCGGTCCCGGCGCCGCTGGAGAGCGACGATGTCGATGCTCGCCTTGTCGAGGTCCTCGAGCGCGTACTGCATCACCGCGTTGGGGAACTGGAAGCCGGTCACGACCTGCGCCACGAGGATCGCGTTGCGCAGCGCGGGACGGTCCGGCATCGTGGGCGAAATGGCGACGTAGCCGAGGCGCTGGCCCGGCGCAAGCAGCGTCTTCCCGTAGGTGTAGATGAGGAAGGACCGGTCGTAGAACTTCACCGGGCTGTGGAAGGGCGCGCCGTCGAAGAGGATCCGGCTGTAGGCCTCGTCGGACACAAGGTAGACGGGCCTGCCGTTGCGCTCGGAGGCCCGGTCGAGGACCTCCGCCAGGCCGGTCAGCTCGGAGGGCTGCAGGATGCGGCCGGTGGGGTTGTGGGGCGAGTTCACGATGATCGCCCGGGTGCCGGGTGTGATCGCCGCCTCGATCGCCGCCAGGGGGAGTTCGAAGGTGGGGGACGGAAGGTCGACGCGCACCGGTGCAGCACCGAGGGTCATGATCATCTGGGGATAGAAGAACCACGGCGGCGAAAGGTAGATGACCTCGTCGCCGGCATCCACGACCGCCCGCAACGTGGCGGCGATGGCCCCGAAGGCCCCCGTGGTCATGGCGATGTCCGCTGCGTCGAAGTCGATCCCGACCCGGGAGCGCAACGACCTGACGACCGCTGCCACCGTGGCCGGCTCGCTGCCCTTGTACTCGAACCATCGTTCCGAGCGCGGCGCTGCCCACCGGGCGATGGCGTCGCCGATCTCCGGCAGTGGCATCTCGTGGGGATTCCCGAAGACAAAGTCGCAGGCGTCGGGGTCGGTGGCGATCGCTACGTACGTGCGGTAGCAGTTCAGGAAGGCCTCCAAGCTTCGCTCGATCTCGAGGATCGTCTCCCCGACGGGTGGGTTCATGACAGCTCCACGAGCAGCCCGGTCGGGCCGAGACGCCGCCTGCCGCCGGAGATCGGGATGTAGGACTCCCGGGCGTAGGCGCGCGCGAGTAGGTCGGGCATGTTTTTGATGGCGATCCTCCAATCTTCGACCTGGCTCTCGTGACAGTCGATGGCCTGCACCTTCACCTGCAACTCTCTGGCATCGAGTTCGAAGACAGGGCCGACATCGGGGAAGGACACGACCGGCAGGGCGTCACTCTCCCCCGCCAAAGCGATGACCTCACGGTAGGCCTGGGCCAACTGCTCGTCGAAGGCCATGTGGTACAGGGCCGGACGGCGGTCCTCGTCGGTCGAGGCCACGGCGGCGTCGGTGCAAGCGCCGACGCAGATGTGGTCGGGATGGCCGTAGCCGCCGTCGGGTCCCCAGCCCAGGACGGCCGCCGGGACGAGGGATCGGACGGTCTCCGCGATCCGGCTGGTGATCTCCGCTTGGTCGCAGTCCCCCACCGCGCCGTCGGGATAGTCCCAGATCTCCACAGCAGCGAGCCCGAGGGCCTTGCCTGCCGCTTCAAGCTCCCGGGTCCGGATGCGCGGCAGGTCCTCCTTCGTCGCGCCGGGAGGCTTGCCCTGCCATCCTTCGCCGCCTCGGGTGACGCACAGGAGGTGGACGTCGACCCCCGCCGCGGCATGCCGGTAGAGCGTCCCGCCGGTCCCCATGGATTCGTCGTCGGGATGTGCCAGCACCGCCAGCAGCCGCATGGTCGTGTATTGATATCATGCACCCGCTCCGCCGGCTTGAAGGAGCGAACGCGGCGAACTGCGGCTGCTGGGGGCAGAGGGTCTCACGGCCACGGAGATCACTGGTTCGGACTCGGCCGGATCCTCGAACGCTTCCCCAGCGCACAGGCGTTCGCCCTGCCCTCCGTCATCGAGCAAATGCACCACGGATCGACCCCGGCGGCTCTCGCCTCGTTCTGGAACCCGCTCTTCCCAGGCCAGATCGCGGAGGACCTCGTCCTCGCCGAGCCGCTCCCCGATCACACCCTCGAGCTGAAAGGCCACGAGTTGGTTCCGGTGGAGCTCAGGCACACGGACACCGACGCAACCACCTGCCTCCATGTACCGGCAATCGGCCTTGATCGTCGCCGGAGATGCCGCCTACAACGACGTTCATCTCTACCTCGCAGAGTCCAGCCCCGAGGGCCGGCGCGAGTGGATTGCCGCCCTCGACACGATCGAGTCGTTGCAGCCGCGGGCTGTTATTGCCGGACACCAGCGCGCCGGTCGCCACGACGGCCCCGAGATCATCCAGGAGACCCGCCAGTACATCCGCGACTTCGAGCGGATCTTTGACACAACCGACACCGCACGGGAGCTGTACCACCAAGTCCTTTCTCTGCACCCGGACCGCATCAATCCTGGTGCGCTGTGGCTGTCGGCCGTCGCGCTCAGGCCCCTTGGTGCGTAACGCCGGAGGTTCGTCGATTGATTCGCGCCCGCTGAGGTCTGCGTGCTCGGTTGGCCCTCGTCGGTGGCGCCGAGTCCGGGCCGAGTGTTACTCGGACTTGAAGCTGCGAACCGAGAGCTCGCCGACCAGCTCGTTGAGGCGGGGATCGTCGACGTCGGGGCCGACCAGCGCCCGCAGGCCGGCGACCGTTTCCTGCGGTTATAGGCGGGCGAGCTTCCCGTTCCGCAGCAGGTGGGTCGGTGGTCCTCAGCTCGGCCCGGCGACCGGGCCACGCCTGCTTGGTCCGCTTGCGCGCCTTTTCTTGACGACGCTGCAGGCTTCGCTTTATGCATGCGGACCGGTGACGCACAAGTGAGGTAAAAATCGCGTGCATGCGCGTCATTTTTACCTCACCTCGGCCGGGACGGATCTAGCATCCCCCGCGGAGCGATTGTGTCGGAGTCGTACGACAACGCGATCTGGCCGAATGCGTGGCTTGCCGGATCCTCCCGCACTGTCGAACATCTCGCCGAGCTCGGCACGGGGCTCGACTGCGATCATGGCCTCGGCGCGCCGTCCCGCCAGACGGTAGCTTTCCGGCCCCGACACGGCGATGCCGATGGGAGGGGCGGTCTCCGGGAGGTCCCAGACCCTGGCGGACTCGACGTCGAAGTGCTTGCCCCGGTACGTCACCGTGTCGCCCGCCCACAGGGCCCGGATGATCTCGACGGCCTCCTCGAGCGTCTCGTGTCGCAATCCGGCAAGGGGCCACCGTCCCCCGACAATGTGCTCGTTGAGGTTCTCGCCCGCGCCGAGTCCGAGGTGAACCGCCCGTCGCACAGCAGCTGCATGGTCGCCGCCTTCTGCGCGACGACGGCGGGGTGATAGCGGCGGATCGGGCAGGTGACGTACGTCATCAGCGGGATCTGTTGGGTCGCCTGAGCAGCCGCGCCGAGCACGCTCCACGCGTACGGGGAATGGCCTTGCGAGTCGAGCCACGGGAAGTAGTGGTCGCTGATGACCGCGAAGTCGAAGCCGGCTTCCTCGGCGAGGGCGACGTCTCGCACGAGCTGTTTCGGACCCGCTTGCTCGCACATCATCGTGTAGCCGATCAGGGTCATGGCACTCCTTCCTCCTGCTCCAGGGCTCGCGTCACGACGGTGAGGTCCTGGTCACCGAGCCCGTGATCCACGACCTCCTGCCATTCGTCAGCCAGGCAGGCAAGGACGGCCAGGCGGTTGTCCGCCGCCTGGAGGGCGAGGTGGACGTCCTTGAGGGCGAGCGAGAGCGCGAACTGGGCCGAGAAGTCGTCTTTGGCGATCCGCTGCAACTTGGCTGCCTGCCAGGGCGACATCAGCGTGCCGCCGCCGAGGACGTCCACCAGCGTCTCGGTCTCGAGCCCCAACCGGCGAGCGAGAGCCACCGACGCCGAAACCCCCTCGGCCGCGAACGCGAGCCATGTGTTGTTCACGATCTTCACCCGTGATCCGGCCCCGACCGCGCCGACCCAGATCGTGCGCTGGCCAAGCGCATCGAAGAGGGGGGCGAGGCGCGAGCGAACTTCGTCGGGCCCTGACGCAAAAATCGTCAGCTGGCCCTTCTCCGCTGGCTCCTTGCTCCCGGAGACCGGAGCGTCAACGAGCGTCACGTCAGGACGCTGGTCGTCCACCATGGCTGCGACTCGCTCGATCCCTGTCACGCCGATCGTGCTCATCTGCACCCAGATGGCACCCGGAGCAAGAGCAGCGAGCATGCCCTGGTCGCCGGCGATCGAAACGACGGCATCGGCGTCGGTCACCATCGTGACGACGATCGGGGCTCGTCGGGCGCCGTCGGCGGCGCTCTCGGCAACTTCGGCCCCGAGCTCGGCGAGATCTCGGGTCGCCTCTGGCTCGCGATTCCAGACGATGGTCGGGATGCCAGCTCGCAAAGCGCTGATGGCCATCCCGTGGCCCATCGTGCCGATGCCCAGCACCGCCACCGGCTCGAGCGTGGGCGCCATGGTTGCCTCCTTTGATCTCGAGTCTCTGCGCGTCTGTCCCTGCTGCTGCGTCGTTTTGTAGCTCTATTCGAGGAAGTCCATCAAAGCGCTGTTGACCTCGTCGGGGTGGGTCCAGCCGATGTTGTGCGGACCGCCCTCAACCTCGATGAACCGGATGTCCCTCACGAGGTCCGGGAGGCGTCGGCCTGTGGCGTCGATGGGCAAGATGCGGTCCTCGGTGCCCTGGACGACGAGCAAGGGCACGTCGATCTTCGGCAGGTCGGCGCGGAAGTCCGTCAGCCAGGTCGGCACGCAGGCGAGCGTGGCGTATGCGGACGAACCGGCTGCCACCTGGAAGCTCGCGTTCAATGCCTCGTCGCTGATGCGGGTGCCGCGCAACTTGTCGACGTTGTAGAAGTTGTCGAAGAAAAACTTGAACCATCCGTAACGATCCTTTTTGATGGTTTCCATGAATCCGTCGAACACGCTCTTCGGTACTCCCTTCGGATTGTCGCCGGTCTGCAGCAGGAACGGCGGGATCGGTCCGAAGAGGGCAGCCTTCACGACGCGGTCGGAGCCGTAGGTCCCGAGATATCGCGTGACCTCGCCCGTCCCCATGGAGAAGCCGGCCAGGACTGTCTCGCGTAGGTCGAGTTCGTCGATCAGCGTCTTGAGGTCGGCGGCGAAGGTGTCGTAGTCGTAGCCGACAGTCGGCTGGCTCGAGTTGCCGAAGCCACGACGGTCGTACGTGATGACCCGGTGGCCCGCGTCCAAGAGAACGGGTACCTGCCTCTCCCACGAGGCCCCACTGAGTGGGTAGCCGTGGATGAGCACCACTGGCGAACCCGTGCCGTGGTCCTCGTAATAGATCTCGATGTTGCCGGAGTTCTCCTTACCGACAGTGACGTATGGCATCGCATCCTCCTGGCTCGTGCGCCTGCTCATCGGTTCCGTCATTCGAGTATCTGCCCGCAGACGGCTGGCTCCCCCACGCGTTCGCGTAGTGCTCCTCGGCTCCACCTACTGGCGAGAGCATGGCCGCCGGGCCAGTGCCATTGCATCCATGGCAGCCGCCAACTCGATTTGGGCGCTAGCGGGTCTGGCATCTTGCGGCTAGCGGCAATGTCTGCGACTCCCTCCCGCTGTCATCGTTCGATGGGCAGTCGGGGAGGAGGAGGGCCCGAATCCGTCCGGATCGACCTCTGATGCGCGCGACTCCCAAGTAACCTCACCCCGAAAACAGAGGAAAGCATGGTGGTGGACATGAGCTCGAAGGGAAGAGACGGGACCATATTGGGGACCGCCGTGGTCACGGGCGCGTCGAGCGGCATCGGCGCCGCCACGGCCCGGGGGCTCGCCGCAGCGGGCTTCGAGGTCGTCCTCGGCGCCCGGCGACTCGACCGGCTGGAGGCGGTCGCCGCCGGGCTCCCGGGGGCCCGGGCGCTCCCGCTCGACGTGACCGACGCCTCCTCCGTCGAGAGCTTCTGCGGCCAGGTCCCAAGTTGCCGCGTCCTGGTCAACAACGCCGGCGGTGCCGTGGGGCTCGAGCCGATCGCCGAGGCCGACGACGAGAAGTGGCGGGAGATGTGGGAGTCGAACGTCCTCGGGACGCTCCGGATGACGCGGGGGCTCCTGGGCAAGCTCATCGCCTCGGGCGACGGCCTCGTCGTCAACGTGTGCTCCGTCGCCGCCTTCGAGCCCTACCCGGGCGGCGCCGGCTACAACGCCGCCAAGGCGGCCGAGCGGGCGCTCACCGACGTCCTCAGGATGGAGCTCCTCGGCCGCCCCGTGCGGGTGACCGAGATCGATCCCGGCATGGTGGAGACCGACTTCTCCCTTGTCCGCTTCGGGGGCGACGAGACCCGAGCGAAGGCGGTCTATGAGGGCGTCGTCCCGCTCACCGCCGAGGACATCGCCGACTGCATCGCCTTCGTCGCGACCCGGCCGAGCCACGTCGACATCGACC